>Ga0214544_1001682_pt1 | contig 46508 bp, 42 predicted proteins | sample CNSS3metaG_FD_160074 | JGI IMG/M metagenome (GOLD analysis project Ga0214544, IMG submission 160074) | Root nodule microbial communities from cowpea collected in UCLA plant growth center, Los Angeles, California, USA - CNSS3 | ecosystem: Host-associated > Plants > Roots > Nodule | place: USA...
CGATGACGGCGGCAACGGCAATGGCAACGGCGGAAACGGCGGCGGTGGCAACGGCGGCGGTGACAACGGTGGCAACGGCGGCGGCGGCAACGGTGGCGGCGGCAACGGCGGCAACGGCGGCAACGGTGGCGGCGGTGGCGGCGGCAACGGTGGCCATGGCGGTAATGGCAACGGCAACGGCGACAACGGTGGCGACCGCGACAAGGGCAACAACGGCTGGGGCAACGGGCAGGATCCGACCAATCCCGGCAGCGCCCATGGCAAAGGTGTGTCACGCGGCGGGCCGGGCGCTGGAGAGTCTCAGGCCGAATCCAAGACGCACGGCGATAGATAACACGAGCCGCGGGCGGTCACCTGACGCCGACCTGTAGCTCACAGAGCGCGGCGCCCAGCGTTTCGAGCTTGGGGCCGCGCATCGACGTCGAGCCGGCATCTTGCCTGGGGATATGGGCGCCCGCTGCTTGGCGGGGTTGCATGGCACGGTCCCGCGCTGCGCCCAATCCTACTCCGCCGCGTTCGCCTTCACCTCCGCCTCGAGTTCATAGGAATAGCCTTCGAGCATCGCGTAAGCCTGCTCGATCGCTTCGATCTGCGCCTCGGCGTTCTTGATCGCCTCGGCGATCGACTGGCTGCGGGCGCGCAGCATCGAACCGAGCACGTCGGTTTCCGGTCGCCGGCCGAGGCGGTCGAGGTGCTTGCGCACGCGAGAGCGGTGACGTTCTAGTTCGAGTATGTGGAAGCGGTTCTTGACGATGTCATCCGAGAGTTTTCTGCGCATTGCCGCGACCGGGTCGAAGCTGCCCGGCTCGCGCTCGTCGAGGATGAACTCGTTGACCAGCGTTTCCAACATCATCAGGCCCTTGAGGTCTTTGGAGTCTGCGAGTTGAGGATCGTAGCCGGTATCGTCGTAGACCTTGCGGCGCACCGGATCCTTCAGCAGTTCATACGCCGCCTGCAGCTTGCCGAACGCCTCGGCCTCGCCGCCGCGGTCCGGATGCGCCGTCTTCACCGCGCGGCGGTAGGCCGTCCGGATCGCCCTCACGTCGGCGTCGCGCTCAATTCCAAGGAGGACATAGGGATCGATCACGCCGGGCACCTGCTCTTCAATCGACTTCACTTCCGCAACCGGTCCAGACCTACCGGGTCGCTGCGCCGGCAGCAACCCCCGCCCATCCCCGATGCCGGACCAGGCACACAGGAGCGTCGCGACGAAAATGTGGTCGAAACGGGGCAATCCACGAGTTTTGTCGAGCGAAGCGGCGTGGCAATTGCCGCCGCATCCCCTGCGCCGCAAGGAATTGCCGCCTCGGCGCCCCGCCCGCAAAACTTCCCTTGCCTTTTTCCCCGAACACTGCCACTGCTGTAGCCGTTCGGGCGATTTCAATCCCGGAGACTGGACTTTCGTACTGAACCGGCAAAAGCCGGGAACGCCGCTAGCGGCATCGTAGACGTCTTTTCCCCGATATCGTGACCACTCGACGCCTTTCAGCCCTGTCCGCATGATTCCAGTACTGGATAAATCATGCGGCAGTTCTAAGTGATACAGCGGCCTTGGCGCAGATCATGAGACGCCGGGCACCTGTAAGACGCTGAAGACGACAGGTTCGTTTCCCTTCGGGGGCACGAACACACTACCTAAAGCAGCCGAAGCGTGCTACGTACCCGCTGGGTTGCGGCAAGCTGACAGACTGAAGGAAAAGGACTTCTTCCATGGCCACCAAGGGCATCGTAAAATTCTTCAACCAGGACAAGGGTTTTGGTTTCATCACGCCGGACGGCGGCGCGAAGGACGTTTTCGTCCACATCTCCGCGGTCCAGGCCGCCGGCCTCGCAACGCTCAAGGATGGCCAGCAGGTTTCCTTCGACACCGAGCCGGACCGCATGGGCAAGGGCCCGAAGGCCGTCAATCTCCAGGCTCTCTGAGCCGGACGCGTTCTGATTTCGGAAGCGGCGCCTCGCGAGAGGCGCCGTTTTTCGTTGGGTGGCTTGAAAAAGCCTCTCATCCCGCTGCCGTGACCTTCTCCCCGCTCGCGGAGCGAAGGAGCCTCCCGGCGCATTTGGTCCTCTCTCCCGCTGACGACCCGCTGACGCGGGCCAAGCGGGGGTGCGCTAGCGCAACCGCTCTCCCTCCCTCATGCCTGTGCTTGTCACAGGCATCCAACGCGCCCAAGTCCTTGGGCCGCGGAAACAGCAATTCCCGAACCCAAGTCATGCACAGCGCCGAAGCGCCGTGGCTGGCTTCGTGCGACAAGCACACGAGTAAGGATCCGACGGTGAGCGCCTTGCCCTACTCCGTCGCCTGGCGCGCCGTCGCCGCTTCGAACACCGCGTCGAAGGCGGCGATGATCACCTCAGCACCGGCGCCCTTGTGGGTGGCGTCGGCGGAGAGGATCTGGCGGTAGCGCCGCGCCCCGGGCCAACCCTGGAATAGGCCCACCATGTGGCGGGTGACATGAATCAGCCGACCGCCCCTTGCAATATGGGCGCCGGCGTAATCGGCCATGGCGTCGCGCACGCCCGCCCAGAAGTCGAGCGAGAGGCGGTGATGGCGATCGGAGAAGCCGTCCGGCTTGGTCGGCGCTGGCGGAGCGCCGGTGATCGGATGGCAAAAATAGCCATCCGCCGCGGTCAGCAGGCCGCTGTCGTGATAGGCGGCGCGCCCGAGCATGACACCGTCGAGCGGCGCACCTTCGGCCGCCTGCAGCAATGGCGCAGTCGCCGGCAGCAGGCGCGGATCGACATGCGAGAGCGCCTGATCCAGCGTCTGAAGACCGCCGTTCAGGCCGATGAAAAGATTTGGGTTTTCCGCCTTCAGCCGATGCACGAGGCCATAGTCGAGCGGCGGTATCTCGCGGTTCTCCCGAGGGCTCAGGCCCTGCAGCCAGGCCTTGCGCGCATGCACCCAGACGGCATCCGCCCCGCTATCCCGGGCGCGGGCCACGAGATCGCGCAACGCCAGTTCCGGTTCCTGGTCGTCGACGCCGATGCGACACTTGACCGTGACGGGGATCTTCACCGTCGCCTTCATCGCCGCTACGCACGCGCCGACCAGCTCCGGCTCCCGCATCAGACAGGCGCCGAAGGTGCCGGACTGCACCCGGTCGGACGGGCAGCCAACATTCATGTTGATCTCGTCATAGCCGAAAGTTTCGGCGATCCGAGCCGCCTCCGCCATCTTCGCCGGATCATTGCCTCCGAGCTGCAGGGCGACCGGATGCTCGCCGGCGTCATGGCCGAGCAGCTTCTCGCGGTCGCCGCGCAGGATCGCATCCGCGACGATCATCTCGGTATAGAGCAGCGCATGGCGCGAGAGCTGTCGCGCGAAATAGCGGTAGTGACGATCGGTCCAGTCGATCATCGGCGCGACGGCGAAGACGGGCGCCGTGAAATACGGATTTTCTTCCGCCATGAGGGGCATGCTTGCGTCGGTCGTCACTTCTGTTCCGCTTGGGTCTGGATCAGGCGCCCGTTCTCGGATCGGCACCCCGCGACCTCGCAGCAGGCGCACTGAAGGAAGCCGCACCGCGCGGGCACGGCGAAAACGGTTCCGGCTCTTATATAGGCACGCTCGCCGTAATGCCAGAGACCGGCGGCCTTGGCGCCGACCTGTTTGGTGCTGCAAAGCGCGACAGGCGCCGGCGGCAGCGTCGAGCCCTATTCAAATCCCGCCTGGCGGAACCATTCCTGGATGCCTTCCAGCACCGCCGCCTTGGCGCCCTCGAGCGACGGCGCATATTGGAAGCCGGTCTGCTGCGTGCCGTTGCAATGGGAAATGCGCCAGGCCCAATCACTCATCGTCTGGCGTTTCATCACGAATGCCACTTCATGTCGCCCAAGCATGGCGCAATAGGTCCCGTTGCGCAGGGGCAACCAGGTCAACCGAATATCCGAAACCGATGTCATGCCACTCTCCCAGCCGAAGAGAGGATAAGCCGGCCGCCAGGCGCTTGAAACCCCAGCAATTGAGGGGCTTTAACCGACTCCGGAGTGTTTCCTCAAAATTGCGGACAAAAGGTCGATGCTGAGTTACATTGTAGCGCTTGGCCCAGTTTCGCGCGCGGGAGTTGCGCGGAACAAGGCTGCGACCGACCACGTTTTGGCATCGGATCTCAAGCGCGGAGGAGCAAGGCAGGCAATCCTTCGGCAGTCTCCGCGCACCCGTTCGTTTTCGGCGATGGAACGGCGCGCCGCCAGCCCTCGCGCCCAGGAGGAGAAGCATGCATCAAGTATTGTGGAGTCATCCTATCAAGCTGGGATTGGACGGCGGAGACGTGCGCACGGTCATGGGACCGTCCGATGCGCTCGCGTGCCTCGCGGGCCAGTGGCCGCATCGCGGCCCCTATTATGTAGCAGCCCGCAGCGCCTGCCGAGCTGCGATTGCCGGCCGGCGGGCGCCGGACGAGGCGCGGAGGCTCTTCATGTTCGCTGCCGAGGAAGCGCATCTGACGGCGCATTGAAGTCGGCAGCCCTCGTCTGGCGGCAGCGTTCAGCATCCTTGCACGACAAGCCGGTATTGTTTGCAAAACCTTTCCGATGACTGCGCGGAAGCCCTTTTGTATTACAAATGGCGGCCTCATAAATAGTATTAAACGTCGCCGCCGAGGCATTCGCTTGAAGCGGAAGGCGCTTTCTAATATAAGCAATGGCGCAATCCGACGAGCATTTACTTTCGTTCGTGGCCGCAGTTTCTCAGAGCCAGAACGAGCCAGGGCATGAATCTCCGCGAAAGCGTCCAATTTCCGTCGTAAAACCTTCATTTATCGGCGCTATATTTCTGAGGCGCCTCATAAAAAACAACTTCGGGGTGTTTAACTCCGCTCCAAAAGGGACAAAAAAATAATACGGGAGAGACACAATGAGAGAACGCAATCTCCGTCGCATCGTTGAAGTGAGTGTCAAGCGCGAAACAGGTCGCAAGGACATCGGCATCATGACGGTACGCCAGGCGCTTGAGCTTCCCGATGTGCCAAGCCTCGAATACAGCCACCCGGAACTCAACTCGCGTTCCGATGGCCGCTTCCTGACCCGCGATCAACTCGAAGCCTATGCACGCTGCGCCTGAGCGCGGCGATCGCAGCAAGCATGATCCAATTGCGGCAGTCGTTTCGGCTGCTAATTTCCCTCCTGAGACTCGCTACGGCACCACGCGCCTCACGGCACCGCCAGGTGCCGTAGCGTTTCGATTTTTCGCCTGCCTGTACCCTGCAAGTCTCGTCCGCTTCGATCGAGGTGGCGGCAGCGATTTTTGCGCGACTACAGCGCCGTGCGGCCTTCAGGACGCACCAAGAATGCTGCAAGTCTTTGAATCTACGCATCGTGTTTTTTTCGAAGATCTGTTCCGAATCTCGGGCCGATCCGCTAAGGAACCGGACATGTAGAATCGGACGATCATGGAAACCGTTATACCACCCTCCCCGCCCGTCCTGCTGCCGGTCGCTGGAAGCCGCGCGAGCTTTCCGGTGCGGCGGGTCTATTGCGTTGGCCGCAACTATGCCGCCCACGCCCGCGAAATGGGCCACGATCCCGATCGCGAGCCGCCCTTCTTCTTTCAGAAGAACGCCGACGATCTGCTGCCGCCCGGGAAGGACTTCCCCTATCCGCCGCGCTCCTCGGACGTGCACCACGAAGTGGAGTTGGTGGTGGCGCTGCGAAGCGGCGGCACGGACATTCCGGTCGACGCGGCGCTCGACCACGTCTACGGCTACGCCGTCGGTATCGATTTCACCCGCCGCGACCTGCAGGCAGAGGCGAAGAAGGCGGGAAAGCCCTGGACGGCCGCCAAGGCCTTCGAACATTCCGGCCCGATTTCGGCGCTCGTTCCGGCAACGACGATCGGCCATCCGGTAAACGGCGGGATTTGGCTGAAGGTCAATGGCGAGATGCGCCAGGGAGGCGACCTGGCGCAGATGATCTGGTCGGTGCCGGAGATCGTGGCGGAGCTCTCGCGGCTCTTCACTCTGGCACCCGGCGACGTCGTCATGACGGGTACGCCCTCCGGCGTGGGGCCGGTCGCGCGCGGCGACCTCGTTACCTGTGGCGTCGACGGCGTCGCGGTCCTAACGGTCCAAGTCGTGTGATAGGGTAATTGGATCGGAACGGCCGGTATCGGTCGTACGCGCCTTTCCGCAAGCAGAAGGAAGCCGGAATGCCACGTTATGCCCTCGGACCGCAACAGCCGACCACACCGCTCGAAGGCCGCTACTGGATCGCGCCCGACGCCAACCTGATCGGGCAGGTGGAGATCGGCGATGATGTCGGCATCTGGTTCGGAGCGACCTTACGCGGCGACAACGAGCCGATCCGGATCGGCGCGCGCACCAACATCCAGGAAGCGGTGATCATTCACGTCGACCCCGGCTTTCCGGTGACGATCGGCGAAGGCTGCACCATCGGCCATCGGGCGATCGTGCATGGCTGCACCATCGGCGACAATTCGCTGATCGGCATGGGCGCAACCTTGCTGAACGGTGCGAAGATCGGCCGCAACTGCCTCGTCGGCGCCAATGCGCTCGTCACGGAAGGGAAGGAGTTTCCCGACAATTCGCTGATCGTCGGAGCGCCGGCCAAGGCGATCCGCACGCTCGACGGCGCCGCCGTCGAGGGGCTGAGACGCTCGGCAGAACATTATGTGAGGAACTGGCAGCATTATGCCGCGCAGCTGAGAAGGCTCGATTGAGTTTTTCTGAACGAGGTATTGCGCCCCGTTTACCCGCGACGCTGCTCGCCTCACCCGCAACTCTTGCAATGCCCGCGGATTTCGATCGTTGTCTTCTCGGTCTTGAAGCTCTGCCCGCGCACGAGCACCGCGAGGCGCTGTTCGATCGCCTCGTCGTGGAACTCCGTCACCTGACCGCAGCCCTCGCAGATGGTGAAGGCGGTGACGCCGTGGTCGTGCTCGTGCTCATGCGGGCAGGTGCAGGCGACGAAGGCGTTGATGCTTTCGAGCCGGTGGACGAGGCCGTATTCGAGTAGCTTGTCGAGGGCCCGATAGACCTGCAAGGGCGCGCGAAAGCCCTGGTCTCTGAGCTTGTCGAGGATCGTATAGGCGCTCATCGGCCCCTCGGAGTGGGAGAGCGTCCCCAGGACCAGCGACTGGTTTCGCGTCAGTTGGGGCGTGCCCATCAATTCTGTCCTCCGCGCAAAGACTGTGGCGCCCGAAGACTCCGGCCGACCGGCAAGAGACTCAGCACGAAAAGCGCGAGCGCCGCGACGACGATAGACGGTCCCGATGGCGTATCCCAGTGGAGCGATCCGAAAAGACCGGCTGCGACCGCAAGCGCGCCGATCAACGAGGCGAGCACCGCCATGATCTCAGGCGAGGCGGCAAAGCGGCGTGCGGTCGCCGCGGGAATGATCAGAAGCGAGGTAATCAGCAATATGCCGACGATCTTCATGGCGATCGCGATCACCAGCGCCATCAGCAGCATGAAGAAGAGCCGGGCCCTTTCCGGCTGCAGGCCCTCCGCCTCGGCGAGTTCCGGATTGACGGTCGCCGCAAGCAGCGGCCGCCACAGATAGACGAGCGCGAAGATTACCAGGATGCCGCCGCCCCAGATGATGTCGATGTCGCCCCTGGAAACGGCGAGGATGTCGCCGAAGAGGAAGCCGATAAGGTCGATCCGAACCCAAGTCATGAAGGCGACGATGACGAGACCGATCGACAACGCCGAATGCGACAGGATGCCGAGCAATGCGTCCGTCGACAGCGCGCCGCGCTTCTGCAGGAAAAGCAGAAGCAACGAAACGACCGCCGCGACGATGAAGACGCTGAGCATCAGGTTAAGTTCGAAAAGCAGCGACAGCGCGACGCCGAGCAGTGCCGAATGCGCCATCGTGTCGCCGAAATAGGCCATGCGCCGCCATATCACGAAGCAGCCGAGCGGTCCGGCGACCATGGCGATGCCGATACCGGCAACGAGCGCGCGAATGAAGAAATCGTCAAGCATCGCGCTTCTCCGATGGCTCGAAACCGTGCAGTCTCGCGTGATGGCCACAGCCGCAGTCCGGATCGTGATCGTGGACGTTCTCGGCCCCCTCGTGGTGATGATGGCCGTCTCCCGGGAAACAGCTTTCTGCGATGCTGCCATCGGCATGCAGCACCCGCCCGTCCGGCAGATGCGTGTGGTCGTGATGATGACTGTAGACGGCAAGCGCACCGGCGGCGCGGCGTCCGAACAACTTCAGATATTCCGGGCTCTGGCTGACCGCTTGCGGCGTGCCGCGACAGCAGACATGGCCGTTCAGGCAGACCACCGTATCGGTTTCCGCCATGACGATATGGAGATCATGCGAGATCAACAGGATGCCGCAGCCGGTACGGTTGCGGATCTGCTTGATCAGCTCGTAAAGGGCGATCTCGCCGGAGAAATCGACCCCCTGCACCGGCTCGTCGAGTACCAGCAGATCCGGCTTGCGGGCGATTGCGCGCGCCAGGAGCGCCCGCTGGAACTCGCCGCCCGAAAGGTGCTGCACCTCCGCCTTCGCCATATGCAGCATGCCGGTCGCGGCCAGTGCCTCTTCGATTTCGCGCGCCTTCAGCGCCCCCGTCAGCGTCATCAGCCTTTCGACCGTGAGCGGCAGCGTCCAATCGACCGACAGCTTCTGAGGAACATAGCCGACCTTCAGGCCCGCCATGCGTTCGACACTGCCCTCGTCCGGCTTCACGACGCCGATCGCGGCCTTGGCCGTGGTCGATTTACCCGAACCATTGGGGCCGATGAGGGTGACGATCTCACCGCGGCTGATCGAAAAGTCGACTCCGCGCACGAGCCAACGGCCATTGCGGCGCACGCCGGCATTGCTCAATCCGACGAGTGTCGTCTTCTCCTGGGGGCGGAAGTTCAGCATAAAAAATCCGATTTCGACGGTTGCCTCTGGCTATCGCACACGTTATAGCATAACGCAATTGATGTAATAACATTACACCATGGTCCAACGCAATAGAACACTCCCGCCGAACGCGCGGGGGTGCTGAAGAACTGAAGCCCGGAGTCACCGATGAAATCGACGCCTGCCCTGCTCTTTGCATCCACCCTCCTCCTCTCGTCACCGTCTCTAGCGGACGCCCCGAACGTCGTCGTTTCCATCAAACCGATCCACTCGATCGTCGCCTCCATCATGCAGGGCATTGGCGAGCCGTCGCTGATCGTCGAGGGCGGCGCCTCGCCGCATACCTACAGCATGAAACCCTCGAATGCCGCCGCCCTGCAGTCCGCAAAGGTTGTGTTCTGGGTCGGCCCCGGGCTCGAGGCCTTTCTCGACAAGCCGCTCGACGCACTCGGCGGCGGCGCGAAGCTGGTAGAGCTTGGCGAAGCACGGGGAGTGGCGAAATTGAAGCTCCGCGAAGGCGGCGCCTTCGAAGCACATGATGACGGACACGAAGGGCACGAGGAAGAAGGTCATAACGGGGAAGAAGCCAGCCATGAGGGGCATGATGACCACGCCGTAGAAAAGGAAGCTGCGGAGCACGACCACGAGCATCACCATGGCGAAGGCGAATTCGACATGCATATGTGGCTCGACCCCATGAACGCCAAGGCGATGGCTGATGAGATCAAGACGACGCTCGCCGCGGTCGATCCGGCGAATGCCGCCGCCTACGAGGCCAATCTCGAGAAATTCAACGAGCGCGTCGAGGCACTGGACAAAGGCCTTGCCGAGACGGTCGCGCCGATCAAGGACAAGCCCTTCGTCGTCTTCCATGACGCCTATCAATATTTCGAGAACCGCTATCATGTGCGGGTCGCCGGCTCGATCACCGTCAGCCCCGAGGTGCTCCCCGGCGCGGAGCGGCTGTCGCAGATTCACGCCAAGATCGAGAACCTCGGCGCCACCTGCGTCTTCGCCGAGCCGCAATTCGAACCGAAGCTCGTCAATGTGGTGATCGAGGGCACGCCGGCGAAATCCGGCACGCTGGACCCCGAAGGTGGCGCGCTCGACGCCGGGCCCAACCTTTACTTCCAGCTGATGGAAGGCATCGGGGCATCGCTGAAGAGCTGCCTTTCCTCTGGAAGCTGACGCTGGCGCATGCAGCAGCCCACCCCCTCTGGCCTGCCGGCCATCTCCCCCACAAGGGGGGGAGAATCGATGTGGCACGCCCGGTGCCCAATCAAGCGCCGCGCACGGCATAGCCTCGCGGTCCGGGCGATCGGCTGCCACGGGTCCGTCTCCCCCTTGTGGGGGAGATGGCCGGCGGGCCAGAGGGGGGAGGCGGCTCCATCATTCGCTCAACACAAGCTATCCTCACCCGCCAATCGCTTCGTACCGGAAGCGATCGAAATCCGCGTGCAGGCCGCTGCCGGACGTGTCGAACGCGAACATGCCGGCAAAGGCGCCGGTGAAGGAGCCGTGCTCGCCGCGTCCGCCCTCATCCGAGATCACGCCGGCATCGAGCACCGGACCGATCGCCGCCCATGCCTCCTCGGCCGAGGCCCGCCAGAAGAACTGCAGATCGTTCTGGCGTATCTCCATCGCCAGATGGACCGGTCCCTCGCGCACCGGAACGCCGCTCTCGGCCGGATAGGCAAGTCGTCCATTCGGGAAATCGCCGGGACAAGAGAAGATCGTCGCGCTGCGGCCGAGCGTCTCGTGCCACGTGACGCCGAGCGCATGGAACTTGTGGCGATTGTAATAATGCGTCAGCCCCGCGACCTGCTGGTAGGTGTGCGGCGCAAACTCGACCACGGTCTCCGCGCGGAAGGAATGATGCTCCTGGCGCCTTGCCACCAGCGCCTGCTCGAACCAGCTGCCGATGCTCTCGCGACCGAAGAGGCGCAGGTGTCCTTCCCGCCGCGTGAGCGAGAAGATCCGCTCCGGCAACGGCGTGCGCAGCCACTGGAACTCCGGCGGAAGCTCCGAATCGTCGAAATCCGTCTCCGTCGCGGCCGGCAGCGGAACGGCTTGCGCAGTCACCGGCGCCGGCACGATCACCTCGGGCACGACCCCGCCGTTTTCGAGATAGAGCCAGCCATCGTCGCGCCAGACACATTTCTGCAGCGCCGTTTCGCGCCCGAGCGGTGAGCGGCGTTGCGGCGGCAGCGGCCGTCCGCAAAGATGGGTGTGATAGGCCTGCCCGTCCGGAGTCTCGACATATTGTCCGTGGCCGGCCCGCTGGAGCGACGCCTCCGGGTGGTCCTTGGAGGTGATGAGGTGGACGTTCGGATGCAACTCGTAAGGCCCGTCGATCGCCCGGGACCGCGCCATCGTCACCGCGTGGTCGTAACCGGTCCCGCCCTCGGCAACCGTGAGGTAATACCAGCCGTCGCGCTTGAAGAGGTGCGGCCCCTCGACAAGTCCGAGCGAACTGCCGGCGAAGATGTTCTTCACGGGACCTATGAGCTTGCGTGTCCGCTCGTCCCATTCCTGCAGCAGGATGCCGTCGAAAGCCGGGCTCTTCGGCGCGCCGCCGAAACTTTCGGTGCGGTGGTTCCACTGCATGTTCAAGAACCACTTGCGACCGTCATCGTCATGGAAGAGCGAAGGATCGAAGCCCGACGAATTGACATAGACCGGATCGGACCAGGTCGCCTCGATTGATTCGGCGGTGACGATGTAGTTGTGGGCGTCCTTGAAGTTGCCGTCGAAGCGCTTGACGTCGGTATAGACGAGCCAGAATAAGCCGTCGCAATAGGAAAGGCACGGCGCCCAGATGCCGCAACTGTCGGGATTGCCGCGCATGTCGAGCTGGCTCGCGCGCTCGAGTGGACGCCGGATGAGCCGCCAGTTCACCAGGTCGCGCGAATGGTGGATCTGCACCCCCGGATACCATTCGAAAGTGGACGTCGCGATGTAATAGTCGTCACCGACCCGGCAGATCGACGGGTCGGGATTGAAGCCCGGCAGGATCGGATTGCGGATCGATGCGGCCATGTTCTTCTCCTCCAGAATCGTCGAGCATCCAGCCCGAAACTCAGGGCAGTTTCAAGGCCTTCGCGCTTACTTGCTGCTGAAGGTTCAGGGACATGTCGCGGCTTCCGAGCCGCGGCTCCGCCGCACCCCCTCTGGCATCGAGGTGCAAGCCGCTTGTACTCTCCCCCATTGTGGGGGAGATGGCCGGTCCACCCTCCGCAGCTGCAGCGAGCTGCTGCGAGGACGGGCAGGCCAGAGGGGGTGAAGCCGTGCACTGAACTGCAATGCGGAAAAATGAAAGCGCGGGCTTGAAAGCACCCTCGAAATCGGCACTGTGACTGTGCTTGGCAGAAGAAAAATAGCTACTGCGGGGGATAGTTCGATGCAACCATTACTCGGCTTCAGCCGGCTGGTAGACGCCATAACCGAGAGGATCGGCAAGGCGGTCTCCTGGCTCATTCTCGTTGCCGTTCTCGTCAGCGCCGGCAACGCCGTCATCCGGAAGGCCTTCAACATGTCGTCGAATGCCTGGCTCGAGGCGCAATGGTACCTCTTCGGCGGCGCCTTCATGCTTGCCGCCGCCTACACGTTGAGCCAGAACGAGCACATCCGCATCGACATCGTCTACGGCATGTTCTCGCGGCGCGTGCAGCATTGGATCGACCTTTTCGGGCACGTCTTCTTCCTGATGCCTTTCGTGCTGCTGATGGTCTATTACCTCGTGCCCTACGTCCGCATGTCCTATCTCTCGGGCGAAATCTCCTCCAGCGCCGGCGGTCTGATCATATGGCCGGCCAAGGCCATCCTGCTCGCCGGCTTCATCCTGCTCGCGCTGCAAGGCGTTTCGGAAATCATCAAGAAAATCGCCGTCATGACCGGCCGCATGGACGACCCAACGCCCCATGTGCCGACCCATGCACCGCTCGACGAGGCTGTAGCGCCGGAGGTCCGCCCATGATCGAATTCATCGCGGACAACCTGGCGCCGATCATGTTCGCCTCGCTGGTGGTATTCCTGCTCCTGGGATACCCCGTCGCCTTCTCGCTTGCCGCGAATGGGCTCCTGTTCTTCATCATCGGCGTGGAACTCGCGCCCTTATCGGATTCGATCAATCTGTCCTGGCCGTTGCTCAACGCGTTGCCGGAACGATTCTGGGGGGTAATGTCCAACGACACGTTGCTCGCCATCCCCTTCTTCACGTTCATGGGCATCGTGCTCGAACGCTCGGGCATGGCCGAGGATCTTCTCGACACGATCGGCCAGCTCTTCGGTCCCATCCGCGGCGGTCTCGCTTATGCGGTGATCTTCGTCGGCGCTCTGCTTGCCGCCACCACCGGCGTGGTTGCCGCATCCGTCATCGCCATGGGCCTCATCTCGCTGCCGATCATGCTGCGCTATGGCTATGACCGGCGAGTCGCCTCGGGCGTCATCGCCGCCTCCGGCACGCTTGCCCAGATCATCCCGCCGTCGCTGGTGCTGATCGTTCTCGCCGACCAGCTCGGCCGCTCTGTAGGCGACATGTATGCCGGCGCGCTGATCCCCGGCCTCGTGCTGACGGGCCTTTACATGGGCTACATCATGGTCATGAGCTTCCTGAAGCGGGACTCGATGCCCGCCTTGCCGCTGGAGGCCCGGACGCTCGGATCGGGCGTGACTTCGCTCGTTGTCGCCGTCGCCGTCGCGGCCGCGATCGCCTATGGGGCGCATGTCTACCTCGCGCCGGCGCAGGGCGAGAACGCGGATATCCTCGGCGCAACGGTCGGCATCATATTCATCTACGTCGTCGCCATCGCCGACAAGGCATTCAACATCGGCATTCTGTCGCGCCTCGCGCAGCAGGTCATCATCGTGCTAATTCCGCCGCTGGCGCTGATCTTCCTCGTCCTCGGCACCATCTTCCTCGGCATTGCGACGCCGACCGAAGGCGGAGCGATGGGTGCGGTCGGTGCCCTGATCCTCGCCGCCGCGAAGGGCAGGCTCACCATGGAAGTGGTCCGCGCCGCACTCGCCTCCACGACACGTCTTTCCGCCTTCGTGCTGTTCATCCTGATCGGCGCGCGCGTGTTCTCGCTGACCTTCTACGGCGTCAACGGGCACCTCTGGGTGGAACACCTGCTGGTCGGACTGCCGGGCGGCGAGGTCGGGTTCCTGATCGCCGTCAACATTCTGGTCTTCTTGCTGGCGTTCTTCCTCGACTTTTTTGAACTCGCCTTCATCATCGTGCCGCTGCTTGCCCCCGCCGCGGAGAAGCTCGGCATCGATCTGATCTGGTTCGGGGTTCTGCTCGGGATCAACATGCAAACGAGCTTCATGCACCCGCCTTTCGGTTTCGCACTCTTCTATCTCCGCTCGGTCGCGCCGAGGGTGCCCTACCTCGACAAGGTGACCGGCAAGCGGATGCAGCCTGTATCGACCGGCCAGATCTATTGGGGCGCCGTGCCTTTCGTCGGCATCCAGATCCTTATGGTGGCGCTGACGCTCATGTTCCCGCAAATGGTCATGCACTACAAAGGCGCAGGCGCAGATGTCGATCCCTCGACCATCAAGATCGAAGTCCCCGGTTTCGGGACGGGCGGCGGCCTCGGCCTGCCGGACAATGGCGGCGGCCTCGGCCTGCCGGGCGGCTTGCAACTCCCGGGCGGAAGCCCGCTCGACGGCGGCCAGCAGCCGGCCCAGCCGAATCTTGCGCCTCAGCAGCAACAGGCACCGGCGCCAGATCTGAGCGCGCCGCCGTCGTTCAATTGAGGTTGCACCCTGCCCCTTGCCTGCCCCTCCTCCGCAGCAGCTGCGGAGGGTGGAGCGGCACCTTCTCCCCGACTGACGGGGAGAAGAGACTCGCGGCACGGCCCCGTCCCCAGCGCATACTACCTTGATGACAAAGAGAAACCCCGGAGCAGCGCTCCGGGGTTTCTTGTTTCCCGCAAATCGAACCGCAGCCTTAGAGCTTGCCGTTGCGCTGCTGGATCATCATGAAGGTGTCGTAGTTGTACTCGGCGATCTGGGCGTTGAGATAGTACTCGCCGCGGAAAGCCTTGATCGATTCCCAGATCTTCTTGAAGGTGGGATTCGCGTCTTCCATCTCCGCATAGACCTCGTTGGCCGAGTCGAAGCATGCGGAGAGAATTTCCGGGCTGAACGGGCTCAGCTTCGCACCTGCCGCAACCAGCCGCTTGATTGCCGCGGGGTTCAGATAGTCGTATTTCTGCAGCATGTTTGCGTCCGCCGCCTGGCACGCGGTGCGCAGGAGCGACTGATAGGCCTTCGGCAGTCCGTCGAAAGCCGCCTTGTTGAACATCGCGTGAACCGTGGGCCCGCCTTCCCACCAGCCGGGATAGTAGTAGTACGGCGCCACCTTGTAGAAGCCTAGCTTCTCGTCGTCATAGGGCCCCACCCATTCGGCCGCATCGATCGTGCCCTTTTCGAGCGCGGGATAGATATCGCCGCCGGCAAGCTGCTGCGGCACGACGCCAAGCTTCTCCATGACCCTGCCGGCAAAGCCGCCGACGCGCATCTTGAGGCCCTTCATGTCGGCGACGGTCTTGATTTCCTTGCGGAACCAGCCGCCCATTTGAACGCCCGTATTGCCGTTCGGGAAGCCGACGAGACCCTGTGCGCCAAGGAACTCGTTGAACATGTCGATGCCGCCGCCATGGTGATGCCAGGCGTTCATGGCGCGCGCGTTGAGTGCGAAGGGCACGGCGGCGCCGAGCGCCCAGGTCGGATCCTTGCCCCAGTAGTAATAGGCAACCGTATGGCAGGCCTCGACGGTACCGGCTGCCGTCGCGTCGGCAGCCTGCAGGCCCGGCACGATTTCGCCGGCCGCGAAGACCTGAATCTGGAAATTGCCGTCGGTCGCTTCCGACACGTACTTCGCCAGGACTTCCCCGCCGCCATAGATGGTGTCCAGCGACTTCGGGAAGGACGATGTCAGGCGCCAGGTGACTTTGGGGTTGGTCTGGGCGATGGCCGGCGCTGCGAGTGCCGTGGCCGCTGCCGCACCAAGCCCGCCGATACCCGCATTTTTGATGAATGAGCGGCGATCCATAGTACCTCCCTATCTCCCGCTATGACGATCGCAGTTTTCCCCGCAACCGCCGATTGAGCATTTTCATCGACGCCTCAGCGCGTCGACGGCTCATTGTCCTCGCTCTGCCGGTCGCTCGGCACACAGAGATGCTCGCAAATCGCTACCGGCACCACCGCACCATACAGAGATGGGGGTACATGTCCAGAGGCCGATTTCGGCCTCCTGCCCGACTTTTGTCGGATATGCCGGCCCCCGGGCGCCGATTGCTAAATCAAGGCAAATCAAAGCTTTCGTCCGACAGACCGGCGTCTGCCGGACGAAGGCGCTGTATCACTCTGCATTGCTGCATGTCTCTGTCGCTCGATCGAGATGGGTCTGAGCCATGCAGTCGATCAACGCTCGGCCGAGGCGGCCCAGAGATTGACGTCGGCCTCGCGCGCATAGAGATCGATCTCCGCCAGTTCCTCTGCCGAGAAATCGTCGTTCTCGAGCGCCCTGACACAATCGACGATCTGCGCCGAACGGCTGGCGCCGATCAGGGCGGAGGTGATGCGGCCGCCGCGCAACACCCAGGCGAGTGCCATCTGCGCCAAGGTCTGGCCGCGCCTCTCGGCGATCGCATTCAACTTGCGGACGTTGTCGATGATCTCCGGCCGGATGAAGCCCTTCCTGAGAAAGCGATTCTGCGCCGCGCGGCTATCCTCGGGAATACCGCTCAGATACTTCGTCGACAGCATGCCCTGCGCCAGCGGCGAGAAGACGATGGACCCGATGCCGAGTTCCTCCAGCGTATCGACCAATCCGTCATCCTCGATCCAGCGGTTGAGCATGGAGTAGCTCGGCTGATGGATCAGGCAGGGGGTGCCGAGATCCTTGAGGATCGCCGCCGCCTCGCGGGTGCGTTGGGAGTTATAGGAGGAAATGCCGACATAAAGTGCCCTGCCCGAGCGCACGATGTGGTCGAGTGCGCCGCAGGTCTCCTCGAGCGGCGTATCCGGATCGAAGCGATGGGAATAGAAAATATCGACATAGTCGAGCCCCATGCGCTTCAGGCTCTGATCGCAGGAGGCGATCAGATACTTGCGGCTGCCCCATTCGCCGTAGGGTCCGGGCCACATGTCGTAGCCGGCCTTCGAGGAAATGATCAGCTCGTCCCTGAAGCCGACGAATTCGGTGCGCAGGATCTCGCCGAAGGCGATCTCCGCCGAACCGGGTGGCGGACCGTAATTATTGGCGAGATCGAAATGGGTGATGCCGAGATCGAAGGCGGTGCGGCACATGTCCACCTTGCGCTCATGCGGCGTATCACCGCCGAAATTGTGCCACAGCCCCAGCGAAATGGCCGGCAGCTTCAGACCGCTCCTGCCGCAGCGGTTATATTTCATCTTCTCGTATCGGTTTTCCGCCGGTTGCCAGGGCATGAGTCGTGTTCCTCGTTAGCGTGGGTGGCTTTGAATACCCCTCCCCAACCCCTCCCCACAAGGGGAGGGCTTAACTCGCCGCACCGTCCTAACTCCAACTCGGTGGGATCTACCACATGCAAAAGCTGAGGATGGGCAGGCGAGCGCCGCAGGCACCAACCCCTCCCCCTTGTGGGGAGGGGTTGGTGAGGGGTCATTTGTCGACGACAGCTGTGCGCGTCACCGCAACAGCGCCCTCGCCTCCTCGATCCCGAGCGCCGCCGGCTGTGTGCAGGTCGTGGTGAGCGCCACAAACCGCCCCTCCTCGCCGGATTTCAAAATCGACACCATGACGTCGACCGCATGCAGCGCTCGATCGAGCGAGCAGCGCGCGTCGCGCCCCGCCAGGATGGCATCGGCCATGTCTGCAAGACCGGCGGCGCGGTAATTGGCGATCGGCCCCAGCGGATGCTCCCAGTTGTTGACTGCAAAGGGGTGATCCCAAGCCTCCAGAGGCTGAATGTCCTTGCCTCGGCCGCTCGCCTCGACAGTGCCGCCGAAGAAATTCGGGTCGGGCACGAAGAGCGATCCGTCGGTGCCGTAGAGCTCCATATTGCCATGGCGGTGCGCCCAGACGTCCCAACTCGCCGACAGCGTGATGGTTGCGCCGTTTTGGAATTCTAGCAGCGCATGGATATTGGTGGGCGTCTTGACCGGGATCACCTCCCCCTTGCGTGGCTCGCTGGTGATGGTGCGCGTCTGGTTGGCCATCGACGAAAGCGCCGCCACGCGCTTCACCGGTCCGATCAGGTTGATCAGATTGGCGATGTAGTACGGGCCGAGATCGAGCACCGGGCCGCCGCCCGGCAGGAAGAAGAAGTCCGGGTTAGGGTGCCACATTTCCATGCCCGGGCTCATCACGTGGCAGGTGCCCGAGGTGATGCGACCGATCTTGCCCTGATCGACATAGGCGCGGGCAAGCTGATGGGCACCGCCGAGGAATGTGTCCGGCGCACTGCCGACCACCAAGCCCCCAGCCTTTGCGGTGGCCTTCAGCTCCTCGCCCTGCTCGAGCGACAGCACGAGCGGCTTCTCGGAATAGGCATGCTTGCCGGCCTCGAGGATCGCCTTCGAGACCGGGAAGTGCGCCTCCGGGATGGTCAGGTTGACGATGATGTCCAGCTCCGGATTGGCGAGAAGCGCCTCGATGCTCTGGGCGGTCACGTCGAATTCGGCGGCGCGCGCCTCGGCCGCAGCCGGATCGATGTCCGCGCAGGCGATGATCCTGATGCCCCTGAAGAGCGGCGCCAGCTTGAAGTACGTCGTGGAAATATTGCCGCATCCGATGATGCCGACGCCAAGTTCTTTCGTCATTGAGATGTTCACTCCTCTAGGCAGATCCGCCAACAGCCCCGGCAATGACCTGCGACAAACGAAATCCAAGAATCCATTCGCGGGACACCCGCGAATGCCTTCTTAGTAGGATTGAATGGAAGCCAGCGACCGCTTGGCGAAGCGCCGGAAGTCGCTCGGATTGTCGTGTTCGGCAATGAAATATTTCGCCGAGGTCTCGCTGAGCGCCTGGATCAGCGCCTTCCAGTCGAGCGTGCCCTCGCCGACATCGGCCCAGCCGTCCTCGTTGGTCTTTTCGCCCTTCGCCGCAATGTCCTTGACGTGAACCGCAGTGATGCGGTCGCCATATTTCGCGATCCAGGCAAAGGGATCGGCGCCGCCGCGAACGATCCAGGCAATGTCCGCCTCCCAGGAGAGGTCCGGGCCACCGGCGAAGATCTGCTCCAGCGGCACCGAGCCATCCGGCAACGCGTGGAATTCGAAGTCATGATTGTGCCAGCCGAAGTCGATTCCGGCATCACGGAACGGCTTGCCCGCCGCCTGCAGACGAGCGCCGAAGGCGCGCCAGCCGGCCGCATCGTCAGGACGTTGATCCGGCATCAGATAGGGGCAATAAATGGCGCGAATCCCGAGCGCATTGGCGATCTGCATCACGCGCAAGGGATCCGTTTCCAGCATGTCGAGGCTGAAGTGTGCCGTCGGCATCGCAAGCCCGTTCCGCTCGAGACCGCTCTTGAACTCGGCGATCTCATCGTCGCTGAGCGCGGCATAGAGCGCCCCATATCCTTCGACCTGCGTATAGCCGGCGTCTCCGAGAGCGGAAAGCACATCGGCGAAGGGCGGGAAATTGCGGGCGCTATAGAGCTGGAAACTGACGTCTTTCATCGTAGGACTCCTCGTGGATTTTGCGGAAACATATCGTGGTAGCGGCACCGTCAAGCGGCGCGCGGTTGATCTTCGCAGGCGAAGAGCTATCCATGACGGCGGATCGCGCTTCACCTCCTCACCCTCTTCCTTGGCAGGATTCGAGATCGTAGGCGCTGAACCGCGGTGCGACGCCCTCGTGAAGCGGCACCTTCGGTGTGAAACGGATCGTCTTCGCTTCTCCGGCCGCGAGATCGAAGGCGTTGTCCGAGTAGCGTCCCTCGACATCCGCCTCGACCATTACGTGCAGTGCGAGACCGGTCGCGGTGAGGGTGACGTCGTAACCGTCAGTTCCTGGCGCCGCCTCGATCGCGAGGCCGGCGGGCTTGAGGTCGAGAGCCTTGTAGGTGCCGTGGACGTAATGGCCCTCGCCTCGCATGCCATTGGATGCCTCGAAGGACCAGAAGAGAAGCGCATCGGCCGGAATATCGGCGGCCGTGATGGCGACGAGCGTCTCCGCACGATCCGGCGAGCATGCGCCCGCCGCCGCGACCAACGGGCGGCGCTTGCCTTCGAGTGTAACGAGAAAGGTCTCGAGCTCGATCGTGACCGGCTCGGACGTATCGTTCACCATCGAAAAGGCGATCGTCTTGCCGTCCGCAGACGGAATGGCCGCCACCGTGACCGGCTGGAAGAATCGGCGCGCCATGTAATGCATGGCCTTCCAGTGGCCGCCATAGTCGAGGCTCGACCAGGAGGCGACCGGCCAGGTGTCGTTGAGCTGCCAGTAGAGCGTTCCCATGCAATGGGGTTTCAGCGAACGCCAGTAGTCGACGGCGGTGCGGATCGCGAGCCCCTGCTGGATCTGGCTCAGATAGACGAAGCTCGGGAAATCCTTGGGGAAGCGGAAGTAGCGGAACATGGTGCCGGCGATCCGCTCGTTGCCCCCGACATTCTTCTGATGCGCCTCCATCACCGGCGAGGCGATGTTGAGGTCGCGCGCTTCGGCGAACTCCCGGATCACCGGCATCGAGGTATAGGACTGGAAGCCGAATTCCGAGCAGAAGCGCGGTCGCACCGAACGGTAGTTGTCGAAGGACTTGTTCTCATGCCAGACAGACCAATAGTGCATGTCGCCAGAACCGTCGGCATGCCAGGCGTCGCCGAAGTCGAGGTATCCGACCGAAGGGCTCGACGGCCACCAGATCGCCTCCGGGCAGGCCGCCTTCAACGCCATCTCGATCGTCCGGTTCAGGCGGTCATAGGAGACGAGATACCGGTCGCGGTCCTTGCGGCTTTCCTCGAACCAGGTAAGGGCGCCGACGAGTTCGTTGTCGCCGCACCAGAGCGCGATCGACGGATGCGAGGCGAGCCGCTTGGCCTGATAGTCCACCTCCGCCGCGACGTTTTCCAGGAAGTCCGGCGTCGAGGGATAGAGATTGCAGGCGAACATGAAGTCCTGCCAGACCATGAGCCCGAGCCGGTCGCAGAGGTCGTAGAACCAATCGGGCTCGTAGAAGCCGCCGCCCCAGACACGGATCATGTTCATATTGGCGTCGACCGCCGAGCGCAGGAGGTCCTCGACACCCTCCGGTGTAACCCGCGACATCAGCGCGTCCGCAGGGATCCAGTTCGCACCGCGGCAGAAGACGTCGCGGCCATTGACGCGGAAGGCGAAGCGGTTGCCCGCCTCGTCCCTGTCGGTCACGAGTTCGATCGTGCGGAAACCGATCTGGCGCGTGACCGTTTCCTCCGGCGTCTCGACCTTGAGGATCGACAACGCCTGCTCGCCGCTGCCGGCCGGCCACCAGCGCTGCGGCTCGGCTATATTGAAGACCTGCGTGATGCGCGTCTCGCCGGCGGCGACGGCGCAGTCGAGCCGCTCGCGCTGCCCGTCAAGCTCGAAATGGATCGGCACGATGCCGGGGTCGCGGGCATAGAGCGTGATCGTCACCTGCAGATCGACCGAGCCATCGTCGAGCCAGAGCTGCCGCGTCGTCACGTGTTCGATGCGCGCAGTCTCGAGCCGGCAGAGCGCCAGCGCGCCATAGATGCCAAGAGGAGCAATGGCGATGTTCCAGTCCCAGCCGAAATGGCATTGCGGCTTGCGCAGCATATTGCCGTTCGCGATCGGCGAGTTGCCCTCGTGATAGGGCACATGGAACGGCTGCGCCGCCTGTCGCCGCGCCCCTTCGGCGATCGCGGAATGGAGCACCACCCTGATCCGGTTCTCGCCGGCGATAAGGGCGTTCGATACATCCGGGCGATAACGGCGGAAACAATTATTCGCCCGCAGCACCAGCCGGTCGTTGACGAAAACTGAGGCTACCGTGTCGATGCTCTCGAAATCGAGGTACCAGAAGCCCTCGACGTCCTCCGCATCGATGGCGACCGTGCGCTCCAGAACCCAGTCGTTGTGCGCCACCCATTGCACCTCGGCCTCGTTGCGGCCGCGATAGGGGTCGGCGATGATGCCGGCGTGCTGCAGTGCGCTGTGCACGTCGCCAGGCAACGCGATCGTCAGCGCATGGCTGTTGTCGGCGGAAGCCAGCAGCCAGTCGCCGGAAAGGTCGATGCGGATCGCGTCGCGGTTCAAGGTCTCGGCAGGCATATCAAAATCCAATCGCGGCGGTCGCTCGGACGCTTTGTCAGGCGGCGCTTACAAAAGCCGGGCACTCCAAGGCTGTGGCGGGGTTGCGAATGCGCATACCCGCTCAGGCAGTCTGTCAAAGGCGGTTTTCGCTGGCGGCGTCGAAGATCGAAGCAACCCCCATGTCGAAAGAGAGGCGCACGGAGCTCCCCGGGGGATAACGCCGCTTGCCGGCGATCCTGACCGACATCGGCTGACCGGCAAGCGACAGCCAGAGCAGGTTGTCCGCCCCCATCGGCTCCTCGATGTCGACGGTTGCCTGGTGCGCGGGCTCGTCCGCCCGGGCTTCGTCGACCTTGACGTGCTCCGGCCGGATGCCGAGCACCACCTTCTGGCCGGGCTTCAGCGACACACGCGCCGAATAGGCGGTGACGTCGAAGGTCGTACCGTCGACGCGGACGAAGCTGCGGCCCTCCTTCGCCTCCACTTCGCCACGGAAGAAGTTCATCGACGGCGAACCGATGAAGCCGGCGACGAAGAGGTTTTCCGGCGCGTTATAGATCGTCATCGGATCGGCGAGCTGCTGGATCACCCCGCTCTTCATGACGGCAATGCGATCGGCGAGCGTCAGCGCCTCGATCTGGTCGTGGGTGACATAGATCATCGTATTCTTCAGCGACTGGTGCAGCCGCTTGATTTCGACGCGCAGTTCCGAGCGCAGCTTGGCATCGAGGTTCGACAAGGGTTCGTCGAACAGGAACACGTCGACGTCGCGCACCAAGGCCCGGCCGATCGCCACGCGTTGGCGCTGGCCGCCGGAAAGCTCGGAAGGCTTGCGCTTGAGCAAGGGCTGGATCTGCAGGATTTCCGCCGCGCGCTTGACCCGCTTGTCGATCTCCGCCTGCGGCACCCTGGCGACCTGCAAGCCGAAGGAAAGGTTCTTCTCGACCGACATCTGCGGGTAAAGCGCATAGGACTGGAACACCATGCCGATGCCGCGGTCCTTGGGCTCTTCCCAGGTGACGTTGCGATCATGGATGAAGATCTGCCCGTCGGTGACGTCGAGCAGGCCGGCGATGCAGTTGAGCAGAGTCGACTTGCCGCAACCGGACGAGCCGAGAAGGACGAGGAATTCGCCGTGATCGATGTCGAGGTTGAGCCTGTCGAGAACCGTGACGGCGCCGAAGCTCAAGGAAAGATCCCTGACGGAAACGCTGGTCATGCTTGCTTATCCTTTTACTGCGCCGGCTGCGATGCCGCGTACGAACAGGCGACCCGAGACGAAGTAGACCGTCAGCGGCACGAGGCCGGTCAGGATCGTGGCGGCCATGTTGACGTTGTATTCCTTCACGCCCTGGACCGAGTTGACGATGTTGTTGAGCTGGACGGTCATCGGATAGTATTCCGGCCGGGTGAAGACGACGCCGAACAGGAAGTCGTTCCAGATGCCGGTCACCTGCAGGATCATCGCCACCACGAAGATCGGCAGCGACATCGGCAGCATGATCTTCAAGTAGATCGTCCAGAAACCCGCGCCGTCGACGCGCGCCGCCTTGAACAGTTCCTCCGGCAAGCCGGCGAAATAGTTGCGGAACAGGAGCGTCAGGATCGGCATGCCGAAGATCGTGTGCACGATAACGAGGCCGGTCAGTGTCCCGTAGACGCCCAATTCTCTCAGCACGATGACGATCGGGTAGATCATCACCTGGTAGGGGATGAAAGCGCCGATGATCAGGATGGTGAAGAAGAGATCGGCGCCCTTGAAGCGCCAGTTGGCGAGTGCGTAACCGTTGACCGAAGCGACCGCGATCGAGATGAGCACCGAAGGCACGGTGATGCGCACCGAATTCCAGAAGCCCCGCGAGAGCCCATCGCAATTGAGACCGGTGCAGGCCTCGGCCCAGGCCTTCACCCAAGGCTCGAAGGTAATTTCCAGAGGCGGTGCGAAGATATTGCCGACACGGATCTCCGGCATGCCCTTGAGCGACGTCACGATCATCACATAGAGCGGCAGGAGATAATAGACGGCTACCAGGATCAGCGTACCGTAGACGATGATGTTGCGGCGTGAGAGCGCGCTCCTCGGCTTGCTGCCGCGAGGGCCGGCCTTGATCCTGGTGTCTTCAGCCTCATCGAGTTTCAGCGCGCTTTTGTTGGCGAGGTTATCCACGCTTGCGTCCTCCCCCGAATTCCAGATAGGCCCACGGCACGATGATGATGGCGACCGTCAGGAGCATCATGGTGGAGGCGGCGAAGCCCTGGCCCAGGTTCTGGGCGAGGAACATGTAGTCGTAGACGTACTTGGCAGGCACCTCCGAAGCGATTCCCGGACCGCCGCTCGTTTGCGCGACGACGAGATCGTAGACCTTGACGATGCCGCTCGCGATGATCACCAGCGTGGTGATGATGACGCCACGCATCATCGGGATGATGATCAGCACATAGGTCTTCCACATCGGAATGCCATCGACGCGCGCGGCCTTCCAGATGTCTTCGTCGATGCCGCGCAAGCCGGCCAGCATCAGGCACATGACGAGCCCGGTGCCCTGCCAGAGTGCCGCGATCAGGATGCCGTAGATGACGATGTCGGAATCATAGAGCGGATCGAAGGAGAAGCTCTCCCAACCGAGCGACCGCACGATCGACTGAATGCCGTATTGCGGATTGAGGAGCCATTGCCACACAAGGCCCGTGACGATGAACGACAGGGCGAACGGATAGAGCATGATGGTGCGGAACGTGTTCTCGAAACGGATCTTCTGGTCCATCAGCGCCGCGAGCACGAAGCCGATCACCAGGCTGAAGATCAGCGAGAAGAAGCCGAAAACCGCGAGATTCTGGATCGAGATGATCCAGCGCGGCGCCTCCCAAAGCCGCTCGTACTGATCAAGCCCGACGAATTTCAGGCGCGGCAGCAGCTTAGAGTTGGTGAAGGAATAGACGACCGTCCAGGCCGTGCCGCCGACGAAGATGACCAGGGCCGTCAAAATCATCGGGATAGAGGCGATCTTCGCATTCAGGTTGCGCAGCCACTGGTTCGGACGCACCGAACCACGTGTTAGACCCGTCATGTTTCCTCCTCCGGAACTGCAACGGTTTTTCGGGCAGTGGGCAGCGGCGCTGCAACCACGTGGCTGTCGCGCCAGCCACTTGCCAAACGGGAGCCCCCCGCTTTCGAGGGCGGATGCCAACGCGATCGGACAATTGAGCCCGGGGCTGGCCCCGCGATACGCGCGGGGCCTCCTGAGGTGGATATCAATCCGCGTCGGCGATGATCTGCGCGAAGCGCTTCTGCGCGTCCTCCGGCGTCATGGAGGGATTTGCGAAGAACTCGGAGAAGAGGTCCTCCTTCTGCTTCTGGCTGTCGGGCGAAAGCAGCTGGTCCGTGCCCTGGATCACATTGCCCTTGGCAAGGATGTCGAGTCCCTTCTTCATGCAATCATTGGCCGCCGCAAGATCGACGTCCCCGCGAACCGGCAGCGATCCCTTCTTCAGATTGAAAGCGACCTGGGTTTCGGGCTTCAGGAGAGTGGAAGCGAGCACCTCCTGCGCCTTCGACTTCTCTTCATCCTCGAGCAGCGGGAAATAGAAGGCGTCGCCGCCGGTCGAGATCACTTCGTTGACGCCGAGACCCGGCAGGCAGGTGTAGTCCTCGCCGGCTTTCTGGCCCGCCACCTGGAACTCACCCTGCGCCCAGTCGCCCATGATCTGGCCACCTGCCTTGCCGGTGATGACGAGGTTCGTCGCCTGGTTCCAGTCCTGGACGTTGCTGCCTTTCGACAGGCGACGCGCATCGTCGGCAGCCTTGAAGACCTTGCCGATTTCAGGCCCGGCGGCGACTTCGGCGTCCTTCTTGGCGAACACCTGCTCGAACACGTCCTTGCCGGCGATCGCCACCATCAGCACGTCGAAGGCGCCGGCTGCCTGCCACGGCTGACCGCCAAGCGCCAGGGGAATGATACCTGCTTTCTCGAGCGCCGGCGCCGCGGCAACGAATTCGTCCCAATTCTTCGGCACTTCCACGCCGGCCTGCTTGAAGGCGGCATTGGAAAGCCACAACCATTGCCAGGAATGGATATTGACCGGAGCGCAATAGATCTTGCCTTCGATCGTGCAGGAGTCGAGCAGGCTCGAGGGCTTGACGATCTCCCGCCATTTTTCCCGCTCGGCAACTTCGCTCAGGTCGCGCATCAGCCCGGCCTCGACCAGCTCCTCCGCCTGGCGTCCATGGTTGAACTGGGTTGCGCCCATCGGATCGCCGCCGGTGATGCGGCTGATCATGATCGGGCGCGCCGTGCCGCCGGAGCCCGCGATCGCCCCGTCGACCCATTTGTTGCCGGTCGCATCGAAGGCTTTCGCCAATTCGGCGACCGCCGCGGCCTCACCGCCGGAGGTCCACCAATGCGTGACCTCCAGATCGGTGGCGCCGGCCACACCGAGCGGCAGTGCGACGGTTGCGGCCAGAGCGCCAACCAAAGAACGTAATTTCATGAGTCTCCTCCCTCACTGTAACGTTGCCGTAAAAAACTTAATTCAAACGATTTGCCGACGCAACACCCACAACGGGCGATTCAAGATAATTATGCCAGCACTCTTTTTACGGGTAATTGACCGACTTGCGGGGCATGGGAAATCAAGCCCGTTCAGCCGCTGAAAAACATGAAGTTCCTGCCATTAACCTTTGTTTTTGCGCGCCGCAGATGATGCGGTTGGACACGGCAGCACCAGGCGCACTTTGCAGGCGCTGCATCCGATGCAGCAGATTCGGAACTCAACTCTCTGGATACATGTTTCGCAGTGCAGCGACGAAAATGCTCGACATTTGAGCTGTATCGTTACAGTTTTTCCAGCTCGGAGCCGGTCGCCGCCGATCTGGCGACCGCCGGCAAATCATATATAAGCGGGGCAAGGCAACGGAATGCAGCGAAAACGCGCCGCAGGCATCTCAGAATGAGGGTTTCCAGGTAAGGGCATGGAAGGCAGGACGAAGAACAAGCCGGCGGCAACACCGCCAACGGAGGGCGGCCGACCGACGCTGAAGACCATCGCCTTCATGACCGGGCTCGGCATCACCACCGTTTCCCGTGCGCTGAAGGACGCGCCCGATATCGGCGCCGAGACCAAGGAGCGGGTGCGCCTGGTGGCGAAACAGATCGGCTATCAGCCGAACCGCGCCGGCGTTCGGCTGAGGACCGGCAAGACCAACGTCATCAGCCTCGTTCTAACGCTCGAAGAGGAGATCATGGGCATCACCAGCCCAATGGTCATCGGCATCACCGAGATCCTCGCCGGCACGCCCTATCACCTGGTCGTCACCCCCTACAGTTCCGCCAAGGATCCGCTCGGGCCGATCCGCTACATTCTCGATACGGGCGCGGCCGACGGCGTCATCATCTCGCGATTGGAGCCGAATGACCCGCGCGTGAGGCTGCTGACCGAACGTGGGTTCCCTTTCGCCACCCACGGACGCACCGACATGGGCATCGTGCACCCGTTTCACGACTTCGATAACGAGCGCTTCGCTTACGAGGCGGTGCGCAAGCTCGTGGAGCTCGGTCGGCGACGGCTCGTGCTGCTCGAGCCACCGCCACACCTCTCCTTCCACAAGCACATGCGCACGGGCTTCGAGCGCGGCCTGAAGGATTTCGGCGCCGAGTCCGTGTCCTTCCACCAGGTCAATATCGACCACAGCCTCAAGTCAATCCGCGATGCATTCGAGGCGCTGATGCGTTCGCCAGAAGCGCCGGACGGAATCGTCTCCGGTAGCGGCTCCGGCGCCATTGCGCTGATCGCCGGGCTCGAGGCTGCGGGCAAGAAGGTCGGCGAACAGGCCGACATGGTCTCGAAGGTGCCAAGCGATTTCCTGCGCTGGCTGCGCCCGGAGGTCATCACCATGTACGAGGACATCCGCCTCGCCGGGCGCGAACTCGCCAAGGCCGTGATCGGCCAGATCGACGGCCACCCGCCTGAAACGCTGCAAAGCCTAAGCCAGCCGGAACTTCAGTCTTCGGTGACCAAAGCGCGGGAGTAACTTTTGGTTGCTCTTGCTGACCGCGACTCTTACGCGGGTCGATGCATCGCTATGATCTCGGAACTGGCAGCGGGCCAGTATTTGTCGTCGGCAAAGTCGTGTGGAATGGGATTGAGCTGCGCGAGCTTCTCGGCAACGAAGTCGATCTGCATCTTCAGGTACCGGATCGAACTCGGGATCGGCGCTCCAGTGGCGAGGCTGCGCACCCGCCATTGCTCGTAGCCCGACGCCCTTATGCGCCGCTCAGCCTCCTCACGAACCGTTGCTGACCCGGTGACGGGCGTGGTTTCGATCGCTTTGCCCCCTTCGATCACCCTGAATCTCATGCTGCCTTCCCGATCGCTCCCTTGCTTGAGATGCCTTACAGCGCCGCGCGTCTTTTCAGACGCGCAAAGGTCGCTGTAACTCTTTGAATTTGCGCATCGAGCTTTCCGAAAATCGGGTACGATTTTCGGGCCGATGCGCTAGCTTGTCGTGAAAGGGTGACCGGCGCCACCCTTCCTTTAGTACAATCGAATTAAACCTGGACTCAGGACCTAAGCGTTTAGACCGCCGCTGCCCCACGGTCCGTGATGGCTGTCGGCGCCGTCGAGGCGGTCGAAGCCGTGGGCGCCGAAGAAGTCTCGTTGGGCCTGGATGAGGTTTGCCGTGCCGCGGCCGCGGCGGTAGCTGTCGAAATAGCCGAGCGCCGAGGCGAGCGCCGGCACCGGCAGACCACCAAGCACTGCCGTCGAGACGACGCGGCGTAGCGCCCCGTCGGTTTCCTTGACCATCGCCGCAAACGCCGGCGTGACGATCAGGTTCGCGGCATCCGGTGCCTTGGTGAAGGCCGAAGTGATCTCGTCGAGGAATTGCGAGCGGATGATGCAGCCGGCGCGCCAGATCTTTGCGATCGTCGGCATAGGCAGGCTCCAGTTGAACTCCCTGGAGGCCGCTGCCATTACTGAGAAACCCTGGGCATAGGCGCCGATCTTGGCGGCAAGCAGCGCGTTTTCCAGATCCTTGATGAACGCGTCCCTGTCCGCCACCGCAAGTTCTCCGACCGGCGGCACGCCGAGGATCCTCTCGGCGGCTTCACGCTCGTCCTTCATCGAGGAGATGCTGCGGGCGGCGACAGCCGCTTCGATGGCAGTCGCCGGCACGCCCATGTTCTGCGCTTCGATGGCTGACCATTTGCCGGTGCCCTTCTGGCCGGCCTTGTCGAGGATCATGTCGACCATCGGATTGCCGGTCAGTGGATCGGAGGCCTTCAGCACCTTTTCGGTGATCTCGATCAGATAGGAATTGAGCCGGCCCCGGTTCCACGCCCCGAAGACCTGGGCGATCTCGTTCGCCTTCATCTTCAGCCCGTCGCGCAGAATGCCGTAGATTTCGGCGATCATCTGCATATCGGCATATTCGATGCCGTTGTGGATCGTCTTGACGAAGTGGCCGGCACCGTTTTCGCCGAGCCAGGCGACGCAAGGATCGCTCTCATATTTGGCGGCGATCGAGGTCAGCACCATTTCCACGCGGGCGTAGGATTCCGCCGTACCGCCGACCATGATCGAAGGTCCATGGCGTGCGCCTTCCTCGCCGCCGGAAACGCCCATGCCGATGAAGGTGAGGCCCGTGTCCTTCAATGCATCGAAACGGCGCATCGTATCGCGGAAATTGGCGTTGCCGGCGTCGATCATGATGTCGCCCTTGGCGAGATGGGGCTTCAATGCCTCCATCTGCTGGTCGACCGCCTCGCCCGCCTTGATCATGATGATGATCGGCCGCGGCGGACGGATCGCGGCGACGAACTCCTCGATCGCCTCGCAGGGAACGATCTGCCCCTGAAGCTCACCCGCCTCGGCGTAGAACTTGCGCGTCGTCTCGACGGTTCGATTGAAAACCGCGATCCTGTTGCCCTTCTCGGCGATGTTGAGCGCGAGGTTCGCTCCCATGACGCCAAGACCGATTAGACCGATTTCCGCCTGTGACACGTGTCGCCTCCATTTGACTCGACCGTGCACGCGTGATGGCGTGTCCTGCCGGTCCCTTCGGATTTTCCCGCATGTCCGTATCGAGGAGCGAGACGCGACGTGGGCGCGGGTGGAGGCTGTTTTGGCATTCAAATCGATTTACGACAAGCCGTTCCCGTCGAAATCATATTCTTTTCCGGCTTGCCGTCGGCACCGTCGGAGGATAGCCCCGAGGCACCGTCGAGATTCTCGTATTGCCCGCGCGTTTCAGCGCTTACTGCATGTTTCGCGGTCGAGCGCATCGTCGGTCACGACCCCTCCTTTAGTGAAACTCTCCAGTGCCTCAGCCTCGTCGCTGAGCGCCGGATTTGTCGGAACGGCGTCGGTGGTGTTACAGGAACTTTCAGGCTTGTGGAGACGTGATGCTCGGCGCATCGCCGCCCTGCCCTTGGGCAATGAATTGCATAATCACCGAGAGCAATGCCTCCGCACCGTAGCGGTCGAGCAGGACCTCGATCGTTGAGCCGGTGGATGAGGTTAGGTCAAGGGTTCCGATAAGCGGGTCCCTCGACAAAACGGCGATGTCATTGCCATGGAATTCCGCTCTGATCGTGGCTCCGTTTTCCATGTGACGCTTCCCCTTGACGCCAATTGTTTCGGGCAAGTCGAGCGGAATTTATCCTTGTCCGTCAATCGGCTAATTGGAATGAGCCCGATCCGTATCTTTCGAAGCACAGTCTGATCCCATCTCGCCTTGATTGCGTACGCAGCCATTGCAGTGTCAGTTCCGTTCGATAGTGACAGCTAGCCCCAACCTTGATAACCCGAAAGGGTTATATCCGGCGCGTCGATAGCTTGCACGATCGCGTGCCTAGCGCGTGTATGTTATTAGTTGCTTTGGCAATAAGCCCGCCGCCGCTTCCCGTGTCACAAATGCATTAGATAATGCTAAAAGGTAGCTTGAACACTGAGAGAAAGCGGCGTCTTGTTCGATAAGCGGTTCGTCTGATCGAATGCCCCGACAACATCGAGTGGAGCGAACCCGATTTAACCATTCAATTCCGCGCCGAGTTGCGCAGGTAATACTCCGAGAATGCGGCGGAGAGAGCGCGCTGCCCGAAATTGAATTGGCTGGTGACGAGCTGCGATCCGAAGTGGGATCAGACGTGGGGGTAAAGCAGTCACAGTAACGGCCGAACGCACGGCGGCGACTTCCTTGTTCCAGTAAGATAAGACGGCATCGAACTGGTTGCTTCCGGATGATGCTGGGCAGGCGCGTCTAGCTCGCCCTCGAACTCGCCCCGAAATACGGGCCCAAATCACCCCCATGAAGCCTTGAGTTTCGTTTGCCGTTTGAAAGGCGAACCGACCTCCACGATGCGGATTGCAGGCTCCTCACGCAACCGCCGACCGCCTTGGGGTCGTGCAGAAGGAGGAAACAATGGCTATCACAATCACAGCGACTGGCGAGTTAGTCGTTCTTGACGAGACCGACGGGTTGCAAAACCTGACCGTAACACCCGCCCCCGCGGGCGATGCCGACGACAATGACACATCGGGCGCCCTGCCGACGGCATTGTCGGACCGGCTGACTGAATACGGTGTCACAGCGGACGAGGCAGCGCTGAGCGGCTATAACGGAGCCAACACCGGCGCAAATATCATCAGCGTATCCGGCGCCACGGCGACCACCGATCTCGCGCTCACGGGCAGCGGCGGCGCGGCATTTCCGGATTACGGTTCGGGCACCTCCAGCTTCGACAGCGGTTTGGACGCGGTGGCCGACGACGGGACCATATCGGATATCTATCTTTTCACCGACCCGACCAACAACAACATCGTCTACGGCGTCGCCGGCAGCAGCGGCACCGGCGACATCGTGTTCGCCATCTATCTTGAGGAGGTGAAGACGGACGGCATCACGACCGGGGCCAAGATGTGGACGGTGCTTGCGGACGGCTACACGCTGGCACACGACACCGACGGCAGCACCGTTGCAGATCATGACGACTCCCTCGACCTGACGAACAAGCTGTTTGTCGCCGCAGTCGCGGAGAACGACTTCGACTTTGCGGGCGCTCCTTCCGGCCAGAACCTCTTCATGATGTTCGGAAACACCTCGCTGGCGATCCTCGTGACGGGTGAGGATCCGGCCAACGAGTCGGCAGGCCAAAACGTGTCGAACGACGGCGACACCGTCAACACGGGCCAGGGCGGCGGCGCCACCACGCTCGGCACCGAGGGTCAGCAGATCAAGGCTCAAAAGGCGCTGGTCGTCACATTCGTCACGGGCGCCAATCCCGAGTTTCTCGTACCTGGGCTCTCCCCGACCGAGGCAAATGACGAGACCAACTTGGCGTTCACGGGCTATGCGCTAGACGTGCAGGGCGCCGAATTCACCATCTCGCAGATGACGCCGGGCAATACCAGCACAACCGCCACCGTAGAGATCCAGGCTTGGCGCACGACGGACGGAACGGGCGACAACTATATCGACGATAACCCGCTCGTGACCGGCGACACGGCGGTCGACATCGAGTCGGTCACCGTTCTCCGCGGAGGCGTCGACGTCACCGATACGCTGACCGTGACGATCTCCGGCAACACGGCCACGATCACGGGCGTGCAGGATGACGACGTCGTCCAGTACACAACCGCCGACGACCACAATCGTGTGCTGATCCGCAACGACCAGCCGGTGAAGGGCCCCGGCAGCAACGTTGCCTTCGACCTCGGCGGCTTCACGATCACTCAGATCTCGAGTGACGTCGAAGAGGTCGGCTCCAAGGTCCAGTTCGAGGACGACGGTCCGGCAATTGCGGTGAATGACATCACCGGAGACTTTACCGAGGATCTGCAAACCGGCACCTGGACACACTCGCCCGGCGAAGACGGTTTCAAATCGTTGAGCGTATCCTTCGACAGCTATCAGATCGGCGACGGCCCGGCCACCGGCGGCACCGCGCTCCAGACAGATGATGGCCTCACCTATACCGGCTCGATCACGGACGACTTCAACGGCGACGGCGTCGATGAGACGGTGGGCTTCACGCTGATCTTCGATCCCGAGACTGACACGTATTCGTTCCAGATGGACAATCCGCCGACCCAGGTGATCACCAGAGACACCACACAGGGCTCGCTCAAGGCTGGCGGCCCCGACCCGGTGCGGACGCTGCTATTCGGCGGCAGCGACACGGGCGCCGACGATGTGGTGTTCTTCGGTGCCGTCGCAACCGCTCCGGCGTCGGGACAAGCGGGCAATACCCCCCCGAACGACCTGCTCGATCTGATCGTAACCGGCGCAAACGACCTGACAGAGGAACAGATCGAGGCCTTCCTGACCCCGACCAACCAGATCCCGACGCTGATCAACAGCGCGACACAGATGAACGTCTCGACCTCGGGCATCGGCATCAACAACAACAATCTTGACGGCAGTGGAGCGGGCATCCAGGCGGGCGACGAGAGCTTCGTCTTCAATCCCGAGGAGGTCGTGGACAAGGTGACGGTCTATATCGACAACTCCGTCGGCGGCTACACCCCGCCAACCGAGGAACTCTACTACAGGATCTACTACACCGACGGCAGTGTCAGCGACCAGGTCCTGGTCACAGCTGGGATTCTGCAAAATGCACCCCGCAAGGATCCGAACATTCCCGACGTGGCCGAGGGCGGGAAGTTCTTCGTCATCGACGGCGGCGACAAGCAGATCGATGCGGTCCAGCTCACAATGGGCGCGGGCACGATCAAGATCCCTGTGATCCAGTGGACGATCGAGCAGGAGTTCAATCCCGACCCCCTCCAGCTCGACTTCACGGCGACGATATTCGACGGCGATGACGACAGCCAGTCGGATACGTTCTCGATCGATCTCGAAGACGCGGCCGCTTGACGCGGTTGCGAGCCCGCCTCCGGGCGGGCTCGCCTTCTAGTAACACGAGTTCTCGTCCATGGAACGTGATTGATGCTTCCAACGACCAGTACCAACCATCTCGCGGAGACCGTGAGGGCCGTACGAAGGCAGTTCCCGCTTCTCGCCATATTGAGCTGTCTCCTCAACCTGCTGCTGCTCGTCGCCAGCATCTACATGCTGCAGGTCTATGACCGGGTTCTGTCGAGTGGATCGCTGGACACGCTCCTGTGGCTGACGCTGATAGCGGCCTTCGCCATTACGACCTACGGTGCCCTCGAGCAGGCGCGGCGCATGATCCTCGGTCGCGCCGCCGGCTGGCTCGACGGCGAGCTCAACGCGCCGATGCTGAAGTCCGCCATGGACGTGCGGCTCGCCGGCAAGGAGGGCCGCGCCGGTACCCGCGATGTGGCCGATCTGCGGGCCTTTTATGCGGGCGATGCCGTTCTCGCCTTTCTCGACATGCCCTGGAGCGTCATCTTCATTGCCTTCATCTGGGCCTTGCATCCGGCCCTGGGGGTAGTCGCCACGGCCGGCGCCGCCATCCTGCTGGGGCTCGCACTGGCAAACGACGCGCTGACTCGGAACCGACAGAAACGCGTCGCGGCCGTCGTCAAGACCCACCAGGAAAATGCCATGCGCTACGTGGATGCCGGCGAAACGATCGCGCCTCTCGGCATGGCACGGGCAGTCTTCGGCCGTTGGCGCCAGCGCCAGACCGAGGTGGTGGCGGAGCAGCAACTCCTGGCCGATCGCACGACTACGATTCTCTCGATTTCACGCAGTCTCCGCCAGCTCCTTCAAATCGCCATCCTGGCCGTCGGTGCCTATTTCGTCATTCTCGGGGAGACAACGGCGGGCGCCATGGTTGCGGGGTCAATCGTCATGGGACGCGCGCTCGCCCCCATCGAACGGGCGACCAGCGCCTGGCGCTCCTTTGTCGCAGCGCGGAGCGCACATGCCAACCTGCAGGAGCTTTTTGCCGCCACGGCCCGCGACGAACGCGACCGCGTCTCCCTCCCGCGCCCGAAAGGGGGGCTCGCTTTCGAGAACGTGTTCTATGTCCCTCCCGGCAGTTCGGAACCGGTGCTGAATGCCGTCACCTTCGACCTCAACCCGGGCGAGAACTGTGCAGTGGTCGGGCCATCGGGTGCCGGCAAGTCGACGCTCTGCCGCCTCGCCGTGGGCGCATGGAAACCGACCAAGGGCCACGTCCGCCTCGACGGAGCGGACATTTTCTCCTGGGACTCGGAGGATCTCGGGCCGCATATCGGCTATCTGCCGCAGCAGGTCGAGCTGCTGCCGGGCACAGTCGCCCAGAACATCGCCCGTTTCGGGGAGTTGGACAGCAAAGCGTTGATCCGGGCAGCGCAGACTGCCGGCGTTCATGAACTGATCCTGTCCTTGCCGGACGGCTACGAAACCGAAATTACACTCCATTCACGGCGTATCTCGCTGGGTCAGCGCCAACGCCTCGGTCTCGCGCGCGCCCTCTATGGTGATCCGGCTTTCGTTGTCCTGGACGAGCCGAATGCGAACATGGACGAGGCCGGCGACCGCGCTCTGATCGAAGCACTGGCGACCTTCAAGCAGCTTCGGACGACCGTCTTGATCGTCACGCACCGCGCCTCCGTGCTGAAGTGTGCCGACAAGGTTTTGGCCCTTCAGGGCGGCACTGTGGCTGCGTTCGGCCCGCGAGAGCAAATGGTGCGGCAGGTTCAGCCAGCCGGGGCCGCCGCTGCCAAACCGGTGCAACCGGCAGTCTCGGCGCAGCCATCAGTTGTCCCTCGCCGAGCGCGCCGTCTTTCCGGAGGGGAGTGAAGCATGGCTGATCAGGTGGATCTCTTCGATTTTGCCGTCACATGGGCGGAGCAGCATCTATCCCGCGCCATGGACGAACTGCTCACCGGCTACGCAGTGGTGATCGCCGCAATCAGGGATCGATTGGCCCTTGCCGGCGTTCTGCTGAACGACACCACCATCGCCCTCGTCGTTTCAACGCTTGCGGCGGTCGCTGTCTTTGCCCTCGCGCGGATACTTCACGTTTTTATGCGACGGGGCAGCATGCAGCCGACGGACGCGCTCGCGGCGGCGATCAGAGCGCCGCGCCGTATGGGGCTCCTGGCCACGATTATTTTCGTTCTCGTGTTCGGCGGCTGGTCGGTGCTCGCTCCTCTGGCGAGCGCGGCGCTGGCGCCGGGCGTGATCAGCCCGGACGGCCATCGCAAGACGATTCAGCACCTGGAAGGCGGCATCATCCGCACGATCCATGTGCGCGAAGGGGACGCGGTCAATGCGGGCGACCCGCTGGTTACGCTTTCCGACACGAAGGCCAAAGCCCTCGAAGCCGAGGTCCGCGAGCGGCTCCTGCATGTCCTCGCGACGGAGGCACGGCTCGAGGCCGAGCGTGTCGAGGCCGCCGAGATCCGTTTTCCGGAAATACTGCTGCGAAAGGATTCGAAGGAACTGCAACAGATCATCCATGGGCAGCGACAATTGTTTCTCAGCCGCCGCGCCGCACAGGAGGGACGCGAACAGATCCTCGAAGCCCGTATCCGCCAGCTTGAAGAGCAAAATGCCGGCCTGAAGGAGGTAATTGCCGCCGAGGATCAGCAACTTGCCCTGATCGAGGAAGAGATTTCGGCTGCGAAGGAGCTTCTGGAAAGGGGCCTTGAACGCAAGCCGCGCGTGCTGGCGCTGAAGCGCGGACACGCCAGCGTCGCCGCCTCGAAAGCGACCAACCGCGCGCGAATCGCCGAAAACGCGCAGGAGATCGGCGAAACGCGGCTGCAACTGCTGACGATCGCGGAGGAGCGACAGGAGAAGATCGCCGCCGAACTGGCAGAAATTCGCCGGGTGTTGGCGGAACTCAGGGGACAGTTGCCGTCACGTGAGGACATTCTCGCGCGCACCGTGATCCGCGCGCCGATTGCCGGCAAAGTGATGAACCTTCGAGTGACGACCGAAAGTGGTGTCGTCGACCCCGGTCAGCCTCTGCTCGATATCGTGCCGGACGGCAGCGAACTCGTCATCGATGCCCGGGTGCGGCCGACCGACATCGAACGGATAAGGCCAGGGATGCGCGCCCGCGTCGTCCTGACGGCCTATCGACAACGTAACCTGCCGCAGATTCATGGGAAGCTGCGCTCGATCTCGGCGGACGCGCTGACTGACGAGCGGACGGGAACCTCCTACTTCCTGGCGAAGGTCGAGGTGCTTCCCGAAGAGCTCCGGGCATTGGGCGGAGAGGTGCAACTTCTTCCCGGCATGCCTGCCGAGGTGATGCTCATGGATGGCGAAAGAAGCCTGTTTGCCTATCTTCTCGCCCCAATTCTCGATAGCAGCCGGCGAGGTCTTCGCGAGAACTGAACAGGGTAGTTGGCTCCGTTGCGGCCGGCCGCGCACCGCCGGCGTGCTGGTCATTGGCTGGCGTCCATTCGAGGTCCTGCTGAGGACGGTGGCCGAAGTGGCGCCGGAATTCGGTCCAGGGCGCCGACCGCGAGATGTGGATGCCTATCTCGCATTCTGGCCGCAACTGTCCACACCTGAGCTCGAGCTGGCGCTTGAAATCGAGGGCTGAAGCGCATTTGCCCGGTCGATGCGCTGGGATGTCGCGCAACTCCGAGACAGACCCGGTGCGGCAGGTTAGCCAGTTTGTTCCTGCGTCCCTGCATTGTAACCTGCAGAATCATATACATTATCAGGCGAAATGCTGCCCATTGAGATCCTGAGACCGGAGGAGCGAGTACATGCCCCCGATGCCCGCCAGAGTCATTCACACGTCGATCGCGCGCGACTGGCGCGAGGTCTATGCCTTCATCGCGGACCACGAGAAGATGCCGCTCTGGGCTTCCGGCCTCTCTGCCGGCCTGACCCGCGAGGGCGAGGAGTGGCTCGCGCCTGGGCCGCTCGGCAACGCCCGCGTGCGCTTCTCCCCGGATAACGACTACGGCGTCGTCGATCACCTTGTAACCCTGGCAAACGGTCAGCAGGTGCACAACGCCTTGCGTGTCGTCCCGAACGGTGACGGTGCCGAAGTGATGTTCACCTTGCTCAGGCTGCCGGGCATGAGCGATGCGCAATTCGCCGAGGACGCGGCGTGGGTGGAAAAGGACCTCGCCAGCCTTAAATCAATCCTCGAATCCAGCAAGGCGTGATTGCAAGGACGGAAACGACATGAGCAGCAAAGAGAATGACCGCCGCATCGACTATATCGAATTCAACGTCTCGGATATCGCTGCGAGCAAAGCCTTCTACGGCGGCGCTTTCGGCTGGACCTTCACCGATTACGGTCCGGAATACTGCGAGTTCGCCGATGGCCGGTTGACCGGCGGCTTCACCACGCTCGGCCCCGTCAGGAGCGGCGGCCCGCTCGTCATCATCTACGCCGACCGGATCGAGGACGCGCAGGCGCGGGTCGAGGCGGCAGGCGGCAAGATCGTCAAGCCGATCTTCCCCTTTCCGGGTGGCCGCCGTTTTCATTTCTTCGACCCGGACGGATACGAATTGGCGGTCTGGTCGGCGCAATAACAACGGACTCCGCGTTGCCGCTACTCGCCGAAGCGGATGAACAAGGCACTGACGAGGCCAAAGACGACGATGCATTGCAGGATGTACATTGGCCATTCCTGTGACATCTCGCTTCCTCCTGCCGTAGGCGACCTTCTTTTGGCGCGCACACCGGCTTGAAACGAGTTTAGCACTTTCGCGGGATACGCGGCAGTCTGGCGCAGTTCCTGCCGCGTTAGCATGTCCGTGCAGATTGACCGGTCAGTCTACTGCATGTCTCTTGTCCCTACGCCACGCACAGGTATGCCGCCGTCGCAACAGCATTCATCCACAACGTCAGGCCGCGATGGCCCGACGCCGGTCTGCCTGTTCCTGGATGACGAGAATGGCGCCAATCAGCTTGCCCCTGCTCGAGTGACAGGGCGTCATGCGGCAGCGGACGACGACGATGCGTCCCTCGACGGACTTGGCGAACGTATAGGCGACGATTTCGCCGGCGAAACAGCGGTCGAGACTGGCTTTGACGCGCTCTTCGAAGCGCTGGAGACCGATGAATTCGACGATGTGCCGGCCGATGAGCTCCATCGGTCGACTGGCCAGATGGTTGGCATTTGCGGGATTGGTGTAGAGATAGCGGTAATCCGGCGTGATGACAGCGATCCGGTCGGGCATGGAATCGAGGATAGCCTCATTGAGCAAGCCTTCGTCGGCACGGCCCTTGCTTGGCCATCCAGGCGCGCGGTCGAAATGCAGGCCGGCGAGATCGGAAGCCCCGGTAGCAGCGAAATAGCGGTCGATCAGGGAGCGAAGCAATTGCGAATGGCGCAGCACGCAGGAGAGATCGTCCGCGTCGGCCCGCAACATGTCGACGAGAAACTCGAACTGGAGGCGCGCCTCCTGGACGTTCGCGGCCTTCCTGTCATAGACGGCCCGGAGGACGGGATCGATTTCGCGATCGAGAATGCCGATCAGGTGCTCGTCCGCCACTTTGACGGCATATTGCAATTGCGAATACTTGAACCAGAACCGTTCGATCAGTTCCCTCAATTCGAAACCCCAATTCCCGAACCGACTCGCACGAAGGCAGCCGGATACTCTTGATCCGCCGACTGTCAGCAGGACGGATCTGCCCCTACGGAACTCGCGCGCCCGCCATCCGAAGCGCCCGCGATCGTTCCCACGGCAAGCAGCTTACACTCGTCGCGCGAGCGTTCAACTGGAGAAAACGGCCGCTTGCAATCGAAAACGTTCCCGGAACCGGGGGCGATGGGCAAAATCCGGGATACAGCGAGGACGGAAGAGATGGCCGGCAGGCCAGACGGGCCAGAAGGGATATCGACCTATAGCGTGCCCTTGATGTTCCAGCGGTCGTGGTACCACAGCCATTGTCCGGGATATTCGCGGACCCAACGCTCGACCTTGTCGTTGAGCATCTGCGCCGTTGCCATCACGTCGACGCTCCCGTCCGCCCTTCGCGGAATCTCGACGGCGGGTTCAAGTTCCAGGCGGAAGCGGCCGCCCGGCAACCGGATGCAGCGGGCCGGATAGACTTCGCAATTGAACTGCCGGACGAGCTTGGCGAGCAGCGGATTGGTTTGCACGTCCCTGCCGAAGAACTTGGTTTTCAGGCCCTTGCGGAATTTCTGATCGACGAGCACACCAACCGCACCGCCGTGCTCGAGCTGGCGGGCGAGCGCGAAGGAGGAACCGGCATGCGACGGTACGAGATTGCCCATGCGGGCTTTGCGGAACTCGAAGACCTTGTCGGCGAGATAGGGATTGTTCGGCGGCCGGAAAAGCACCGTCACGTCCAAGCCGAAGGTGGAGCCGGCAACCGGCAGCATTTCGAAATTGCCGCTATGCGCTGTGAAGACAATGAAAGGACGCGGATTGTCGCGCAGTTCCAGGAACAGCGATATGCCGGAAACTTCCACCCTGCCCGCCTCGGTCCGTGACGGATCGAAATCGAAGAGCTGGTCGAGGAAGACATATTCGGCAGCTAGCCGGCCCATATTGCCCCAGCTTTCGAGCGCGATCTCCTCGATCTCCGCCTCGCCTTTCTCCGGAAAGGCGTTGCGCAGATTGGTGAGCGTGAGCCTGTGGCGGCGGGTCTTCGGGCCGATCCAGCGCGCGGCGCGATCCATGAAATTGATCGCCGCATCGGCTGGAAGCAGCTTCAGTACCGACAGAACCAGGATGACGAGCTGGGCGATCAGCCATTGCCTGAAGCGATCGGCGGCAAGCAGAAGCCGTGTGATCAGCATTCGCACCGGCTTCAGTCCATCCTGAGGATGATCTTGCCGAAGACCTGGCGCGATTCCATCCGCTCGAGCGCCCGGTCGATGTCGGAGAGCCCGACCTCGGTGTCGATCACCGGGTGAACCAGCCCGCGGGCCATCTTCTGCATGGCATTCGCCATGTTCTCCATGCGGCAGCCGAAGGAACCGAGCAGCTTCAACTGCTGCTGGAAGAGCATCATCAGGTTGACTTCGGTCGAAACGCCGGAAGTCGAGCCGCAGGTGACGAGACGACCACCGCGCTTCATCGACAGCATGGAGCCGGCCCAGGTGTCTTTGCCGACATGCTCGAACACGACGTCGACGCCCTTCTTCTTTGTGAGCTTGCGTACCACGCCCTCGAAGCGGTCGGTGCGGTAGTTGATGACGTGATCGGCGCCAAGCGCCTTGGCCCTCTCGATCTTGTCGTCGGAGCCGACGGTGGTGATGACCGTGCAGCCGATCTTCTTGGCGAGCTGGATGGCGGCCGTGCCGATGCCGGAGCCGCCGGCATGGACGAGGATCGTCTCGCCCGGCTCGAGCCTGGCGTTGTCGAAGAGCATGTGCTCGACCGTGCCGAAGGTGACGGGGGCAAGCGCCGCTCCAACCGCATCGACACCCGGAGGTGCCGGCACCAGCAGGCGCGCCGGCAGGTTCACCTTCTCCTGCGCGAAGCCGTCGAGGTGGAAGCCGTGCACGCCGCCCACATGTTCGCAGAGATTGTCACGCCCCTGCTTGCAGGGCAGGCAGAGGCCGCAGGTGCGCGCGCCGTAGATCGACACGAGCTGCCCCGGCAGCACATTGGCAACGCCTGGGCCGATGCTTTCGACGACGCCGGATGCCTCCGCACCGATCACCAGCGGCATCTTCCGCTTGGCGAAAGCCATGCCGCGCCAGCCCCAGACGTCGATATGGTTGAGCGCAACCGCCTTGACGCGCAGAGTCACCTCTCCCGCGCCCGGCGCCTCCGGCTCCGGAAGATCGGTGATTTCGAGCTTGCGGTCTTCGAGCAGTTGCAGGGCGCGCATGGATGTTTCCTTTGAAGTATTTTGATCGTCGAACGGTCGGTCGCTACGCTGAGTGCGTGGGAGCTAAATACCCCCTCTGACCTGCCCCATCCTCAAGCCGGCTCGGACGTCATCACGAGGCTGGCGTTCTGGCCGCCGAAGCCGAAGGAGTTCGACAGCACCGCCGTCACCTGCTGCTCTCGTTTCACGTTCGGCACGACATCGAGCACGATCGCCGGATCCGGGTTCTGGTAGTTGATCGTCGGTGGCAGCGTGCCGGTCAGCATCGTCTGGATCGAGAACACCGCCTCGACCGCACCGGCCGCCGTCAGCGTATGGCCGATCATCGACTTGTTCGACGAAACCGGGATCGAAGGCAGGCGATCGCCGAAGACGGCCGACATCGAGAGATATTCCATCTTGTCGTTTTCCGGCGTCGACGTGCCGTGCGCGTTGATATAGCCGACGGCGCTCTCGTCGATGCCGGCATCCGCAAGCGCCGCGCGGATCGTCGCGATCGCCGGGCCGCCGTCCGGCGACGACCGCGTGCGGTGGAAGAGGTCCGCCTTCTCTCCGCAACCCTTCAAAATGCCGTAGACGCGTGCGCCGCGGGCGAGCGCTGCCTCCAGCGACTCGAGCACCAGCGTCGCCGCACCTTCGGCGATGACGAAGCCGTCGCGGTCCTTGGTAAAGGGCTTCGAGGCCTTCTCCGGCGGATCGTTCTGCGTCGAGAGCGCCGAGAGCAACGAGAAGCGGATCAAGGCCTCGGCGCTGACGGAACCGTCGGTTGCGACCGTCAGCGCCCGGTCCGTGCGTCCCTGGCGGATCGCCTCGACGCCGAGCTGGATCGCGGTCGCGCCGGATGCGCAGGCCGTCGACAGCGTCACCGGAAGACCGCGCGTCCCGAAACGGTCGGCGAGTCGCTCGGAAATCGAGCCGAAGAGCACTGCCTCGTGGAACACGGGATCGGCCTTCTGCCGCATCGCGGCGAGAAAGCGGTTATAGGCGTCGCCCGGCCGCTCCGACGGCGGCGAACGATCGGCAAGCTCGAACCGGGCATTCCATTCCGGCTCGATCGGCGGTGCGGCAAGGAACAGCGGCCCGTTGAAGTCGCCCGAAAGGCCGGCCTGCGCCAGCGCCTCCAAGGTCGTCTCACGCGCCATCGCATAGGAGCGCTCCACGGCATTTTCTGCCGGCAGTTCGATGAAGTCGACGGTACCGCAAATGCGGGTGGAAAGGCTGTCCGTCGGGAAACGGGCGATCCTGTGGATACCCGATACGCCGCCCGTGAGTGCCGCCCAATTGTCCTCGAGCCCCTGGCCGAGCGAGGTGATGACGCCCATGCCGGTCACGGCGACGATCGGGCGGCCGAGGTGGTCCTTGTATGCCTTACTCATGCTCGGGCTCCCTTATTCAGCGGCAAGCACGGCGATGCCTTCGCCGCGGGCATGACCGATAGTCGTGACGACCGCTGCCTTTGCAGGCGCCGTCATCGGCGTTTCGGCAGGATCGAAAGGCGGGATCTTGGCGCCATTGCCGAGCGCAAGCGCGGCAAGCGCCATCCCGACCGGGAATTGCGCCTCGACCCCATGACCGACCAGACCGCCGAAGGCGCGGACCGGCCGGCCGGCGAGTTCGGTGTCGAGGAAGGCCTTTTCACGGCGAACAAGGTCGTGAAACCCTGAGGCCCCGGAAAGGACGACGGTCGACTGCGGTTCGACAAGGGCAACCGGCCGCGCCAGCTCCTTGAGGCGCGCCTCGAGCTTGCCCGCCTCGCGGCTGCCGCGGTCGCCGCCTATCGCATCGATCGTCGCATAGATGCGTGCGCCGCGCGCCTCGGCGTACTCGCGCGATTCCAGCACGAGGAATGCTCCGACGGAGCCCAGGATCATGCCGCCGCCATTTTCTTCCTTCCGTGACCAGATCGGATGCCACTCTCCGGTCGCGTGTCCCTGGATGGCCTCGAAGAGCAGGACGATGTCGAGACGTTCGGCCGAGAATGCGCCGCCGACGAGCGTATGCGTCGACTGCCCGGCCCTGATGCGGGCGAAAGCGGTCTCGATCGCCGAAATGCCGGCCGCCTCCTCGCCCATGAAGGTGCGCGAGGAACCGGTGACCTTATGCACGATGGAAATGTTGCCGGCGAGCAGGTTGGAAAGCTGGGCGAGAAAAAGCGTCGGTCGCAGTTCCGTCGTCAGCTTCTCGTTCAGAAGCCGCTCGCGGTCATTGCGTTTCAGCGCTTCGTCGACGATCAGCGAGTCGACATTGATGTCGCGTTCGCCACCGCCGGCCGCAACGATCATGTCCATGCTGCCGCAGGCTTCGAGATTGTCCTTGAGGCCCGCATCGTCGAGCGCAAGGCCGGCCGCAAACACGCCGAGGCGCTGCCAGTTCTCCATCTGCCGCTGGTCGCCGCGTTTCGGGATCTGCTCGGACCAGTCGATTTCCGGCAGCGGGTGGATCGGATAGGGTGCGAAACGCTCGGTCTCGACCCGCGCTTTCGGCGGTTCGGCCGCCGTCAGCAGCGCCACATGCGGTTCAGCGCCGACGCCCTGGCTGGTCACTATGCCGACGCCGGTGATCACCACGTCGTTTGCGGATTTCGTCATCTCACTTCTCCGAACCGGCCGTTGCGGCCACCAGCCCCAGTTCCTCGGCGCGCTTCAGGACAACATCGCCGAGGGGCACCTGATCGAACGGTATCGTCCTGAGCTTCAACTGGGCATCGCAGATCTTCTTGCCGCCGGACGCGATCTTCGCTTTGGTCACGGCGAAACCGGACCCCTCATGCTCCATGAGCGCCTCGATCTCGAGTTCGGTCGAAGGCTCGACGAAGCTTCGCATTTTGGCGTTGTCGACCGCCATCAGGAACGGCATCGCCGCGAATTTCGTCGCCGCCAGCACGAGGAAGCCGGAGGCCTGCGCCATCGTCTCAATCAGGAGGACGCCCGGAACCAGCGGGTAGCCGGGGAAATGCCCCTCGAACACGGGACTCTTTTCAGGGACGACCGATCGCGCCGTGAGTCGGCCGGCCGTCAGATCGACGCTCTCGACCCGGTCGATCATCTGGAAATACTCAAGGAGCATGAAGGCTCACTCCGTTGGTTTCGCGGCTCAAGTAAAAATGCCGATGCCGCCTGTCAAGCGAAGGACGCTGCAGGCGGCATCGGAAACGGATCGAACTCGTATCGAAGGAGTCAATCAGGCCTTGGCGGCACGGAGCTCGTCGATCTTGGCGCAGAGGTTCTTCAGGACAAAATATTCCTCGGTCGAGACCTTGCCTTCATTGACTTCCTGGGTCCACTGCTCGAGTGGGATCTTGATGCCGAATTCCTTGTCGATCGCGAAGACGATGTCGAGGAAATCGAGGCTGTCGATGCCGAGATCATCGATGGTGTGGCTCTCCGGCTTGATCGTCTCGCGATCGATCTCGCTCGTTTCCGCAATAATATCAGCAACCTTGTCGAATGTGGCTGTCACGCGCTTACCTCATGAAAATCGAGTCTTGGCGAACCGTATAGAAAAATGCACCGCAAAAGCCAATGCCCCCTTGGCTCTAGCGGTTGAGAATTGAAAAGGCTGTTGCCGAACGGCGACCGGGTGCGGCCCCCGGGCTTGACTGGCGTGCTGGCAAGAATCGCTGCTTGGCATCAGTCCCTAATAGGCGGCCGCCACGGCCAAGCGCGGGTCGTCGAGCAAAATCGCGTCCGGAGCGAGCGGGCGCAGGCTTTCAAGCCCGTCGCGATCGATCAGGCCGACGGGAAAGGGCGGATATTCCGGCAGCGGCACCGTGCGCGGCTGACCGACCATGATCGCAAGGTGCATCCCGGCGTCGCGCACGGCAATCGCCCGGGCTGGGCTCGCAACTCCCTGCCACAGCCTGAACCAGTTCGCACCGGCCTCTCCTGCGGCCGCGACTGATTCCGGGTCCTCGAGAAAGGCGAGGATGGCGATGTCCGTTCTGGCACTGCGTGCCACTGCGACGAGATCAAGGCTTCGCAACCCGAGCAAGGTTCGCTCGACTGCCTTGCCACGCTCCACGCGATCGACGATTTCAGCGAGCGAAGTCCGGTCCGTGAGCTTGACGTCGAGCAGGAGCCCCGTCGGAGCGGACGCCGCGAGCGCGGCGTCGAGCGTCATCACCGTCGGCAGCAGGCCTTGAAGTATCGTCAGATCGAGTTCTGCTACGGCGCGCGGATCGCCACATAGTCTCTGAAGATCCGCATCGTGCAGGCAGACCAGGGCGCCATCCCTTGTCATGCGGACGTCAGTCTCGATGGCGTCCGCGCCGGCGGTCGCGGTTGCCTGGAATGCAGCAAGCGTGTTTTCGGCAGCCAGAGCCGCGCCACCGCGATGGGCGACGATTAGGGGCTTGGTGGCGGGGTCGGTCCAAAAGTTGCTGGGCATGCTCATAGCTCTCAGAGCGGGTTGGTGGCTGAGTTCCTGGAGAACTAAAACGCCATCAGACGGAAACCCGGGCCATCCCTCATCCCAGTCCACTTTAGATTAAGAACCGTCCGGCATATTCAGGCGTAGCAGGGTTGTCGAAGTCCTCCACATCCTCGGGCGTAGCAGGTTCGTCGAAGCCTTCCCTCCTCCGTCATCCTCGGGCTTGACCCACTGCTGTCCGGTTTAATTTTGTGGACAAGGCGCATGACATTGATTCTACTTGGTTTCAGACGTTTCGCGGCGTTCTGGACACAAGCAGGGGATCAATGTCATGCGGCATGAGAATAGCGTTT
>Ga0214544_1001683_pt1 | contig 46490 bp, 23 predicted proteins | sample CNSS3metaG_FD_160074 | JGI IMG/M metagenome (GOLD analysis project Ga0214544, IMG submission 160074) | Root nodule microbial communities from cowpea collected in UCLA plant growth center, Los Angeles, California, USA - CNSS3 | ecosystem: Host-associated > Plants > Roots > Nodule | place: USA...
GACATTGGTTTTCAGCTGAAATGGAACCCTAAACTACAATGAACACATAAACCCTAAAATTCAATTTAAAATCTGGGCAATGACAGTGCAAACGTCCAACTCACTGAACAGTATCCACGTCACAATGCAAAAACCACGCTGGCACTGTTCCGTTAACGATTTTGACGGAGTTAACGAAAAGGACTTGATTGAAAACAAATTATGAAAAGTAGGACCAAACTGAAAACATTTTCAAAGGTAGGACCAAAGTGAAAAAAGTGGTCCTAAACTAGGACCAAAAGACCATTTAAGCCTACTTTTAAACTCTAAATTTTCTTGTTGCTTTTAGAAGATTTATCATTTATCCTTTTACAATCAGAATCTATCATTTAGGATTTTTATTTTTTTTGACAAAAGAGAATAGTAATGACTCAAATCATATTTATAATCTACCTTATATCTTATATTAATGGTATGTATTCATAATCTTTGCATTTGTTTGAAATCATAATTCTTGATTTAAAACTTTAAAACGATGAAAGTCACTTTAGAATTATTTTGACTAAAACTATTTTAAAGCAATAAATTTGTAAGAATAAATTTTACTATATTGATTTGTTCTGTTCTTTAAAGCTTAGATTACAAAGTATGCGCTTATAAATTTAAGAATAAAATTTAAAAACTGATTTTTAAAATTAGTTGTGATTAAATTATTTAGTATGTAAAAGGTTTATCCTAATATCTATTTTTATCGGTCAAACAAAAATATTTATTTATTAATATGAATCTTAATATAGTGATAGTTCATGACATGATGGTTAATGTTGAAATATCTATTATTATTTATAAGAGTATACTATTAAAATCATGTTGAACAAATATTTAATAGGAGGCGTCTTAATTGTAGTATCGAATACCTATGATTATGTTGTAAAATCTTAGAAAATGGTATTTTAGAAGTGATAGTGGTTTAAAAATAGTGAGACTCGATTATTTTAATATTAAAAAGGTTTAAGTATAAATAGAATTGTTATAAATGAGTTTCATTATTTTAAAACACACTATCTCTCTAGAAACCACTTTTCTAGAGCTCTCTAAGTTCTCTCTAAAAGTTCTGTCTTTCCGGTCGTCTGATTGAAGAACCGAGACCATAGGATTGATCCTATCAATGAGCTCTTCAATTTGGACTGATCAGTTTCTCCGTTCGTGTAAGTTAAGTTTTCGTTGTCTTTTTGGTTTTTTCTATTTTCTGTTGCATGTAAGCCTTCTTCCGCTTTCATGTGTTGTTTTATGTATCAATATAAGTCTCTGCTGATCAGTGATCATGATGATATGTCCTGATCATTCTTGTGATGTTTCTATGTGTATATAGAGCATCATGTGGAGTTAGAGATGTCTGACGATTATAGAGTTGTTTAAGCAAGATACCAGGTAAGGGAAGCTAATGTCTATTATGTCTCACAAACTTGTTAAGAATGTTATTATATGATTATTCTATAATTGATTGATGTGTTTGATATATGAATTGAGTTGTGATGTTTGAAAACGATAAATGCTTAGGTTTTATATGTTGTTTGAGAATAATTGTATGCTATGGGTGCAATTGGATGCAATTGATGTGAATATTTTGATAGAATTAATGTTTGATACTCAAATGGTCTTTGGTGGAGGTTTTGGAGTTGTATGGATTGGTTGAATATGTATAAATCAGTTTTTGTAGAATTATGCATAATTGCTTATTCGCTGGGCGAGCCTACTCGCTGGGCGAATAAGTTGATCTGCAAAATTATGCAGAACACTGATCTGTAGAATTATGCAGATTCGCATACTCGATGGGTGAGTGCTACTCGCTGGGCTAGCATGGGCCAGTGGCTGGGCTAGTGCTACTCGCTGGGCTAATTTCCAAGTCAGGAACTTCCAAACTTGGACCAGTGGCTGGGCGAGCATGAGATTGGTTAATGCAAACCCAAGGAGGATTAGCATTTATTGTGGTAGTGTATGCATTGAGGTAGGGATTGTCTTGGCAGTTATCCTGACGCTCTAATAACCATTCAAATTCTCAAGTAGAGAGGAATGAGGTATGTGGTGAGAGGAGCAGGAGGTCTTAGTAGGAGGTCCTAGCCTAGGGGTTTTTCCTTAACCATAGGTGTTAACGGACTGACCTTGTATGTGGTAGAGTTTTGACTCTTAATCTGTTGCTTTGCAGAGCATGAGATGCCACTACAAGTGCATAATTGACTGGATCCGACCTCACTGCATGTATTCGAATTAGTTGAGTCGTAGTTTAGAAATATATGTGTGTGAATATATGCTTGTTTGTAGTTGTTAGATATACCAATGCTATATGGTTTAAGAAAAATCTTTAAAAGTCATTAGCTTACCCTTCTTCTGTGTTTTTGTCTTGTGTTGTATGTTTTCCTTTTGCGATGATCACCTATTCGGTGGGAGCAGTGGTGGATGCTGTTTCAGAGGCACCTTTGGAGGCTGAGGAGCCATCTTTTAGGTCGGAAGGAGGTCTCAATGAGAAGTTGTTGTAAGTGGTTAGCTTGTGTTTAGGGTTAGAAAGGTTTGGTATGTATAATTGATATATTTATATAGTCTGATCATTTGTAAGACTGTATTAATATACTTTATACACTTGTTTATTTGTTTTGAATATTAAGGTGGAATATCCTATTTTATTAGTTTTAAGCTGCTAAAATTGGGATGTTACATTTTGGTATCAGAGCAGTTCGTCCTTAGGATGACCTGAGGGTTGTGGGTTCGTCATGTCTTTTAGGTTTAAGTACTCGGGTTTAGTAGAATTCGTTTGTGAAACTATAAGTATTAAGAACAGAAAACATCTTGATATAGTAGTGAGGGTGCACACTCATGACTAGATCAGAGGTAGTTTTCCTTTCTTAATTCTAATGGTTTAAGAATATAAGAGTGGTAGACCAAAGGTTTTGGCTGTCAGTAGACGTTAAAGTTTTGTTTTCTATGTTATGGTTTGTCTTTGTTGCACCTCTGTGGTTTGTGTTTAGTGTCTATAGTGATAAAGGGATGCAGATTCAAGATCAACTTGACCTACTAACCTTCATGAAGGTTGGAAAGGATCTCTGAAACAACTTATTGCCTCAAAGATATGAAGTTGTTGTATGAGGCTTATCGGTGAGCGAGGAAAGCTATGTTTTTGGTTTGTAGACTAAGATGTTAGAGTTGACCAACAACGTGTGGAATGAAAGAGGTTTAAGACAAGTTCTTGGGATCAAATACCACAAGCTTTACAAAAGGAGTTGAGTCTAGAGGTTAGCATAGGGGAAGATATCAGCGTGTGCTAGTGCAACAACGTTTGAGAAAATTAACTTGGTTTTATCTTCGGGTAGTGTTCAGGTTCAGAGATATGTAAATACAAGAGGTTTGAGGAGAAATGTCATTTGATATAGTCATATGACCATATCCATTAATTTTCTTGGATTAGTAAAAGAGAAGCAGATAATAGATCCTAGGTTGCAGGATAGTGAGGTTGTATGGCACAGAGAGAGCTAAGAAAAGTGAACACACCGAATGTGTGTAAAGACGACAAATCTCTCGTGGGAGGTTAAGATGGAGTAGAGTTTGAGGATCAATCAGGTAGGCTAATGTTTCCTAACTAGATGGAGAAACAATGTGGATGATATAGAGGTGCCATAAAAGTTTTATGCTAGGTTGAAAAATCAGAAAGAGATGATTAGATCTTGGTAGTTGGTAGCAGCGTCAAAGTCGAGTATAGTAGGGATGTTGCAAAGAAAGTAGTTCACATGAGAAGAAAAATTGACCTTGGTATGAGGAAGAGGAATTCTAGTATTGAAAGATGAAGCGCGTTGTTAAGTTTAATCTTCCGAGAATGGCAAAAAACTTGTAAAGAAAGAGCATAGTGAAGGCGAAGAAAAGTCTGAAGTGGTCAAGATGGTGTTCACTATAGTTGGTGCTAGAACAGTTAGCACAAATGGTCAGATTCAAGGATACAAGGTATGAAGGTGGTAACTGGACTAAAGGTTTTGGTTTCGCTCAGGGTCAGATATCGTTTAGTATCGTCGGTATGGTAAATGAGTCATGGTTAACTACAAGAGGGGAGTTAGAGTTTGAGTTGGGGGTTTTGCTACAGTTGCATATAAGTGAACTTTTCTTAGGTGTGTGGTATGTCTCATGGTGATCAAAGGATTCAAACTGAAAGTCAACGTAAAGTGTTTCCTTAGCAAAGTTTGAAGTATAATCTCAAGGGTAATTGGGTTTCTTTCCAAGCTCATTCTTGAGAATTGTGATGTCAAAGGAAGTCATGTTCCATGTTTCAAGAAGGTGAGTAAGTGGATGTGAATCAAGTATGATATAACGTTGAAAAGAGAAAACAAAGTGTTACATTTATGAGTGTTTATCTAGAGAAGGCCATTGAAGAACATACGTGAGAGATCTTTGTGTTGGAGAAACTTTTTGGTTATGTTCTGAAGCAGATACTAGATCTAACCTTGAAGCAGTGAGGTTGTTATTGCATTGGTGTTTGAAGCAGAATCAGTGTCAATAGTTCCTTACTTGATGGTTTGTTCTAAAAATGTGGAGTAGAGACGACATGTGGAGTAGTTAGTGGTTCAGTTGTAGTGTGTCACCTTAAGGATTACAACATAACAATTTGGAAAGAGAAGTGGTGGTACGTTAAGATATACAAGCGTAAGTGTGTTTAAAAGAGGTGAATCTTGTATGATGGATGATTAGAAGGAGTGGAAACATGTGGAAGGAAAGGAAGTTCTAAGAGTGACTCTAAGCAAGGTTTTTCAAGTAGGTTGTTGTTGTTATCAAGGTTTTGTGGCAAGTTTCTCATGTATGAAGAGTTTCGTCAAGATGTTGAAGAAAAGCAGAATTGGCGTTTCAAAGTTGATCATTCTTGGCACAGGTAAGTCTTCGAGGTCTTTTGTGACTAAACAACCAGATGTGAGAATGTTTGTTGATCATAGTGGCGCAACAGAAGGATGGTGGAACATGCTTATGAATAGTTGGGGTATGAGAGGAGAAGTATTTTTACTCATGTCCTAGTGGTTGATGCAATAGCAAATTCTCTTAAACACCAAAGGTGTCATTAGTACATGGGCTAGTTAAAGGTCTTTAGTTATCATTCAGAGCCAGAAGTGTGAAGTTGCACAAAGGAAGTTGGACAAGAAAAGGAGGAAATGAACAAAGATAGGGTTTCGAGATGGGATGCCGACTAGAAACGAGAAAGTGAGAAGGGATGCTTAACCAAAATGGGGTTCAAGACTTTGGACAAAAAAAAACTACAAATTGACACGTGGACAAAAAAAAATCAATGTGTCATATCAAAGTTGTGCAACATGGTACTATTAGTATGACGTGATAGTAGCAATGTGATGTGGCAGTTTCATGTGACAAAGTCTCAATTTAGTCTTTATATTTATTTATTTTTATTCAATTTAGTTCTAACTTTTGTTAAAATGGAACAATGTTGTCCCTATCCAAATTAAGACCAAATTCATTTTTTGTATAAATTTTATGCTACTATTTTTATTAAATTTCACATTTTTATTAAATATTTCTGAAAATATTTTTAAACTAACTTTAACTATATTAATATATTCTATTTAAATCAATTACTTACTTTAAAAAAATATTAATTAAGATTAAATTAGTCATTTCATCCCAATTTTTTTTAAAATAGTTGAAGTATATAAAAATTATAGATAAAATTTTAAACATAAAAATTTACTTATATAATTACTAATTAAACAAGTCTAGGTAAATAAAAATTTATTTTAATTAATAAAAATATTTGTAAAAATTTTAGAGTTGGTTTAAATATAATTCCAAAAATATTTAATAAAAAGTTACCATAAGATTTATACAAAAAATAAATTGTCCCAATGTGAAGAGGACAACATTCTCCATTTTAAGAAAAATTGTGACTAAATTGAATAAAATAAATAAATATAGTGACTAAAATGAGACTTTGTTATGTGATATTGCCACATCATATTGCTACTGTCATGTCACACTAACAGTGTCATGTGCCACAATGTTGATATGACACATGGAAATTTTATTTAAAAAAAAAACTACAAATTGACATGTGACATTGTCTTTAACATTGTTTGTGCACTATAGATGGAAAATATCAAATTGCATCAATTTTTCACAAATCGGGATCAAATTAAGACTAGAAACTTAGAAGACTAACTTGACATTTTTAGACTAATATAGGGAACACATGACTAATTAAACAAAAAATAAAAATAAAATCATAATATTTTAAAAAGAATTATTAGAAGTCTAATAATAGAAAATAGTTCATTTATAAAAATAATTTTTTATATTGTTATGACGCTTTTGTGAGAATGATTTAATTAAAGTTTTTTCTCTTAATCAAGTGGTATTCAACTTTTGGTGCAAGAATTTTTTTTTATCAATGACAAAAATGCATCGATTTTCATGGTAATTTTGATTAGTGATGACTTATCGATGAAAAAAAATTCATTAACAAAATGATTGTCAATAAATTTTATTGGTAAATAAAAATATTTATTGATAATTATCGATGATCAAAATTTGTCTCTAAATATCGTGATTTTTTCTTTTCCTCTTTTTCTTCTTCCTCCTCGTCCTTTGTGTTGTTGCCATCACCACCACATTTGTCACCTTTGACTCCTCTTCCTTCTCCATAGTAATTGTCATCACTACCTCTGCCTCTGTCATCGCCTACTCCTCATCTTCCTCTTTTTGTTCCTCTTCCTTCTTCTTTTCTTCTTCACACTCATCTTCAATTAATTTATAGCAAATATTTCATGAGATTTGACTGAAAAAATTGGTGTCCATTTTATCATATTGTATCACAATATAGTCAAAGCCTAAAGCAAGAACTTTGACATCCATTTTACCAACGAAATTTATCAACAAACATATTAATATAATAAACATTATAAATTACCGACAGATATTTCCGTTGGTACTAAAAGTTACAATTTATTAACAGATGTTACTAACGGATCTATTATCGATGAAAATATCGGTTGATAGTTAAAATTCTCAAATTCTTCTGTAAATTATTTACCGATGATTATTTTTTCTTTCAATAAAATTAAGTTACTAATTTATCATTTTCTTGTATTTATATTGTTTATCTTGAAGAAAAAACATAATGGCTTTAGCTAGTTATTGTGTGTTATACTTGCAAGAAAACAAAAGATAAAAACTCAGAAGGAGACGTCATCATAAACCAAATGAATTTTCATCATAGATGAATATAAAAATACATGCACAGGTTTAACACAATGTTCTGGAAATTCCAATTTTCTCAAAATGTTTTTCTTTTGGCCATGTACAATATCTTTGTAGATATTAGAGAAGTAGAAAATGCACTTATGACATATAAAAAGATTGTAAGAATGAGAGAAAAAGAGAATAAACTAACTTAATAATACACATTGTTTATATATAGATTTGTTTTATATATATTTATTCTTTTCAGACAATCGATAAAAAAAAAACACAATGACTTCTGTTTCAGGTATAGGGACCTAGCACCTATCTAAAACACTCAATTTGTCCTTATACTCTTCTTATACCAACTTCTACCGCTCGATCTCCTTGTTCTCTTTTCCGTTCGGTTTCTTTTCGCTTTCTTCCGCTCAGTTGTCCAGACGATCGGAATACTTGTCTATAAGGCTTCGATGTTTAAGTCAATTCAAGTCTGTTCGGGTAAGTGCAATTAATGTTGTAATAAATGCGAAGTAAAAGTTATCACCAACTTACCCTGGGCCCCTTTTTATAGTTTTTGACATTAACTCGTGATTAGGGTTTTCTTAATCATGGCCAATTGCTTTTTAAACTTGATTACTGACTTGCATTACTTTAATTTACTTTTAGCTTATTGATTTAGTTTAATGCACCTGCCCGACCGAAGGGCTGTGCATTCTGACGGAGGTCTCCATAATTGTGTTATGACGACAAAATTCCAGTAGAATGAACGGCGGAGGTCGTTTCATCGTGAGCTCCCTTAAATCACTCCGAAGAAATTGCCATATTAACAACCCATTGGATCGTCCGCCTGTAGCGGCGGCCTTCAGCCACTTATCCTTGAGCCACCTAACTGATGGTCCTGCTGGGAGTGTCAATAGGTCATACAGTACAACTTCATCTCAAATTAAATTTTTTATTATACTATATAAATTTTATCAATGCACTTTTAGTTTCATCACAATTAACAATTTTCAAATTTAACAATACAATCAAGTCTATCATCCAACCTATTTATAAAATTTCTTAACTCATTCGGACCTTCTTCTTTGAATTTCCTTCACACAAATGTCTAATTCACAATAATTAGTAGTTATAAAAACTTATCCATCAAGAAGAACATCAAGAAAACCAAACAACTGATAGAAAAGAAGACATACAATATGTTTGCATGTCTCTTAGTCCCGATAAGAACACTTAAAACCAAAGTTTCTTTTTCCTTTTTTTTTTCTTTACCTCAACATCAATTAGTCACATTATCCAAATCCCACTAATAACTCCCATGTGATAAATTTTAAGGATAAAAAAAAATTATTCCTTGAATTAATGAACTAAGAGTTAGATAAACCAACAAAAATGAGTTGTATATACACCATGTAGAAATAAACAATACAAATAATTACACACAAAAAAATATTAGAAGTTGAAAAAAGAAGAAAAAAAATCCCACCACAGAATTGAGAATCTCATTTACCCTCTATGTGACCCTTATTTGGTAAAAATATTAGATATAAAAAGGAAGCATGAAACAAGTAGAATCTGAATGTCCCTACATGACACCCAATTGGAAAACATTTAAAAGGGTTATTAAATATTGTTCTCCTCTTACATGACATTTTATGCAAACGTCATTCCAAAAATTACAAAAGTCTTCTTCATCTTTGGGAAAATCATCGTTGTCTTCTTAAGATTCTTTCTTATCTCTATAGTGTCCATCAACTTCTTCTTCCTTAATTTTTTCTTTTGAACTCAAGAACTCAATTGTTATATATCATTGCACCACAACACAGTTTAACTTCTTTTTTTCTTACTATGTGTGTTCCAATTAACTGGCACAAGTAGATGTATGTGGTGGAATCATTGTGTGGAACATGGCTTAGGTGGAATTCTTTGCACCACTTAACACCTTCATTAAATATTTCCCTACCAACTATTAAAAAAAACTATGAGGATCAAAATTAGTATGACTTTATAAATATTAAGAAAATTATATTACCATGATTAAGAAAATAATTAAATAAAAAGTTATGTCAAATCGATCGCATCATGTGTAGGGAAGTCCAAAAAATTCGTACCCACGAGTTGCTGCGGATAAAATCCGCAACGGGTAGGAAATGAATATTGTAAATGGATACCTGTGGGTACAAATATTTTTAATACCCGTATGTTAACGGGACGGGTACGAGTATCATAGTATCCATACCCGTGAATATTCGTACCCGCTATACTCTAATTTAAATTAAAAAAATATTAAAAAAATATAATTAAAATATTAACCTATTGATTTTGAATGAGTTATTTTTTTATCAATTAGTTTTAAAAAAAAATTCATTTCTTTGTAACCCGTCATTCAACACTATTTAAATGGATTATTTGAACTTTGTTTAAAAGTTATGAATGTTATGTATTGTATTTTATTTAAATTTATGATTAAAATATGTTGTTAAATATTTATTTTTATTTTTTTTAAATTTCCGCAGGTACCCATAGATATTTGTGGTTATTAAAAAATTATGCAGGTACCCCACATAACGGATATTCGACGGATATGAATATAAGTACAGGACGAATATTTATCACGTGGGTAGGGTACGGACCGCCCGTTGACATCCTTAATCATGTGACCTTATAGTGCAAATTTTCTTTTTCAATTCACTGATAAAAAGAAGAAAATTTGTAAGACTAATAAATAACTATGGTATTTGAACTAAAATTCAAGAGAATACTAATAAATCATTGCTCCGAATGTATACCAAACCCGATCATCTTAAGTAAGACTTCAAGAGGGTTTTTTATATTAGCTGCAAACATAAAAATATCTCTTAAGAAAAGTGATGCAAAAATAAATCTAAGTTCCTAACTTTTAAGCTTTAAAATAGGGAAAGGAATGTTATTTTGTGGTTTGATGAATCTCCCAAAGCCTAAATAAATTGGAAAAAGAGAAAATAAAAAAATAGGCAAAGAAAAAGAAAGCAAAGCCTTGCATTAAATCACTTCTTTAACACAGAATCGCGAGAAAAATGGCTTTTAATTAATTAAATCGCTTTCAAAAGACTAATTTTAGCATTCATAATCTATCTAAGTGGTAGGGTTATAGTCAAAAGCCTCTCATGCAGAATATAAAAAACAAAAAGGTATAAAATATGTTTTTCTTTATATGGATCTAATAATTAAATTAGAAATATATCTGACTAAATTTTATTAAAATTAAATATTTATGAATATAATCATTTAAAAATACAATAAAAGATTTTGTAAACATAATCTATATGATAAGCATTTGAAATCCAACAAAAGATCTCAAAATGATAAAACATTTAATAGTATAATAGTTGGTAAAATTTATAATAATTTAATACAATACACACATTTATAAATTTAGCAAAAATAGACATGGAGAACAGGAATTTATATATAAATTAGTCATTATTTTTTCTACTTTTCATATTCTCCTTCAACACTGTACACATCCATATCATATATATAATCTTAAAGACTGCCAAATGCAGATATTTTCATTGAGTACTGTTTTTCTTTGTTTTGAGACTTTGTTTTGCAATTTAAAACTGAAAAGGTGTTAAATGAAATAGTTTATAAGAAAAATAAAACTTTATTGGAAACATATTAAAGCCTGCAAATGTGGATTAATGGTGAAGTTGTGATTTGTGATGGCTCATAAGCATTCTGATAGGAACTTTGTGTAGACAATAAGTTTTCTTTTTCCTCTGATTTTTATGCTCTCAGACAAATCTGCAATGCTGCAGCATTGAAGAATCTCCAATTAGGGATACATGAAAAAAACTTGTTTATTATATTACAATTATGAAGCATTAACATTAGCAACATTTTTGTAAAAAGGGTAGTCTCATATAATGATAGTTCCTCCATTGTTGTTCATTATCTGTGATATCATTATATGGAAAGTGATGAACTGTTACAGAAAAAACTTTGATGGATGGAGAAGTAAAGAAAGAGGTGATGACTCTTTTTGTGGCGAAAAAAAAGCTTACTCTGAAAAGCAAATTGCCTGCTGGAACACATATTCTTGCACTTTTCATCAAAATTGGGAAATTATTCTTCTTCACATTGTTCTGAACCAACTCTTTCTTTCATTACTTCACTCACAATTCACTTCTTTATTCTTCTCTGCATTCAAAAGTTTCTTTATATAGAAGATAAATGGAAAACATGGCACATCAATATTTTGAGTAAATACTCTGAATATTATTATCATTCAATCATCATAAATTGTTAGGATATGATAAATGTGTTAACTTTTATGGTAATTATTTGAAGAGTTATATCAATAATATTAACAAAATATAATCATTAAACTTGAATACTTTGAAAAAAGAACTTGTACCTTCTTCTTTAATTTTTTCTTTTTATATCCTATATTGACCAACTTAGTTTTTTCATGTCACTTCAGTATTAATATTTTAAAATTTCACAATTTAATCTAATTCTTTATTCATATATATATTTATTTAATTATTTTCACTCAACTAAACCTTAGATTTAATGTTTTCATTCAAGATATCCTTAAAAAAAAAAAAAAAAAAGCTATTTAAACATTTAAAATATGACAAAGAAGAGGAGCATAAGTAAGGACTAGATTAAAATTACATATTTCCTTGTCTGAAATAAGAAGACTATACTATCACAGAAAAAGGGTAAAATGATTTTGGTGAAATCATTTATCATTGAATAAGGACTAAAATTTTATATATTTTTTTGGAAGAAAGAAAGAACAAAATTAAGGCATTAGGATTTCGAAATCGATCTAGCTAGGATTTATGAACTTTGGGTGAGCATGGAATTGTAAATCTGTACAAATTTGTAAGCCACCTTTGCAAAAGAATCTATGAATCAAAAGACATGTCAAGATCAAAATCAGAATCTATCTTCTTTAGCTCGTGTGAACATAAATGCCCTCACTTTTATTTATTGATTATTATTCTTTTTCATTGCATTATTACAAAATCATTATATCCCCCAAAAAAATCAATTAGATTCTCTAAACAGCAGGGTTGAACACAGACTTCTGCAGCATAAAAAATATGCAGTAATCAATCTATCTGTTAATTACAAATTGCAAAAACTAATTCCAATTTGAAGAAATACTATAAAAGAATTCTTGTAGCATAGAACATCATACCAAGGATGTTTGCTGCAAAACGAGGAGAGACATGTACAAAAGGAAATTAATTATTCCACTATGGAAAATATTAACTAAAATCTATGTTACAGAATCTAGCAGAGTCGACTTAAAGATGAAAACTTCAGTAGTTTCCATTGTCGTAGAATCTATACTATAAGAAGATGAATTTTGTGACAATACTGTCACAATTAGTGACAAAAACTACAGAAAAAACCAATTTGGTCTAACAGAGAGACACTGTGAAAGATGAAAGTGGAATTTTTTTAGCTGAAGGACTCAAATGGTTCCATCAAGATTGTATTTTAGTGCTGCAAAAATGAATTGACATAAATGAAATGAGTGTATGAGAAAAGGGTTATTATATATTTGATTGTTTTGGTAGAGAAAAGCATGAGGGCATGGGGAGAAGAATAGAGAGAGAATAGAGAAAAGGGTGATAGGTCACTGTGAAGAAGCATCTTGTAAAATAGATTATTCTATGCTACTCCTAGTGAGATTATTCTATCCTAGTAATTGAAAAATCAGCAAAGTAGCCTAAAAAGCATGTAGGATAGCATATTATAAGCTGTAGATCATGTCCTAAATCTTTCAACAGTTGTTAGTTAGACATCATGATTTCCTTAGCAGATGTCTACCATGTAGTCACTGCCACTGTCCCATTATATGTGACCATGGTTCTAGCCTACATCTCAGTCAAGTGGTGGAAGCTCTTCACCCCAGAACAATGTTCAGGCATAAACAAATTTGTGGCCAATTTCTCAGTCCCTATTCTCTCATTCCAAGTCATTTCATCCAACAACATTTACAAAATGAGCCTCAAACTGGTTTATGCAGACTGTGTTCAGAAATTGCTTGCATTTCTGATCTTCACAGCAATCATTAAGATCAAGGGCAGGGGGGGTCTGAAGTGGATCATAACTGGTCTCTCACTCTCAACACTTCCCAACACTTTGATCCTTGGAATTCCTCTCATGAAGGCCATGTACAGGGATGAAGCTTCTCTTCTCCTTCCACAGGTTATTTTCCTCCAGAGCATGGTCTGGTACAATCTGTTGTTGTTTCTTCATGAGTTGGATGCTGCAATTCCTGCAAGGACCATGCCTGTTGTTGCACCACCATCACAAGACTCAGGTGAACATTTAGATTTTCTTGATTTGCATCTTACAGGGAAAGAGGATTGTGTAGTATGGTAAGAGTGTGCTCGAAATTCAAGTGTGAGTCTAAGTCCCACATCGAATAAAATGAAAAAAGTTGAAATTATATAAGAATAAAGACTCGTAAATTCATTACCTAAAGGTTTTTGGTTGGTGGTGGTGTTAATCACTTATATGTTGGTTGGACTTCTATCTCATTGGTATTATAACTCTATGATGATCTTCCCTCAGAATACTCATCAGAGTGGAATATAAAAAGGAATGAGAAAAATGAACATGTTCTTGAACAAATGCATATAGTTGTTGTTAAACTTTTTTTTTTTTCTCCTTCCAATTTTCCTGCATGTATTTATAAATTCTTCATTGTTTAATCACTTGATGTCTGATATTATATACATGTATTTATAAATTATTCTTTTTCAGTCAACTGAAGTAATCTATGAAAATCAAAGTGGGGCCTGAACCTATTTTAAATTTCTGTTTTTTTTTCTATTCTTTTCTTTCTTTCTCTCCTCAATCAGATTCCATTTGAATACCTATTCGTCTAAAATGTAATTAAAAGTTGACAAACTATCATACTGTCAGATGCATTTTAGACTGAGTTCTGTCATTAAGTGTCTGAGCTTCATGTTAATAGTATTGTCTTCATATTTGTCATTCACCTTAATACGCTAATAATTTATAACTGCATTTTAACTCTTTGAACAAGATTGTTTTTGTCACAAAGAAAATCATTTCAACATTGCAATTTGTGGTTAAAGGTGTTTATTATCTTAAAAGACAAATAATGCACCATAGAGTGATTATATGAAACAAAATTTAGATACAAGCTTTGCTGTAAAAAGCATTATGTTTGTTGTAGCACATTGCTATTGCTGCTATGAAAATGGTTTTTATTTATGTATGGTGTTCCATTCTTGGTTTGTGCATGAAGGAGAATCTGAGACTTCTCAGGAGATACAGTCAAAAGAAGAAGAAGAAGAACATAGAACACAGAGCAAAACGAGGATGTTGATCATTCTCATGAAAGTGGGGAATAAATTAATCATTAATCCTAATACCTATGCAACTTTCATAGGTCTTATTTGGGCAAGCATACACTTCAGGCAAGCACACGAAGAAGTCAAATTCATATTGCTAGAATAGAAATCATCAAGACTATAGAATTAACAATGTAAATGTTCTTACACTAATGATGATTACACAAATCTATTGCAGGTGGGGAGTGGATATGCCAGATGTTGTTAACCAGTCAATAGAAATATTGGCCAGTGGAGGTCTAGGCATGGCAACTTTCAGCTTAGGTAAGAGAAATTAGATCAATGGATTCCTGTTATGAACTGACGAAATAACAAATCAAGAGTTGGATAATGACTTCAGAAGCCTTGTTCCCCATTCCTTGAATGAAATTTCAACAGGTCTATTTATGGCATCAAACAACAGAATCATAGCATGTGGGCCAAGGATGACAATGGTGGCAATGGGCCTGAAATTTCTTGTTGGGCCTGCTATAATGGCTGTAGCCTCCATTGTGATTGGATTAAGAGATAGAATGCTCAAAGTGGCAATCATTCAGGTGATCATTACTTTCTTTTCTGAACTCTTTATCAGAGAAAAGTTTATAATGGTACTTAAACTCCTTTGACAATTAATACTATCAATTAAGTTGAATATTCTTCTCTTATTTTCATAAAAGAAATGTAAAGTTAAGAAAAATAATCACTAATATGAAATGGTTTTGTATGTGTAGGCAGCTCTACCCCAAGGAATTGTTCCTTTTGTTTTTGCTAGAGAGTATAATGTTCATCCAGGAATTTTAAGCACAGGGTCAGTAAAACTTCTTAGCATATTTCTTTGACAACCTTTGCATATATATGACAACACTGTTGCTGTTTTGGTCACAGGGTCTTGCTAGGAATGCTCATGGCCTTGCCTGTGGCATTGACATACTATGTTCTCTTGTCACTCTGTTTCTGATACACTATGTCAAGTATATATATATTATATACCAGAAACAATGACAGAAGAGTTTGCATTGGTGTAAAACCAGCAGTTTAAACATAGTTGTATATTGTCAGTATTGATTCATATATAGTTAGAGAGAAAAAACAAGATATATTTATCACAAATTGCATGAGTAGAGAAAGAAAAAAAACATTTTGCATCAGTTGGTTCAACAAAGAAATAAAGCATGATTGTGCTTTCATCATTTTACATATTCAAATACTAAGAAACTAGATATACTGTAATCAAGGTTTTGAACTATCTAAAAATGATGAAGTGACTTGTCCAGAATGTTGGAAGTAGACTTAGGATTATTCTTTGATGGATTGAAGTCTAAGTTCGGTTGAAGTTAAGTGACACTAAAGTGTGATTGAGATGACTGTAAAAAGCACTATGACCCTCAAGAATACAAGAATTATGAAGTTAAATTACGATGTATGCTACATTAACTTGACGATATACATAGAAGTCAGAAATTAGTTGAATTTCCTAATATGTGCCTTAGGTTTTATGCGGATAATATATTTTTTTAATCCAAGTATGATTCACTATTTATCAATGTTAGTGTTCTTGCGAGGGTTATTGACTAGGTGTTAATCTCGGTCAATATTTGTAATGTGATTTTCGGCTAGTCATTTGGCAACGTGTCCGAAGAACATAAAATAAATAACCTTTAAACAATACAGGTGGTATGTTTTAGGAATCAAATTCTGCAATTACTCAATATACAACACGTGTGAAAAGGGGTCAGAAAAAGTTAGAGGCGAATTTTTACAAAATCTTAATCGAATAAAATCCAAAGTTGACTAATTTAGAAAATTGGAATGAAAATGTCCTATAGTTTGGAGGTGCGATCAAGATGTGCAAGTAAACTCAAGTATAGAAGTGATTACTTTTAACAAAAGATAACCAACAAAATACACTTAATGGCATCTACCTTTCTACCTTGTTTAAATTCAAAATGAATCCTCTCCACTTGCGAATCAACTTGTCTTGTAGACATTGTTGGTGATAATCTCCACGTGTATGATTTCTCTTGTTGTTGTAAATTTATATTATGCTTAAAAAAATAAGTTTATAATAAATTTATTGTAAATTTTCCAATTGTATTCAATTTCTGAAAAAAGTAAAAAAGAAAATTAAGAGACAACAATCAATCTTCCATTTAAGTTTCATTAAAAACATGGAAACAGTTTGGACAGCGTCTTCTCATTTTCTTCAAGTGTTCTGTTGAGGGTTTAGATAACAAATTTGTTTTCAAAAATATGCTCATAAAATAGGCACATACAAATATATTTAGGAGACAAACAAAATCTAAAATACAAAAATAAAATAAAATATAAAAAGTAAATGAACAAGGCATCCTACACTTTCATACAATTTTCCCTTATTTGAACATATGCAATGAGCCATTCATATATTTGAGATGGATAAATAAAATGACTGTTCCCATTGCAATGAGCGATTAGTTATTTTTCGTATTTATGACCTTTAATAACTTTAATATGGTAAATACAATATAAACAACACCTTCTATGTAAAAAGTGAACAACTTGGTTCTCTTAGTAGTAACTTCCTTTTGTACAATGTCCTCCTGATTTTATAACTTCTATAAAAACATATTTTTCCACCAGTTTGTCATTCAGTTATTATGAGAAGTTAGAAATGTGATAAACAATTCATATATGAATGACACTACACTAAATCATAAGTGTACATTTCTAACTTTTACAAGTCATAATAACTCACGAGTACTAAACATCAAAACACTGATCACATGAAATATCACTCCTCAATTCTCTACTGACATAAACAAAATTCAATCTATTAATCCAAAGTTAAGAACTAAACATCAAGCACGAATTTTGGATGTCTGAAATTCAGATAATCATTCATTAGAACAATGATATACACGGTACTTTCTAAGCAACAGCTAGCCAAAATTCTTATCACTAAAGCATCAGTAACAATATAAATTTCTCCAGTATATGCAAAATCAATCAACACTCGACAACTTCAAAGCAAAAAGACATGTTGCAAGCAAGGGGGTGATCAACTGCAGCATGGACAATATTTGAGGTACTGCGCCAGATGGTTGCGAACACTAGTCTAGCATGAAACAAGGAACGAAAAAACAAAAGATTATGAAATTGATGCAGTTTTACTTCAAGAAGTAAAGGGTTTTTCTTTTATGTACCTTGGTACTAACCACAAAAAGCTGGGTCTCACTCTGTTTTAGATAGATATCCCCTCCATTTTTTGTTCTGGTTACTATTTTTCTTACATTCTCTTTAAAGTAATTCTAGGATGTCTAATCTACTTATGTTCTGTTATTACCCATATCAATGATATGTTATATAGCAATGATCAACTAGTGCCATAGTACTGAAGAGGGAGAGGGAAGATAAACTCAAGAAAACAATACCGATCACAGCACGTAAAACGTAGGAAAACGTATGTATGGTTTAACTGGAGTAAATAGTTTAAGAATCTAAATACTTAAACCATCAGCATACCTCTCTTGTACAATGAATACATGTTCTGTTTTTTGTGTTTTCTTAAAATCATACAAACTTCCGTTCTGTCCTCCTCTAGTCAGAGCATCAAAATTGCTTCCTTTTGTTCCTGAAAAGTTTGTCCCGTCTTGCATAAACATAAGAGAGAGCAAGGAAAGCGGAGGCAGAAACTGACACGGAACCCCAGGGAAAGGGAGGATCGTCGAAGCAGACAAGGGAGGCCTCTATTTCCTGCGAGGCATGATAGACGATGGAATGAATGGCATAGAGATCATGATCAGAAGACCTCAAGAAAAACAGAGCCTTCTCAAAATCCAAATGCGACATCGCAGAAACAGCCTTGTTCAGCTTGTACTTGAAGAAGTTCCACCTCTGGACAAACTCCACATGCTGCTTCTGCTTCAGCAGATTCTTTGCCCCACCATGAGTCTCGATGCTCTGAAGAACATCAATCGCACTGGTTATGCTGTAATTCAGCGAGGTCAACAGAACATTCCTCCTGGCAGCATCCTTCTGAACAAAGGACAAACTCAACATCTCAGAAAACGGCCCGAAAGGCGTCTGCCCCATACTCCATGTATAATCCACCAGAGTCTCGTTATGCTGGGGGCTCCAATTCAAATGCGTCGGCGACACCCCCCACATGCTCTGCAGAATCGACCCAACAATCGGGCGCTCAAGCTCCCTGGTCTGCGTGAACACATGCCTTCCATTGCAACTGTAATCACTCACAGTCTGCGTGTTCTTCGTCCTAACCGCAATCACCATGTCCTTAAACGCCACCGACTGGTGATACCGGTCGAGCAGCAACAACGAAGTGTAATCCAAGTCAAAAACATACACAGGCACAACCCTACCAAAATCCTCCTCCGGCACGCCCGCCAGCTTCCTCAACTCGTCACCAGAATCAGACAAAATCTGGTGCAACCGTTTCGAATCCAAATACTCACTCACAATCAAAGTATAATTATCAAACAAAAACCTAGAGGTGTACGAATTAATCGACCTCGCAATAGCAAACGAGCAAATCGAACACTCCGAAAACCTAATTCCGTAATTCTTAAAACTCAACCTCTGATCTCCTAACAGCAATCCATTATTGCTGTTATCAGTGTCAAACCTAAAGCTATTCTCGATCAATTTCCAATCGAGGCCGGAGCCACCCGTGCTCTCGAAATCGCTGTGGATGTGGATGAACTGGACGGTGAGGGAATTCTCGAACGGAACAGGTATCCGGAGGGAGGGAGCGAGGAAGACATTGTAGGCGCTCCAGATGAGGGAGGCAAGGTCGGCGGCGAAGGCCTTGCTGGATTTGGGACGGCCGTGGACGGCAGCAAGGGGGTGAAACTCGCCGCGGGGGATGACGCCGTCACCGGAGATTGCGGGGCCGTAGTCGACCGGACCGGCGCGGAGGTCGATCCAGAAGTAGCGATCTCCGGATGTGAAGAAGGTGCCGGAGCATTTGGTGAAGGCGGGGGAGGATTCTCCGGGGGAGTAGGTGTAGGCGTAGGGTTTGGGATCGGAGAGGGGAGGGAGGTTGAGGAGGTAGAGGTGGACTTGGTTAGGGTTAGGGTTGGGGTTTTGTTTGCGGAAGTGGTCTTGGATGATTTGATCGATGGTGGAGTGGGGGATGGTGAGGAGAGGGGAACGGAGAGAGGAAGTGGTGGAGCGAATGCTTGAGGTTAGGGTTTGGGTGAGGAGAGAGGAGAGGGAGGAGAGGGATCGGGAGGGGGTTATTTGGAGGTGGAGGGTGTGGGAGAGGGAGAGGGAGTGGGAGAGGGGGTGGGAGTCGAAGGGGGTGATGACTTGGAAGGCGGTGGGGGCGGCGGCGGAGAGGAAGTCGGAGAGGAGGGAGTGGGCGTCGGGGGGGAAGTCGCCGAGGAGGTGGAGGGAGAGGGAGATGGGGAGGGAGAGGGAGAGGAGGGAGGAGGAGGAGATGTCGGAGAGGAGGGAGAGAGGGCCTTTTATGGAGGAGGGCAGGGAGAGGAAGGAGTCGTTAGAAGCCTGAGGGTCGCTGCGGGATTGCTGGCTCAGGAAAGAGTCTAGACCGATGATTGGTGCGGCGGAGGACGCAGTCGCCAGAACCACGATCACGCACAGCCCCCAGAGGCCGACGGCGGAGGAGGGCCACATGGTACGGTGGAGGACAGCTGAGTGAGAAGTGTGGACTCTCACTGCTCCATTTGGGGAGGGACTCGGAAGAATGATAAAGATAGTACTCTGATGGAGAGACAGAATTTGGTATTAATTGAATTTCTTATTAGTTTTTTAAAAAAAAAAATTAGACTGGTGTGTTTTTAATTGATTAAAATATTTTAAAATTACTTTTTAATGTGATGGGAAGAAGAGTTCTCATTTAATCACATTTTTTTATTCAAACAATTTGAAGACTAAGCTTTATTTTTGGAGTATGAATGTTTTAGATTTTATAAACTAATTAATCATTTTCTGAGAATCACTTCAGTCATTTTTATCATGTTAGTCTACTTTGCGAAATTAATAATTCCTTGTAGAATAAAGAAAGTAATTCGCTTGTCGTAATTCAGCAAACAACACTGAACCCTCTTATGGTGTAATTTACCGGTTTGGCCAAGTTGACTTTCCACCAAAAGGGCTTGAATTTCTATATTTCACTTATCTTGAACCATTACCAAAGACATGGAGTGTACTCACAACTCTAATCTAATAATGAAAAACACAAATAATTCCAAATAATATTTATCTTATGCCATTATCAGTAGCTTTCTCACATTTGAAATGGATAACCATACTTTACTCATAATTTTATATTTTTAAAGAGGATTTGTTTGACTTGTAAACGCATTTGATGATTTGATTGAAAAAAAAAAATTGTAACAAACAGAACTGGCATCGTTAGAAAATGTTCATGTCGAGTCTAAAACTGGAATTAGATATAGCAATATCCATATAAGATTTTGGTCACATACCAAACTACCAAATGCGATGATATCATTCCGAGTCCAATCTTATTTCGTACTATAGAAAGATATAAAACTGTATCATATTAGATCATTTGAAAGTAAAATCTCAACTTCACATGTGACATTTCCATGTTCAACTGTGTATAATAATAATTCGGTATAAAGATAAAGATCCTGTGTAAAACTAACTTTCTAACCAAATTGAAAAAGAAAATGAAATTCATCTATACAATTTTGGGAGCCACCAAGATTCAGTCATCATCAGATATAGAGTCCCAAAATTTTGATGTCAGTTCGTTTTCTTGTTTTGCAACAGGATTGGTAGCATTGTTGAAGTCCCTGAAACACACAACAGCACAATCTTCAGAAGAGCTAGCAGTAGTAATTCTACACCCATCTACGGCCATGGCATCACAGCCAGATACAGCACCATCAGATGAAGAGCAAAGCAAGGAATTTGTTTGTACACCCGTGTCCACATCCCATACATTTACGTCAGCATTTTTAGGCCCCCCAGTAACTATTTTGTATGAATCCATGTATAGTGAAGTTACTGGTCCACAATGTCCATCCAACTCAGCTATAGGCTCTGGTTTCAATGATTGTTGATTTCTCCTGATATCCCAGAGCATTGCCCTGCAGCATTGAAGTTGTGGTCAGTGCCGTCCATTGGAACATACTACCAACTAAAACATAACTTGATGTTTCACCATGATCTTCAGAGAGTAAAAACAACTAAAGAGACAAGAGTGATTCACTAATTTTGATGATTGGCAACAACAGCAAAGTTTCTTCTCTCGAAATAGTAACTGATCATACCTGCCATCACCACCTGTGCATATTAAATATTTTGAAGGAACCGCATCAAATGAACACAACTTTGGTAGATGTATAGCTGCGGTGACTACCTTCTGCATTGTCCTTAAATCAACTGCAGTGACAGAGGAACCAGCCGCCACATATAATAGTGATTCATGGCATTTCATGTTTACAGGCGTACCAGGAACAGAAGTCATGCCCACACAACAGGAGGCACGAACAGCAGATGATGTAGCAGTACTAGTATCCCATACCCTCACCTATTAAGATTTAAAAGCTCCAATATTGTAAAAGTATAGCCAAATTTCAAAAAAAAAAATATTAAGATTTTATTTTGATTCATTAAACAATATATACCACTACCACTGAACCATACAGGGTCATCTATTTTAAAAACTGTCAACTTCAAAAAAGAAATCTGAAAACATGGATTATAGGTTTAAAACCTAACCTTAGTTACTATAACAATGTGCCACTTTTTCTCTAACTGCTACTGTAAACTACACAAAAAATCACCAATTGCACACCGGATTTAAACTCAAATTGTCAACAGACCATATTTTAGCAAATCCTGATTAACTTAAAAAAAGCATAAAGCAACATAGAGGTTTCTTCGCACGGTTTGAGCAGAAAAAAAGGGTTTGGAATGTGAGGTTTAACTTTCCAAGGCAATGAATTTGATATACTAGCAATCTCTTTGTTAATTACCTTGGTTTCCTAAAGGATAAACATAACATACATATTGTGTCATAAATTTATCAAAAATGAATACGATAACAGTCAACATGTATGGATACAATGGTATCTCCTGTAAAAACTAAATTTAAAAAAGCTTACCTGAAATACATAACTTAAATATTTTTTTTAATATTAGAAGTAATCAAGCTAACCAAGATCTTGTTGTTTTCTTCCTAAGGTGTGATAAGTACATCCTGTTTGAACTAGTTGAACATTTTTTCTGTCTAGCATGTAATACTGGTTTATGAAAGGAAAAAAAACTGCAAAGACAAAATAGAGGAGAATTTTTACACAAGTAAATTAACATGACAACATAAAAGACAGGAATATAAGGATTACCTTAGAATCTCTTGAGATGGTCACCAAAAGTGAAGTTTTGTGCCTGAAAAACGAGGGCATGAAGGATCTATCATTATAGCTGAAGATGACTAATATGAAGACCGTTACACAGTTGAATTGCATCACTACAAGTTAATCAGGCAAAACATACAGGTGAAAATTATAAGAAACCTCAGTATTCAACTTAAACCAACCATGCATCTCTAAATTAAAGTATATTTTAAGGTAAGACATAAATAAACAAAAAGTAAATCCAAATGAATTTCTGTACAACAATCCTCCCCTGGATATAAGGACTACAATTCCCTGAACACGATACATATCAATTATATAAAAAATTAAGTTCTATGCAAATAAAAATAAAATGCATAAAAATAGACATGACATGTTACTGGCATACTTTGATTAACTTTACCAACATTGGACCCCATAGTTCACTACCCTAACACAAAACCAAGGAAAGAAAAGCATAGTAACAGTGAATACCAAAATATATCAACTCGTACCCAGCAATGGACAATATATTTACAGGTTTTTCATGACCATAAAGTGTAGCCTTCAAAGCGCGTTGTCCTCGTCCACCACTCGAGCTAAGAGACCATAGTCGAACAGTACCATCTTCTCCTCCACTTGCTAAAACTTTGCTGCTATCCTCACCCAATAATTCATTTGACAATGACAAAACAGGACCGTTGTGGCCTCTAAAGCACCTCAGGCTTGAACCCTACAACAAGGAAAAGATGAAAAACACTATCAGTGTAAAAATAGACAAGACAAAAAGAATAAGAATAACTTGCCTTGGTAGTGTCAAGGTTCATCTTGCTAAAGTGAATCCAAGAGAAATTTGACAAAAAGAAAGTGTTTCTGGGAGCAAGCATAAGTGTTCAAATTGTGTTACTTTGTTCATTGGTAGAATCCAGAACATACTAGAAATACAACACAAGGGACAGAAAATTGAATTGTAACATAAAACAACTTCAAGTCTTTGTTTATATTTACTTTACTTTTGATCCCACAGATACAAATAAAGATGGATATATATACTTACCACAGATATCACCATTCAACTTCTTTATTAAGCATTATAAGAGAAAATTATAATATTTCCATCCTTTCATTTTTCACTCTCCATTCTCCTTTCCTAATGGGAACACCCCAAGCATGTGGAATAATAGGAATAAGAACGTTGACTTGACATACATTTGGGGGTCTCTAAAATGTGGCTTAAACTATGTGATACCTTCCACCACAGGCGAATGGAGTGATCGCAGCTGGAGGTAACTAAAACACTTTGCTCCTCTAGTGTTTTGCCTCGAAATAATGAAGTCACTTCATTAAGGGGAAACAACCTGCAGTTTGATTATTTTAGATCAGCTTAAGCCAATTCTCCCCAAATTCCAAGGAAATTTAGTTTCTAGAAGGGAAAAATATCTAACTTCGAAAATCAAAATAACAGATGATAATTCTTGGAATATTGTTACTAAACAACAAACCATTCAAATTATTTTATGAAGCAAGTACAGCTAATTTACTAACAACTACAGTCATATCTCACTAGGTGAGATCAGCTAAATGAATACCAGGTTCTGTAGAAGACCATAATCTAGGAGATACTATTCACTGTAAGATACCTCTTACCAATTTCCTCCAATGCCCAACCTACAATCTACTCTCTTCACAGGTGATTTCAGTTCCCTTATATGCACATGTCCAAATCACCTTAACTGATTTTGTCATGTTTTCTACAATCTCTGTCATCTTCTCTAAGCTGAAGAGCATCAAGTGATTCATGGAGTCGACCTCACCTTGTGGAACTTTGGCCACCCTTAAAACCCAACTCCCTATCAATTCTCGACAATATTTCCCTTCACACTTAATCATATATCTTTCCTAAAACTAAATATAAGTTTCCTTTTTCGTACAGTAACTACCCATCATCTTCATTAGATAAGAAAAACTTTTGTTGTAGACTTTCCAGGCATAAAACCAAATTGGTTCTTAAAAATCCTAGTCTCTCTTATTCTAGGCTCCAAAAAATACGCTAATTCACCAAAAGTAGAAAGAAAAGGAAAATAATTGAACCACCAGCATGTATATGACAGTATTTATGACACCAAATTAAGAAGAAGGAAAGCGAGAAGGTAATTAATTTACAAGGAAATGGACCTTCTGCAATGATAGAAATTAATTTAAACATCTAACGAGCCTAATACAAAAACTACAAAGTAACAGCAACAAAGGTTACCTAAGTTACCTCATACAAGTGATTCTTGCTTTATGATCACTTAGGGTGTGGAAAAAATCTGTTGTTCCTTTCAGATAGCCATCCAAATCCATCATTTTCACAAGTGAACCCTGTGCACCGCACCACACCACACCACACCCGAGAAATCATCAGAGAGCAAAATTGTTAAGAAGCAAACATCAGAAAATGCTCAATTCTTGAACTAAAACTACACAAGTTTCATTCACTCAGAAATATCTAAGCATAATTTGAGGTAAGTTTTCACAAGTATTCCACATTAAGGAATCAATTCGGTATAAAGAAATTAATTGAGTACACTAGGTAGCTTGTGCTTTGGATAGACAAAACCACTAAACTTTATTTTACTAACTTATGTTTAAAATATAAAAACATTCAAACATAAATCACTTTACTTCAAAACCAATTTAAAGCAAAATCAATCTCCTGACAAATTTAGCTACTCATTTGGTCAGTATACCTACACAATCTTTGTGTTTAATGTTGGTGATACATGAGATCTGAAGTTTTTGATGATGTCCTCACCCCAAGTATTCATAAGAGTTTCTACAAATAGTTATTAGGGTAGTTTAATATTTGTAAAGTTTGAACTATCTCCTAAAGTGTTTCTGAGAAGACAAAAATGTTTTCATAATCAAAATAATAGATTAGCTTTACTACATAATCAACTATGTTAAGTCAGGACTTGTGTTTTTAATCTGATAATAAAAATAATCAATTAGGATAAAATATAAACAATTATATTTGAGCTAAGAAAATTTTCTTATATGTGCAAATAATTTATTAATTATAATCAATTAAATCTAAGTAAAACTAGAGATAATCAAATTTGCATTTAATTGATTAGATGAAGGGATATTCGATTATTACAAGCATTTCTTAGAACTTGTCATTATGCAAATAATCAATTAGTTTAAGTATTAATCGATTAATATCTAACTGAACTAGTTTTTGGTTTTGAAATGAACAATTTAATCGGTGATCCTTAAATATTAATCCATTATAATAGTATGTTACAACAAAATTTCTTTAAAAGCACTCCGTTCCTCAAATTGAAGATACAGATTTTCTTTTCTAGAGATTAGAAAGTGCGAAAGTGAGATATATGAGTGTAATGCTATAAAAATCAATTTTTATTTTCTCAAAATTCATCGAGGTAGAATGTTCAATATTATAGGTTTCTCATTGTAAATCAATCACAGTACAGGTGATATTTTTCCTGTACTTTTCTTGTATTTTTGAATTCTTGTACCAGTGTTTGGTGTGATATTGTAGGTAATTCATTGTACTTATTACCTTGTAATTTTCTTTTCTTCTCTCTTGAAGTGTGTTTCAAGAGGAAATTGTTTTGTCCTTGATCTAGTTGCATGGGAGAATCTTGTAATCAGACTTTTATCATGAATTAGTAAAAAATTCATCTAAGGTTACTTGGATTAAATTCGATTTCGATTTTGGAAGAATCAAACTAGTATAAAAAAAATGTGATTCTTTGATATTTTCTTCAGTTTTAATTTTGTTGCTACGGTTAAAGACTACTAAACACTACACTTAAAATCCTTCCAATTAAAAACTTTCAAAAATGTTAAAATTCAATTTTAACAATCAATTCAATACCCTCTTGTCCAAATGTATGATGATATCATATTTGGATCTACTAATCCTCTCTTGTGCAAGGAATTTTCTAACATAAGTTTGAAATGTCAATAATGGGTGAACTAACTTTCTTTCTTGGTCTACAAATCAAACATGGCATTTTTATATATCAATCCAAATACTGCACAGAACTGTTAAAAGGATTTTGCATGGACAGTTGCAAAGAATCAACAACACCTATGGCTACTAATTGTTACCTGGATGTTGATGAAAAAGGTAAATTTATAGATCAAACAAAATACAGGGGTATGATTGGATCACTCATGTATTTAACTATAAGTCGTTTTGGTATTATGCATGATATGTATTTAACTATAAGTCGTCCTGGTATTATGCATAATGTATGTGTAGATTTCAATATGCTCCTAAAGAATCTCATCTGTATGTTGTTAAAAGGATTCTTAAATATACAAAAGGAACCAAAAAACTTGAATTATGGTATCTTAAAGGATCTGTAGGCTATAATGATTATCATTTTGGTGGTTGTAAACTAGATAGAAAATCTAATGGCACATGTCATTCATTGGGATGTTCTTTAGTATCCAAGAATTCTAAAAAAACAAGCTTTTGTAGTCTTATCCACAACTGAAGCATAATATATAATGAGAGGAAGTTGTTGTCCACAATTCATATGGATAAAACATCAATTAGAGGATTTTAATATATTTCTGAACCAAATTCCATTGAAATATGATAGCACTAGGAACGTTAATCTAACCAAAAATCCCATCATGCATTTAGAGACTAAACATGCATAGATTATGCTTCACTTTATTAGGGATGATGTAGCCAAATGTGATTGTAAAATTGAATACATAAATACTTTAAATCAATTAGCAGACATCTTCACCAAAACCATTATCTAAAGAAAGATTATATACATATGTTAGGAAGTGCAAACAATATCGAGAATCCCCAAGTCACTTTTGGATATTGTTTGCCCTTCCTAACATGAGTATAGAATCATTCTTTAGATAATGATGAAGTGAAAGTGTAATAATTAATTTAAGTATCTATGTATTCAATTTTACAATCACCTTTGGCTACATAACCTATTTGTTTAGTCTTTGAATGCATGATAGGATTTTTGGTTAGATAAATGGTACTAGTGTTATCACATTTCAATGGAATTTGGTCCAAACATATATCAAAATCCTCTAATTGATGTTTTATACATAAGGATTGTGCACAACAACTTCCTGTTGCTATATATTTTGCTTCAATTGTGGACACAAACTTGTTTTCTAGAATTCCAGAATACTAAAGAACATCCCAATAAATAACATGTGTCATTAATCATTTTTCTATCTAGTTTGCAAACACCAAAATCAGAATCACTAAAGCCTACTAGGTTAATTGTAGATCCTTTGGGATATCATAATCCAAGATTTTTAGTCCATTTTAGATATTTAAGAATCCTTTTAACCACATACAAATGAGATTTTTGATGAGCATGTTGAAATCTAGCACATACACAAACATTATGCATAATATCATGGGTTCTTGCAATTAAATACAAGAGTGATCCAATCATACTTCTGAATATTGTTTGTAAGAGTGATCCAATCATACTTCTGTATATTGTTTGATCTACAAATTTACCTTTTTCATCAACATCTAGGTAACAATTAGTAGCCATAGGTTTTGTTGATTCTTTGTAGTCGTAGTATTTGGATTGTGTATAAAAAAGTCATGTTTAACTTGTTTGATTTGTAGACCATGAAAGAAAGTTAGTTCACCCATAATTGACATTCCAAACTCCTGTTGCATTACCTTATGAAATTTCTTGCTTGCACAAGAGAGGATTAGGAGGATTAGTAGATCCAAAGATGATATCATCAACATATATTTTGACAAAAAACATATCACTATTAGATTTATTAACAAATAGTTGGGTCAACGTTATCTCTTTTAAAACTATTTTGGATAAGTAAGTGACTAAGTCTTTCATAACAAGATTTTGGTGTTTGCTTCCTTAATAAAAAAAATTGAAGAAAGCACTCTTCATATCTATTTTGTTTGTTTGGAAAAGCTTAAAATTCATTATAGATGTTATAGCTTAACCCTTGCTACTCGTACACAAGTCTCATCATAGTTTATTTCTTCTCCTTGTCTATAGCCCTTAGCAACCCGTCTATCTTTATTTTTTCTTTTTGTTTTTTTCAAAACACTCCCCATGTCATCCAACTTGCCAGAGCCGAATTATTGTCTTATTGTGATACTCTTTTTGAAACATCTCTAAGACATTGTCCAAAGACAAATCTCTCAGAAATCTTCTATTACTCTTTAGGAAGTTCTTCTGCACTTTTGTATCAACATTCTTCTCTTTCACTTGCACATGTTATTGCACATGTTAGAGGCTTCTTAGTCAATTAAGACCCTTAGTCAATTATTGGACAGGTTCTCAATAATGATTGATGAAGAATTACCTATTTGACCCATCCCTAGAATTTTACTTGTCTTCATAGGTGAGATAGCCATTAACTTTTAGAGAAATTTTACTAAATTTAGGATACTTTTAGGGTGATATAATATATTTCATTGCATTAAAAAAAATTGTATGTTGTTATTAGTCCCCATAATTTTGGAAGACAACTAAAACGAATTAAAAGTTGAGCAAATACAAGAATCAAATGAGTAATTAAATTAAGCCTTTAATCAATACATTCAAAATCAATTTTGATACACGAACTAACCTGTGAGAAGAAAAGACTATTTTTGCGGAGGAGCAAGTGGTTGCAAGGCTTAGCCTGTTCACGAAACTCGAGAAGGAAGGGATCGAGAAACTTGAATTGTCGCAACGCGGCGTATCTGGCCAGATACACCTCCCTCGCTCCGTTTCCGCTCGAATGCGATGGAAACTGCTGATGCCACTGCTCGCTGCGACATTCCATTTCATTTCAGTACTTCAATAACAGAATGCGAACTGGAAGAAGTATCGAAGAGAGTTGAAAGAATGGAAATGTAAAAGAAGGCATTGTGACCTGAAGAAGCGTTGCCAAATGGAATCGGAATAGGCGAGGCGTTTGAGAGCAGAGGATGCCATCGCCAAGTTGCAAACGTCGCGGAGGCTCAGGTAGGTGGCGCAGTGAACCATGGAGTCCTCGTCCAGATCGGATATCGTCGTTTCCGGTGGCGTCACCGTCGACCGCAGTGGCTCCGCCATTAAAACCTAGAACCTGAAAGTTGGGATAGGATAGGAGAAAGTGAAACTGAAACTGAAGTACTAAATGTTCACACCAATAACATTGGCATCACACACACACCGTTACCATTTCAAATTGCTAGGATTCGACCAAGAAAATAGAGAAAAAATTTCAAAAAATTAACCGGACTAATTAAGATGTTGGGATTTATTTTTTAAAGGCTAAACTTTTTTTGTCATTAACCAGTGAAATTGGAATTAATTTGTCATTCAACTTTAAATTAATTTACTCTTCTATTTTTGTAAACATAAATAACATTCAAACGATTTAGTTTTCTATTTTTATAAATATAAATATAAATACGTAAATTTGTTTTTTTAATATGCGAGGAAAACTAAACTTTAATTTTTACATGATGATTTTGTATGAATGTATGGTTGTATGTTGATGTTGTGTTTGGTAACTCAAATTAATAGATTGATGTAATTCTTTTTGGGTGTGAGAAGAAAAATCTCTAATTTTATGTTTGGGTATGTACAGGTTAGAAAAATTTGAAAGTTTTGTTAGATGTATATGATATAAGATAAATTTAATGAAAATTGAGGCGGTAAGGTGGAATTGAAAATATTTATGACTTATATGAGGTTTAAAATGAGTTTTAGGTTCATTTGACGTTGTTAAATCACATAATTTGAGTTTCTTTGGCAAACCATTGGGCTAGCCCAATTCGCTAGGTGAGTTGGGCTTTCCAACTCTTAATCATCTTAAGAAATTTTGAATTTCCGCTTTATTAATCGTTGGATTGAGCTGTTTTTTTTACAATAGGTCCTAAACACATTATGTTTTGTTCTGACGGGTGTGATCTTTGTTTGAAACTCTACAATGAGAGCATTTTTTCTTGTAAGGTTCTCGTAGATTAGGTTGTTGGCAGCTTTGACCTTTATCATTTATTTAGTGTATAACTTTTTCTATAGGTACTCAATTAGATTGATTGATTCTTTTTGAATTGAGTTCTTGATTCAATTATGCTTCATTTGAATGTTAGAACATAATTTTGGAAGCTTTGTATAAGTTGCAGTTTTATTTTTTTAAAACAGCCAAGCAATCTCCATATGTCTTGTTAAGTTATTATGTAAATTACTTAGGATTATGTGAATGTATGGGGATGATATGAACTTTTGGAATACAATGATGTATGAAAGTGTGAATTGAGAATAATTAATGAATTTTCATGGGAAAATCCTTTTAAAATATGTTTACTTTGGTGTGCATTGATACGGGGACTTATAATTTGGAAGTTTATCTTGACACTATATACTAATAATTCAAACTCATGTAGAGGATAATAAATTAGGAGTTGAAAGTGGTAATGGATCGTGGTTGGAAGAACCATTCGTAATTCTAAGAACCTCTATAAGATTAACCTTGTGGGTGGAGGTTATCCATCACAAGTGCCACAACTTCCTAGTAGTTATACCTCAATGTTTGTTATTTGGATAATTAAGTCTAATGAGTTTTTTACGATATGGCTCGTTGCTTATAATGGTATGAATTACTTAACTTCCTAATATGATTTGCTTCATGATTAATAGAACATTTGTTCTTATATTTGCTTACCCTCTTTTGTGTCAGCATATGAGAACTTAGGTGTTAGCCCCCTTTGCGACAATGCAATTGTTTAGTTCTTTAGTTGTGCTTTCATTGCTAAGTTGTATCTTTCAAAAAATTCTTGTAAGGTTCATCTTTTGCCATTTTTTGGCTAGAGTTTTAGATTGTGACAGTAAACTAATTTTATGTTTATGTCTTTGATAACTATAATAAGAACTCATAGGGTATGGCCATGTACTTGAAATATTAAATATATGATATTATCCTTTAGTAGATTTACTCTATTAAATGAGATGTTACATTTATGTGGTATCTATTACTCACAAAAAAATAAACATAAAATTTAATTTATATTTTATTAAGTTAAATTTAATTGAAATTATATTTTATTAGATTAAATTTAATTAAAAATAAATTAATTTATATTTAATTTAATTTATATTTTTCTATAATCTAATTGGAGATAAAGAGTCATTAATACTACATAAGATATATAAGATATCACTTGGTGTAGTGAGATTGATAAGTGTGATTAGGGATGATAACAAGTTGGGTCGGACACAAATAATGTTTATCCACTACCCGACCCACAACAAAAAAATTCAACTTGTTACCCATTTCACTACTTGTTGAATACCCATTCAAAGAATACTCGTTGATTGTTTAAAATTCACGGATATCCATGAATACATGCAGGTATATTAGAAAATGGATATTTTATAATTTTTTTAAAATAAAGTTAAAAGAAAATATGAAATATAATGTAAATTCTATTAAATATAAATTAAATTAAATTTAATAAAATATAAATTTAATTTAATTTAACTAAATAAAATTTTAATTTTAATTATTTGTACATAACAAATACATACAAATACAAATAATATATAATATAATAACTTTACTTAAAATATTTATAAACGAGTATTAAAATATATATTATCTATAAATAATAATAGATAATCGCAGTTGGAAATAGTCGTGGACAGAAATATTTATGGCGATGTAATCTATGATAGGGTGGATATAATTTATGAGACAACGAAGAGATATATAATAAATGTTGATCTCCTAGTTTGAACTTAATATGATTTTCTAAAAGTCGTTATAATATTTATATTTTAATGATGTGTGTGATGACTTTGTGGTAGACAATGAATGCCATTGATTATAATTGTTAACGCAATCGATTAGAAATGTTTTAGAGTGAATAACTTAACCTTTTTGTTGTTGATTTGTAATGACTGTGTCATGACATACAGCATACAGCAAGAAAAAAGATATAGGAACAAAAATTGGATTTTACTCCAATAAAACAGTAATATTGCTATGTACACTACCTACGATTTTTATGGGCCCGTATTCAATGTGTTGCTCAATACTAGTGTTCAAAGCCCATAGAATCTGAATTATCTTTATATTATAGTTTTCAATTAAGTATCAATATGAATATTTTCCGATTTTTATATTCCATATCCATGCATATATTTCATCGATATTACAAATATTTGTGCAATACATATATGATATACAAAAAAGTTGATTAAAGAACCAAAAATTGAAAAAATAATATAAAGAGACAATTTTTTATTTTTTTGAGATGAAGGTTTATAAAACATGCATTGGTACATGGAGTTACATGAAGAAATATACAAACTATTTTCACCTGATTTAAAAAGGATAAAAGCTCCAAAATATTATTAAGGGAAAAATATGAGTAATACATATTTCACATTCTGTTCATATGTTTTTCATTTCTGAATATGATTTCATGTTAGTTGTGGTAATAGGAAAAAATCTCATGTATGTATACTTTGTTTCAAGAAAGTTTCTGTCATTATAAAGTATATTAAATTTATAACATTACATGTAATGTAAATATATGAAATAATTATTCTGATAGACTACAAATAATAAAAATGTAGGTTATGCTGAAACAATGATATTTTTGAAATTACTACAAAGAAGATAAATTACAGTTGAATTAAAATCGTAATATATCTAACCATAAACTACAATTCCTTGAAAGAACCACGATCTATATTGAGATAGTGTAATTGTTGAGTTACATTACAACATCTTTTCCTTACATTAAGAAAATATACTATTTAAAGTAAAACTAAATGCGCATTACTATTGGAAACAAAAAAACTTTTAAAAAGTTAATATTTAACCTACATATTTATCCTTATTTATTTTAGGAATTGCACCTTCATACATATTAATTAGTTGTTCTTAGGTAGAGTTTACCAAATCTTAAATCTTGGCTGTTAATTACTATTGTGTCAAGTAAATTTTACATCAATTTAAGTTTGTATGATAAATGTACTATTTTTTTTCTTAAATCGGGTGACTTATAATTTGATAAAATAATTCAAGTAAAAGATCTCTTTTACATTAGTGAATAAAATATGAAAGGGTTAAATATGTTTTTAGTTCTTGAATTTTGATGTGAAATTGGAATTCGTAATTGTTCAAAATTTTAATATATTTTATAGTTTCAAAATTTTAAAAATGAATTAATATAGTCCTTTTAACTCAATTACATTAAATGTTTTTGATGTATCAAACATATTTTTCAGCTAACATTGAAGAAAGAATGTAACAAACGGTGTAAATAATTTAAATGCCAGACTATATTCATTCATTTTCAAAATTTGAAACTAAAATGTATCAAAGTTTTAGAGAGAGGCAAATTTCGATTTTGTGTCAAAATTCAAATACTTAAAACATATATATATATATATATATATATATAAGATAAAAAAAAACGCGTTCTTAAGTATAATTAAAAAAGTTTGAGAAGTATTATACAAGATGTAAATAAATAGTGGAATAACCAAATCATGAACAGCATCAAATCTTTGAAATATAATAGTAAACATTAGTAGGAAACATGGTGGATGTCTCCTTAAAACAGGCAAAAACATTTATCCAAGAGCTTAGGGATATCATATATTAATACAAGCCAACCACTTTGATCCACATGTTAGGGCTACAAAACCTAGGTTTACTTTTTCTCTTTGCTACAAAGGCTTCAATCTCTCTGTGTTAGGGTTTGGTTGGAGTTGAAACCAACAAGACAATAATAATATGATCCTGCATGATTCACGATCCTTCAAAGGCCTTCGAAACAAGAGTTTTGCTGTTTTTTAATAATGCTTAAACAAAGCATCTTCGTACCTTGCTGTCATAGGGACCATGTTTCGATACTTTTGAATAAGAAATTTTTCTATGATCATGGATATGTTCATTTTCCATGTCTGTGTTAATTAAGAAAAAATTACCTGTAAGTCAACACGCACCACTCAACCATATCATATGTATTTTTCAACTGAAGACTAATTCTTCAAATGTTTAACTTAATGTTTGGTTTTCTAACAATTGTTTTCTCTATAATCACACAAACTTAGGCACAGATAAGTTTTAGTTCCTCAAAAGTAAATGTGTTTTTTTTTTCTGTTTTTAATTCCTCAATTAAAAATCATTGTTTTTTTTTTTTAATATATTATGTTATATTTGTTGTGTTGAAAAAAAAAGTAAAGTAATTATTTAAAATGGTGTTTACTAGAGTTCTAATACATTCTCACTTAGGGATTTTAAATTTTAGAAAACAAATAAAAATATTTTGCAAAGATTATGATTCATACATTTTGTAAGGACTAAACCACTAATTTTAAAAAAATAGAAAAAAAAATATAAAGAGCAAAATCAGTACTAAAGAATAAAAATATATTTAAGTGTAAAAACTTAATAATCATTCTCTTTGAGAATAAGATTACATGTCAAAGTTCTACGTTCATTTCCAGCACTTTTTTTTTCAACCTTTTCTGCCCATTTCTCACCAAACGGATAGAAACAACTTCTTTTTAATTTGAATGATTACTATCATTTGTTTTTTTAAGAGGTATTCTTCTTTAAAACACTCTCTCAACACAAATTATATATATATATATATATATATATATATATATATAATAAAAATATAAATAATAATAAAATTGTCTTCATTTTGAAATAAGGTTTTTTTTCTCTTTTTTTTTTCTTCCTTTTCCTTCTTTGTGTTCTTCATCTATTTTTTCCCGTTTTGTTCTTTTCTTCATTTTCGTTTTCTTCTTCTTGATTTCCATTATCTTCTTTTGTATCCCCTTTTCTTTTTCTTCTCTAACTTTTTTTAGGTAGTTTATGATAGTTTCTCGTTTTCTTTCTCTTCTCTAACTTTTTTTAGGGAGATATAATAGTTGGTGATAATGATAATATATTAAGTAAATAATTAAATGATGGAGAATAATACTTAGCCTTGTGATTAAAAGAGGAGGCAAAGAATAAGAAAGAATGAGATTAAAGAATATGGGTATTTTAAATTTAGGAGGTTATTAAAAGTGTATTTTTCTGATATTTGAGAAAGAAAAAAATATATGAAAGATGAAAAAAAAGGTGGAAAATGGAAGAAAAAGAAAGAAGGAATGAAAAAATGACAGAGAAATGCATTTGAAGAAGATGAATACCAAGAATGTCTTATTTAAATAAAAGGAAACAAAGAGAAAATTTTATTTAAAAATTAAATATTAACATCAATCATATTTAAATTTGGTTCTATATAAAGTTACAAACATGTAAAAGATATACATGTCACATTACGTGCCATGTCAACAGAACTATCATTTTAGTTATGTTCATCTATATAGCATGAATAATAAATAATAATTTGAAAAAAAAAAATATTATGCTTTTAAGTTTGAAATTTAATTGATAGTATATTTTTAATGCATTTAAATATTAAAGAAAATGTAATATAAACTTTGAAGGACTTAAAATGAAACAAATACTAAATAATAATTTGAAAGAAAATATATTATGCTTTTAAGTTTGAAAATTGATAGTATATTTTTAATTTAAAGTCTAATTTTGAATATAAATGTACTTATTATGTTTTTATCAAATGATTTTGTTTTATTTTTAATTATTTTTTATGAAACTTAATTAATCAAAATTAAAAAAAAATACAATTTAGTAGTAGCAATGAATCTACTATTTTTCTTATATGGTATGTTAGTTTGAATTGAAAGGTTGTTCATTTAAGTAGGAAATAGACTGAAAAATAGTTGATGCAAGAAAATGTTAAAAGGAAAGTATTTTCTTTATTTGATAGTAAAGAAAGTCGCAACAAAAGATATACATTTTTATTGGGTTCATGTTTTGTTTTTCACTAAAACAAAGAACAAAAAGAATAAATATTGCAAAAAACATGTTTTATTTCCTAAAATTGTCCTTCTCTTATATCTCTCTCCCAAGATAGGGTTAGATAATTTTTATTTCAAAAAGTGATACTGTTATATTAATTTTAGTAACTCAAATACTTTTAGAAAAGAAATGATAATTTTATAAAAAGTGTTTTATAATTTATATTAAAATATAAATATATTAGACAAAGATAAAACCTTAATTTAAAAATTTATTTCGTTCATAAAAAATAATTAATAAATGCATGGATAGGTTTTTAATTGTTTGATTACTTAATTTCAATTAATTTATTTACTTATTGTGTTTGAAAGTAACAAATTTTATTCATTCTACTCAACTTTCTCCGTAAATAAACAAATGCTATTTTCTTTTTATTTTATTCTTTTTTTTCCCCTCTTTTTTTTCCTCCTTTTTCTTTTCTTTTTCACACTCTATTTCATTTTCCTACCTTCTAACCGAACATACCATAAAAGTCTTTTGTCATTAATATGTTTTTATCCTTTCTAAATATTTGTCAATAAACTCATATTTCATGACAATTTTATTTTGAATTTCTTTTAGGAGATATTTATAAATTTTATTACGAAAAAAATTCGCGGAGAAATTGCTACCAATTGTTTTGCAAAATATTTTGTATAAAACATTTTTCGTAACAAATTTTGTAGGAAATAATTATCCACGAAGGAATTACTTGTCAATTAAAATTATTAGAAAAAATAGTAAGAAAAAGTCTTTTCTTACAAGTTTTTTTAACAAATTTGCAAGAAAATTACAATGTAATATGAGAATTTTTAGTAGTGATATCAACTAAATCATTTTAGTGTAAAAATAATTAATAAAAGAATCATTATAAATTGAGTGCTACAAGAGTCACTTCTACTTTGCATTTTATAATTAGTAACATAAGGATGAAATTTTTAAATAATGATAATAAAATAGTATGTTTTAAGTCTCGGCAAAATGAATAAGTTGTAATTTTGAACCTATAAAAATAGTACAATTTTTCCATTTACTCTTCCATAAAACATTTCTAGGGTTCCATACAATTATTCTTATATATTTTTATTAGTTTGTATATACATTTATAAAATAACAACACCTCTTCTTCTTTTATAAAAGGAAACAAAAGAATCATGGTCACTTTTTATCGTTATTTAAGGTGGAGTTAGAATGGATAAGCATAGAAAAAATGTTCAAACTTTTCCAAGTCTATTCACATTATTGATCGAATTCAAAAGGTGGTGAATGAGAACAATAAGAAAATAGGTTTTTATCCTTTCGTTTAGGTCAAGCATATCACAACGCAAAAAGTGGATTAGAACACGATAGTGTCCTTTTCTGTGCACAATGAAATCAAAATTTTAAAAAATAATGCATTTATCAATTCGTTTTTAGAACTTCGAGGGCTGATTCATCAACTCATCGTTAAGTTGTTAGTAATTATCATAAGAGGTTAATTATTTTAAATCAGTATAACTAAAACTATGATATGGATTACAGATTGTTTACGTGAAAATTATTTATTTATTGCATAGTTTGTTACGTAGGACACCAATTTAAGTAAGTATGTAGAATGTCAGCTAACTACAATTAAAAAATCATTTAGATTTCAATTTTTTAAGAGAATTTTGAAACATTAAAAAAAATTATTGCAAAAATCCGTTAAACATTTTTAGTTTGATGTTTAAATAAATGCTACATCTATGTATATTTTATACCCATCGAATAAAATATTCTTTTCATTTTTATAATAATGATTTCATAGTGTACATATATAACTCTTTTTCTTTATGCTTTAATTTAAATTGTAGGAAGCTTCTTTGTTGGTTCTTATTTGAATGTTTGAGGGTTTCTTGGATGACTTTTGGTTTGATCTATGTTAGGTTTAACTTCTCTTGAAAGCAAACCAATATAACTAAAAAGGAATTAGAAATTAAAAAGAAATTTGCGTCGCTTAAGTACCAAAAGATAAGAAACTATGGTGATTTTTCACTTAAAACCTAACTCTCAAGATAAGCCACAAGAGAAAAGTTCCACACTTCTAAACAATCTAGACTTTTGAACACAAATAACAAAGAAATCGACGTTAAGTGACATCAGTGTAGTTCTGGACAAACGTCATTTTTGACACATTATTTACAAAAATGTCATTGGTCATTTTTGGTATTTGTGTTTTCTCTAACAGACGTTAATTGAGTGACGTTATAGACATTTTAAATAAAATTTGTAAAAAAAAACAGAGTTTGGAGTCGCCACCATTGTTATTATAGGAAACTATGAAAAACCATAAAACAAAAGCAAGGTCTGCGAAAAAACTAGAGTTTGGGTCCGGGAGTCGATTACGCGTGGGGAAAGTATTAGCACCCCACAACACCCGTCCTAAGACGGTACCTTTAATTAAACATGCAAAAGGATGTGGTTTTCAAAATATTTAATTTTTCCAAAAAAAAAATATAAAAGCATATACAAAAGAAACAAAAATAATTTTTTGGTTTTTTGGGCCCAACAAGGGTTAATCCTCGCTCCTACGTATCTCCACTTATAATGGAGAATCAGGGTTACGTAGTTCTTTTTGAAAAATCTATTTGGAAAATTATTTGAAAATGATTTAATTTGTTTTATAATTTTGAAAATCTTTTTATTTTAATTTTAGTATTATTTTAAAATTAGTGTCACGCGACGCGAGTGACCGGATAGACACTTCAAATAAATTCTTTTTTTTCTAATCTTTTATTTTTTTATTTTTTTAATCATTTATAAATTTTTATTTTTTTTAAAGTTATTTTAGAGTAGTCGTGGATGTCATTGCGACGTGAGCAACCAAATAGATATAAAAGAGTAAAAAAGGAAAGTTATATTTTATTTTTAGATCATCTGTATATATTAAAAAATTCGAAAGTCTAAATTGGATGTCATGCGACGCGAGCGGCCAGGCAGACAATAAAGAAAGGGGAAAAATATTTTTTGATTTAAAAAAATGAGAATTGAAAAAAACTAAATCAAAAGATGAAAGAATTGAGAGTGACATACCTTAAAAAAATTCCATTGTGTATGTTGGTGGTAATGAGAGAAAGAGATAAAAAAGGAGGTATGTATGTGGGAGTGGTGATGGAAAGAATTAGAAAAGTGTAGAGAATCTTTTTTTTTCGGTCTTGATAGAGTGTGTATTTATACTCGCACCTTGCAATATCAGCCTTAATTGTAATGAACAATATAAGGAAGGAATTGGTTATGATAGCAAACACTTTATGTGAATCAAATCATAGTAAATAGAGCACAAAATCAATCCCAAATTAGTAATATTAATTCTAACCATTAACAAATCAGAGCACAAAATCAATCCCAATTAGTAATATTGATTATAACCATTAACAAATCAGAGCACAAAATCAATCCCAATTACTAATATTGATTATAACCATTTGAAGAAATATTTTCTCTAATTTTTAGAATCATGTCACTAATTTCTCTTCTAGGAACAAGGGTAGAGAGCATGTTGAGTTGTTGGGCTCATGAGAAAAGTGCGATAATTAATAACAAATTGGGCTCTTCCTCTTTATTCCTTTTTTTTTCATCTCTTTTTTTTTCTTTCTCTTTTCTAAATTAAAGTTTGAAAATCTTTGAAGAAAATAACGTTTCACATTTTTTTTATTTTTTTTTTGAAAATAAATTTATTTATCCGGACGAAATTGGGTGTTGACAGTGACGTTATAGACATTTTTTTTGTTAGTGACCACTATCCAAATTTTCATAAATATACGAGATGCTCGTTAAAATATACATACTAATGAAAATAAATTATAAAAAGTTATTCATCTTTCAAAACTATGCAACTAAACAGTTAAAGATTTAATATAGAGTATCAATTCTCTTGTCTTGTTTATATATATATATATATATATATATATATATATATATATATATATATATATATATATATATATATATATATATATATATTTATATATATTATTTAAATTAAAATCAGTACTATTTTTTATATTTAATCTCAAATAAAAAATAAATATAGACTAAATGATGTTTCATATGATTAAAGGAAAAAAATGATATTTAAACTTTCCTTACTGCTTTAACTCTAAAGCGATATGAAACTATTAAGTATACCGAAACAAATGTGTCATCTCATATTATGATCTACAAGAATATCTTCGTATCTTCGCTACAAACAATTTATTTCAAATATCATTCGGTCACTTTTCTCCCTTGAATAAAAGAGTTTTTTTTCCTTCATCCTTAGTCATAAGAATATTTTCATCCACCTATTATGAAATGGTATAGATCTTCTCCTAAGTTTTTTACCATTTCTCTATAAAATATGCAATAGGAATAAATATATTTCATATCTTAAAAAGATGAAACATATTTTATATTTACCGTACAAAGTATAAAATAAATTGAAAGACATTATAGAAAAATTAAGTTACTCGACAATGAGAAGATGAGACAAGTGGTATCTCTGAGTTAATTACACTTATATATGATATATTGTTATATAACACAAGAAAACATGATTAAGTCCATAGATTTCAAGGAAAACCGTGTTCTTCAAAGCATGTTTACAGTTGTTGTAATATTTGTCTCCATTACTGCTTGTACAAATTAAGGAATCTGTAATTAAATAAGGGTGACAGTTAGATTGATTTCTAATTAATCAATATTTTCTCTTTAAAAAGTTGACATCATGTATACAAAAAAGTTTGCATATAAGAAAGTGAACATATATTTTGTGATATTTTTTATTAGAATAAAATTAATTCAATTGTTTTTGCTTAAGTCATCAAGGGTACAAATAAAATTATATCTGTGGTTTTTTTTATCCTATGATGATTTTTAAGTTTTTAATTTAAGTATGTGATGGAAATAGTGTGTACAAATTTCTAAATAATGACCAATAATTATTAATAACTATAATAACTAATTTAGATACCAATTTACAAAACTAAAAATTATTAGTTACTAAAATAGTTATTATTATGAATAAAAATTATAATTGATTACTAAATTGGTCTTTAAAACTAGCTACCATGATTTTCGCTACCAAAATAAATTGGTCACTAAAAATTAGCTACCTGAATTTTGACTACCAAAATAAATTAGTTTCTAAATTAGTCTTTAATTAATTAGTGACCAATTTATTAACTAATTATAATTTATTTATAATAGTAACTATTTTAATAATTAATAATTTTTAATTTTGTAAATTGGTATCTAAATCGGTGAATATAATATCTAACTATTTTTTGTTTCTAATTGAGAATTTTCTTATAGTGATCTTTCTTATCTTTATAAATGTATATATATCTTTGATTTTTAAAATAATTTTAGTTTATTTGATGTTATAATTTAAAATTATGGAATTATCATTTTTTTTCATTATTATTTGGTATTAAAGAAGATAAATTATGTGTATTTTGGTAATAAATTCTTTAATACTATATATTTAGTTTTTCGTAAAAAATAGTATTTAATAAATATTTGGAAGTATATTTGTTACTTCACAAGAAACAAGGATGAAACAAATATGAAACACAAATCTTTATACGTGCTTTACATCGAAAATGAAAATTACACTAATGCAAATTTGTCTTTTATATTACATAGTTTACGTTGGATCTAGAGAAAAATGACAAAAAATAGTTAAAAGTTATTGATGTCAAACTTTTACGATTTTGATGTAAAATCATTTTGACATTTACTGATCCTCATAACAATATGGCTCTGTGAATTAATATTAGTATATTTTTGTATTGCAAGTTTTGCTTTAAGCTGAAACTAACTAAATTGGAAAAAAAGCAAAAATTTATGTCAAACGTGATGAAGTTGTACGTGAATTTACATAAAAGATTTTGTCACCCTGTGTAAATCTCTATGATTATCGTTAGAAGTGAGTTTTAAGTCTAACTCAATTTCACAAAATTGACTTATAAAGTGAGGATTGCACCCACTTATATATTGTGAATTGATCTTATTTTTAGTCGATGTGAGACTTCCAACAATCGCGATATCCAATCAAACTATTATTTACGTAAAAAAAAAATGTATAAAAAGTCTCTTTGGTGATAATGTAAATATAATATCTTACTTTGAAGATAAAGAAAAGTTAAACCATCACTCTAATATGAAGTTTAACTTTTATGTATAAAATATATTTTTTAAGAAAAGATATTCATCATAAATAGTTAATTAAAATTTTGTAATTAAAATTAATTATGTATGAAATTAGTCCAATTTCACATCAATATGGTAACCTAATACATAAAGAATATATTAAATAAGAAGACTTCTAATTTTGAAAAATCAGAAATATAAATACGGGTTATTAAATTTTATCTGATTATAAAACCGATGAGAAGTCTAAACTTAAGGCATGAAAATGATCTAATAAATTGAGCTTTATATTCGTGTGAACAACTATTACAAACAATTAAAACATTATTTTGCAAACCCTAAGTGCAAATAAATATTTTATGTTTGCCAAAGAATAATAAGACACAATAACACATGATTGACATGAATAATATTACAGCAAGAAAAAAGTGTTATAGAGTATAAGATTTTATGCTTCAATTTATTCTAAACTCATTACTTTTGAGTATATATGGAGGTTTAGCTGTAACATGTGAAAGACGAGTGGATGTTAAAGAATAATTGGAACACTTATTCAGAAAACATGTTAAATTTTTTTAAAGGTAATTCTATTAACCTAGTTTATGTAGGTGACAAAATGCTAAAGCTAGAGGCCAAGAACTTTAAAGAAAAAAAGGGTCATGTTAAGAAATAAATTAAATGTAGTTTTTTGTGATAAAAGTGGGATCATTATAATAAAATGCCTTGTTAACGACCAATTGTAGTCACTATTATAAAATTATTAAAATTTTATAGTTACTATAGTGACCAATTTAGGTATCAATTTATAAAATTAAAAATTATTGATTACTAAATAGTCACTATTATAAATAAAAAATTATTATTAGTTTCTAAATTGATTTTTAAAATTTAGCTACCAAGATTTTAACTACCAAAGAAAATTGTTCACTAAACATTAGCTACCAAATGAATTAGTTTAAATTAGTCTCTAATTAATTAGTGACCAATTTAGTGATAATTTTTTATTCATAACAATGACTATTTTAATAATCAAAATTTTTTTTATTTTGTAAATTAGTATCTAAATTGGTCACTATAGTTTTGGTCACTAAAATTGATTGTTATGATACATTTTCTTGTAGTAAGGACTTTTAGAAAAATTTTCTCAAATGTAAGGTGTTGTTTATTGCACATATGTATACAATTTTTAATCAAATTTAACTTAGTTTCCTCGTCATTCTTGCTGATTTGATTTTGTGCTACTTCTTGTTTGTCTAAAATGATGCAAATATTCCTTATGGTCTAAAACACAAGTGAAAGTAAAATATTCTATGTGAAAACTATTCAAGACAAAAATAAAAACTTATTATGTATGATCTTTTATATTGGTTATCATTTTAGTCTACTTAAGAATCTTTAATGTTCTTTCTTTAAAAAATAGGTAAATGTGGTTTTGAATTTAGTGATGGACATGGTTGTTTCAATTTATATAATAAAATTAAACTCAATGGCTTTGGTTTTATTATTGACGGTTTTTATAGATTGAAACCACATTATTATGAGTTCTTATTTATTTAGCATAAAATTATTGAAATTAATAACATAAAAGTATTGAAATTAATTTACTACTTCATTCTTTACTTTAGACTACACTTAACTAGTTCACATGTATAAAATTATTGTCTAAACATTGAAAAGACCACAAATATATAAGTGTGACTTAAAATTACTAAAGGTCATTTTATAAATTGTTAATTATTTAAACAATTTTTTTAATGTTGCCCATAGAAAATGTGGACAAAAAAAATTGTGGCTTATTCATTGTGTCATTTATTTCTCAGTTATACTATACATTATGAATCTTCTTCGTATCAATAGATTAGGCAACATTGACATGACAACAACTGAAAAATCATTGTCTAAAATAGGAATAAGTCCCATTTTTTTATTGTTGGTTATACAGTGAGTTTTATTTGCCTTAAACCTAGAGAACATACAAAAATTTTTGCCTCTTTATTTTAAGCAATACAGTAGAAACTGTTTATAATTATAGACAATAATGTTAAAAAATGTTGTAATTCAACTTGAAATATTTTTAAATTACCAATCATACTTGTACTGAAAGGATTTTGGCATCAGTTCTTTTTGATATTATACTTCAGTTCAGTTCCATAACTGAAGCTTATCCAAACAAAGTAAAAAAATAGGTTTTTTGGCTTCGGTTGCAACTTTCGATTGTCTTCAAAACCAAAGCATAAAAATATTAAAAAACGATTGAAATTAAAAAAAATAAAAGAAAAGACTTTGGTTCTAAGTCTCAACCAAAACTAATCTCTTTCTAATTTTAAAAGTAATTAAAATTTAATAACACGTGGAAGGGAGAAGAAGCTTTAGTTCTGTCACGTGTCAGTTTCAGAATTTTTTGAATTATTTATTTATTTTTTTTTAAATTTAAAAGGTTGTCACGTGTCACGTTGATGTCGTGCCACGTGGTAGGGACAATGTGATGTGGCAGTGACAGTGTCACATGTCACTATTATGCCATGTGTCATTTCTTCATTATCAAATTTGTCCCTTTATTTTAATTTTTGTTTCAATTTAGTCTCAATTTTTGTAAAAATGGCGTAATTTTGTCCCTCTCCAAATTTAATTTCTATATAAATGTACGCAAATATTTCTATCCAAAATTCATATTTCAAGTAAATATTTTTAACAAAATTAAGTTTATTTAAATTTATATTTTACATTGAACTTTATTTAAAATTGTTTTAAAGTTGTTAATAAAATATATGTTAAATTACTCTTTTGATCTCTCTATTTGTTAAAAAATTTCAGTTTGGTCCTTAAGTTTTTCGTTGTCTCAATTTGGTCCTCATTTTCTTAAAAATGATTCAATTTGGTCTTTACCGTTAGTTTGACCAGACAATTTTAAAGTCAACACCACGTGTCAATTTCTGTTTTTTTTTTTAATTTTTTTAATTCTTTTTGAAATTTTTACACTTGTCACTTCATAGTTGTGTCACGTGTCAAAGTGACTCAATTTGGTCCCTATATTTGTTTTTAGTTTCAATTTAGTCCCAATTTTTGTAAAAATGAAGTAATATTGTCCTTCCTTAAATTGACACTAAATTTACTTTTTTATAAATCTTATGGTGATATTCTTACTAAAATTAACATTTTTATTAAATATTTCTATAAATAGATTAAATTAACTTTAAATTCTATTCAAAACATTAGACTTTGGTTTTGTTTTGAACTTGAAATTTAGTTCCTAAACTTATGTGTGACAAGCTATTTGATTTTTAATCTTCACTAAGTTTGTATAATATGATACACTTGATGCCTTTATATATGATGACAAAATTGTTAATTTTTGAAATTAAGTTTGGGGTTTAACTTTGTTCAATAATAAAACTAAAAAAAAACTTGTTTAAAAATATTTCTACAAATATTTAATAAAAACGTCAATTTTATTAAGAATATCATCATAAGTTGTATACAAAAATTAAATTGAGTGTCAATCTAGGAGGAACAATATTGCTTTATTTTTACAAAAATTGGG
>Ga0214544_1001684_pt1 | contig 46444 bp, 20 predicted proteins | sample CNSS3metaG_FD_160074 | JGI IMG/M metagenome (GOLD analysis project Ga0214544, IMG submission 160074) | Root nodule microbial communities from cowpea collected in UCLA plant growth center, Los Angeles, California, USA - CNSS3 | ecosystem: Host-associated > Plants > Roots > Nodule | place: USA...
TGGTCTATATGATTCTGGTGATAATGAGAAAGATTGCATGGTTTCAGTTTATAATTGAACTGCATGATTCCTTAATCAGATTAGCTTACCCTTGCTTTTTGTGTTCCTGTCTTGTGTTGTATGTTTCCTTTTGCGATGATCACCTATTCGGTGGGATATGATTGCAGTGTCAAAGGCACTTCTGGAGGATGAAGAGCCATCATGTTAGTGTTGAAGAGGAGGTTTCCAGTGGGAGCTTTAGCAATGGTCGGTAGTACAGAGTTTATTAGTTTAGTTTAAGTGTATAAGTGATATATTTTTATAGTCATACCTTTTGTAAGATTGTATTAATATATTGGGTACACTGGATTATCTGTTTTGGAACTATGATGAAACTCCCTATTTTTATTAGTTTTAAGCTGCTGAAATTGGGATGTTACAAGTATATATTGTTGCATATGTTGATTTAGATTCACTAAAGTATGGAGCTTTAGGGAAAACACTTGCTAACACTTGCTCTGCATTTGAAATTAATTAAGATAAAGGTTATTTCAAAATTGGTTTAAATTCTAGATTTTTAGACCTTACTTTTAAGTTGCATGAACAATAAAATGGAAATTTTAATTCCAGCTATTATTGAATGATGAAATTAGAGTTATGAAATTGTTGATCCCAACGATCAAAGTGAAGAACTACTTGTTAAGAACTATCCGTCAAAACCTCAGTCCGATCAAACGGTTAATGAAGCAAGAATCAAAATTTTAACAATTATGCGTGATTGTTTTCTGTAACCATAGACATCCAATTGTAGATCCCAATGATCAAAGTGAAGAACTACTTGTTAAGAACCATATGTAAAAACCTCGATCGATCCAATGGTTAACGAAATAGGAATCAAAATTTTCCAAAGATTGCTGGAAAAAAAAAAAATAAAGTGGCACCTAGTATCCATTCTATAGTATCCAACTTGTGAAAGTCTCCTCCATTGTCATGATGACACCCATACTTTGTTATCTAAAACTTTATATAATCATTTAACTTAAATCATGTAATAAATTTACCAATTGCTCTAACTAAATGAACTATAAAACTTGTTTGATTATTTTACTGATTCTAAAAGTTATAATTTAAACATAATTGATATTTTCATGATTCTACTAAATTAAATTTTCTACAATTTAGATTATTAATTTTTCTTATCATGTACTTGATTGAAGAAATCAATTTCTTTTAAAAATTAAATATTATGTAAGAACATTTGAAAATATTATTGCAATACATCATGTTGGGAACAACAAACTTTATTCAAGTAGCTCTACTTACATCATCCTGAAATGAAGAAAAAAATGATGAATATAAAATATCTTAGTAAGTGAAAGTTACAATAATTCTAATTTTTGTTAAATCTGGTTTAGTATGTAAATTGAGACAAAAATTAATAAAATAAAATTTTGAAAAATTTTGAAAGAAAAAACGGTATTATAAAAGATAATTATTATTGATAATTCTTTTTAATTTTTTTAATAATTATTTAATATTTAAACATGTTCTTAAATTTGGTAGATTAATATACTTTGTTTAAACAAAAATAAAATAAAATTCAATATATTTAAATGATCATTTATTTATATAAAACAACTACATTTACTCATTTTAAAAAAAGAAAAAAATAAAATATTATTGTAATAAGAAAAAAAAATTATTAAGTCTTATATTTCATCACGAAAATTATTATTTTTATCATTGAAAGATTAAAATCAGTTAATATATATATATATATATATATATATAATTAAAGAATAACATAATATTTTTATCACATTTAAAAGTGATATAATATAAATAATCCTATGAAAAATTTAAATTAAAAGGACACTTAACCGTAATATTTTTTTGTTTTAAAACATTAAGTTAAGAAGAAAAATTAACATTCTTAATTTTCAATTTAAAAAAAATATTTAAGACACATTTTTTGTAAACAATAGCCTTTTAATAATATAATATTAAATTTAAATAATAATGTACATAATAGGATGAACATATTATAATTTTTTTATAATTCTAAAAGATTTAAAATTTTCAGGTTAATAATTTTGAAACAGTTCCTTATATACATAATTATATTAATTTTATAGTTTTTGAATATTGTGAATTATGATATTGTAATTAAGTATTTTGATATGATTGACGATTTTAATAATCTTAATTCTCAATTTTTTTTATGAAGGTTACCGTAAATACGAATTATGAATAATATCTCAAGATTTGGTGAAGATGTTGTCGTATCTAGGGATGACAAAAATATTTGTGTCTGTGGATAAAATCTACGACGGATAGTTACTACCCGCGAGTAGTGGGTAGCGGATATTTTAATATCCACTTATAAATGGGTCGGGTACAGGTATCATACTATCCGTACCTGTGGGTACGCGTTACCCGCAAAAAATTAAAATTAAAATTTAATTTATATTTTATTAAGTTAAATTTAATTAAAATTAAAATTAACAGTATATTTTATTATGTTGAATTTAATTATAATTATAATTATAATTATAATTTAATTTAATTTATATTTTATTTTTATAATTTTATATTAAAAAAATTATAAAATATATATTTTTTAAAATATTTGCGGGTATCGGGTATCCATGGGTAGCTGCAGGTTTTAAAAATATCCGCGGGTATTTTTTAAGTGGATACCTGGCGGGTAAACAGGCGGATAGCGGGCGGATTTTTTTTTGCGGGTCGAATTGCGGGTAGGCACTATCTGTACCCGACCCGACTCGTTGCCATCCCTAATCCTATCCCTATCACTTGTTTTGTTTATAGTAACGTTGTTACTCTATCTACTAAACTATGAGCTTCATTAAAAGGTCTCAATGAAAAGTAAGAAGAAAAAAAGTATTAATGATGTAATATAAAAAACATTAGCAATTAATAAGACATCATTTTATAATAATGCATATTAGACTTTTTTGTATTTTAGGGTCTTTTTGGAGTGAAATTTGTAAAAATGAGTCTTTTGAATTTTTTTTTTGTATTATAAGGTCAAGTCGTCAAGTTACAGGACGACATCACAGGTAAAGTTTTTTTTTTTTTTTTTTTAAAACGAAGTCGTCATACATTAAAACGATTTCAGTTTGGAGGAAAAAGTGAAGTCGTCAGGCTTTTCAATTTAGTTTTTTCTAATTTTTTTTGTAACACATTGAAGCTGCCAGTTTGAGTTTACCCCAACTGGAAAAGTAATTAGAAGCCAAGGAACAACAAAAAGGGGTGCAGCCTGAGACAATGAATGAAGAGATCCAATCCGAAAAAAGTAGAAAGACATTGAATTAATGAGGGAAGAGAATGGCTTCAGTTTAAATTTTTTAAAAATATAATTTCTAGGAAGAAAAAAACTTGTAAAAAAATATTTAAAACCTGTAAAGTGTTACAAAATTAAAAAAAAAAAATACTGAAAAGTGAAGTCGTCATGTATCCTAACGACTTCACTTTTTCTTTAAACTGATACCGTTCTCATGCATAACGATTTTGTTTTTTAAAAAAAAAAATGGAAACCGGCAGGAGGCAGGACGACTTCACCTGTAATGTCGTCCTGTCTCCTGACGACTTGTCCCTATTAAAAAAAAATAATAATCGATCCATTTTTACAATTTTAACTTGAGAGACCATGAAACACAAAAATGCCGCATATTATTGTTCCTTAGTTAGGTTATAATTTTTTTAATTATGATTTGCCTATTTTATACACAATTAAATACATGTTTTCCTTATATGTTTATTATTTAGTTATATATATATATATATATATATATATATATATATATATATATATATATATATATATGATTCAATTGTAAGTTTTGAAAACAACATACAAAGAAATTGAACATAAGTAGCTTTTGTTCAAGAAATAACCTTTTATATCATTATCAAACTAAAGAATTCGTCATAATCACTTTATACAAGCAATAGTTGTTTGTGTAAGTGTGTGTGTATATGTAAATAGAGTAAATAGAGAATATGGTTCTCATAGTCACTCTAATCTTTGAAAATAAGAAAATTCAAATAAAGTTATCATTCACTTTAGTTCAAAATTTGAAAAAAAAAGTCACACCTGACTTATTTAAATGATAAAACTTTTGAAGACTAAAGTGATGAGAAAAAGAATAGATATATAATTTTTTTTTTATTTTCAAAGATTAATATGACAAGAGTTTTACCCTTTTGAAAGATCAAAACATGGTTTTACTCTATGAATATATATATGCAACCTCGTTATTTGCATTGCAAGCTATTGAGCATTGAGTGAGTCACTTATTGGACCAGCTTTTGAACCCAATTCTGCGAGGTTGGAACCAATCGATTTTCCTCTACGCATGTCATAAGATCGATGGTGGCGACATCTAAAGGAACCAGCATGTGTGGTGGGTGAGCATAGACAATTCACCCTCCCAGGTGATTTTTTCATGTTTAGGGTTTGAGAAGTTGGTGACACAAGCATGTGTGAGTTCTTCTTTAGTATTTCAACGTCCAACTCAGGGAGTTTATCAGACAATTTTTTAAGCATCGTCTTTGGTGGCTTTTGATATTCAGCTTTTGGCTCCATATTTCTTCTATCACAAACTTTTCCTATTAACATATCACATCAAGAATAGATTACACGTTCATGTTAAGAAGTTTGTTCCCACTTGAATATTGTAAATTGACTTTATCGACAAACTAAGAACATGCTTTGTTGTTATTACATACGAATACCTAAGGATGGCAATGCGGGCCAGCCCGACCCGTTTAGGCCTGGCCCGCATAAGGCCCGCACAACGTGGGTTGGCCCGCCCTGCTCCACACACTTTATGTGGGCTGCAAACACTGGCCCGCCTTGTCCCGCACTTGGCTGCGGGCGGGCCTGTTTTTTTTTTTTTTTTATGATAAAACTTTCAATGTTTAAAATTTGGGAAACTTTAAGAAGTTCACAAAATTAAGTAAAGACTTTGGGGAGTTGGATGATAAATTGATAATTCAACATTTTCATCATATTCATATTCATATTCATACTATGACATATACAATGTATTTTTTAAATTTTAGCACATTAAAAAATACATAATACTTGTCTTTTCCAGTTATACAAGAATTTGAAACGTTAATGCAAGAGTTTATAAAAAAAATAATTAATATACACAAGTGTAAGTTTTTTTTCTTAATTTTTATGCAGGCTTGCGGGCCGGTCCGTGCGGGCTCACTACCTTGGCTCGCCCCGCGTTTTTTTTGCGGGCCTGCGGACCGGCCCGACAGACCAGACCCTAATTGTCACCTCTATGAATATCGTTAAGAAGTGAACTTTAACTCTATTTTACTGTATAAAATCGACCTATAAAATAAAGTTTGCTCTCACTTATATTTTGTAAATCGAGCTTAATATTAACAACCTGGTATTATGAATGAGAGTTTATGTTGGTAAAAGCAAGAGAATACTACAAAGAAAACATTGATGAAAAACAGAAGAGACATTTTGTTACCTGTGTTTGTGAGATATGGCATGCAAAAAGCAGAGCAAGTTCTCCCTTGACTCAACAATAATCAGCTTTTCTCAATGTTCTTTTTGAATTCTCAGCAAGAAGGATAGAAGAGAAGAAGGTGGAATTTTCAGTTCATGCTTTCCACAAAAGAAAAAATAGTGAAAACTCCATTAAAAAAAACCGTAAGTAACCCTAAATCATTGGGAATGTTGTTAACTGACTTAATTTTGTAAACACAAATATGTGGTTTTTATCAAATCAACCATTTTTATTTCAAATTTGTGTTTTTTTAAACCAATCAACAATCTGTAACCTCAAGTTACCTTTTTTTTTTTTTCTAAAAGAAATGAGGTAGAAAGAGAGTCTGTTAAAAATAATATTCCTTTATTAGGGTTTCATTGATCACCATCGGTAACTCTTTATTTTAACTATTTTACCAAAAATTAGCCTCACAATGTCACCGTATACTTACTTGTTCACTGTTTTCCAACATTTTTATGATCTTTATTTTATGTACAATGATATTTTAACTACTAAACTTTGATAACTTTCTTTTACAACATGAGGTGTCATCTTCTAAATGATTTTTAAATCTTGAAAATGAAAAAATGGAAAATCACTTAAAAAGATAACATTTAAGGTTATAAAAGAAAGTTGTCAAAATTTAGTAGTAAAAAATTATTTTCATTTGTAAGTTTTTCATTTGTTGTGTTGTACTGCATAAAATGTGGAGTGATTTGACACTTAGGTTTGTGGGAGAGTATAGTAATGTAAAAATAAATAGAGTGTGAAATGTTTAATGTGCAAATTTTATTTCTAATTAGGTTATTAAGTATTCATTTGACATATTGGTATAGATAAATAAATGGAATTAGTGTTGAAAATTAGCTTCTGTATAATAATATAAGGGGAAAGACATTTTTTTTTTTGCTTTTTTAAAGTTTTTTTATTTTGACATCATTTTCACTTAATAATCAAAAACATATTTTCATATTTCTTGTAAATATTGATAGTAAATTAATACTTGAAAACATTCGTCATAAAGCTTTAAAATATTAAAGTCAACCTAAGTTCTAATATCTATTTTTATCTCTATTAAAATAATTCAAATATGATGACTCAATTTTCTAATTTTCTCATCTGATTTGTTATAAAATTTGTGTTACTTAAGTAATAATTTGTTTTCTATATTGAGGTGTTTGTTTTGTTTTGGTTCTATATATTTTTCTATTTAATTGAGTTTAATATTTGACAAATAGGTCAGCATAATTCATTTTTTTTAAATTAGTGCTAACACAAGTTAAAAATAATTACGTGTTAGTTAAAAAAATAATTAATTATTAATTTGATTTTTATTCTTTTTCTGACTCAATTAGTTTCTATATTTTTTTTATATGAAAACAATATGATTCCCTTTTCATCAACTTCATTTCCATGGATCCTAAAAACAAATCCAAAAACCACAATTAATTCATATGTTTATCTTCGATGGTAATGGAAACAAAACAAAGATATTGAATGTGTAATGTGAATTTAAGATTTTTACTAAAAATTAAGAAATACTTGGAAGTACCTCATCACGGCAAAGTTAATATTTTTCTTTTTCATAATTGAGTATGTTTGCAAGAAAACAATATTTCATTGTATATATAATCTTTACAAGTAAAATAACATAGTTTTTTTTCAAATTTATTAATATTTTGCAGAATTAAATCAATCATGGGGATACAATAGAATCAGTTTCTCACCCTTTTTCAACAATTAGATTCTTGAGATGGACTCAACAATTTAAAACCATCAACCATTTCCACACAATTTGCTGAAAAATAAACGTTGAATAAAAATTAAAAGAAATGTTAACAAATATAAACTCTTATTTAATCGATAAAACTATAGATATTAAAGCATCAAAAGTGTTAAAATTTCTATAGAACAAAAAAAGTGTTAAAAAAGCTACGTTTATTATTTCACCTCTCGCGATACACGTATCAATTTTTTTCTTTTAAATAAAAACATAACAATATAAACTCTCAAAATCGTATTCATTATCATGATGTCGATTTAATTTTTAATAAAAAAAGTATCTTTTTAAGATTTTTTTTTTTAAAATTAACCCATGTGATTGATTACTTGTTTAAATAATGAAAGTATGATTATGATATACTATTATTTTGGGTATAAGGACCTAGCACCTATTTAAAAACACTCAATTTGTTCTTATGTTTTTCTCGTAGCAGTTTTTCACATTCAATCCTCTTTCTCCCGTTTGACTGTCCAGACGATCGGGGTACCTGTCAATAAGGTTTCGATACTTAAGTCAATTCAAGTCCGTTTGAGTGAGTGCAATTAATGCTGTAATAAATGCGAAGTAAAAGTCCTTACTAATTTACCTTGGATTCCTATTTATAGTGTTTGACATGGGCATGTGATTAGGGTTTTCTTAATCACGAGCCAAACCCAATTGCTGTTTAAACTCGATTACTGACGACTTGTATTACTTTAATTTACAATTTTGTTTTGATGCAGCCGTCCGACTGAAGGGTCGTGTGTGCTGTCTAAACCTTCATAATTATGTTATGGCGACAAAGTTCCACTAGAATGAGCGGCTATGGCCGCTCAGGCCGTGAACTCCCTAAAATCACTTCGAAAAAATTGCCACATCAACAACTCATGGGATTATTTGCTTGTAACGGACGATCTTCGGTCGCTTTTTCTTGAACTGCCTGACCAAGGGTCTGGCTAGAAATATCAATAAATACCGAAGAAATTACCACTTGATTCATTCATAGACACTGTGAATATAATTTTCAAAGCAAATTTCACAAAAGAATAATAATTATACAGTAATGCATAATTAGATGCCAGGATTAAAAAAAAAAACTTTACGTTATCTTTTTATTCCAAATAAATTCTAATTAATTTCTGTGTTTCTGAACATGTAGTCTCAAATGTTGATCAAACTCATGCTACAACAAAACCTTATCCCAGTATGAAATCAAATTCATATTTTTATAACCAATAAATTGTAACCTAAACATGTTTTTAAATTGTCCAAGATTTTACATGTTAAACGTGGATTGCAATCACTCGAGTTGAGTTCATTAATGATGCAAAATCTATTCAACCCAACATTGAAAATGGCAATCTAGTTTAATGTACCATCCGTACATATCAATGATTATTTTTCCCAACTTAAATATATATATATATATATATATATATATATATATATATATATATATATATATATATATATATATATATATATATATTTAAAAAGTATCTCAATTACTAAAATTAAACTCAAATAAGAAAAAATGCATTTACATTATAAAAGAAAAAACACTAATTTCGAGTGATACTAGATTCGGTATCCAAGAGTAATGTTTCATAACAAGACAACATTGAAAATGGTCAATTAAATTTCTAGGAAGCAATAGTTGTTGAGAAAACCGATAAATATGTGGTCCTAATGATATGATTAAAGTAAAAATAAACAGAAACAAGTGTACTCTAAATAATTTTATTATACAAAAAATTAGGAGCAAATATAAATATTTACTTTATTATTATTCGGTACAACTTACAATAAGATTTAAATGACATGATAATAAGAAAGAAAAAGCTTGTAGAAACAATGGAGTAATATGAAAAGTAAGGGGATTGATTCACTCCTAAGAATAAAGTATTCTGTGTAGTTTTTTGGTTACTGGTGACCTCTTGTGTACATGTACAAACTCACTCATGTAACCAAAAATGGGGAAAAAAATACAAAAATAATTGGAAATATATATATTGAGATGAATGTTGTTGTTGAGTGTTGTGTGTGATGGCTACCTTTGTAATCCTTGTTTACAAAGAGGGCAACATGATATGATTCTTAGCCATTGATCCACACATTTTTGGTGGAACAAATGGGAACAAGGTAATTGCCTAACTTCTTCTTTGTCTTTGTACTTGGCCAAGCAAATGCAGCATTCCTGTCAATTCACCCAACAACACAATTTCAATTCAATATCAAACATCATAATAAATAAAAAATGTTAGAGATTTTCTATGATACTAGTGTGACTTACTGGATCATCATTGATCAATCTTTGAGTGGTTTGAGAGTCATTGGCAAAGTCCAAGTTGGTGTGAGCAGCTTTGTATCTCCAACTTGGGATTTGTGAGATTTGATCATCTGATGCCCCTCTTGCAGAGGAGCCCATGCTCATGTTGTATCCAAGGAGGGTGCTCATCAATGGAACACAGCAGCACAAGAGCAAAAACAGCAGAAAAGGGAAAGAGTAGCATATTGCATTCCAAGCTAGTAGAATCATGCATAGCACCTGCAGTTTTGGTGCTTGTTGAAATGACCCAAAACGCGAGTCAAAGGCCCAAACATTGCCCATCACAAACCATATGGCAAAGAAAAGCTCTAGTGAACTTCTGCATTTGTCCATCAAATGTGATCCCCTCAGAACACTGCATCATGCATAGTTCAAAACAAATTTCAGATGTAAGTTTGTTGACTTTTGTTCTAATTAGTTTAAAATTTTCGCTGACTGTGTGTGGTTTCTGATGCAAAACACTCTAAACTGATAAAAATATGCTTCTTTGTTAATAACTGTTAATAACAAAATGTTATTAGGCTTTTTGTTTGAATTGAAGGTATCAAACGTGGAAAATGGTGCCTGATTATTGACCCAATAAAAGCTAGGTTAGGTTAGGTAAGCCGAATTCATAAATAATTGTGCTAATCAAGAATCTATTGTCTGGTATATCTTTTTGCTTGGTTCCTGCTGCAACCAGTTCTTTTTCAGTGAAAAAGTTTGGTACTTTCTCATTCCCTTTTTTCACTCTGAAATTTTGATTATTTCATGCTTAAAAGTTAAAAAATGATATATTGTCTTCATATCCTAACTTATGTGATGAAAGTGTAGGTGCATTATTAAAACTACAATAGTTTCAATCTTCATCAATGCTCTGACCCCTTTCCAGCTCTGTTTCCCCATGTGCACCATGTGCAAATCCATAGGCCCACTACAATAATTGGCACTTAAGAAAAAAAAAATCAAAAGTCCAACTTTAGCAGTTCCATATTTTCTAGTTGAAATACTATACTACTCAATTAAAGTTCAACAGTTTTTTTTTTTTTTTTATTACAGAAGATTCTGTCTTGAAGTTGTTTGAAATCAGCCATAAAACCAATGGAGTCAACATTTTCTAAGTCCAACCAGGCAAGTTTTCAGCACATTCACACAATGAGTATCCTATAAATTCTAACTTTCTGGTACTGTTAATTGCTAATGACAGTGAAAGGAAAACTGTTGAAATGAATAGAAAAGGTACCTTGATTCTTCATTGTTTCTCTGCTGCTCCAAATCAGAAAGGTTAAGAGCACCTCCTTGAGTCACATGGAGTTGATAGTAGCGGCCACAAAGTAGCAGCAGATTAAGAACACACCCAGTATCATAACCTGCTATCCACACCCTCATAGGCCAAATAGGCTTCTCGGTCTTTGAAATGGCCAAAGTGAGTGTTGTGCTTGTTATCTGGATCAGTAAAGCAACCAACTCCAGCATCATCCAAGTGCTAGAATTGAAAGGGTTGGAGCCAAGATCAGATCTTGGTCCATTTTGGTAATGGAATACTCTTCTCAAGAAGGTGAACCATCTTGATCTAGAGACTCTCATGGCCACTCTAGTCATGAAAGAAGGTGAGGAGCTGCTTTGTGCACTGGCCATGCTATGTTCTGATGCAGAATTTGAAGGAAAAGAAGCCATGCTGCTTCAATTAAATGGAAATGTTGTCTTTGGAAAGGAATAGAGGATGGTGAAGAGAAGATACCCTTTTGCCTCTATATATGTATTCAGATCAGAAACAGTCCAAAATTGAAAAACGTGTGTGTTCCTGAGACCAAGTCTTGTTTGATTCTCAGTACATAGCATTTAAGAATTGAAGGAGAGAGCCAACTTTTTTGAAGTCTTGGAGATAATTTAAAAGGCATAAGAAGCATTCAAGAACTTTAATTTAAAAATACCATCTGTTGAAGGCTCAAGAGCACGAAATTCAGCAACCAAAGTTGTTGAAAACCAGCTCCAATATTCTTGAAAACCAGAAGCCTTATTCACTGCACCACCATAGCTCAAAGACTTGGCACCAAAACCAAACTAGTGCTACAATTACAAACCAAGATTTCAAGGGCATGCCATGAACCCTTTAGCATAAGATAGTGAAAAGAAAATCTCAGAGGGTGAAAAAGTGTATAGTGAGTGAGAAGAAGTTGGAGATTAAGTGTATATAGAAGGAAGGTAGGAAACAGAAAGGAAAGATTGGTATGAAGGGTATGTCAGGAAGGTGAAGTTTGAGTCTCAGAAGGTGACCAAGAATCGACTACTGAACTTTGCTTTGATTACAAGAGACTCTCAAGGTTTGGAGGGAAGTTAACCGTTGGCCAACTTCTCCTATAGCTATATTTTCTATGAAGTAAGAGTTGCTGAGAAAGCAATTGGAGTTCAATTTTTCAGAACTTTCCTCATTTCTCTCTCTTCCTTTGAGAAAATTAAGACAAACGCAAAGATATATTTTTTTTTTCTTTCTTTCTCTCACCCCTCTTATTATTTTGGAATTAAAGTAAAGTTTATTAGTTTTTCTCTCTTTGAATTCAAGTGGATAAGACTTAAAGTGAGTATCTGATACATTCATACTTACGTAGGACTCCAAGGGGGTAATGTTTGTTTGTTCATAACGTGGCCTTCATAAATGCATTGTTTATGTTATATATGATATAACTAAAAACAAGCCAAGAAAATTTTATTTGAATTCTGGCGGGGACAAGTGATTCTGATATTGTGTGGTGTGGTAAATGGTTGCCCACCTAATCCAACCAGCAATTTGTGTCAGTGTTAAGAGGATTGTGGCCCTACTTGGGTGTAGGAATCACTCACAATTTTGCATCTTGGCCACAATTTTCAATTGGGAGCACTGGTTTTGTTAACCTGTTCTGATATTTTTAGAGGTGAAGATAATGACTTGGTTGCTTTGCTTACATCATTATTTGGATCAAGGTTGTGTCTAATGATGCAGATAGTTTCATTTTGCTTAACTTTGCACTGTGGGTCATGTAACATTTTCACCTAATTGTGCTAATCATGAGTGAACACAGATAATTATTTCGGCATGAATAAGCATGTTGGTGGTGTTCTTTTAACAAATATGTTAAAATGACTTGTGGTGAATTAATCTTGTTCATCACATATTTAAGTCAGAGTTCGATTGAATTAGAAAAATGTAATTTTTTTAAATGTGGTCAAATTAAATTTAATTTACTTAATACACGAGTTAAAGAAGTTTGACTCAATCAAGTTAATTTATAATTCATTAACAATAATTTTGAAGTAAATCAATTTACTTAACTCATTGATCCATAATAGATCAAATTAGACTACAAAATTTTTAGTTCACAAAAAATAAGTTAGATCGAGTTAACTAATTTTTAATACTAAAAACCATAAAAATTCTTTTTAAAATCCATTTTTCAAGTTGTAATTTGTAATATGATCGATTATACTGCATATGGCGCTGTTCCATGTAGAGCTGTGAGAATATTTACTAAAACTTTCAATTAATGAGAGACAATGTAACATTCTTTTGTCAAAAGAGATGTTTGGCCACCTGAATACAAGGATATGTTTGTTTACTTCTGTTCTTCAATTTTAATTACAAATTTGTCACGTTAACTTAGCCTTTTTTTTTATATTTGTACATAAAATAAAGTAAAAAAAAAAAAGGTTATTGTTATAGTTCTTGTGATTGAAAGTGAAAACAAAAAGTAATCAAACTTATAATTTATCATTTTTTTTCTCGTTATAATGAGTTGAACATAAGCAAGGTTGAATCTTATTTGTGAAGAACTTGAAAAACTATTACTAAAAGCCAACAAAGTAAACTTCTTGGATGAAGCTAGTTAATGGAAGTCAACATCATCTTATTAATGTGATAGAAAGAAGGCCTATCCGAAATGATGGCAAAGTTTGATCATATTTTTGGGCAATTATTGCAAATGGGCATTAAAATAAAAGGGAAAATAAATACAATGTTGAGCCAAAAAATAAAAAGATAAAAACTTTAGCTCATACATCATTTTCTTTTGTACTACAATTATACATATTTTTATTCTTGACTCCAAAGAGCTTCAATGGAGGCCAAGAAATTGATGGGTAGGAGCCATGTACACTCAACTATTGGTTATTGTTTAATTATTGTTAATTGTTAATTAATAAGTGGTTTATTAACACATGTAACATCACAAATAGAAAATAAATTTAGTGGCAATGAATTTCATAAACACAACATAAAATGCTTAAATTTTTTTAGGAGTTGAAAATATTGTAATTTAAATTAGGTTGGTGACTTGAAAAGAAAGTGTGTGAAAGGGAATTGAAAGAAGTTGGGTAGATATGTTACTTGAAGAACTAGAATTGAAACTTTGAATGACCAATAAAAATTGGCAACATGTTGCTTATTAGGTGGATATGTAGAGGAAAAGAACAACCTATAATTAACAAATAAAAAAAATACTTTAACCTTCTTTCTAACTTATTTGACTTCAATTTGACCCTATTTGGCATGTGGGGACATGAAATATTAATTATTCATATTTCTTGCAAAGAAAAACAATAACTTTCAATGGAAAATTGGATATTGTGGCAGCAATATCTTTTTTTGTTCAACGAAAAGTTGTTTTTTTTTTTCATAAAAAACATTAATTAATATTAGTGTATGTGTACTAACGTTAATTTAGAGTGGAAGTGTATGAAAAGATTGATTGAATAATTTAAAATGTTATTAGTTGTTAAGATAAGTGTATTTTGGTTCCTTAAAAACTTTAGTTGTTAATATACAAATATATTTTTTTGTTGTGGAGAAAAACTAAATTCATTATTTATCTTTTCTTTTCAGTTTTACTATCCAGCAAACTTTCTTTCTTCTTGAGTAAAATTTGTTTTTGATCTTTTATTTTGTTAATCTTTATTCTAGGAAGGGTTTGATTTTACAATATTCAAACATAAGTGTCACTCCTGAAAATACATATAGTTCATAAATAAAATATTATTATTATTATTAGGAGTGAATAAAATGCACGATTCTACTCAGCTACTATAAAATTTGATTTAAATTATAAAAGTAATTTGATAAAACTTAATTCAATATTTGTTTAAATAATGAGTGTAATTTTAGTGAATTTAATAAAAATGAACACTTATAAATGACTAGAAGTTTCTGACTTGTTTGAATAATGATTGTAGTTTAAGTGAATTTAATCAAATTGAACACCTATAAATGGTCAGAAGTTTATAAATTGTTTAAATTATTATCAATAAAAAATTTATTTTAACATACATTTTTTAATATCATAACTCATAATTTATTTTTAAAAAAGTAATTCAGTTTCTAAAAATTAAAATAACAATTTAATTTATTTATTTTTAAATAATTCAATTATATAATGAACACCAACATTATGTATTGAGAATGATGAAATACCCTTTATTTCTTTTCCAACCATTTTCAGTTTTTCCATGTGAGAATAATTTCAATTCCAATAATTTTGACTGTAAATTTATTCTTATGCATTTAAAAGTTAGACAATTTTAATCTTAGCACTAACTTATAATGCAATTTTCAAGAGACATCATGTTAGAAATTTGTACAAATTAATGATCTATTAATTAACAATGTTTACAAATCAAATTCTTTAACAGAAAAGAAAAAAAAAATGCTTACATGATCTTGAAGCAATTTTGGAGAAATTGCATCTTCCATCTTCTTCTTCACCCTCTTTTGGCTTTGTTCATATTTTTCATCAACATCACAATTCTGTCTTAACCTAATTTTCAAACTTTTTTGGTTTCTCTTCCAATTTTCATTTCTTCATTTTCAAGGTTTTCCCTTTCACGATTTCACAATAACCAAAAGCAATTCATCCATCCATCTTCACATTTTCAACGTAAAACAAGCACACACCATTGCCTACAAAAAAGTTTCATCCACTAAATCTAACATTTAAAGCAAGAAATTCTCTTAAACACTCTTACTTGCATTTAGTTAATTTTGGTTTAAATTGAGTTTGAAACTTGAATATGGATTCTCTTTGGCAAATTGAAGAACCTATTTTCTTGGGATAATTTGGATTTTAAATTATTATAATCTTAATGAATCTGAATTTAAATTATTTTTTAGACCTTGAATTATTATTATTTTATAGCACTCGATTTTATCAATAGTAATAATATATTATTGTATTTATGAAAACAAATTTGACAATTTTTTTCTTTAGAAAAAGGAGAATAAGAAGAAAAGTAAATTTAAGGACATAAAAAATAGTTTAAGAGGAATAGTAATTTTAATAATGACACTCAATTATTTTATTCATAAAAATCTTAATTATAAATATATTAAAATTTCATTTATCTTCTCTTTAACCTTTTAAACTCATCTCTCATTTGTTTGATAATTAAAGACCATTTATAGATTCACGATTGAGAGGTCTATATATTCATCCGATCAGAGTAAAGAACAAAGTAAATTCACTTTTTACCCCTTTTAAGGTTGTTTTGTTCTTTGAGTTTGCATGTGGGAAGTAATGCAATGCATGTGATTCGAAGGTGCTCAAAATAAATCTTTGTTGCTTTGTGATTATGGTAATATGTTTAGATAGATTTCTAATAGGGGTTTTATTTGTCTAGTTTGGTCAACTTGTGATAAATGAAACTCTAAAAAGCAAATGTGAGTTAAATGATTGTTTAACCAACCTAAGGAAATCTAATCTTAATTCTTACAATTTTTTTTAGGGTTAAAGTATGTTTTTAGTCCCTGAACTTTGGCCAAAAATTGAGATTCGTCCCTAGTCAAAACTTTGATAAATTTCGGTCCCTAAACTTTAAAAATGAATGAATATAGTCTTTTTAACCCAATTAGATTGACTTTTTTCAACATATGGAATGTGTTTCATGTTAATATTAGAGTTGTTTATGCTGTTTGACACATTCTCGGCTCAATATTTACTAAGAAATGCGTTCGAAACCTAAAAAGAAATTAACAAAATTGGGTTAAAAGGACTATATTCATTCATTTTTAAAGTTTAGAGACCAAAATTCATCAAAGTTTCAACCAGGGACGAATTTCAATTTTGGGTCAAAGTTTAGAGACTAAAAACATACTTAACCCTTTTTTTTATTTGTCTAGATGGATGGTTGGTACATTGTGTTTTTTACCTTAAATTTGGTATGTGACCTTTGATTGATTTATTTGGTTAGATGATTGAATGAATGAGAAAATTGTATTACATGATTGAGTTTGACATTTGAGTGGTGTTTGAGCTTAACGTGTGAAGTTCTGTGATATAATGTTCGTAGTTATTGCTTGTATGGTTGTATTTGGGATGGTTGAGAGTTAACAATTGAGATTGAGTAATTGGCTTATGAGGGAACATTTTATACATTGTTTTGGTAATCAATTACAAGTTAGAAAAGCAGTAAAATTGACACATAAGCCAAATGCACAAACCAAATTACTAATTCTAATTGAATTTTGGTGTGGCATTAGGCGCTAAAAGGGTATCGACGACGCTTGGGGTTGGGCAAAAATAACCTAACTACATTGAACTATAGTTAATTTAATTATATTAAACTAAAACTAACTGAAATAGAAAAATTGAACTATAATATTTATTAGTTTAAGTTTTGAAAAACTGAACCCATAACAGTTATCTACTCACATAACTGCACTTTTTTTCTAGTGTTGTAAGCGGAACTGATTCCTATTACCCATCACAGCCCAGTAGTCTTGTAACACTTGTTTTAGCATAAACTGAATATTTTTCTTTTTACCATATTATCCAAATTTATTTTTTATATACCTAACTAAACCACCATCTCAATTACAATGAATTATTTACCACCCGAATTTAGCTATTTGGTTCTTTTCCATCAATTTAGAATTAGGTTTGGTATACATGGATTTTTCTTTTTTCTAGTTTAATATTATTAAATTTTAATTTTCATATTTTGTAAGAATAATACTTTTTCTTAAAGAAATTGATATTTGAAAATAGTAATATTCTTTCACAAATTGATTTTGGTTAATACATTATTTAACGTATATTTAATTTATTGTGTTGATATTTTAAACTATTAATTAAGTTGTCAATGAATAGAATAATTATAGAAGAATATAAATATGAGTATACTCTAACTATAAATAATGAATTCAGTAAGGGTGGTAATGTGGGCCGGGTCGGCCCGCATAAGGCCCACACAACGCGGGCTGACTCACCCCACACACTTTATGCGGACTGCAAACACTGGCCCGTCCCGCATATTCCTCAGTCCGCAGGCCCACGAGATGGTCCGCTTTTTTTTAATTTTTATTTTTATTTTTATGATAAAATTTTCAATGTTTAAAAATTGAAAAACTTTAAGAAGTTCACAAAATTAAGTAAAGACTTTGGGGAATTGGATATAAATTGATAATTCAACATTTTCATCATATTCATATTATGACATACACAATGTATTCTTTAAATTTTAGCACATTAAAAAACACATAATACTTGTCTTTTTCAGCTATATAAGAATTTGAAACGCTAATGCAAGAGTCCATAAAAAAGTAATTAATATACACAAGTGCAAATTTTTTAAAAAAAATAAAATTATATGGGCTTGCGGGCCGGCCTGCGACCCGCACAGGCTGCGAGCTCACTACCCTAGCTCGTCCCTCATTTTTTTTGCTAGCCTGCGGGTCGGCCTGACGGGCCAAACCCTAATTGCCACCCCTAGAATTCAACAACAATAATAATAAGTAATAGTAATATATTTTTAAAAGGATGTTTATAAAATAACTACCACTATTAGTGAGAATTCAAATTTATTTACAAAGTAAATATAATAAAATTAATTTTTATTTATACAAAATTAATAATACACTTACAAATATATAAATATGATATATTTAGAAACAAAATTGTAAATATATTATGTTTTTAAGAAAAAATGTAAAAATATAAATTTAAGTCATATTTTTTTATTTAGTTTCCGATTTAATTCAGGTAAAAAATAGTGTATTTTAGTACAAAATTAGTACAATTCAATTCAAAATAGTACAGTTCGGATAAAAAATAATGCAGTTCGGTACAAAATTAGTGCAATTTAATTCAAAAGTAGTGTATTGAGTTCAAAAATAGTGCAATTCAGTTCAAAAATAGTACATTTTGAAAAATAGTTCAGTTTATAACAGTTCAATTCAGTTCATATTATAATGCAGTTTAGTTTAGTTCAGTTCAATTCAATTTCTTAAAATAAAAAACAGTCCAATTCAATTCATTTGAACTATTTTTCAGTTCAATTCAGTTTAAATGAACTATTTTCTAGTTTAATGCAGTTTTTAACAGTGCAGTGCAATTCAATTCATTTTGGTCAGTCCTAACTATGCTAGTTGGAATATGGTCAGTGAGTTCTAAAGGTAATAGCACCAGGCACCACACTGAGGTCATTGGACACTTACTTGACAAGGGCTTTAGGGCTCTAGTATAAACTTGTTTGTTCCTTTATCTTTCTTTCTCTATTCTTTTTTATCCTAATAGTTTAGAAAAACTCAACACTTAACATCTCAAATGTACCTTGTTCATTGATTAAAAAATTAAAAAAAAATTAAATTAATTTGTAGTTGGAGGTTATACCTTAAAAATTTAAATGAGTAATTTTTTTTAAGATATGATGTTCTTGAATTATTGCTATTGGCCATGATGAAACTTATTTATCATAATTAGCCATTACAAAAATAATTTACGAGTACTCTATTAAAAATAAAAATAAAACAAAAAAAAATGTGTATATATAAATATTGGATTTTATTTCATATTACATTTTCGGTATTTGTCTCACTTTTCTATGTATGAAAAACAAAATTTTATAATTTCACCATAAATAATTGTTCCCAATAGGCTTCTTTCATCGCTAACATTGTAGCAATTTTTTCTGGAAATACATAACAAATTAATGTTATGAATAATTCAATAAGTAACCAGAACCGATACATCTACCCTCACCTTTTTATCCGTCCCAAATGTATCTCTTATCCTTCAAGGACAAATTGGAATTACATTCTATATGCCTCCGACACTTCTACAAGTGAATCACTTTCTTAATTTTTTTGTCGCTTGAAGATTAGTAACTAATAATTAATTTTTTTCTTAATTATAAATAACTAATACTCTTTTTCGTACTAGTGTAGAAAGTGTAGTATGTAGTATAATTAAGTTGGTTATAAGACATGTAGTAAAAAAATTATAAATATATTTTACAATATTTTATGACGTCTATATTACATATTATTTTTCTAAGGAAAAAGAGTATTATCTATTTACCAACTTAAATTATTGGAAGCATACAAAAAGCAACTTTAATAGGCATATAGAAAGTAATTTTAATTTGTCCTTGAAGGACGAAAGGTGCATTTGGGGTGAACAAAAAATTGAGGACAGAGTACCTGATCTACGAAACATTACTAAATTATTATTCGCATCTTTATTTTGTCATGTGTTGACCCAAAAAACTGCTGCAAAGGCGAAAGGATCATACGTATTCGCATCATTAATCATAATATATAATTTATTTATATAAAGATTTCAACATCAATATTTCTGAATTATTATAATTATTTTATTTCTTAATATATAATGACTGAAAATTCATTTTATAATTATTGTAACCATTTCATTATTTTGTTAATAAATTAATATTATCATTCATCTATAACAATAAAGGAGATTCTTTTTTTTGTGTCTACATTTCATAATACCCGTTTTACCCTTAATTATTTTATAAATAATTTATTTTTAATCATTTTTCTACAAATCTCTTTTGTCTTAAATTATTATTTAATTATTTTTACATATCTTTTTTTTTAATTTTATATTTAATAACTATTTTAAAAATTATATATTTATTATTGATCTTAAATTTCTTAAAAATTAAAAAATGCGAATATACAGGCGACGCTGTCGCGCCTATGTGTTCACTAGTAATTATAAAAAGAATTAGTTACCTGACAATTTTAACTTTAACCCTATATATGATTTATTAATATAACGTTTATATATATTTAAACAATAAAATAATGTAACTCCAATACATTGTATATTATATTATAAATTTGCAAGGTTACAAATATAATATTTTCATATAATCATTTTCTTTTACCCAAAGCTTTATTCTTTTGTGTATATTTGCACGTATGGATTTGTGAAAACGCAATTATTTTTTTTGAACAGATGTACATTTATTTGCAGGAACTGCAAAATTCCTTCCATATTTCATCTTTGCTTGTATGTCATGATTTGAGAGTATTATAGTTAAACTTACCAAATTAACCTTGTAGTTGGTGTAAAACTAGTATTGGGTGAGAATATTGGATGGTGTGTGAGTGAGAGCGATGTTACGAGGGATTATGTACTGGTTACATAACCGTGGTGATGTGTGTATGTCATTGGTTACATAATTGGTGCTGATATAGTGTGAAAAGCGACACCGATTACATAACCAATATTGTGTAATGTGTGTGTAAAAATATATATATATATATATATATATATATATATATATAATTAAATATATATAATATTAATATATTAAATTATATATATATATATATATAATCAAATAATAGAAATAAATAATATATAGTAATTAAATATAACAATAAATTATAAAAATAATATATAATAATTAATAATAATAATATTTCAAATAATAGTAATTATTATAAAAATAATAATAATAATTTAATGTAATTTATGTTTTTATTAAAATTTATTAAATAATATTTTTAAAATTTAATGTTTTTGACTAATCAAAAAATTATTTCATACATTTTTATTATCAAGGGTATTTTACTAATCTTCATATTCTATCTATTACAAGTTTTTTTTAATCTATCACATTACCACTAACTTTCACAAAAATCATCTTCAAATTCACTAATTTTACCCTCTAAATCCAACTAAAAAAACATATTTATTCACTCAAATTTACATAAATTCATCTTCACACTTTCTCACAAATCCATCCTACTAAACAAACACACCCTAAGAATGTGTACCACTAATTTTCACAAAAATCATCTTCAAATTCACTCATTTTACCCTCTAAATCCAACTAAAAAAACATATTTATTCACTCAAATTTACATAAATTCATCTTCACACTTTATCACAAATCCATCCTACTAAACAAACACACCTTTAGGATGTGTTCCTTTGAGGAATGGATATGGTGGAGAGTTTGAAAATGAATCTGTGTAAATTTGGGTAAATAAATTTTTGTGCTTTTTTGAGTGAACTTAAAGAGTAAAGTGAGTGAATTTGAAGATAAGTTTTATAAAAATTAGTAAGAAATTTGATTGATGTAATAGATAAAATTAATTGTTAAAATAGATATAAATATTAAGTTACCATAAAACTCTTGTGTAAAAAGAGATTGATTTTTTTAATTGATGTTCTTAAAAAAATTAAAATAATTAATTTGAATTATAAAAAGTATTAAAATTATATGAAATTTTAAAATAAAAAAAATTAAATTTTTATGAATGTAAAAAAATTTAAATTTTTATGAATGTAAAAAAATTTAAATTTTTGTGAATGTAAAAAAATTTAAATTTTTATGAATGTAAAAAAAATTATACAATTAATTTAAAAAAAATTTATACAATTAATTTTTAAAAATATTATACAACTAAATTTTAAATAAAAGTCAAAAAAAAAATACAACATACACACACTTGCACTGACCAGTGTGCATATCCTAACACTATGGGACTTCATTCCCGCCACATACCACCACCTCCTTCACCTAAGTTCGCCACCACAACCCACCACCTCCATCCTCTTCCTCTCCACCACACCGAAGCACCTCATATACTTCCCCTCCCCTCCATGGATGCACTCAACAATCACACACGATTATGAATTCTTACACTCATGACATATTTTTTTGTATGAGAAACAAGAAAACAGAAGGATATTTTCATAATGTCCCTCACATAATACGAGTATCACCTCACTTTTGCAGGAATAAATTAAACCATCCATCCTCAAATTCGCTCTCTCACATTGCTTCAAATCGCACAAAAGAAACGCGGTCACACAACTGAATTCACTATCCCAAATTACTTCACACACTTCCAACCACTCAAAAGAATACTGCGTTAGGGTTTATGACTATATATGCTCACACTTTCTCTTACCTTAATCATGTCTGCTATCATTTGTGTCTTAATTTTGTTTTCACGTCTTTGATTATTAATATATTTTCTTTTATAAACTTGAATAAATTTAATAATGTTTTGAAAATAATAATGCCAATACTTTTAATTTTGAGCAGTCGATAATATAATATGAAAGATGATTACACGAAGATGATAATGTGAAAGATGATTATGAAGATGATCGAAAATTCTCTTTGAAAATGTTGAGATACTTATTATAGGACATGGAGATGATAAGAAAAAGTTTAAAATTTGTACCAATGTAAAGAAAAAAATACAGGAAAGATCATGTGGTCTAATGAAAGATTATTAATACCATGGGATGCCTGGGATGGAAACCAAACGTATTAGGTCAAATGGTGAAATGGTTAATTGAATTATCTTAGTATAAATATCGAATACGAGCCTTGCAGAGTGATCAAAGGTGAAGTAATGTCAGACTTCACTGCAAAATTGACTTCACCTCCTTTAGAAAAAGAAGATGAATCAAGGTGGATCCTATATTTGAATAACGGTCCACGACCAATTCAAATTTAGACTTAATGAAAAAATAAAATTGTAATTTCTCAGTTTTATACGAGACTCAAAAGCTATCGTTATAGAATAAAAATTTCATCTTGCTACTCGATTACATAAACAACTCAAATATACCTATCTATATTTTCATAATCAATAAAAAAATCATTTACAATATAAATACAAACTAATTAAAAAATAATTCGTCAATTCCATATGGACTCAAGAAACCATGGAAAAATGAATAAAAAATTCATCTTGAAACTGAATTATACCGACAACTCAAACATCCAACCGAAATTTTCTTTGTGAATAAACAGACGGTTCAATTTCATTAAGAGCATGCGCAATTCGATTTTCAGGATTTCTAGAAACAATGGACTGGCTCAGGTCAAATAAACAAAGTTGACGGCTCAGACTCTTCTAATCTAACGGGTCAAATTTTCTGTTGAAAATTAAGAAAAAAAAATAGCACGTAGGGAATCATAGTTACCTGGCTTGATGACGGTGCAACGACGAAGAATACGACAATAAAGATTGCGCTAAGAACCAAGTGAGATCGCGATTATGTCGAGAGAAGATGACAAGAAATGTTAGATTAGGGTTCTTCATCTTCTGAACACTTTACCAAAGCATGAAAAATAAAATAAGTAATAAATATGTTACACGGGCCTGGATAAAAAGCCCATGTCTTCTTTTTTATTACGGTTTTTTTTTTTTGTGTTTCACTTTTTTCCCCTATGTTTTCTATATATTCTATTTTAAAAGGCATCGCATAAATAATATAGAATTCGTGTGCTTCCATTTGTTTAAGAACATATTCATCAAACGCTACTCATATTACTCAGTAGAATTCTATAATTTATTAATTATTATTTTACCATAATATTCTTAATTATTTTAATATAACAAAGTCTTGTGAATTCTTCTCCTATGGAGATTAGATAATTGAAAATTTCAGTTTAAAAATTAAAACCCTGTTACTACTATTCTTCTCGTGTAACAGATACACATAATGATGCTAGTGAATGAAACTCGTCTTCATGATTAAATCCACTGATATTTCTGAAAAGCCAGCATGAGTTTCATTTCTTTCGGTACAAAGAATAAGAAAAAATGTTTCAGGAATAAAATACAGATACAGATACAAATACAAATTGTGTACAATTTTTACAAACACTGCCACCAAGTGAAAATATTTGATGACCCCTGGAACTAATAAAATGATCCTATTTTTTTCAATTATAATAACCTAATGATACAGATAAAAATGAGATTGTGTAGGGTGACTATGAGCAACTCAAAAATCTAAATGCAAACTCCATCAACAATGGCAAAGAAGATCATGCAGCTACACCAAACTTCATCTGCAAATAAATAATTTTATGGACAATAGGTAGAAGAAGAAGCTTAGCTAGCTGGCTTTCTGCTTGGGATTGTCCTTAGGTTCTTGCAACACAAATTCAGCATACAAATCTTTCACTGCAATCATAACTGTAGTAATTAATGGCCCCATGATAGCTCCCTGCAGAACCAGATAAACCACCCTTTCGTCAATGTAATGATTTGATGTGATACCGTAAGAGAAATTTATCTAACCAAAGTACCTTATAGACTGAACCAAACATGATAAGAAATGAAACAAACATTGAAAGTAAAGACTCAGCAGGAAAATTCAAGTCTGATGATGCCAAGGATCAAGATTCCTTACAGTTGGGTATTGACCATTTGAAACTGTTGAATGAATATTGGAAGATTCATATTTTATCTTTGTAAATCAAACTTAAAATGCTGATATAAGATTTGAACAATCTAATTTTCATCTAATGGCACGAATTCTTCTCTGGATTCTGACCCCTAACAAAGAAAGATAATACTTGAAAGAGAAAAACATAACCCAGAAGAATCAAGAAGCTTTATACCAATTGTTGTTCATTGAACAGTTCAATAGATGGATGTGCATTGGCACGTTATTTTCAAGAGTGGCAAATATAAGTTTAGTTTGGAGAAGATCAAATCAACTTAATAGCCACATTTTGAAGCTTAAAACTAGAATTTGAATCAAGTTATGCAGGTAAACCAGTTTTCTATTCTAAACCAACAATGTCCAAAAGAAACAAGTTAACATAAAAACTAAAACTAAAGAGCAATTTTGTTATATGCAGAAACAAGCATGGAAGAATTGAAATTCAGCTAAACATGAAGCATCACCAGTGAGAGACTGATGCTTCAATAATCATCAGAAGACTAAATCAAGGAGGGTAAAAAAATAATTACCTCCAGAGCAGATGGAAACAATGTCATTCCACCAATTATGCTTAGCCCAGTGAGGTATGCACTATTCCCAGGCACGTCTAATAGAATCTCTGATGCTCCATAGTCCATGAGAAAAAGGTGAATAACAGACAACACAATGGCCATTATGTATCTGCCTTCCAACACCAATTGCAAGGCTGCTGGAATTGTTGCAAGCCAAGATGGAAATATTGGAAGGAGAGGACTTATGAATGCAAGCACGGTGGACATGTACAAGAAATGTATTTTGTTCAACCTAAACAAAAGCCAAGTAAGACACCCTTGAAAAAATGCAATCTCAGCAGTGGACAAAAGCACTCCTGAAATAGCTTTATCCAAAACCTCAACACATCTGACCCTAGCAGCATTTGAAATGGGAAGCATGTACATCACTTGTTCTGTCACTCCACCACTCTCTGATGTGATGAGGTAATACAAAACCCAAATGAACACCATTGACTGAGACACAAAATTGATAACCTCAGCAGCTCCAGAGATTATAGAATTGGCTATGGAAAACATAAACTTTGAACTGCTGCCAAGCACGGTTCTACTACTAGCGAAAATTTGCCGAGACACATCAATTCCTTTGAAGGCAAACCCTTTTGCCTTTTCAACCAAATCCTCACGGGTGATCACAAGCTCCCGAAAAATTGAATCAACCTCTGCATAAATATGGCCCCATTCGCGGTTCCTAACCCTGGTTTTCAAGCTCAGGAACTTCTCAGCGTACGGTGAGGGAGTCATAAGGGCTTTGGATGGCACTGAGGAGTTTCCCTGATTAGATATCACAAAATGCTTAATGCCAGAGACAAATTCAGTCATGTTGTACTGCACGGCCAACCCATCTATCTGATCAGAAACAGTCTCATATACCTTTGTAGTGTAACTATCCACCATCCCAGCAACATCATTCTCATCCATCCACTTCTTCACACCAATCTTCTCAGCATAATTGCTCTCCTCCACATGCAATTTCAATGATATCACTGCGTCTTTCCCTTCAACACCAATCTTGTAAGAGAAGAAAATCACCCCACTCAAAAACCCCACAATCATGCCAACAATGAGTCCAACCGCCACAATAATCTTCAACCTCCTCAGTATCCCTCTGGTGAAAAAGGCACTAATTGCACTACGCCTGAAACTAAGGCTCCTAAAAGAGGACAAAGTGTGCATAGTGGAATCCACATTGTTTGAACTAAACAAAAATCCCAGAATAAGAAGTGACAAAGCCCCAAACCCTCCAAGCTTCTCATAAGCAATGATGAAAATCCCGAAAGACACAAGCAAACGAAGCAGCTTCGAGAACCCACTACGCTTCCTAGAGGGGAGGTTCTGCTGGGGCTTTGGCGTCCTCAAAACGACTCTGAAAGAAGCTTCACGAATCTCAACGAGTGTGCCAACAAAAACCCTGAAAACAGCAACAGGAACAGCTAGAACGGTTTCTGTGAGACCCAATTGGAGTGGTTCGGACCAAAATGCTACGAGGGTCTGCTGAATGCCCCTGAGGGGAATAGAACACAGCACGGCCCATTGCAGAGGTCTCAAATACTCTTCTAGAAGCTTGGAGAACGTGTAGAGAATAAAAATGGCGAATGCGAGACCCGCATGGGCCATGGCTATGTAAAGGGCCAGCCGCACCTGGGCATCGCCGGAAAATGTGTTTTTTCCATCTGGGTCACCGCCGGATGACGGATTGGACGGCGCGTGTGAGGAGGGAGAGGGCGCGTGGGGTGTCTCGGGCGGCGCGTGGGGAGCTGGGGCGGAGGAGGGGTGGCGGGAGGAGGCGGATCGGAACATGTCCTGCCATGCCGGGGAGGTGGAGGAGGGTTCAGAGTATGGAACAAGTTCCATGGATGGATGATGATGTAGCAGAGGTGACAGTGTTTGCCAGTTATGAACTGACAGAAGAGAGAGAAAGCAACTCAAAGAGTTTTGACTAACAGAGAGGTATGATGAATGAGTGGCTTCATGTTTTTTTAGTGTTTTTTTTTTTTGTTTTTGTGTGAGAAAATAGGAAGGTGCGTGGATTTAACGAGAACAAGAAAAAATAGAATGATATAGAAAGAATAATTGTTCATCAAATATCAGAATAAATCCTCTTTTGACTTTTCTGTCATATGTTTCGAATGAAAGAAAATGGAAGAAAACAAAAGATAAAAAAAATTATCGATTTTTGTTATTGTTTGGTATAACTTAAAAAGAGCAAGAAGAAAGAGAAAAAAAAAATCACTCTTTTATAGTTTCGACTTGCGAAGAAAAGCCACTTTTATTATCAAGATATAAATTGGTTTTTTTCTTTGAACACTTAAAATTCTTATTAACAAATTTATGTTATTATATGTTTATATTTTTCCTTCATATTTTTTCTTACTAAATACATCAAAGAATTATTCCACTTTTATTTATTCAATCAAACATACAATAAACCTTTATAACATAAAAGATATCGGTGATAGGTCTATGTTTTTAAATTCATATTAATAACTTTTAATATAAGTTTATCTGAATTTTTTTTTTCGTTATGAAATTTCATAATGAAACTTATAAATGAAATATTATTCGGTGAAAAGGAATTAAATGGACACTTAATTGAAAACTTTATGTACATATATGTTGAACCTTGAAACTAGTACTTTCTTATTTTATGCTAAATATGAGGCGTATCTTCTCGTGTAAATTTACCCTCATTACAATATACTATTTATTATCAATAAAAAGTTTGATTGTATTAGTAAATAGTGAAATATCATTTTTTAATGATTTATTTACTCGAAATTAAATAATAGTATAAAGTGTGTGTATGTATAAAAGAATATATATTTTGTTCATGAATGAGTTTTTTATTCTTTTGTACAACAGCTTGTGCAACACTCACTTGACCATTAGTTGTTTACTGTAACAAACAAGAAATTGAAAGCTCCATTTTATGTTTAGCAAACAAGTTTGAGAGTTTTCTTCTTCTTTTTTTTCCAACTAAACAGCAGTAATTGAGTGACTTTGTATTATTCATTGTTCTCTATGGTGGTAAGTTTGTAACATATATTTCAAGCAATGAATTCCATCATACATTAGTTTTTTCTACCAACAATTCTTACACGAAGACACAAATAAGCCAACAACCGAAAGATTAATGCCATAGCTAGCAGAATCCACACTTCTTTCAATCCACCCTTCAAGTTTACACTGTCAAATGTTGGAGAACTCTGCAGGGTCCTGCACCCTCCCTTGCTTCCACAATCATATAACTGGTCTCCAGAATACTGCACTTTTAGAAGAAGCCTAAAACCATAGTACATGAAGGATAAATACTTCAACCATCTCATGAACTTTGGTATGTGCTGCACAATGGAAATGAATGTGAATGATCGATCACTCAAATAAGGATAAATATCTGACTAAATTAATTGCAGAACTTGAGTCCTAGTTTTGTCTCCTTTTATTAGTATTGTTGCTACTTATTATGGGAAAAACATTCATACCAAAATAAAGTGATTGCATATACCTGGACATAGTAGCCACCTGTGAGAAGGAATAACATTAGTAACAAAGTAGCAGCAGCACCTGCTCTTTTAACACTCATAACTGCAGCTCCAAACATTTCGCCTGCCCCCTGTTGACATAATTGTGGATGGTAATGAATGAATGATTGATGAACCACTAACTCATCCATTGAGTACTTTTAACGCACAACTTACTTGACTTGTTATAGCTATTAACAGAATGGTTAATAGTGTCAAAAAGAAGGAAGCAACAGCTCTGTTAAAGCCAGCCATGAAGTACAAGATGAGCATGAAAAAAGTAGGATAGAAAATGGTGGCCACCATGTCACATAGAGTGCTACATGCATAGTATACACTTAATCTGTACATGTCAGCTTTATTTTCTTTTACCAAGTAGTACTCTTCAAATGGAAAGACATAGACTGCTGCAAAAATGCATGAAGATGTCCAGAATATACAGATGTAGAATGCTAAACCAACCTGCAACATAAGTTGTGATTAGAAACTTGATATTGCAACATGAGATAAATAATGGCATGGAAATTACCTGATCTCTGAGTCCAGCTTCAGTATTGATTGAAGATTTCCACCAAAGGAGCCCCAACAAGAGTGCAATCCCAAGTGCTTGAACTATTCTTAGCTTATCAAAGTATTCCTTTCTTCTTGCTTTGTATGTTCTCTTGGAGAGAATCATAAATTGGTCCAACCAACTACATGTCCACTCCATCTTAACCTGAATTGCTAGTTGAAGGCGTTCTGGTGTGCTTGCTACTCTATGGTTCTGTTCTTTTTCTTTTGGCTCAAGTAGAGATTTGTATGTGCGCTGTAAATACTAACAAAGTGAAGAAACAGTTAATAGCAAGCTGGTAAGGGATGAAAATGTGTACATAAACATACGTCTGAGGAAAATCCTACTTCAATAACAATTTTTGATGGGTCAGAAGATTCTTGATTTTGAAAGATATCTGGTGGAACACTTATGTCATTCACTTCTCCAGTTGCCAAGTCAAGCAAGAACTCTGCAGGATTCATCGGTATTTGAGGGGTGAATCTCAAAGATGAGAAGTACTCCATTGTTTCCTTAGCTTTTCCATAGTAAACAGGATAGCCTTCTGATATCAGAAGTAGTTTGTCAAACATGTGAAAGATTCTACTCGATGGCTGGTGTATTGTTGTGATTATGGTCCTTCCAGCCTATAAGTAAATCAGATGTTACTCTCGGCATTCGGCATATATATTCATGCATTTAGGTTCTATATCTGCATTTGAACATTTTTGGCATAATGGAACATGATTAAATTTAGTAATACGTACCTTGGCAAGTCCTTGAAGAGTGAGAAGGAGTTTGTTTGCTGAGGAGGAATCAAGCCCAGAAGTTGGTTCATCAAGTAGCAATAGTGAAGGATCAACAAGAATTTCAGAGCCTATGCAGGTTCTCTTCCTTTCTCCTCCTGATATGCCTTTCAGATATCCTCCAGCTATTTTTGTGTGGCGACATCTATGGTTATGCAAGAGATTATATAGGGAAAACATTTATGTCTTTCAATTGAAGTAACCTCTCTCCAATTTTATCATAAGCATATATATGGTGCAAAACACACCTTTCTAGGCCTAGCTCCTTGATGGTGGTATCTACTTTTGCATACTTCTGCTGCTTGCTCATACTGCCTGGTAGCCTCAAAAGTGCAGAGAAGACTAAAGTTTCTTCAACTGTTAACTGTGGGAAAAGCACATCCTCTTGTGTCACAAACCCAATCCTAGCAGGTAGGGGAAAAAGAAAATAACAAATATTAGCACACATTCATCTTCTATGAAAGTATCAAGAACTTGAAGTAACACATTCAGGGAGTTCATGCATTCACAAATCAGATAATTGGAACCATTAAATGAAGATCAGATTACTCATATTTTATCTCAATTAGTTCAACTTAAGATATGTATCTTAACTGTGAACTTAATGATCTTAATCTAATGCTTCCAATTGATGTGTGAATGTAGGGATTCCATTTCTGAAGTAACATATATGATTATGATAACCACTTAACCTCCTCTTGAGAGCTGGATTGAAACGAACATCATTGTAAGTTACTTTTCCCTTTACATTCTCAACTAATCTTCCTCCTATAACTCTCAACAAGGTTGTCTTCCCACTACCAGAAGGACCCATCAATGCAAGAATTTCACCAGGGCCTATGCTTCCTGTGATGCCCTTCAAAATTTTCTTGTATCTATCTTCTTCCACAGTGAGGTGTTTGGTTACCTTTGACACCATTGACTTCACAACGTTACCTGAGCCTGCTTGGCTATTTCTCACCTTATACTCCACATCTTCAAACTGCACATGAGAAAGGAAGAGTAAATAATTTCAATGAGTTTGACTAGTGCAGTTATGGCTTACCAACACAAGCAATGATACTTGTTACTTGATTCTAATACTGGTTCGTCCATTTGCAACAAAAGACAAATACAAACACAAAACAAAAGAAGAGGAATGCAGGTAGCACATTCTCCTAAATACACTTTTTAACACATCAGTTGGGGGTTTAATCTCTAAACAGTCAACACACTACTCTAGAAAATAAACCAGAGATTAATTTCTATGCACTGTCATTCAATGAAAAACAGTGCCAAGTATTGGCTTTAAGGTAACTACTATAACAATCAACAAACTTAAAGGCATACACTATTCACTTTTCAAAAAATTACTGTGTCATTTTGTCCTACAACTTAAAGGCATTGTTTCCTAGTACCTTGAGAAATATGGGGAGGGGGCGATTTTGATCAAAATTGGAATCTTCAGTGTCTATATCAATCTCTGAGTACTTATTCTGCAGATATGTCTGAGACATGAACTCTCTGTGGTGACAACATTCATTGTTAATAATGGAATCAACTATTGGGGGTGACATGGGCATGTCCACAATCTCATCCTCTCTCCCAATTTCCATGATCAATGAAGTCTAGGAACTGAGTTTTGATGTGTTGAGTCAACTGCATCGAACCAACAATCATGGGTATATATAAAGGGAAAATTTTGGTTTGTGTGACACAAACTTTTCATGACAAGTTGTTGGTGTGTTCTATGTAGTCCTAGTATACATGCCCTTTAACCAATATCAAAAGTTTTCGGTGTGTTTTCAACCATTATGATATGCATAATAAGAAAATGAAGAACGTTTGGTTTGAGGAGATTCTGAACATTTAAAATACCCATTTCCTTCAATTTTTCAGCATTCCATTAATTAGGTGCACTCACAGGTTTGCTTTTCATAAAACCATTGTTTCACAAAGAAATGAGGACAAAAGAATGTGAATGCAATCGTTGAGCCTTTGACGGAAATGTTATCTTCAAGAATCTTTCTCTTAGGCAACGTTAAATAAAGTGAATTTTACGTTAAAAAAATAAAAGGTGTTCTGTTGTCTAGTTTGAATATATATTTTTTCTCTTATTCAACCTCTTAATTGGAAACATAATAAAATTACAAAGAAAAATCAAAGTTATTGATCTCTTATATATCATATCATTTTATTCATTCTTAAGTATCATGAGTATACTTCCTTTAAGAGAAACATAATAGTTTAATAAAAAGGTTCATTTTATTGTTTCAAAACTATAATTCGTACAAATACTATTCATTAAAACCACATTAAAATCAAATGATGTGTTGTTGTAAAAGCTTTTTCTCATATTGTTCCATGAACAGAACAACAATATTTACACAATCATAAAAAAAATATCTTTATCATTATAAATTTTTTTCAGCACTTATTTCTTGTTTATTTCTCATTTTTTTCATGGATTTTATTTTTTCTCAACTCCTTTTTTTTATCTCTTTTTTTAGCTTTCTATTTTTCATTTTTCGTATTACATGTCTTTTCCGATACATATTTTGGTTCTTTCTTTCCTTTCCTTTTTTATTTATCTTATTGAGATATTGAGATTCTCTTTTTAATTTTATAACCATATTTGTAAAACAAAAATATCAATAAACTTGTGATATGCATAGTTGAGGAGCAACTCTAACACGAATTCTTGCCACAAATCCAAAACATTTAGAAAAATAAAAATGAAAGAAAAAAACTTATTGAATATTAAGAGTCGAAGATAATACTAACTAATGAGAAAATAGCTGAGGTAGGAATTGCTTTATTATTCAAGTTTGAGAAAAAAATATTGATATCATACTCTAGAAATATAAAAATGTTAGTGATATTAAATCATAAGGTTGATTATTACATATTACCCTTGTAAGATGAAATCTAATACACTTATCATTGCATTGTGAGTAAAAAAAATAAGTAAGTTGTCAATTTTACTTTTAAGATGAAATCTAATACACTTACCATTGCATTGCAAGTAAAAAAAAGAAGTAAGTTGTCAATTTTCTGTCTAAATTAGTATATCTTGCATTACAAAGCACATTCCAGACAACATTATACAAAATTTTCTAAATTTCACAAACTTTTATTGAGTAGTCTTTAACATTACCTTTAATTCTTATTAAATGCATCGTTATTTCTTATAATAAGATAAAAACATAACAAATTATAAATAAAATTGATTCCTTAATATCATCTAATTCAAGAATTATTTATTAAGAAAAATGACTATAAAAGTTATTTAATGAAGATATATTTAAGAAAATTTCTCAACCTCTTATATGTTTGAACATATATTTTTCTCAACCTCTACCGATATTATTTATAATATGATAATTAATCCTTTTGATGAGTTATTTTAAAACATGACAATAATAAATATAAACTATCTACAAATATTACAAATTCATGAAATTAATAGTCATATTACAAGATCAAGAAAGAATCAATTGACATTCAATGAACTAATTGATTAATTCAATCAAAATATATACTTATTATGCACACTTTAACTACTATAATCTAGTAGAATAATATATTTTGATGAATAAAATAAAAAGTTGTTTATTTTACAAAAAGAAAATAATCGATGTCTAATTTTACTTGATGAGTATTTTAAAATTTGATTAATAGTTAAAAAAATAAATATTGTATTATAATGCATTTTATTCACCATAAATTTTAAATATAACTTGTATCTTCAAACTACTCATTTCATTGGAGTTATATAAACTAATAACTTAATTTGTATAGTGTGAATACTAAAATTCATCTTTTTGTTTTATAATAAAATAAAACCTTTGATCTATCAGATATGGCACGAGAGATACGACGACGTTTGGTGTCTGATAAACAGAGTGAAGACTCTCCAAGGAGACACTCAGACACCATTCTTACAAATTCAGAGCTTCAAACTTTAACATCCTCCGGAGTTTTGTCACCTCCGAAATTACCTTCGAGATTGAGAACTTGGGTCAGTTCAAGATATCAGCTTCACCCAGGTACTATCACAATGCTCAATTTTTGCAATTTTCCCTTCTTGGTCAGTATTTGGATGTATGGGAACCAATAAAAATGATTACTTTTTAGTTAGATTTTTCCATTTGTGAATAGTATTCTGGTGTGCGGTGTTCTGTCTGTGTATAACTATTGCAGCTTAATGGAATAGTGACTGGGAATAGCAGATCATTCAGCAGTGATCAAATCTTCATGTCGTTTTTCATTCTTTGTTTTAATTCTTTTTATTCTAGTTTGCTGAACAATTCACTGTTATCTTTTGATGAATTAATTTATTTATTTACAAGAGTCATCATATTATTATCTTATAAGTTGATGTTTGTCAGTTAATTATAATTCTTGACAATTGGCATTCATGTGCCTTTTGGTGGATTTGCATTTCTGATACAATTAAGGAATATGGGGTTGCAATGGTACGTTCTGTCTGTGAATTGTGAACCAAACTAGGCATGGTAAGCTGCTGAAGCATATTTTGTGTGCTATCCAACTTAACCTGATTATGTATAGTGTGAAAAAGTGAGGCTTCTTGGTATGATAATTCTTAAAATTGTGTGCTAATACGATTGATGTTCTGCCTGTGAATTGTGAACTAAACTAGGCATGGTAAGCTGCATAAGCATATTTTGTGTGCTATCCAACTTAACCTGATTATGTATAGTGTGAAAAAGTGAGGCTTCTTGGTATGATAATTCTTAAAATGGTGTGCTAATACGATTGATGTTCGAAGAGTGCTGTTTTGTAGAACAATCCCCCACCACTACATGCTCTTGTTTTGGTTGTGTGGACTTTGGAGCGTTATATTTTCAGTTGTTATTATTTCGTGTACCATTGCCATATTTGTAGCTGTGTTTGTGTCTTTGTATTTTCTCTTTTTGGTACTGGGGATTTATGATGTTTTAAATGAAAAATGTTTGTATTGTATCTATGATGGTTGATGTTAGTGTGGGTGTCTTTGCTTGCTTTTCTTCTCATTGTGATTCTTGTGTTCAGTGTTACTGTGTTAATACTTAAAAAAAGAATATATGTTCTGCTTGTAGCTCTTCCTGTATCCATCTGAAGAAGATATGCATAAGTTAATAGAAATCTTGGTGTAGAGGATTTCGTAGTTGTGTAAAAGTTAAATGGTTGCCAAGCCAACCATATATGTAGTAGACCTAAACACAGACTATGCTCTTTGTAGGAAAAGCTAACTAGCTAAGCTCTTTGTAGGAAAAGCTAGCTAGCTAAGCTCTTTGTAGGACCCAACTGAAAATGAAGACAATGAAGAGATAATTGGTGATTACTTTATAGTTGAAAGCACATTAAATGCTCTTATGATGGACACCCAGACACATGGAACAGAGAGTACCAAGGGTGATGTTTTTATCAATCAGGCGAACAAAGATGAATCCAACTCTAGGATGGAAGGTTTTATCAAGGATGAATTCAACTGTGTATTAAATGCACAGGAACTGTCTGAAGGACAAGTTGATGATGGAGGAGGTTCGATAGAAAATAAAGAGAATCCTGCTCATATTGAGTGTGGAAATTTGACAGTCTTGAAGCAAAAAGTATGTTTCCTAAACTATCTCATGATAAGCTGATGTCTAACTGAGAAAATATGATTTTTGTACTTTTTCTTATTTCCTTATCTACTATGTCCAACTATAAAGGCGTGTATAACAAAGAGGTATTATTGAAATTAAAGTGTATAAAAGGTCTTACAAAATTGAAGTATATGGCTTATATGTTTCTTTTCTTTAGGCTTGATGCTGGACTAGATGAGACTTGAACTGAAACTGATAAATTTCAAATTCAGGAGAAAGAACTCTTTGATGAAGTAACTGTAAAGACTTCAGTACTAGAGCATCTTGAACGAGAATTGGAACTGATGAAGGAAGCAGCTGAAATGATATTTAATAACCAACATTCTGTTGACTTCTACATTGACCAGTTGAATGAACAAGTACAAGCTAAAAGGGATCACCTTTTGACTTTGGAATCTGAGTGGTAGGTCAAACTGTTGATATGTTTTTTTCTAAAATTACTTATTTCAGTATGCCATCTCTTATTAGGTTTTCTTTAATTCTGGGTCAGCAGCATAGGCACAGCATAGAGTAGTTCAATGCTCAATTTGACCTGTATAAAGGGGAAGGGGTGTATTACTTTGATAAGACAAAAATGATAATTCTTGAGCACAGAATAATTTTCTTCAGGTTCTCAAGAGAGTGAAGGCAGTGGAATGATTTTTAACTTCTTTGTTTTCGATGTGTCTCAGGGACGCTGCAAGAAAACACCCGGAGGAGAGAAAGAGAAGTCTTGAGGAGTCTCTGTATTCAAACAATCCAGATGCACTAGAAATGCTTCAGAAGATAAGAGAAGTGCAGCAGGAAGAGCAGTTCATTTCATCTGAAATTGTGAAGAGGTACATATGAAGTTTATTGTGCATTGATTTTTCCTTTTGAAATAAATTTCTTAATAAAAGTAAGCAAAGACAGATTGAAAATGCAAGATATCTTAAATGAAACTTCCATATCTTTTCCCATTACTGATAGATATAGAAACTTCTTGTAAGTTATATTTCTTCTAGTTTCTTATGCATAAAGTCCTAAGAAAATGCATATACCTTCTGAGATGTTCTCTCCTCTCCCTCATTCTCTAGGGAGGAGGAAAATTTGAAACTTTCTGCAGATATTGAGAAGCAGCAGAAAGCAGCATCCAGGAAATCCTATACTGACAGGATAAAGGAGATTACAAAAAATACCCGGAAACAAGACGCGGATATTGAGCGTATCTTGAAAGATACTCGGGAGATTCAACTGGAGAGTAATTCTATCCGAGAACGCTTGCATCGAACATATGCTGTTGCAGATGAAATTGTCTTTAGGTATGGAAGTTCTATTGCCACACAAATACTACTAATCATTATGCACAGGCAAGAAAAAATAAATGAAATTGAAATATACAAGGCAATCAAAAGAGTGAGATGAAGAGAAAGTATACTACTAGTTATTTTGCTTTTAAACCCAAGGTAAGTAATGTGCAATTTTGTTCTATTTTATATCCTTTCAGGGAAGCAAAGAAGGATCCAACAGGGCTGCAGGTTTATAGGCTCCTGGTTAGCATCCACAAACGTTTTGAACAAATATCTGAGAAAATTCTGGCAACTGATAGAGTTAAAAGAGAAGTGGCTGAGTATGAAATGAAACTGGCAAATGCGGCTTCCAAGAGCTTGGATTTGAGTGAACTAAAAACTAGTCTTGATACCATTATCAGGGAAAAGAAATAGTTTGAATAACATTTGCAGTTAAGTGAAGCTGTTCCAGAAGCACTTCTGAAACTGGCTGCCCCAAGCTTTTCTTGAGATTGGTATTAGAGAGAATGAATACCTTGAAGAATAGTTACCGGGTAAGGGACATTACAAGTCACTGGGAACAGCCATTTCTAATTGTCAATTACCATTTTTTTTCATGTTTTTTGTATTGCAAAGTTTTGCATAGGAATGCATTTTTGGTTTGAATGCTTGAGGGCATTATTCATACTTGTTTTGTCCATTGTATGATACTACTTGTACTCAAATTTTTATTCTTTTCGTCATGCATTGAAGAATGAAGATTTGTTAGTTTGCTTTGAATAATGAAAGTTCAACTTTGATGATTGTTATTAGCTTATAAGCTATACAGGCATCTTACACAATACCTATCTTGTCACATTGAGTAAGATTGTTAAGAATATAATGATAATATTATTAAGTAGATCATATTAATTTAGGAACTAAAGTGATTGAGATAATGCATTTTCATCGATTTCCTTGTTTTCAACTAAATTTCAGACTAAATGAACTTAAACATAATTTCAGAATCCATTTAATAATCTTCAACTAAATGATAGGTCCTTGAGTTGAAAACTGATATCGATTTTTAATCAAGTCGGAGTTGATCTATCACTGTTCAACTTAAATTATCTATCACCCTTCTTGATAAATATACACATGACAAAGTATTTTTATTTTCGTATGTCAAATAAATAACTGACAAATAATTATAAATTATAAAGAATCGTGTTGTTCACAGAATCAATCTGAAAAATAAAACATTGAATTTTTTTTCCCTGTCATTCGTTAATTAAAGTATATCTATCGAAATATATCAAACTAACATCTATCAAATTAAAGTTTTTTTTAGTTTGGTTCCTGTTGTAGTTTTTCTATGCATATAAAAAACTCACCCTAAAAAAACAATTTTAGTCAGAATTGACTAAAGTAACAGTGATTTATGTTCAAAGTAATTAATAAGTTAAAAGTAAAAGCTTAGCGTGAATATTTTGACCTAACGTGATACCTGCTACTACCAGAATATCTTTTTATCTTTAACATAACAAGCTATTACAAGTTACTTAAAACACTAAATTAATATAAAAGAGAAAATTATTTTTTTCAAAGTGAAATAATGTGAAAGTTACGTCTATAACGATATATAAAAAGAATTCCCTTTTTTTATCCACATCTCATAATACCAATTATATTCTTTACAATATATTTATTTATTAAATTTTTTAAATTAATGATTATTTTTAACTATTTTCTATAAAACTATTTATCTTTTTTTTTTATTTATCAATAATTAATTTTTCTATTCATTTTACTTTATTTTTAACATTTCACTTCATTTTTAATAAATATAAATTTATTTTATATATTAACTTAATAGCATTACATATTATTTTGAATATACTAAGATATTATCATTCATATTTAAAAAATTGCATATATAGATACGTGATAGCGCACGTGTGTACACTAGTATATTCAACCTGACTATGAAATCTCCTTAAAAAAGTAATTACATAAACAAATTAAACAAATTAAATAAAATTTTAGTATCTTCAAAATTGGTTCACATTATCATTGATACCTCCAAATTTTTTAAATATTTTTTTATATCTAATATTTAATCAATATGTAAATTTGATTATAATAGTTATTTCATTATTTTTTAATTAATAATGTTGGATGTTAATTTTGATTATATATATATATATATAAATATACATAAATATTATTAATTAAAAGTAATAAAGTTAAATTTGGAATCAATATTTATATATTTATTAAAATTTGGAAATAGAATGATAATAAATAAATTTTGAACGTATGAATTTCAATATAAACTAGTTTTAGAATTAACAAAAACTTATTTAATTATAAAAAATATATAAAATGACACGAAATTAGTAATTATTGATTTATTGATAATTCTGTAAAGAAGCAAGGCCCAAGGGGCCAACCCTTGGTCTCACTTGGGATAATAAAAGCATAAAACGTCGTCGTGGCATGTCTGCTGGTAAACCCTAAACCCTAGCCGAATTTTATTTTTATCCGAAGTAGAAGAAGAAGAAACTCTGCGCCCAAACCACACTACCCATTTACTGCTTCGTTCACTACTTTCCAATGGCTCCCGCGAGGAAGAAACCTTCGAAGGCACGCAAGTCCCCGAAGAACCCTAAGAAGGCCCAACCCAAGCACGATTCCAGCTCCGAATCCGAAGAAGACACGCCGTCGCAGCAGCAACCGCAGCAACTCGAACTCGGCGATGACAACTCAGATTCTGCGTCGGAGCTCTCTTCTGGAGGGGACGATCCGTTAGCAGACGATTTCCTCCAAGGAAGCGATGATGATGATGAAGGTGCTGGTTCGAATGCTCGCGTGTGTAGTTCTCGAGATTGTTGCTGTTGCTTTCTTCTGATGTTTGTATATTGCTTTTCTTGGCAGGGAAAGCCCCGGGTTCGGACTCAGGTTCTGGTTCTGATTCTGATGATTATGACATCGAGGAGAAGTCGAGAGCTATTGATGAAGAGAAGGCGAAAGAGGAAGAGGACGCGGAAGCCGAAATGCAGCTCAATATCAACCAAGAGTCTGATGAGTTCAGATTACCGACCCAAGAGGTTTCTCTTTTTTCATATTTTTGGAACCCTCTTTGCTTGCTTAAATAATAGGTGAATAGTTTAGAATGAGTATTTTCTTTTTTAGAATGCTATGTAAGCTAATTGTAAGTCAGGGCTTATTTTGGATTTAGGAAGAGCTATTGTAGCTTATTTTTATTTTTCTTACCTCTCATGCAATGTAAGTTTAATGTGTTTGCTTTGTCGTGCTTTTTAAGTAAGCAAGCTTATGTAAAGAGCTGCTATTAAGCTTAGTCAAGGTGTTTAACCCAAAGGCAGTTTAAACCGGCTACTCTTTGTTTTTAAATTATTGGATGATGGAACATGGGTTGAAAATGTTTCTTTTTCATTTTGGCTGTTAGGAACTCGAAGAAGAGGCTTTGCGTCCACCTGATCTTTCCAATCTCCAAAGGAGGATTAAAGAGAGTAAGTTTTACTATGCTGCTTACTCTCTTTGACTGTTGTGGATACTGTCCAGGTTGTGCTATAAGTGCGTGTTTGGGAAAAGTAATACACGTTTTTTCTAATCCATCAATATAGTTGCTTCTCCTATTGTTGCTTTGGGAGGAAGGATTTTCATATTGGAAGGCTCTAAACGAATATTTAAATACATGTTATGTTGTTGTAACTCTTTTAAATGTTCGTTTTTGTAGTTGTTCGTGTTCTTTCAAATTTTAAGGTTTTGAGGCAAGATGGGGCAACCAGGAAAGATTATGTTGAACAGCTTAAGAAAGATATTTGCACATACTATGGCTACAACGAGTTTCTAATGGGTGCTCTAGTGGAGGTTGGTTACTGCTAGCATATTGAACATTTAGTTCTTCCCAAATGCTATTATTGCCCTTTGAGTTCGTTTTAACCTTGATGTGACTGGACACAAAGGGAGTTGTGTTTCATTCTTGTGTAATGAAAATTTGTAAGAAAACTTTGTATTTTGTTATCTCAGATGTTTCCAGTTGTTGAACTTATGGAACTGATTGAAGCCTTTGAAAAGCCACGCCCTATATGTCTAAGGACTAATACATTGAAGGTTGCATGTCATTTCTGTCATTTTGGGTTTATATCTTAATGTGGATTTATTCATGTTCCCCGCTGATAGTATAAATTTTTCTTCTGCTATCACTCAGACACGCAGAAGGGATTTGGCTGATGTTTTGATAAATAGGGGTGTTAATTTGGATCCTTTAAGCAAATGGTCAAAGGTAAGAAGGACCCATGTCTTGCAAATCTGGACCTTATATTTCTTTGCTGCTATTGACTCCTTGTTATTGTGTAGTTCTTTTTGTCATGAGTACTGGCAAGAACCTAACAAGAAACTGTGATGAATTTTTTATCCGCAGGTTGGACTTGTTGTGTATGATTCTCAAGTGCCAATTGGTGCCACTCCTGAGTATATGGCTGGTTTCTACATGGTAGGTGCCCTTCTACCACTGGCTTCTCATTGCATTTCATTTAATATTGCACGATTCACTTACTACTAGTTCTTTCTGTAGTTACAAAGTGCAAGCTCTTTTCTGCCTGTCATGGCCTTGGCTCCTCAAGAGAAGGAACGAGTTGTTGATATGGCGTAAGTAAACATCATTGTAAAAATGTAGCAATATTCAGTGTTCATGCAGTGGCTAACATGGTCAAGCTCTGACATGATTGTGACATGCATGACTGCTTTTTAGAGTGTCTGTGCTTGCTTCTTAGGTTAATTGATGTTGGTATTATCATTCACATTTTTAATGAGCACTTATTGGTTTTGGTAGCAATGCAGAAAATGTTTCTTTTTGCAATACTTTTATTTTCCTGAAGGAAGTTTATGCCTTTTGCAGCGCTGCACCTGGTGGTAAAACAACTTACATTGCTGCTCTAATGAAGAACACTGGTATTTATAGTGTTTTTATTTGTTTTATTATTTCAAACATTGTACATCAATTACTTGGTCCCAAATAGTCTGTAAAGTTCTTTTCATTGCACTGATCTAAAAAAAGCATTATCCTATTCATTTTTTATGTTGAGGTATTTACAGACCCTTGGATATTTGAATTTGAGTCACTGATTTACCTGCACGATTTTCTTCAAGTTTTATGTTTGTAAATTCGTGAAATTCATGTTTCTAGTAATCCAATCATACTATTTTTTATGGCAGGAATAATTTTTGCAAATGAAATGAAGGTACCGAGGCTTAAGTCATTGACTGCAAATTTGCATCGTATGGGTGTATCCAACACTGTAGTCTGTAACTATGATGGAAAGGAGGTTAGCATCATTTGTATTACTGCTATTTTTTAGTGTTTACTTGTATTTGTTACAAAAGAGCTTTGATGTCCTTACTGCAATAAGATTGCATTATAGTCATTGGTTTTGTATTTTCTTAGACTATCCATTTGGCTTCTCTGTTCTCTATAATTTGTTTGGTTTGACAATTTGGAGTAAAGAATCAGGGCTTCCCCTATATTGTTATGAAATGGTGAGAGAAACATTACAAATATTTGTGACAAGAAAGAATGTAAAGAAAAGAAACTGGAACTATAGGGTGCAGGTCGTTAGACTAACAATTATGTTAATGATGACTATATTCATACTATTTCAATTGATAGTGATTTCAAGAAAAGAGCATTGTCTTCCATCCCTTGTAACATCTTCACTGCCAACCTCAATCTAGCCTTATTCAAAATCTGTTTCAAAAAAACGTTCTTGCTCATGCAATTGTTTCTTCAGGAGAAAAATATCGGTTTGAAAGCTTCAACCCTATCTGGATAGGTTGACAACTGTTTGTCTCAGCTTCTGTTCATGCTCTGCAAGAGTGTTTTTCTGGTTCATCTCAGATTTTAAGTTCACTGTTGCAATAGTAATATGTTAAATTGTTTTGTTTAGCATGTCTAGTTGTTGCTATAGGAATTGTTACATACTTTATCCATTTGATTTATTATTATTTTTATTATTATTATATGTTATCCTTTGTAAATTTATAAATAAGCATTTTGGTTCAACTTCAGATTTTCACATGTCAGTTTCATTTGTAACTCCTATAATCTGTAGGCCTAATGTCTATATTATCTTTTTCAGCTTCCAAAAGTTCTAGGTGTCAATGCTGTTGATAGAGTATTATTGGATGCCCCTTGCAGTGGAACTGGGGTAAGAAATAGTGAATAATATTTAGGGTGTCAATGTTTGGGTGGATTTGATATTTTTTTTTTTGAAGAACTTTGAAAGACACTGAAGTACTTTCTGTATGCAGGTTATATCGAAAGATGAGTCTGTTAAAACCTCTAAAAATTTGGAAGATATACAGAAGTGTGCGCAGCTACAGAAGGTAAATTATCATTTATGTTGAAATGTTGTTTGGGAAGTGAGCAAAGTCAGGCCGTGGCATAATTCATCTTTTGTATTCTGCCATCAAATAGTGGGACAAGTTTTCCATCTTTCTTCTTTCACAGTAAATTTCTTTTTTTTGTTGGTAGAGCAAATCTAACCCCTGAATAATAGTTTTTCCTGACAAACTATTGTTTAGTAACTGGTTTATTTCCCTATAGGAGCTAATTCTTGCGGCAATTGACATGGTGGATGCTAATTCAAAATCTGGGGGATACATTGTTTATTCTACATGCTCAATCATGGTTGCTGAGGTTTGTTTTTCAGTTGAATGTTCTAAGTTTGTATGTTCGTTTTCTTTTCTTTCCTTTTTTATGTCGTATGATTATACAAGTTCTTTCATCATTCTTCAGAACGAAGCAGTTATTGACTATGCACTCAAAAAGCGGGATGTTAAACTGGTTCCGTGTGGACTTGATTTTGGTCGTCCAGGGTAATGATTTTTTTTTGTAGTTTGGTTGTTATTATTAGGAATTATATACGTCAGTATATTTGACATTTGCTTTCCATCAGTTTTATAAGGTTTAGGGAACAACGTTTTCACCCTTCTTTGGAAAAGACAAGGCGTTTCTATCCTCACGTACAAAATATGGATGGTTTTTTTGTAGCAAAGGTATGTATTATCAGTATGATAAATGAAATTGTTGGAATATAAAGCAAGTTGTTGGATTGCAATTTTTTGGGTAAAACCAGGCTACAGATTTATCTTTTTGTTTTGAAACTTGTCAAATTATCTATGTTGAGAACTTGTGGTTTGAGTTCAGTTGTACTTATCGGAGTGCAATACAAAAAAAATCATTTATTTCCGTTAGTTTTGGTATCCTACCTCTTATCTGGAAAAATTTCGATCTCTTTTTGCCAATTTTATAGATTAGCTGGGAATCTGAGTACCGTGTATTTGTATATGGTTAAAATAAACTGAGTTTTTATTCTTCCTAATATTGCAGTTGAAAAAAATGAGTAGCTCAAAGCCTGGTGCAAAATCATCAGAAACAGCCGAGAAGGAGGAAGATATTCCTACTGAGGTGGAGAATGAAAAGGAGAAATCAAATGATGGCAAAAAAGAAAATGGCAATGCAACTTCCGAATCTGAATCCAAAAAGACGAAGAAAAGAAAGTTCCCTTCTAAACCAGTTAATGGTGTAAAAGAAAATGGCAAAGAATCTTCTGAATTTGAGCCCAAAAAGAGGATGAAGAGGAAATTTCCATCAAAGGAAGAGATTTCAAAAGCCAGGTTAGATGTTTTCTCCGTGTAGACGTAGAATATATCTTTATCAGTAAATTTAAACCAGCTTATGGAAATAAACCTTTCTATGAAAACCTTAATGATTTTGTGATTCCTGCAGGGAGGAGAAGAGAAACGATTTACGACAAAAAAAGAGAAAAGTTATTAAACAACAGAAGCAAAAATGACCAAAAGCCAATGGCAATACATGAAGCAGTGATTCAACTCCAAGACAAGTGCTGGGGTGATTGCCAGTTCCATTGAAGTGTACCCTGAAATCATAGGCATGCCCTATTCGTAGGGCACATTTTTGTTTTATTTCTAAGGTAATTTAATGTTTGGAAACATATCACGGATGTGATTTTTCAGGTCTGAGTTAGTGGCACATTTTTTATGCTTTTGGTAGTTCTTTCTTTCACTTCCGGTCATTTTTAGTTGTAAAACTAGTTTCCATCTGCAAAGCTGTAAATCAGAAAAGAAATATTTCTTTTTTTTATTTGCCATCAATTAATTTTAATTTATTTTCTATCCGTTAACACTTCCTTCTGTTTTGCAAGTGAGGGAAGAACTTTTTGCTCGTCCTTGTTATTACAACTTTTGATTATGGTAAATGTGTTTCTGTCTGGAATTATTTGTTGTATTAGTTGTGGTTGTATATATGATAGGAAGTTAAGTTATAAGCTATTTACTGAAAAATGCCCTAATACCACCATTAAAGTTATAAGGAAGATATAAATAAACAGGTATTATTCTTTATTCACGGTTAATGTTGACACTGGTTTATTTTAAGAGATGGTAGCAACTTACTGATGATCCTACAAGCATCCAATCTTAGAAAACTAAGTCATCAACTCAATAATATATATGCAAATTTTTTTAAGAAACGGATTACAGAATCCGTTTCACAGTGTATGAAACGGATTCTGTAATCCGTTTCCCATAAATGTGCAGGCAAAGTGAAAAATGTGCGTGCACCACCTTGTGTGGAACTCTCGGGTATCATTTGAACCACGTCTAGATAAATTTCCTCGTGTCCTAACCATAGCTATAATAAAATAAAATACAAATTATATTATTAAATAAGAAATACTCGCCCTCATCTTCCATTTTTTTTGTACTCGTAAAAACAAAAACAAAACAAGAACTGTAAGTAAGTGTAGGTTGAATTTCACAAATTGAAGAACAATTTTTATAAAAATTAAAGAAGTAAATCAAATGATAAAACGGATTTCACATTTCACTCCAAAACCAAAAAACACAGCCAAAACGGATTCTAGGTTCCGTTTCAGCAGTATGGAAAACGGCTTCCACAATCCGTTTCACCTAAAATAAAAAAAGGAAACCGCTTTTGAAAAAAAAAATTAAAGGAAACGGATTACATATTCCGTTTCCAAAAAAAAAACAAACAGATTTCACAATCC
>Ga0214544_1001685_pt1 | contig 46431 bp, 24 predicted proteins | sample CNSS3metaG_FD_160074 | JGI IMG/M metagenome (GOLD analysis project Ga0214544, IMG submission 160074) | Root nodule microbial communities from cowpea collected in UCLA plant growth center, Los Angeles, California, USA - CNSS3 | ecosystem: Host-associated > Plants > Roots > Nodule | place: USA...
TAGGTGAGACCTCCGAGGTTGCGCTTCAGTGGTCGGGACGTAATCCCATGGCCCTTGGTAGTGGGTGTCCATGGTGGTGCCCCATCTGTATAACTAGGTAAGGATTCAAGGTAAGGATTGCATCCAGACACTCTAAGGGGTCAATTAGTCTCACTTAGAGCGGACTAACCCCTGTGGTGAGAGTAGCAGGAGGTCTGAAATTCATTAAGGGCTAACCTTGTGGTGAGGGAAATCGATTCATTGAAACATTTGTAACACATAGCTCGGGGGTGAGCATAGGTATACACCACAAGTGCAAGCATCCGCTGAATCCGACCAGGTTATACGTATCCGGATGAGTCGAGTCGAGTCGTATTGTATTGAATGAAGAGTCATGACATGCTTGGTTGTTGTATGGATATGGGGTGGTGAAAATATAATTGACTGTATGATGAATACGTTATTGGCTCTAGCTTACCCGTTTTGTTGTATGGTTGTATTGTATGTGGCTGTTCTTTCTTGCGATGATCATCAATTTGATTTATGGGAGCAAATGGGCGAGGTTCTCGTGGCCAACAAGGGAATGGTGATTCCGCTGCTTAGCCATCTGGGCTGGAGTTATTTTCTTCATGTTTTCTTTAGGGCTACGACCCATGTATCGTTTTATGTATTTCTACCCTACACTCTTTGTTAGACTTGTATCTGGTTTTCGTTGGCATCGTGGTGTGCCCAGGTTGTGGGGGTTGGGTTAAGGACCCCAAGACTACACTACTGCATTATTGTTTGCGTGACGTTTCTTTTAATTTCGCTTAATAATTAAATGGGACGTTACACATGAGAAATGGTTTTTTCGTTCATGGTGCTTTTATTTTTTCAATTCAATACACTATTTGCTTTACTTTTTCAATCACATGTGGATTATTTTTTTTGAAATAAACATTAAATTAATAAAAGACACCCCAATTTGCTAAAACTTTGTCAATTTTTCTTTGTCAAACAATCAATTTCCTAATAAGATACATCTTAATGGACAAATTGTAGATAGGAATGATCTAAGACCAAGCCATCAAGAAGTTGAGAGTGTCGTATTAGTATAGAAACAATATGTAGATAGGAATTATCTAAGACCAAGCCATCAAGGAGTTGAGAATGTCGTACTAGTATAGAAACAATAGACATCGGTTAATAAAAGAATTTAGAGTTATGTCTCTAATCAGAAAGAAAAAGTGAGAGGAGAAAAGAAAAACAAAAAGTTAAATTTGAAAAAAAAAGAGATTGGAAATAAAGAGATCGTAGAATATTTTATCATTGTATTCTCATATAATCTCTTATGATCGATGTTAGCATATTCCTATTATGATTTATGTTAAGGTGTGAAATTAATCCTAAATTTTAAGATTGCATAGAGTAGTTTTCTAAAATTGAATTAGAAAGACATTAAAACTACAGTAACTTACATTTATAAAAATGAATTTTTAGATTTATAATTATTATTTTACGATCTTTTTTCCAAATTAAAATTTCCTCCAAATAAATGCTTATGTTCTTTCCCTGCTTCCATTGCTGAAATTGTATTTCGCTGTCTTGGTGAGTGTCAATTCCAATTGGAGTCGAAAAGGAAGCCGCGAACTGGAAAAACAGTTTTCCTTTCCCCTGAATAGCCTTGAATAGGAAAAGTTTTCTCCCACTTTTACGTATATCCAATTTTCTCCATGATTTGAAATGTTGAATACATGAATGAATTGGAAAATTATTGCCTCTAGTAGGTCAATTCAGCCACTACCAAAAAGAATCATATATTTGTTGAGAATTTTGTTTTAAATTGTTTTTTCTAAAAAATATTTACAAATTTTACTATGAAAAATAATTTTCAAAAAAATATTACTATTTTTCTAAAACATTTTTAACTTTAAGATTTTATAAAAAATACTTACAAATTTTATAATTTTGTAAAAAAATAATTATTAATGAAAGAATTACTTATTAATTAAATTCTTTAAAAAAAAAGAAAATAAAACTTTTCGTGCAAAATGTTATAAAAAATTTATAAGAAAAGTTTCATAAAATATAAAAAATTTCAGTAGTATTGGAAATATTAGAATTCGGAAAGACCTATTGTACGATATCATGAGAATTCCTTGAGAGGAAATGAATGTTTAAAGAGCGTCAGTTTTACGGGATATAACAAACCAAATGCTTTAATTACAAATTACATGAATTACATGATTGTAAATAATTTTTATTCAAGTGCCTTTATGGATGTTGGTAGAGATGGCAATGAGGCGGAGTATTACGAGAGATTTCACTATTCCATACCCATTCTTATTGAAAAACTTCATCCATATATCTATATTTAAAATCAACGGGTATCTACAATCCTTGTTTTGTAATACCATGTAGTTACACAACACCTAAAGAGACCTTTGAAAATGAGTATCGCATATATTCAGGTGGCAAGATGAGTTCACATGGGCCATTGGTAGTGGCGGATCTTGATAAAAAAGTTTGGAAGAGCTAAAATAATATACTCAAGTCTTATATATTTAATTATTATTACTAATATAACAAAAGTATATATAATTTAGTATTGAAATCTTTGTATATTTTTTTTAAAAGAATTATAATTTTGAAATTGTATTTGATATGAAACTCATTTTAAATAAGTTTTTCTAACTTCATCTCTTTCCCTGAATATTCTCATATTTGATAATGTTTTCTTATAATAGTTCCAAAGAATTAATATAAAACATTCTGCCTATAATTTAAAAGAATTAATATGAAATTTTCCACTTACAATTCTTTGAATCTTAAGAAATGGTCATTTAATTCAACAATTGAATTCTTAGTATCATGCTTGAAAATAGGTGAAGAAGTAAATTTGTATTGTTTTTATCTTCAAGGGTATCTTCTCTTTTATCACTTAAAAGAAATGAATCTATTTTATTTTTCATCAATAATAACTGTTTAAAAAAAATTAAGATTAAAAAATAATTTATCAAAATCTAATCAAAAATTGAGAGACGTAATTACTAAAACAATATATGATAATCAAGTCACCTTTAAAAAATGGTTATGAAAAAACATGTAGTACCTAACTTTTCTTTTCATATTTATAAAAAAATAAATATACAAAAAACTCATAAGATGAAAAAAAAAATTAAATATCAAACTATTAATTTTCGATTAAGAGAAATGAGAAAATTACTTCTTTTTTTATCCTAGTAGAGAACGGATGACAACTAAAAGCAAGAGAAGGAATTTATGTCTAACTTTCTAGTTTTTTAAAACAAAAAACCAAAGAAGAGATGCAAGAGTAATAAATGAATAATACAATACATGAAAAAATTCAAATGAGAGAGAACAAAAAACTATATCTCAATAAATTTTATTATTCTTTATTATGTTTAATTTTTTATTTTATTATTTATTATTATTAAATATTATATTTTATAAAAAAGTTTAAAAGAAATTAAAAAATTTTAAACAAAATTAAAAAAATATTTAAAGAAAAAGTAAAAGATCTTGGGGGGTCATGGCCCCCTGCGGACCTTCTAAGTTCCGCCACCACTGGGACATGCAATTTAATTTTATGCTGTGGTTTTATTTTTTGTTTAGAAAAAATCTTTTATGTTCCTAGTTTTAGAAGAACTTTCCATTTTGCAACTTGCACCTTTTGGTTTTTCCTTAAATTTTTAAGGATATTGGTTTTACTTTATTGAATAAATTGAAAGTTATTAGTTTTTATAAACTATGTGATGGTTTTTATTCTATTAAATTATAGAACTACACTTTTTATAGTTATATGCATGTTTCTATTTAGTTAAAACAATGTGTTGTAAATGAGATTCTCTATGTTACGAGACACAAATTAGGACATGTCTCCATAACTAAGAATCAAGTGATTAGTAAACGATGAAGTACTTAAAACTTTAAAGTTTGGGAACTCAAATGTATTAAAATTTGGGACAGGGATGAATTTCAATTTTGTGTCTAAATTTAGGATCTAAAAACATAGTTGAAAATATTTGCTAAGAATATAAACATATACAATGTCATATATTTATTTTTATTATTATAAATAACAAAGAGTAAAGCATATGCGAGTTTGACTATACTCATCTTATATACATGTATTTTTTTTTCATCTTGGTCTTTATCAGAAAATAATTATATCATACTTATGTCCTCTTTTTCTATCTACTATTCTGAATAATAATTAAATATTTTTTACAAAAGGTAAAAATTAATGTTATAAATATCAAATAAAATTATAAAATAATGAGGTTTTTTAACAAGAGTGGTGTAATTTGTTAAAAAACAGATCTGTCTAATATTCTTAACCACAAAGGGATCTGAATTGATTAATGAGTTTTTCACTTGTTTAATGTGAATCTTGAAGGACTCTTTAAGTCTTAAAACTCAATTAATCAATTTCGCAGTTGTGGGTTAATGGACTGTTTAAAAACAATTAAGAAAGATTGTGAGAGAAGAGAAAGAAGCACTACACCACAATTTATACTGGTTCGATTCAAAAAGAATCTACGTCTAGTCTTCTCCTAAGTAAACCCACTTAGGAGGATTCCACTAATACAATTAGGATCCAAGAATTACAAGAACACCTATATAATTCTAGAACCTAAAACCCAAGAACTTGATCTACCAATCAAGAACTCCCCTTAGGAGCAATGCATCCACACAATTGCACCTAGGCCTACACTTCACACAATGAAGCAACTGTAATCAAGAATACAATAAACAGAATCAAGAAACGAATACACCTATGTTGTGCAGATTTGACAATATGCTCCTTGATTCAAGCAAGACCCATCATGGTAGAATCAACTATCAATCTTCTTGGATCTGCACTTGAATGATCTTCCAGAATGATCAATCTCTCTGTGACTATCAGAAGGCTCTCGCTCAGAAGGAAAAACTGCGTGATTTGTCAATGCTCTCCAATCCCAAAACAGATTCTAAAACCAGCTTTTATACAGAGTTTTCTGCTGTCATTAATTGATTAGCAATTTACCTAATCGATTATTATCGTGAGTGTATTTTCACTGCCTTAGTGCAGTACTCACAGCTAATCCATTAGTTAAACAGCTAGCCATTCATGTTTGCACCAGCAAGAGTGTAATGGTCCAAAGCAGCACAAAGCAGGCCTAATTTACATCTGATAAAGAAATCTATTAGCCTAATGCATAACCTAACTAGACCAAATCTATGTTCTATTCTAATCTAGTAGACATCATCAAAACCATTCTTCATTTATAGGTGAAGTAGCTCCCCCTATCAACATAATTTTTTATTAAAATTACCATAGTAGACAGATTCAAAAATAAATTATGTAAATGGATAAAATCATATATGATAAAGTATGATTTTAAATTATTAAAAATAATAAAGTCGTACGTAAGGGGTACGACTTTTTTTTTTATAAAAGAATTGTCGATCATACGACGATTTCACTTTTTTATTAATATATATTTATAATTTTAAATATTTTTTATTTTATCCTTTGAAAGTAACTTCTTTTTTATTATCTTTTATATTTTTATTTTAAAATTTAAAATTTTTATTTTTTATTTTCATTCAAAAGTTATCTTTTTACATTAAAATTACTTTTTAATAATATGTAGTTCAATGTTTTAATTTTTTTCTAATTTTTGTACAATTATATATTTTTTTAAGATTTTTTTAATAATTTGATTAATAAATTAAATATAAAATTTAATGTTCTTTTATATTTTAAAAAAGGAATTATATTTTGTTAGTTTTATATAAAAATATTTTTGATTTTCAAATTTTTAACTAAATTTATTTTTAAAATTATATTTATATATATAAAATTTTCTTATTAAACTATATATATGAATATTAATTTAATAAATTATAACAATATTTAATATTTTAAGATATATTTTATAAATCTATATATATTGTTTTAAAAAGTATATATAGATAAATTTAATTATTCAAATTATATTTATACAATTATTCATTAAAATAATGATATATATATATATATGTATATATATGTATATATATTAATATATTAATAAAAAATAATGATATATATTTTTAATACAATATATATATATATATATTAATAAAAAATAATTTTAATTTAATTTTTAATCAAAACATTGATTATATCATTTTGATTAATATAATTTTAATATTAAAAAAAAAATTTAAAAAAAATATGTGATAAAGATATTATATATCTCCTGCTTTTATTTATATTGATAGAGATATCATATATTTGATTCTCTTTTATTATTATAAATATTCTATTTTATTTAGTTTTTACTTTTCCCTCTATATTATGGGACATTGTACTCTATATATTGAGTTATTTTTCATCCAAACTTTTCTTGTGCGTTTTTTTGTATGTATCATTTCTTCTTTCTCTTACACGTTAAAATAAGAAATATTTAAATATAAATATATTAATAAAAAAATAAGTCGTACATTTGATGATTTCTTTATAAAATTAAAAGTAATAATTCTCATATAGGACTTCATAGTTTAAAATCGCACTTATCATATACGATTTCATCCATTTACGTAATTTTTTTTTTTAAAATTGCTTATTCGATAATTTTAGTAAATATTACGCCACTCTTGTAAAAAAATCAAATAATAATTGAAAAGGATAAAATAAGAACAAAAATAGTACAAATAATTAAATGTGTCTTGAAAATAAGATATGAAACTAAAGAAAAAAAAGGTTCATATAAAGTTTTATATAATTTAATAAATTAAAAGAATTTTAATAATTTAAAACAAAAATAATATAAAGATGAAAATAAGTATTGGAACGAGAATAAAATAAAGACAAAATGATACATACTCATACCAGTTTCCATTCATAATTTAAAAAATTTAGTATTATCTATACTGATATCTAGTCGATACAATTTTTTTTTTATCAAAATCAAGATGAATTCAAATAATAACGTACGATATAATCTAGCTCATTTATCATTTCTACTTATCAATTATATTTTACAAATTTCATGTAAAAAATAACAACATATTTAAGATGTCAAATATTTGATATCGTGTAAAATACTTTACTCTTTTGTCGAGCATATATATAAGAGTGTTGACTAGCATGGCATCGTGAAAACATTTTTACGTGATTTTCTCATAAGGAAAATTCAACCTATTGTATCAAACTAATAAAAGGCCTTTCACAGAAAAATGAAAAAAATAACTTTTGTGTAAATTAAAATTAATATTTATACAAGTCCAAAATCAAATTTTGAAAAAACTTATTTGCAAATGATGAGTTTATCCATAAACTCATTTTAACTTGCAAAAAAACTTCAATTCAAATTTTCTTATATTTATTTTGAATATATAATTCATAGTGGTCTAAACAATTCCTAAATATATGTGGAGTATAAATTTACCATACAAGAAAGAAGAATAGAACAGAGATAATGAAATATGTAACCAATGTCGATAATTCCAACATTTAACAAACTATATATGGTCATGTTCATCACGATGACATGACTGATACACACTGTACCTTATTCTAAGCTTTGTAAAGTGAAGTTCTTTGTGAAAGGGATAAATAGCATAATTGAAAGCATTGTAAAGTGAAGTTCTTTGTGAAAGAGATGAATAGCATAATTGAAAGCATTGTAAAGTCAAGTTCTTTGTGAAAGAGAGTCAGAATTGAAAGTTTTCAAGGTTTAATATTTATTCAATAAACCATAGTTTAGGTAAGAAACTCATCATATTCCGAACCAGGGCAGGAGAACACTTCATTCAAGTTCCACTGCTTCCTCTTGTAAGCTATGACCTGAAAACAGACACAAAAAATGTGACAATTATTAATATTCGTAAAAGCAATGATTTATTTGTTTTAATTTAACTTGTGTTGTAACATGTTTAAGTTTTAAAGAGTAAATTTATTAATTACCAGATGGCCAAGGCTGAGATTGTTTGTTATGATTTCAGCCAACTTTTGATCTCCTCTCCCAAGAAATTGAGTTTCATATTTGTCTGCATCAAATTTTTCACGACCACTCACAAAGCTAGGTCCACACCCCTTCACCACGTAAAGGTCAATTTCTTCAGTTTGCAGCTGGGTTTCATGGGCAACATACTGCAGACAGAACAACAACGTTAGCACCAAAAAGACATGTACTATAAAATAAAAGGTTTCAAGATGGGAAGAGAAAAACCTGGCACAGTTGGTCGATCGATAGAGTGGGCCTACAGTTAAGGTATGGCCTTGGCAAATTTGGCACTCTTGCTTCCTCAAAAGAGACGAGTTTGATGAAGATGTCCAACTGAAATTAGGTTAAAAAATGTAACAGTAATTCTTGTATATGAAAAAAACTGATAACCACATATATAGGTCTGGAGAAAGAATGTACCTCATCATCATTCTGATTTGAGTTTTGCAGATGATGGATGAATCTCTCCAAGCGATTGGCCCTCCTAGCTGCAGCATGCCTAGCATTGGTACTGGTCTGAGTCCTGGGGCCAAATCGCCCCCAAACAAGTTTATCAGATGAGGAAATGAGACTTCGAAGTGATCCAGTTTTTACTGTGCTTGCATTAGTCTGATGCTGAGAGCTTTGTGATTGTATCTGTAACTCAGCAAAGTGAGTGACAGGTATTACTTGTGTCTCTGTCTCTTCAGCAATAGGAGGCAATGTGATGTCCCTGCTAGAACTAGATTCTGCATTTCTTGCACTTCTTCTCAGTGTTGCACTCCTTGAGGACCTAGATGTTGCAGCAGCAGCACCCTTCTTTCCCGCTGCCTCACTTTGTCGTTCAAGAGTCTTGCCATATGCTTCTTGCATCGACTTCCGAATCACAAAATTTTGTCAAACATAAAAAATTTGAATTAAACATTTTACCTCGTATAAAGTGTCATACATGTGTTCATAACCAATATGTGTTGGATACAAGGATGTGTCATAGGTGTGTTCATAACCAATATGTGTGGGATACAAGGATGCACCAATTGTGAGGTGTGTTCGAGCTTTATAGCTTGTAAGAAATGATAATATGTTGTTGATAGTGATTATGTTATGTTAGTCTATATCACTAGTCCTTAATCAATTTTAAAATGGAAAATCATTTTTTAACAAAGTTTTCTGGACAGACTTTTGATAATGCACGTGTGGTAGCACCTCAATGGATAAAAGAAATGTTTGAAATGACTTGAAAAAAAAGGAAACATGTTTTGGTGTGTGTTGAGAAACAAATTTTGTTAAAAAAAAGTGTCAAAATATCATAATTCTTTTAAAATTGGTAAAAAATTGAAGGAATTATGGATAGTACAACTAAAGGCTTTGTAACGGTTTGAGTCCGTGTGACGACGTGGGATATTGGCCTTTTTAGAATCAAAGGACATATTAATTATTATATTCTTCCTAACTTAATCTCTCATATTGGATAAAGTTTATCAAAAATTATAAAACTGTAAGTTAGAGTTACTAAATAAGAAAAAAGAAAAAAAGAGTCATTGGATAGGTTGCCTGAGTTAAAAGTTTTGACTTCAATACCCACATAACTAAATAAAAGTCTAGTTTGACTACTTCTACATTAACTAAAGCACTTTAGAGAATTAGTTTATGAAAAACAAAATTAAGGAAATATTAACGTATGAATCTTACCTTTATATTATTTTTTGCATCATTAGAGAGAGTCATTTCCTGGGTCAAAAACATTCTGATGAGTTTTTTTTTTTTTTTTTTTCATTTTGAAAATGAAAAACAAGACAATGTGTAAAACATATGGATATTACCTTTTCCTCGTATTCATCAATGTTTGGATAAATGACAGAAATCAATTCATCAAAGACGCGGTCTTCCCTTAGTGATCTTCGGCTTGAACAGTGAGTACGACAAGCAGGGCATTCATTGTTACTGCAACAAAACCATTCCATTGTATTGAAAATTATAAATGAAAAAGAAAAAAGAAAAAAGAAACTTTTGCAAATATGCACAATCATCCCAATTTATATTTAAACAAAAAAATGGTGGTTGTTTGAGGGTAAACCCGAGGCGAAAGGATTTCTCTATGCAATCCTTGCAAAAGCGATGCATGCATTCCATGACAACTCTTGCATTTCGAATGATCCCTATCATAAAAAATAGTAAACAAAATAACAAGTTAGATTATACATCCATGTATCCCTATCACCCTTTAAGAAATTGCAATTTAAAAATATTCATAGTTGTTAAGTATCTCTTCTGTGTGTATTTCATACATGCATAAATATTTTTATGGAGTTTTACTAATCTTGTGCACTGAAACTAAGCCAGAAATCAAATTCAATGTGAGTGGTGTTATTATTATGCTTTAGGGATTTTACCAAATAAATAAGACATTTTACAGTTAGTTATTTAATTCTATTTGGATTTACACGGGTTTTGACCTAGGTTTTTGCTATAGGTTTTTATCTTTTGAAGTGCTCAGCTCAAAGTATAGGCTTGAATAAGAAAAAAAAAACCCTAAAACAAATGAAAGGTACGTCTTCTAATCTATAGTAGGGATTTGTAGTCTCAATTATCAATCAAGAAAAATATTGAACCGAGCTAAGTGATTAAGGTTTGAATTAATGCATGATTTGCTACATGTAAAAATAAATGCCACTACCTATGAAACATGATTGAGGAGCTTGTTTTAGATTATAAATAGCCTTTTTATCCTACACACTAATGTTTTGTCTCTGAATCATGAACATTTTTTTAAAGTTGTATCATTGTAAGACATTGAGGATGTGAAAATAAAGGGAATGGAAAAAAAAAATGCAAACAAAAAACCAATCAGAACATGCAATTTTATAAATTAATTTTGAGGATTAACTTCTTCATAAAGCTACCTACGAAATTTAGTTATTTATATCAAAATTTGTTGCTCATTAAAAGACAACATGGATTTATCATAATATACCATTTTATCACAATTATCTTGTCAAAAAACCTCACAATTGCCTTAATTTACTAAAACAATTATGTTACAACAAAACCTTGCTTCAATTATATTTCCGTTCTCTACAAATAATGTTTATACATACCAAGGCAGATTGGGCATTCAACATCCTTTCGCAGGGCTTCCAGGTCAAAAGGATACCACCTATAAAAAACAAAAGTTAGGATATTATTAAAACTAAAAGTCATCAAAATTGTCACATTTTTTTGTTGAATTATATATTTTTTTCTATCTTAAAAATATATATCAAATTCATTAAAAATGATAAAGTAAAAATAAACAAGAGGTAATGACCAGACACAATAGAGAATAACAATTCAATAGATAACTCAAAAGCAACATTTGTATGGAGAGAGGTTGTTTGTCCAAATTAATGAAAAGGATCAAATGTGTCTTCTTATTTTTCTATTGCCCATCAAATTGGCTAAAATATAATATTGATATTATCTACATTGTAGGCTTAAGTTTGTTCCTTTATTCTTTTTGTTTAAAATGTTTCAATTTGGGTTCTAGGTGGCATGTGACAGTGAAAATGTCATTTATTTAAAATTGACACATTTATAAAAATATACTAATAACAAATCCTTTAGCAAGATATATGATGTCAGGTTTTACAGAGGGAGTATCACTGGGGAGATACAACACACCAATGAGATCTGAGCCTAACCACATAAGACACTGACACCACTCTCAACCCAAAACCTTAAGGCAATGAGTTTATGGGTCTTTATTCTTATATAGTGCTCTACTTTCTCAATTCTGGTCAATGTGAGACTTAGACTCACACTTGGATTCCTAACATATGAGACATGACTATAGGCTTTATTAAACAAGTATCACAACAAACTTATCCGGAATTTACTCTAGAGAAAGAATGAAAAGAAAAAAAAAATCTTTTCTATAAACTAAAATTATCGTTTATACAAGTTACACTGAATTTAAAGTCTAAGAGAATTTGGACAAATCAGTACATGCATGGCTAATTTTAGTTTATAAAGAATAAAATTATGCTTAAGAAGCAAACTAGTAAAAATAGTAAAGTTGGAGTTAAAGAATACTTGTGTTATAAATCTCAATGAGAGATTAAGAGATTTTCTAGGAGTTACATTATGTACTAGTGTAAAATAGTAATGTAAAATAGAAGTAGAAGAAATAATACTTATATAATTAAAGATTAATTTAGTGTGACCCTTCAATAATATCTTGAAAGAAAATTAAATAACTCAACTAGATTACATTAGTACAAAATTGAATTTTGTCTGATTATCTATTACACTTGTGTATTGTTTACTATATTAAACATTTGAATTTAAGTTTTTGTGAAAATTGTTTTGTCAAAAGACTTTCTTAAAGTATAGATGCTTTTCTACCAATTACTATGTATTTTCCAGGAATTACAAAAAGAAAAAAAATTAAACTTTATTTAACCCTTTTTAGAGCTGACATTTATTCCTAAAGAAAATAACCAAAATTCAAGCTGCACAAAACTTCCCAAAACTAAGAAAATTGATTTACATAAAATAATTCACTATAACAAAATGTCTTTCTCTTATGAAGAAAACAAAATATTAGAATTATTAACATAATTTTAAAAAAATATTTTTGATAATTGAGAAAGAATCCAAAATTTTGGATGAATTGATATGTAGAGGCGAGACAAGCAAAATAAGATCAACGGGTAACTTTGCAAGATACAAACATGACATCAAAATCTAAGTGAAGTTCTCAAACCACATCATTTTTTGAAAGAGATTTTAGGCAATTTTATGACATGTACGTTGAATTTTGTGTAAAGAAATACAACATAAAAATGTGTGATATTAACACTTTATATTCTTGTGTTGTTCTCTTATCTTTTGTTTGTTTTTGTCAACATAAATAGCTTGAAACATTCATAGGGACATCTTTTTCATCAACAACTTGAAACATTCATAGGAACATCATTTTGTAAAAGGGTTGAAACACCTTTTTGTAAAATGTTAGAACACCCAAGCGTTTCCTATTATATCTATTATTTACTATTTATAAAAAAAAATGAAGATTTGATTTATGATTCAAGAAACTAAAATTGCACAATTATGGTATAGAAGGAAAATATTTCAATTAGGATTATTTCAAGAAACTAAAACATTATTTAATTATCATTACTTCATTCATGATTAAAAGATCAAAACTTTATTAAGATTTTTGTGCATATATTGACACAAATTGTAAAACAATAAAACAATTAATTATGGTATAATTAACTAAGTTCATATCGATAAAAAAAATCATAAAGCAACAAATTAAAAATAAATTCTAAGAAAATAAAAATGGAAAATTAAATTTAATAAAATAGAAAATAGGTAATAAAAATTGGGCTAACATACACTTCGTCATCGTCTTCACTCTCCGATTGACTTGTAAGACCTACGAAAACACGTAAGAGAAGAGAAGGTAAACAAACAAACAAAAAATCCAACAACTACATTATCATCAACACTCAAAACAATCAAAGTAATAAAAATAATAATAAAGATAACAAAAATAATAATAAAGATAAAGCAGAATCATAAGCAATGAAAGCCAAGGACTAAAACATCCACATATATGGAATAGATCTTTAAATGATTTGGAAAATTGATAACAAAATTTAATGTTTTAAATTGCAATCATGATTTCAATTTCATCATGTTTCTTAACTTTATAAGAAATTGAAAATACACATATCATCATATCCCAAAACAAAAAATTTGAGGGCATCATGACTGAAATCTTAATGGTTGACCAATATCGAAAAAATTAGACAATAATTAATTAAAAATAAACCAACCTGTGGGTGCATCTTGTCGAAACTTTTGCTTGTTTCTCTTATTCATAGGGTTAACCTTGGTGTATAGGTTCAATTGTGTTATGTAGGATCACTTCTCTAACATATGTGAAGAAAGAAAAGAATAGGTGGTAGAAGCAAGAGAAAGGTGACAAGGAAATGATGAGACTTCTATTGTTTTATAGATGATTTCCCCCTAATAACATACCTTGTTAGGGTTGGTGTGTTGTGCGTTACGGTTCTCTTAACCAGTGAAACTTTGATACAAAACTGTGGTCATCATAGTTACGGTCCAATCAACGCGAAGGGATTTTCATTGGGTCCACCTGATGAATATGATATTGACATCAATCTTATTTTTATGGTTAAATTACACATTTGGTCCCTATTTTCGTCTATTTTTTCCAATTCAGTCCTAATATTAATTTTTTGTTCAATCAGATCTTAATTTTCGTCAATTTGGTCCTTTTTGCTAACTTCGTTTGAATGATTAATGATAATGAACAATGACTGTCACATATCAGTTTGCGACTCTTTTTGGTTTTTTTTAATCATTGGTCTAAAATTTCAAACTAATTGTAACCCTAAACCAAAAATATATAATAAAAATTTGAATTTTAATAAAAACATCATTATAACATTTATGTAAAAATTGAATTTAGTCTCAATTTAGGGAGGGACAAAATTGCTCCATTATAAAAAAATTAGGACTAAATTTCAAAAATATAAGAACCAAATGAATATAAAATATTGACTTTGACATGTGGACATTATTTAAAAAATTTTAAAAAATTAAAAAATAAAATAAAAAATCATGAAGTGACATGTTTCAATCACTGTTTATTACCGTTAATTATTTAAAAGTAATTAGCAAAAAAGACGAAATTAAACAAAATTGACAAAAATTAGGACTTGATTGAACAAAAAAATATTAGGACAAATTGACAAAACTGAACGAGAATAGGGATCAAATGTGTAATTTAACCTATTTTATTTACACATTTATTTTATGCGGTCCAATCACATTGAAATAGTTTTCGTTTGGTCCACATGATATATTTGGTATTACCATCAGTTTTATATTTATTTACATATTTATATTATTTGTCGTTTTCATTAATTTTTTTCTTTCATTAATTAAATATTAATTTTTATTGTTATTTTATACATTATTAGTCTCAAGTAACGTACCTTGTTAAGGTTAATGTGTTGCACAACCAAGTTTTCTTAACCAATGAAACTTTGACACACAAAAATTGTTCATCACGGTTACGCTCCAATAACCATTAAGGGGTTCTTGTTAGGTCCACCTAATGGATTTGATATTACCATCAATTAATATTTATTTAAATTTTGATTTCATTTTTCATTTTTATTTTCATAATTTTTGTTTATTTACTTCAATATTTATTAATATGTCGGCTTAAATCCTGATTTGATCCTAATTTTTGTTCAGTTTTTTACAATTTGATCCTAATATTTTTTTATGTTCAATTTGGTCATAATATTTGTCAATTTTGTTCAATTTTATTCTCCTTGCTAAGAACATTTAAATAATTAACATATGGTGAACAATGACTACCACATATTATTTCATAGGTTTTTTTTTGTTTTCTTAATTTTTTTATTTTTTAAAAAGATGTCCACGTGATAAGCTAGTATTGTGGCACGAGTCAGGATCCATGTCACGTGTTAGTGGCAATTTTTTATATTCAATTTGATCCTAATATTGATTATTTTTGTTTAATTTAGTCCTATTTTTCTTAAAATTGAGCAATTTTGTACATCTTCAAATTGAGAAAAAAAATTAATTCTTCAAATTGACACGATATTGATTTGACAAGTGTACATTTTCTAAAATTAAAAAAATAAAATAAAAATCTAAAAAATCATGAAATGACACATGGTAATATGTTCACTGTCCTTTAATTATTTAAACAAAGTTAACAAAAATGACCAAATTGAATAAAATTGCCAAATATTATGACCAAAAATTGAACAAAAAAACATTAGAACCAAAATAAAAAAACTGAACGAAAATTAGGACCAAATTAACATACATTATTAAGATTAGTATGTTGTGCACTCAAGTTATCTTAAACAATTAAACTTTACCCAAAAAAATTAATCATGACAAAATATGGACAAATCACAATGAAAAGGTTTTCGTCTGGTCCGCCTAATAGATTTAATAATACCATTAATGTTATATTTATTTATATATTTATTTTATTTGCCGTTTTCATTCATATTACTTTTATTCAATTACTTAAATATTTATTGATGTTGTTGTTTTATACATTATTAGCCTAATGAACATTTAAATAATTAAGAGATGGTGAACAATGACTACCACGTATCATTTCATAGTTTTTTTTTTCTCAATGTTTTTTATTTTTTAAAAAGATGTCCACGTGACAAGCTCGTATCGTGGCACGATTCAGGATCAATGTCACATATCTGGGTCAATTTTTTATATTCAATTTGGTCCTAATATTGATTATTTTTGTTTAATTTAGTCCTATTTTTCTTAAAATTGAGCAATTTTGTACATCTTCAAATTGAGAAAAAAAATTAATTTTTATATAAATGTTATATTGAATTTTTTATTAATTTTTTTTACATTTTTATCAAATATTTTTTGTTTTAGGTTTAAAATTAGAACAAAAAAAAATTTCAAAGTGTGGTTTAACACCATTGGTTTAAATTTTAAGAGGTTAAAAATCACATAAACTATTAAAAATCACATAAAATGTTATACAACATTATATTAATTGATTATATTACTTTATTTGATTTTTAACCCGTTAAAATTTAAAACCAGTAGTGTTATTCCCCATTTTCAAAATTTTCATTTTAATTTTAAACAAACTCTATCTCCAAAATAAAATAATAAAAATGTGAATTTTAATAAAAATATCAGTATAACATTTATATAAAAATTAAATTTGGTCTTAATTTGGAGATGGACAAAATTGCTCAATTTTAAAAAAATTGAGACTGAATTGAACAAAAATAACGAATATCATGACCAAATTGAATATAAAAACCTAATTCTGACACATGGTGTTGATCTTGACACATGACACGATATTGATTTGAAAATTGTACATTTTTTTAAAATTAAAACAATAAAATAAAAATCTAAAAATTCATAAAATTACACATGACAGTTACTGTTCACTACCCTTTAATTATTTAAACAAAGTTAACAAAAATGACCAAATTGAATAAAATTGCCGAATATTAGAACCAAATTGAACAAAAAAACATTAGAACCAAAATAAAAAAACTGAAGGAAAATTAGGACCAAATTAACATACATTATTAAGATTAGTATGTTGTGCACTCAAGTTATCTTAAACAATTAAACTTTATCCAAAAAAATTTAATCTTGGTCATCGACAAATCACAATGAAAAGGTTTTCGTGGTCCGCCTAATAGATTTAGGATTACCATTAATGTTATATTTATTTATATATTTATTTTATTTGTCGTTTTCATTCATATTACTTTTATTCAATTACTTAAATATTTATTGATGTTGTTGTTTTATACATTATTAGCCTAATGAACCTTGTTAACGTTAGTGTGTTGCACAATCAAGTTATCTTAGCCGATGAAAATTTCACATAAAAATTTGTTCATCATGGTTATAGTCCAATCATCGTGAAAGGATTTTGGTTAGGTCTACTTGATGGATTAAATATTACCACCGATCTTCCATTTATTTACATTTTTATTTCTTTTTTCATTTTTGTTATTTTGATTTCTATTTCATTATTTATATATTTCTTGGCATTCTTTTATACATTATTATCCTTAAGTAATGTATGTTTTCAGGGTGAGTGTATTGTACACTCAAGTTATATTAACTAATAAATATTTTACACAAATATTTGTTCATCATGATTATATTCTAGTTACTATGAAGGGATTTTTGCTAGGTCCACCGAAAGGATTTGGTATTACAATCAATTTTATATTTATTTAAATATTTATTTCATTGTTTTTTAATTACTTCAATATTTCTTAATATCGTTTTTACACATTGTTGTCCTCGATTAACAAACCTTACTAGGGTTAGTATGTTGTGCACTCAAGTTATCTTAATCGATTAAACTTTATGACAAAATTTTTCATCATGGATACAGTTCCATCTCAATGAAAGGGTTTTTGTTTTGTCCACCTGATATATTTGATAATACCATCAATCTTATATTTATTTCCATATTTATTTTATTTGTCGTTTTCAATCATTTTACTTCTATTCAATTACTTAAATATTTATTGATGTTTCTGTTTTATACATTATTAGCCTCGAGTAATGAACCTTGTTAAGGTTAGTGTGATGCTCAATGAAGTTATCTTAGCCAATAAAAATTTCACACAAAAAATGTGTTCATCGTGGTTATAGTTCAATCATCGTGAAAGGATTTTTGTTAGGTCCACTGGATGGATTAATATGACCATTGATCTTACATTTATTTACATTTTAATTTCATTCATCATTTTTTTTATTTTGATTTCTATTTCTTTAGTTATATATTTTTGGCCTTTTTTATACATTATTATCCTTAAATAATGTACCTTTTTAGGGTGAGAGTATTGTACACTCAAGTTACATTTATCAATAAAAATTTGACACAAATATTTGTTCATCATGATTATATCCCAATCACCATAAATGGATTTTTGTTAGGTCCACCTAATGGATTTGATATTACCATCAATTTTATATTTATTTAAATATTTATTTCACTTTAATTAATTTCATTTTTTTAATTACTTAAATATTTCTTAATATCGTTTTTACACATTGTTGTCCTCGATTAACATACCTTATTAGGGTTAGTATGTTGTGCACTCAAGTTATCTTAACCAATTATACTTTATCAGAATATTTTTTCATCATGGATTCGGTTCAATCACAATGAAAGGGTTTTCGTTTGGCCCACCTGATAGATTTGATATTACCATCAATCTTATATTTATTTCCATATTTATTTTATTTGTTATTTTCATTCATTTTATCAATTACTTAAACATTTATGGATGTTTTTGTTTTATACATTATTAGCCTCGAGTAATGTACCCTGTTAGTGTGTTGCATAATGAAGTTAACTTAGCCAATGAAACTATGACAGAAATGTTTTCATCATGGTTATAGTTTAATCATCAATGAAGGGATTTTGGTTAGGTCCACCTAATGGATTTGATATTACCATCAATTTTATATTTATTTAAATATTTATTTCACTTTAATTAATTTCATTTTTTAATTACTTAAATATTTCTTAATATCGTTGTTACTAATTATTGTCGTCGATTATCATACCTTATTAGGGTTAGTATGTTGTGCACTCAAGTATCTTAACCAATTATACTTTATCAGAATATTTTTTCATCATGGATTCGGTTCAATCACAATGAAAGGGTTTTCGTTTGGTCCACCTGATAAATTTGATATTACCATCAATCTTATATTTATTTCCATATTTATTTTATTTGTCATTTTCATTCATTTTATCAATTACTTAAACCTTTATGGATGTTTTTGTTTTATACATTATTAGCCTCGAGTAATGTACCCTGTTAAGGTTAGTGTGTTGCATAATGAAGTTAACTTAGCCAATGAAACTATGACACAAATGTTTTCATCATGATTGCGGTTCAATCATCATGAATGGATTTTGGTTAGGTCCACATGATGGATTCAATATTAACATCGACCTTATATTTATTTCATTTTTAATTTTTTTTTATTTTTATTTCTTGACTTATTTATTTATTGGCATAGTTTAAAACATTATTATCCTAGAGTAAAGTACCTTTTCAAGGTGAGTATATTGCACACTCAAGTTATATTAACCAATAAATTTTAACACAAATATTTGTTCACCATGACTATGTTCTAGTCACCATGAAGGGATTTTTGTTAGGTCCACTTAATGGATTTAATATTACCATCAATTTTATATTTATTTTTATTTTTATTTCATTTTTCATTTTCATTAAGTTTATTGTTTTTTAATTACTTCAATATTGATTAATATCTTTTTACAAATTATTGTCCTGAGTAACATACTTTATTAGGGTTAGTGTATTGTGCACTCAAGTTATCTTAACCGATTAAACTTCATCACAAAAATTTTCATCATGGAAGGGTTTTCGATTGGCCCACATGATAGATTTGATATTACCATGAATTTTATATTTGTTTTATTTGTTTTTTTCATTCATTTTAATTTTATTCAAGTACTTAAATATTTATTGATTTTGTTGGTTTATACATTATTAGCCTCAAGTAATGTGGCTTATTAAGGTTAGTGTGTTGCACAATCAAATTATCTTAACCAATGAAACTTTGACACAAATTTATTCATCATGGTCATCGTCGAATCACCGTGAAAGGATTTTGATTAGATCCACTAGATGGATTTAGTATTACCACTAATCTTCTATTTATTTACATTTTTATTTCATTTTCCATTTTTGTTATTTTTATTTATATTTCATTACTTATATATTTATTTCCATTGTTTAATTCATTATAATCATAGAGTTATGTACTTTTTCAGGATGAGTGTATTGTACGCTCAAGTTATATGAACCAATAAAAATTTGACACAAATATTTGTTCATCATGATTCTACTACATTCACCTTGAAGGAGTTTTGGTTAGGTCCACCTAATGGATTTGATATTAGCATCCATCTTTTATATATATATATATATATATATATTTACATTTTTATTTCAATTGTATTTTTCAGTAATTTTATTTTTATTAACATACAATGGTTTTTCTAAGTGACATACTTTGTTTAGTTTAGTTTGTTATACAAAGTTATCTTATTAAATGAAACTTTGACAAAAAAATTTGTCCATAATGATTATCATAAGAGGAATGTTTGATTCTTGAAATTGTGGATTCGTCTCTTTTTATTTCTTAATTTTCAATTTGATTTATGTTTTACTTTTCACTCTTTAAATCATCGAATTAATTTATACAAGGAGAATATCAAATGTTAAATATAGTTAATGTGTCATCTGAGAATCAATCTAGGTTGTGCGAGAAATTGAAAAATTTAGAGAAATTTAGTTTGTTTGATTCCAATAGCGACACTGAATATCAATGCTCTTAAATGACAATTGTTTTTTTTTTCTTGTATTGTAATAGAAGTATTCATGGGAAGGAGAAGACACTAGGAAAGAATATACTTGGACCATGAAGTTTGGAGCTTTTGAATATATCAAATGTGATTCTTTTCTTCCAATTTTTCTTTTTGTATTTATCTAAGGATTATCTTGCGCATCAGAAGTAGTGATGAGGATTATTCTCAACCTCAATGAATTTTGGACCTAACTAGGGTTTCAACGTAACTCATACTACCAATAGTGTTATATGAACAAATATGAAGAAATATGAATGGAGATGAGATTTAGAGAATGATATGATCAACAATTGACCCTAGCACTTGAAGAATTGGGAAATACAAATTCTTACATGTAGAACTACAATTAGACGGGAAAAATGATGAGTTCATGTTTATGAGTTCATATTTATGTCTTCATTTACATTCTATTCTTAGCTTCTTAATTGATTTTTTGTGCATAAAGGATTAATTAAATTAGGATTTGTGATAATTAGGCTTTTTGAGCTTATGAAATAAAAAATTAATTAAAAATTGCTTTTTAGTTGCATAAAATATTTTTTGATATTCTAATGTTTGATGATGTAGAAGTTAAGTTAGGTTCATTCAAAGTGTGAAAAATAAATTGATTAAAGTTACAAAACACCTCTAAAATAAAGTAAAAAACAACAAATTCCCAAAAAATTTGTCATACACCCCTTACATTACTTATATACTCCCTTTTTCAACAATCCACGACATAAACGTAGCCCCAATTAGAAGTTACCACGTGACAATCCCCACTCTCTCAATTTGTCTAATAATAGGGCACCATGTGTCCAATATCCACAACTCACAAAACTAACTAACCAGAAGATGTCACATGGCATCAATCCTAACACACACATCTTAACCAATGAGATTTTGCCATGTGGTCATCCTAATCTTCTCCCAAAAGAGAACCAATTTTACAACACCTCTATCTTCATTGTAACTCGCCAGGAAAGCAAACACCATTCGACTACAGATCTCCTTGCACCTTGTTAGCGTGCCAATAGCCTTGCTAGAGTAGGTCATATGTAGCCAAACATAATCAACCTGAAAAGGTCATATGAACCCAGAAATCGCCCTTGCATCTACGAACCCTCAACCACTCTCCACTACCTTAGTTTCATTCAATTTACGACTCAAAAGGTTGTACTCACATGTTTAGGTTCACTATCCATTCCTAAAACTTCCAATAAGTGAAATTCCATTAGCCTTTTCTCCTTAATTTAGTGCCACTATAAAAATCTCCAAATCATCAGCCCTAAATTATTGTTCATATAGTTTTTCACTCAATTGAACCTTCAACTACTATAATCCCACGAAATTTTATCTCCAACCATTTACCAATCATTATTACTGTCTTTTACCCCAATCAGAGTTAACTCAGGAACCCCAAAACACCAAAATCGAACCAAAATTGGTTCGCATTGCCTGGCGGGTGTTCATCACCGCCATGCAGTTCATCAAAACCCAGAAACTGGGTTGAACAGTACGCGTCGCCTGGCGGCACAAGACTCGCCGCCAGGCGGTTCCTCGTAGGAACCCAGAAACCAAGCCAAAATACATGTGACCAAACAACTTGCTTCTAATTTTCTGAAATTGTTCTCCAATTCACTCTCAATCTCCACTTTTCGGTGCACATGTTTCTTGATAATTTATATAATTTATATTATCACTCATCATGATCTAGTACATATTTAAAATAATAATAAATTGAATAGCACATAAATGGCATACATAGGATTTGAATTCAAGTCCTCTCAATAAATTAAGTACTCTCAACCATTTCAGCTAGTACTTTTCCACATTATACATGTCAGAATTAAATGCCATAAAAGCTCCACTACCCGTATTTATTAAATAATTAATTATTTAACTATTTAAATTTCACGGGTGTTACAGTTGTAATTTCTTAAGTGGATAATGGGGTTAGAAAGAAATAATTTATTTGTTCTTTTTATTGTTGTTGTGATTTATGTTTTTCTATGTCTTTTGTCTTCAAATTAAGTCAAAGTAATTATTTCAAATTGTATCTAGTTAGCACGGTGTTTAATCTACATGCATATTAATCATAAGAGTCAAAGGATTTTTAATTTTAATTGAGACTAGACTTTGATTAAAGTTAGGAACTTTCATGTCATTGAATAGATTTTTACCAATAATTGACAATGTACTTTGATTAAAGGTGAAAACTTTAACAAGAATTAATCAAGACTTTATTTTGGTTAATTATCTTTTTACTTGGTAAGGAGGCAAAAGAGTATACATGATTAGACATAATATATTTTAATTGAGTCTATACTTTGGTTGAATTTACTATGAATAATCTAAAAAGTTCTCACTTTTAATTGAGATGGTACTTTGGATACTAGTGACAACGCCAACAAATTAATTGAGACTTTACATTGATTAATTTGGAAATCTAAGACAATAATTAATTGAATAATAATATTTAGATAACCAATGATTAATCCTATTTTGAAAAAGCAGCATAATCAACCTATTTTCTTTACTATTGTTTTTACCTTTTTCATCTTTTGGGCAATTTTACTTCTTTCTATCATTTATTATTTTGTTCTCTAATCTCTTGTATATTTTATTTATCTTTATCTTCTTGTATTATTTTTATTTTATTCAACTAACCCTTTTAGTGTATAGATTTTATAAGAACTAATTAGCTAAAAATTAATTTTGTGTTTGTTGGAAGATGACTTAGGGTTGATTTTACCCTTTCTATTTTGTTGGCTACTACCTTAATGTAAGTGTCTAGTATTAGTTAAATTGTATATCATTTAGACACTTATCTTGCATTAAATCAATGGAAAAATCATTATAATTGCCTTAATGACATATAAATACAGAATGAAGATATTAGAAATCATAAAAAGTGGAAAATAATATATTTGTGTTGTTTTTGCAGGTAAACTGAAGGAAATTGTGAAGTTGGTGCTAAGAAAGATGAACTAAGAAAAGTTAAAATTGAAGCCTACGGTTGAGCAGCGATATTGGTGTTGAGTCATATTTTAAGAAACCTTCACTACAAGGAAACCTCAATCTCCATATTGGAAGCTGAGCATCAAAGGAAAACCTCCATGGGAAGGAAACCTCCATTATTGATCACCAAGGTGGTTACCCAAGCTTGGAAGCAAACCCACTCATGAAGGAAACCTCCGTGGCTAATCTTCAAGAATGGAAGCTAGAACAACACTTGATTTTCTATAAATACAAGGCATGTCTCTGTGATTCATACGTTGATTTTGTAAATCACTATGGAGAGAGAGAGAGAGAGAGAGAGAGAGAGAGAGACTCCCTAGTTATCTTTGGTTCTTATTGTATACCTTTGTAAAGCTATTGAAGAAGGAAGGTTGCACCATGTTCTTATTGTATTCATCATCATGAGCAACTAACTTCTTCTGTAGTTGCGATTGAATGTAACTTCTAAACTCTTTCTGTATTGCAATTGATTATATATTTATTGAGTTCTTGTTTTACATGGTTGGTTACTTGATTTGTATTGATTGCTTTGGTGACTTAGTCAATCATCATACCTCATCAGCACTAGATGCAGAGACATCAGGTCTAGTGTTTAGATCCAATCAAGTCTCCTAATGCTTGGCATATACCAGACATGGATATGTGGCTTTAGTTGGTTTCAAGAGTCTTGTTTTCAATGCAAGGGTTCCTCCACCTAGATGGGAACATCCTACGTTTGACACCCTTAGGTTCTAACTCTCAAACATGAGGTTAGAACTACAAGTCAAGCGTACTTCCAGGAACACTAAAATAAAGAACACAATTTATAGACAACTAAGGGCAATACAGTTGAGTTAAGAGGCCAAGTTCAATCCCAATGGCTTAATCAATATCACCTTTCTCAAACTTATTTTCATCTGTTTTTATGTTAATTAACCAAACATTTGCTACTGTTTTATTGCCAAACTTAGGTTAGATTATATATTACTAATTTAGTTACCAAATCCCTATGGTACAACTTTGTTGTACTACAAGTGACCCAATGCACTTGTTAGATAAAAGTTAGGCCCTCAATTGGGCAACAACACTTAGCAATAATAAAGTTGATATAGCTTAGTAGTATTAATTTTATCACATCAACGACAACGTTATCAAAAAAACATAAAAATAGGTGCCACAAACAATGGGGTTTAATATACTTTGAAGATCACCACAAGAAATACAAATTCTTAATAATATCAAAATGGTTCAAGGAAGAACCCTAGCAAAGAATTTCTCTTACTTCAAATGATAACTAAAACATTTTGCATATTCCCTACCTTCACAAAAAGAATTTATACCCCTTTTATATAAGAGGAAAAAAACAAAATAAATAAGTTTTGGGTCTTTTATTTAGAGTTTAACAATTGGGCCTTTTGTTCTCATCCTAAGCAAATAATACATGTGAGTAACACCTCCACATGTTGGCCCTATCATGTAATTGCACCTCCATTAGATTAACCACCGTATTTTACAAATTTTCCTAGGCTATTTAGTTATTTCTCTTGTCATGGACCTTCCTAAGCCTTGTATTGGGTCTTGGGCTCCTTTGATCTAGAGTATGGACTTCATAATTGTTAAGAGTTTCAAAATGGTCAATAATGACCACATGAAGTAGCTAATCCTTCTTCAATTGGGATTGGATGCATCTCATTGCTTTTTATGTAACTCATTGATATATATATATATATATATATATATATATATATATATAAAATTGAATTTCTCTCTCCAATTGTTTGGTTTAGTTTTATGTTTTATACAAGTATAGAAATCTATGTTCATCATCCTGGAAACTAATTGTTATTGGAAAATGCTATATTTTTCTAAACTAAGATAAACCTATGAAAATTTTGAATTGTTGGGAACAAAGTTGAAGCTTTTGGTTGTGAGAAATCTCTTCTCTCATAAGTGCACCACAATAATAAGTAATAAATTTTTATCGTTCCTCCATAGAACTTGTACAATGACAATAGTTGCATTGATAACTAATTTAGATAAAATAATATTTCTATAAATTGTGTTCACATTTAAGGAATTACAAATATAAAAAATAAATAAAACTCTTTTTAGGATTTTATCAAACACTTAGAATGTAAAAATAAATTAGAAATGATATGGTGTGTTATTGTTAGGGTTATACTTCACCGAATCTCACTCTCATGTATATTATTACTCACTTTCTTTCCAATTTAATGCTAAAGTCAACCTACAAATTTACTCAAACTCTAACTCCTTAGTTGAATGCTACTATGTTTATTTGTTAAAATTCAATTCCTTGAGCACTTAACAAACAAACATGCTTTCACAACGGGCTTAAGATAATTAATGAGTCAGGCTCCTTTCCAAGATAGAAGTTTCATTAGGTATTTTTTTTTCATTTCTAGATGATAGAAAATATCTTCCAAAATAAACCAAATACAAAGGTATAAATGATCAAACCACAACAACCAGTAAGCACAAAATCAAGATACTAACATTAAATGGATATAAATGAGGTCTTTTTGCATGTGACACCGAGTGAAGTGGTACACAATAGAACTCATTATTGGAAAGTGGTGTTCAACATGAGTCAAGTGGAGCTCAACACGATTCACTACCGGGAGGTATGGGTGGCAAAGCGGGTTGGACTAACCCACCAAAATGAGACGGGCCGGGTTGCATCTTCAACCCGCCAGCCCATTTTTGCTCGGCCTGCCTATCTTGCCAAACTAGTGGGTCGACTCACCCCTAGCTCACTAACCTGTTTTTATTTTTCATATTTTTTTAGTTTAAAATTAAAAATATTAAAATTTCTATATTATATTTATGTAAAAATGTAAATATGCAATACGTTTATAATTTAAATCATTAACACTTACAAATTAAGTTCCAATTATTAATTATAATAGAGTAGTTTAACATGTAAATGTAAATTTATCCAATTAAAAGTGTTAATCTATCAGTTAAAAGCTTAGAAAATATTTATATGATTAAATATGATTTAAATATTTATTTATAATATATATATATATATATATATATATATATATATACACACACACACAAAAAAATTTTATAAATAAAAAATTAAAAAATTAAAAATGGGGTGGGCCAACCCACTGCCTCGTCCTGTGGCGGGACAGGTTGAAGCTTCTTGCTCGTTTTTCAGTGGTGGACCAACCTAGCCCGACTCATTTTTGGCGGGCCAAGGGTGGGGTGGGATGACCCATTTTTCCACCCCTACTAGGAGGAGGTGGTTAGCCCTAGGCAAGTGGCATTTAACCTTGTTGACAGTTTTTGTTGTCGTTGGACTTTATTAAAGTGGCATCCAACGTATGTAATCTTTTAGAGTTTCCATTGTTGACCTTCTCTCTACACTTATTTGGATACAATCTTTCTTTTCCCGATAGCCATAACCATGGTAGCTAATTTTAAAGACCAAATTAGTAACCAATTATAATTTTTTATTCATTATAGTGATTATTCTAGTAACCAATAATTTTTAGTTTTGTAAATTAGTATCTAATTTGATCACTATAGTTACTAATAATTATTGATCACTAAAATTGGTAACTGTTTAGAAGTTTTCTTGTAATGATTAATCATGTGATTAAGTGATAATGTTAATTTCTTCATTATTACTATTCATTTTACATTAGCAAAATCATGTGTTCTTTAACTTTTAACTTACTTAGTCCTCCTTTTGATAATTTTTTTAAGTAATTGGATATTGATTACTCTCATATAATTATACCACTAATTCACATCATTTTTGTCTAATAAATGAATTAGTTTCTAAATTAGTCTTTAATTAATTAGTGACCAATTTAGTTACTAATTATAATTTTTTATTTATAATAGTAACTATTTTAATAACCAATAAATTTTAATTTTGTAAATTGATATCTAAATTGGTCACTATAGTGACTAACTATTTTTTATTTCTAAAGTTAGTTTCTAATCGAGAATTTTCTTGTAATAAATTTACTATTTTTAGACTTTTAGGGGACCAAGATTATGGAATCAACTTGGAAGGTAAAAACATGCATTTTATGTACAAGCAAAAAGTTTTCGAGTACTCAAGTGTAGTTCGGTTCCAACATTTGACATCATTGTATTTGTAATTTTCGTAGTTTGTTTTGTTAAATCAATCTCTGCATATCTGGAATTAAACTTAAGTACTAATGTTATTAGAAAAATCTCTAAAAAATTTAGTTAAGAAAGTGGTTAAATCACTAAATATTTGTTAATCTCTAAGAATACAACAACTCTTTCTCAGTTATATAACAATCGACTCAATGCACTTGTGACTCCAAATCTAGAAAATAATTAATGGGAACTATAGTAGGTTCACAAGAATTTCAAGAAATTTCACTTGATCTCTTTCCTTTTTCAAAGGTGGAGACTCTTTGAATTGGTCTTCAAAATATTATTTGAAACTTTCATTATTTGTATTCAAGCCTAGATGAAAAAATAAATAAAAATACAAACATAATTTGCTAGATATTTTTTACTTCCATTGTTTATCTTTGTTACTTCTTTCAATTATTAAAAGAGACTTCTTTTTTTCTTGTTTGGATTGACCATAAAAGAGTTCTTTCTTTTTACCTCTTTTCTCATTTTCTCTTCATCTTCATTAGCTTCCTTTGGGGATAATAGCATAGCGTATAGTTATGGTTATTATGCTTCAAGGTAGAAATCATTATGAAGAACTTCTTTATAATGTCAAAGTTTTCAAGAACAAGTCAACTTGCCTCCATTAGTGCCATGTTACTAAGCACTTTACTTTTGTAGTTCCCTACTAAAAAGTTCATTATAAACTATATGACTTGAGAAGAGGTGTAATAATTAAGTTTAGATTATCCACTTGCCCCACTTGCCCCATTAGTAGGGGTGTCAAAACGAGCCAGCCCGGCCCGTTTTGGCCCGTATTAAACGGGCCGGGCCGGGCTGGCCCGACATGGTAAAACAGGTTGCGTTTTTTAGCCCGGCCCGCGGGCTGACGGGCTGGCGGGCCCGCCCGCCAGTTTTTTCTCATTTGTATAATTTGTGGCCCAATCAGATTTTAATTTTTTTCATTTCAAATTTAGTTGACTGAATAATGTCCCAATTTTATATTACCAAAAGAAATTCTCCTGCAATTAAGAATACAACAACAATGATCTATTAAACAAGAAAATTATCACAACACAAACAACCCTGCAATGGAACCAGAACGCTACGAAGTTGAAATGGAACCAGAACGCCGTGGGTGGAGGAGAAGTGAGCGCAGAGAAGAGTCGAGAAGAGACGCAATCGCAGAGTGTGTGAGGTGTCTGGGCGCAGAGTGTGTGTGAGGGAGGGATACTGAAAAAATGTGCACGTGCTATTTTTTTTATTAAGTGATACGGGCCGCGGGCCGGCCCGTTTTGGCCCGCGGGTTGGCCCGACGGGCCAGCGGGCTTGACGGGCCGGGCTGTCTCGGGTTGACGGGCTGAATTTCTGGACCCGGCCCATGTATTTACTAACGGGCTAGCGGGCCGGCCCGTCGGGCCCGGCCCATTTTGCCATCCCTACCCATTAGAGAGCAACTACTAGTCAATAATGAGTGAGTAATTACATTTGTCATTTAAAAAGTTATTTTTGAAAGATGTTTAGGAAAATAATAACATTTATCTATTAAAAAGTTATTATTGAATATATATTTCAAAGAAAAATTTAAATAAATATTAACTATTTTTAGTAATTTGTTAGTTACACTATTAATTTAGTAATAATACTATTTTCAAAAGTCACAAAAACTATTATTAGCCTTAAAACTGATATTTATATTTAATAGTGACAAATTAAGATAATCAAATATATATTATTGGCCTTAAACCTTTTCACTAAATAGCCGTTTTAATTAATAATATAAAGTTCTATTATTTTAAAAATAATAATATACACAATACTTTTTAAATATTAAAATGAATATAACTAAAAGTAAGTTCTCATTGGAATAATCCAATATATTAAATATAATAATTCAGAACCTTTGGTAATACAAATTAATGCATAATAATTCCAACAATATTCTCAACCCAAAAATTTATAAAATAATAAAATTACTATCATTACATGATTCTTAACTAAAAATCATCTTAATTATTATATGTTCATGTATCTCAATAATAAATTAGAAAATATTATTAAGATAATGATTTTTTTTTTAAACTTACCCTAAGTCACAATAAAAATATTAAAAAAAAAAAACAATTTGACGTAACATAGAGGTTTAAGTTAATAACACACTTAGGTCACAAAATAATTTCAAGAGTGAAATATATTATTTAGTTTTTTAACAACGATACAAATTTAGTTATTTATAAATATTTTTTTTAACTTGTTATAAACATGAAAGAGTAAATCTAATTACTTTAATTTGTAGAAATAACGAAACAAGTTAAAAAAATTACTTTTTAACTTTGTAAAATACTCTAATTGCGAGAAATTTTTGTACAACGATAACTTAGATAGTTATAAAATATATAATTTTTAAAAAATTAAATTTAAGAATTTTACAAAACACCAAACAATGGAAAATAAGACTTAATTAATTTTATATTTTTCATTTGGACAATTAGTTAATCAGATATCTTATATTTTAAGAATTTTATGATAGTCTCAACTCTAACACGTAATAAGACACCCAATAAATAGTTTGTTATAACAAATAGATAATGCAACTTAAAAAAGGATAGATTGGCAATCTATATATATATATATATATATATATATATATATATATATATATATATATATATATATATATATATATAAATAAAAGCGTGTCGTGCATGTGTCTATGCATTTTTTTAAATATGCGTGATATTATATTTGTAGGCGATGATAATATAATGTTTTTAAATTAATATATCAGAAAATATAAGAGAATAACGGTTGATAAATAGAGAAAAAGAAAAGAAACAAAGATAGACAATTTAAGAAAAAAACTTATAAAAGTAACTATCAATTTTTAAAAATATAATAAATAATTATATTTTAAAGGATAAAATTAGTATTTTGAAATGTGAATACAAAAGAGAAAATCTCTTTATATATTGTTATATATATATATATATAATAATAATAATAATAATAATAATAATAATAATAATAATAATAATAATAATAATAATAACTTGTCTATTAATATAATAACAAAGATGACAACTTATATAATTTATATGCACAAAATGTATAATACATTATTATAAATATCGGTAAAATTATTTTTCCATTTACCTTTGATTTATATTTTTTTACACAAAATTATTACCCTTTGTGCATTAAATGATTATATATTCAAGGATGAATTTCTAAACAAAATAATATGTTAATATATGGATATCAATATATATTTATAGACTTTTTTATCCATGATGCATTTTATTCATATTTGACTTTGTCAATAGTTAAAGCATCTAACTAACCCTTAAATTCATACTTGATGTGGACACTTTTACATGTATTTTATTATCGACATAATTGAACTCAAATAATGAGATCATCGCATTCATTGATAATGTTTTACTATATTTGTCAAAATAAAAAATTGAAACTATAATTATAATATGTGCAAATTTATTTTGTTCTTTTCTAATCTTATACTTAACAATATAACTATTGAATATATTAAATACATATATATATATATATATATATATATATATATATAATAATTTTAATATATATATAATAGTATTTTTATTTAATAATTATTATAATAATAAAATTTTAATTACATATTTTCTTATTATAGTTAAAAAAGTGAGAATGTGCTTGTAAGAAAATGCCTATGTATAATCATGCATTTCCACTTGTTTTTCAAATATTATTTATTTTTATTATATTAATATAATATAATAAAAAATATATCATTTTAAAAAATCTTTAAATTTAAAAAATTAAATAGACAGTAATTTATTTAAATAAGAATTTAACCATAAGAATGTCAATTAAGTTGCAAATAGTTATGCAAATAAATAATAAACATTTTACATGGAAAGAATATGTAAAAATTTTATTTTCAGATTTTTTTTTTCATAAATGCGTATACTTCAATTAAAATAAGTCCATTAGTATAAATGTCACAAAGTTTCATGACACCACACTAGGAAAACAATATAAACAATATAAGAAAAAAACATGTATTCCAAACTAAGAAATCATGATGAACAAGACAATATGTACTACCAAAATATCAAAATTAGGTGATTCATAACAAACGATACAATGTCCTCAACTTAATGAATAGGGAAAGACCATAATACTGTATCCACACAATTATAACAATTTTTTAAACAACAACACATCAGTAAATATGGAAAATCCATATTGAAAATTGACCACTTTTTTACATTAACCTCATAATCATAAATATCATATCAAAATATAAACCTTGAAACAAGCACCAAATACCAATGTTTTCTCAAGCATTCAGAAGTAGATCAACATACACTCAAAGAAATTTATATCCACCACCAGTTTGGTGTAACATTGCATCTATCTCATCCCCATCTTCCATCTCTAGCTGCACAATGTAATAGTAGCATTATACTTTGCAGCAGTTAATAAAGAAAACTTTGAAGTTACAAATCATTACCAAACTTTTTCTACCTCATCAGGGGTTTGTTCAGCTCTAAGTCTTCTTCCATCAAACAAGAAAGCAATTGAGCTAAAATCAACAGATTGTCTATCACAGTATGCATTCATGAGTTTCTTCAGCTGAGTACTCCTTTTAATCCTAAAGAAAACCTCATTACCATCCTACAAAGAGTCAACATCAAAAGCATGAAAAATTTGTAAAAAAATTCACCCAAAAGAAAATTGTATTAGGAAATAATGTTTGTTGGATAAAGATAATGAAACAAACATAAACATGTCATAGTTTCCAAAAAAGATAGGTAAAGAAACTAGATCAGAACAATGAACATGTACAGATGGCAAAAGAACTGAACTAACATATGCATCATACAAAATTTGTATGACAGACAAACAAATTATATTAAATAATTCCATATCCAACATTCCACATATTTCTCATATTTTATTTATATATATCACTGTTTCCTAAAGGCAAAGTAAGAGGAACTTTTCTCTGTTTTTCAAAACAGAGCAGGGTCATTAGATCAATACTAAAGTATAATAATTCTTCTCAATTCATAAGTTTTCTTCTTCTTTTTTTCGGCACAAATAAAAGGTAAATTTATTTGAAATTAACATAATTTTTTTATCGTTTTGTTGTAAAGGTTTCTCAATTATGGATGATAATGCAGTCATTTCAATTACAGATTAAAAACCCTGAAAAATAGAACACAAAAATATTTCAAACAAAGGTAATGAGAGTGTAAAGCCCTCAAAAAAACTTGGCAAACATGAAGCATGCCATTACAGTAGAGACAAAGACAAATTTAAAACTTACATTTTTAAATGATACTAAAAATAATTTTTTACGCACATAACACAAAACTAGTACTCAGAATATTTAAAGCAGTTACAGTTGAATTTCTACAATTCAAATTCAAGACAACTTGTTAATGAGAAATATTCAATGAAAACTACTTAGGATAAAAATCTCTCAAAAATCAGTTTCAATGAAAACTGCTTAAAATGAAAATCTGAAAATCTCTTAAATATCAAACATACTTTCTTGGGTAAATTAGAGGCCATTAATGCCTCCAAATATACATTTAACCATTATCATTTCTCAGTAGATATTTCTCCATATAAACTCAACACAAATCCAATAACATTTTCAGGAAGTAAAATTCTACACCAATCATGCAATAAGATATCATGAAGCAAGATGATTGAAACTACAGTAAGGAATTAAAAACATGTTCATGCATAAGAGAAACAAAATTACAAAACCAAAACACACTAATTTTATTTCATTTGTTAACAAAAAGAATGAAATCTCAGAAAGTGAAGATGAACAGAGGATTGAAACCTGGCCCTTGACTTTGAGATTGATATGTGCTCCTTGATCAGAGGTCTTCTTCTCCTCTTCCTGGCTTCCTCTGCCTCCTGATGAAGACATTTTCAAGCTTCACACTTGTTCTTACTCTCACTTGAGAATTTAACCTAACAGTGAGAATTTGGTGTTTCTATTGCAAAGAAAACAACACCTTTGCTCAGTATATATAGTAGCGGAGTGGGTTCGAACGAAACAAATGAAGAAACACGTGCCAGTGCGTTAGATTTACGCTATGTAGATATTGTATTTGTCTGTGACTTGCCACTGGAATGGCCAATCCTCAAATCTATTAGGGTCCCACCGAATTTATAGATATTACACCGTGGCATTTTATTTTAAATTTTTTTATACATGAACTTGTTTGTTATATCATAAAAAATACATATATTTAAATAAAAATGTTTTTTTTTATACTAAATGTATAATTTGATAACACACTTTTAGAGCTACGGGTATTTTAGTCTTTAAAAAATTAACTTTTATAATTATAAAAGAAAAAAATATTAAATATTAAATATATATAAAAATTTATTGCACGTTAAAATAATAATATTCATATTCATATTTAAATTTAAATTTATTATATTTATACCATCCATAATGTTATTATAGTTCACTTTTATTTTATTTTTATAAATTTTGGGAGTGGATTTGAGTGGAATGGAGAGGGAAAAGAGGTTTTTGTTAGATTTTTTTAATTAAAGGAAAGATGTTTGAATGAATTTGAGATGATAATTTGTTGTATTATAGATTAAAATGAGGTGATTACCATTTTATTTTTGAAAATAAATATGATATAAATTTAAATATAAATATTATTATTATTATTATTAATTTTTATTATTATAGTAAAAATTTATTTATATCATTATTATTATTTTATTAATATTATTAACTTTTTATTATTAAATTATAATTTTATTATTAATGATACTAAATAATAATACTAGAATGGTTAATATGTTTTTTTTTATCTTGGAGTGAGTGTAGGAAGGCATAAATTAATGGTTTAATTACTCGTATAGTACCCACTTTGGTAGGGGTGTGTCAATCTAGTATCCAATCTTAAAAAAGTGTCAATTGCATCCAAACTTTTGAAAAAGTGCTTCAGGTCAATCTGACCGTTAACGATATGCCACGTGTTAGTATGTGATTTATTTATTTATTTTTTATTTATTTTTTAAGTTTTTTTTTTGAAAAATAAAAATAAAAATGTCACGTGTCAGGTCCATGTGTGTGACACGTGACATTGTCAGTGTCACGTGACATCAGTGTCATGTGGCATTGTAATGTCATGTGTCAGTGTCATTATCATATGTCATTGTGTTGATTTCGATTTAGTCTTCATATATGTCTCAATGATTCAATTTAGTCCCTACTTATATGTCTCTGATTCAATTTTGACACAATTTTTTTTAATAATTAAAATCCATTTTTTATAAAATTAAAAGTAATTAAGTATAAATTTTTTCCAAAAATTAAGTATTTGATATTTATATTAAAATTTAGTGGTAAAAGTCATTTTTAATAAAAACAAATTAGTATAACATTCATACAAAAAAAAAGGTTTAAAATTAGTAAGAGACAATATTTTTCTATTTTGGAAAAAAATAATAATTAACAAACATGAGTACTTAATAAAAAAGTAATTAATAAAGTAATATGTTAAAAAGTCGTTTTTAATAAAAAATATTAGTATAATATTTATACAAATAGTAAATTTGGTCTGAAATTGAGAGAAACAATATAAATATTAGTACTTAATTTTGTAAAAGTATTTATACTTAATTAGTTTTAATCTTATAAAAAATGGATTACAAAAATATTTTAATTTTTAAAAAACATTGGGACAAAATTGAATCAGATACACATAAGTAGGTACTAAATTGAATCAAAAACACATATATAGAGACTAAATCGAAATTAACACAATGACCAATGACAACTGATAATGACACTAACACGTGGCATTGCAATGTCACGTGGCACTGACAATGCCACGTGTCACTGACAATGCCACATGTCATACAAGGGACGTGACACATGACATTTTTATTTTTTTTTCAAAAAATTTTAAAAAAAATTAAAAAAAAATTAAAAAATTAAAAAAAACTAAAAAAAAATCATATACTGACACGTGGCACAATGTTAATGGTGTTAGTCAACTTTGTCTATAAGGGACCTAATTGACACACCTCTACCAAAGTGGGTACCATACGAACAATTAAACCAAAATTAAACTATTGGAAGTTGTGAAAAAAAAAAAGTAAGGTTAATTTGAATATTAAACCTTTACATGCCTCGCTTTTTTCGTGAATCTCTTCAGTCATGGAAGATCGAATTCAACTCCTTCTATGCAGATTAACGCCTTCCTTTCTTCTCAAATTATGCAATCCAAAGAGAAATGACACCTCCAATTTTGTCTCCGTGAACAATATTTCTCTTGATACAAATACAGTGTTACATTGCTTGTTGGAGTGAAAAATGATGAAATGTTAAAAAAAAAAAGCTTAAATAATGGTTTGGTCCTAGTTTTCGTTCGTTTTTTTCAATGTGGTCCTACTTTATTTTCTTTTTCAATTTGGTCATAATATTTGTCAATTTTATTCAATTTGGTCCTTTTTGCTAACACCGTTAAAATAGTTAACGTATGTGAACAATAACCACCACGTGTCATTTTGTAATTTTGTAATTTTTTTAAATTTTGTAATTTTTTATTTAAAAAGATGTATACATGTCAAGTTCATATCATGTCACGTGTCATTTTGTAATTTTTTATTTATATTTTATTTTTTCAATTTTTTTTGAATTTAAAAAAAAATTCACGTGTCAAGCCAATATCATGCCATATGTCAGAATCAGATTTTTATATTCAATTTGGTCCTAATATTCGTTATTTGTTTTCAATTTGGTCCTAAATTTTTTTAACTTTAGCATTTTTGTTAGTGATATCTTTTTAAAGGTTTTGGTCCTAATATATATCAAGCCAATATTTCTCAAAATTATCACATTTTTACACACATGGTAAAATGTTTTGTTATTGATATCTTTTTAAAGGTACTTTACTTTAATTTTCTTAAATATGATATAATATTTTTATTATTTTTAATATTATAATGATATTATTAAGCATGATATTATTAATGTTGTGTATGTTATAATCATTATGTTGTTGTGTTGTTTAATATTTTAATCTTATGTTGTAACATTATATTAAATTTATTGTAACTCTTCATTGGAATAGGATTGTCTACTAATTAAAGTATTATAAATCAAGAATTCAGCATAATCAAAATAATAAGTATATAATATGTATTTACCAGAGAATTTTATAATTAAAAATTTTCATAGATGTATAAAACTCCATAAACCAAGAGGAGGTATCCAATACAAAATTTATATGGTAAAGCTATAATTACTCACTATTTAGACCCTCAACAATATCATTGATGTTCATCTCTCTAACTTGTATTGTTCTATGCTCACGTATAACATAAACATTTGATTCTACTTTTGGAAGACCGGTGTATTGAGCAAACAAAGAGACTTTGCACCTGTCATAACTCACCCCTACCTCTCAGGAGCTATAACTATAGCTTTCACATTGGGACACCAATCCCTCTCGAATATGAGATAGGTAAGTTCCTTATCTGTGAGGTCTGGTCCTTTCCATGTCCAAACAATAACCTCTTTCAAATTTCATGAGTAGGTATCGTCCTTTACATGAATCTTACGCTAGGAGAGTTAGGGTAGTCTTTTCAGACAGATATAAGGTTGGCTTTGTTGGCACAAGCAAGCTTGAAGCAAAGAATTGATAAAGCCATGTGCATGAAGATCATATGTGTTTGATGAAGATTGATGAAGATCCACTTGAAGATTATGTTTTTAGTGTATTAAATCTAGAAATAATGTGTTAAATGTAATCATTATATGTTATATCATGTTGGTAGGCTATATGACATAGGTTAGATGTCTTGTTAGTCTTAGTGTGTCTCTTTTAATCTGTTAAAATGGGTTTTAACAAGTTAAAAGACTTGTAGTATATAGTTTCTGGTATGAATGTTTTCAGTCAGTTGAATTATTTTTCAATCGACTAAAATTAGCTAACTGTACAGAAAATTCAATCGACTGGTTTCACTTAAACCAGACTATATATGTTGTGTTTTCGAGAGTAGAGGTGTAATTCTGGGTTTTAAAGCGCAAAACTTTGTCATTCATCACTAGAAAACTCTCTCTCTGTAACACAACTGCAACGTGAAGTTTGAAGGTCTTGGTTGATCTTGGAGGCATTTTGGCTTGTGAGTAGCTTGAAGAACACATGTATGGTTGGCTAGGGAGAGCCACCATCAAGTTTGGATGTTCTTGTGCCTTTGGTTGTTTTGCCTAATGTGATTTCAGGTCTGTAAGTGTAATTCTTGCAAGATTGTTGTCTAGATTTTTGTGTGAGTCAAAAATCTTGTGATTTTCTTTGTTCAAAATTGTAATCTTGGTGTGTGATTTGTAAAACTTTTGAATATGGTGGAAACCAGGCTTAGGTTGTCCTGGTAAATTGGATGTAGCTCTATGATTGAGTGAACCAATATAAAAACAATTGTGCAATTCTCTTTTCTTCATCTCACTCACTTTGAATCACTTTAAAAACTCAAGAAAACCAAACAATTCATTCTTTGTTGTGCTTTTATGCGTTCTTGTGTAATCTGAGGCTGTATACTTGTTAGAAATATTGAATGAAACAAGTCTTGTACGTAAAAATTTTTTGTTTAAGTTAAATCTGCGAATTCTGCATAAATTCCCAATATTTTAGCCGACTAATTTGAAATTTTAATTGACTGTTTCATAGCTCAAGAACAAATTAGTTTGTTGTTTTATTTTTTGACTAATTGAAAGTGTAATGGTATGAAACTGTTACATTCTAATTCTCCAATCTATTTGATTCAATTGAAAGGGGTTTTATGCTTTCGAAAAAGTTTTAAATAGCCAATTCAACCCCCGTTCTTGGCTTAAATCACCTTTTTAAAACTAACAGGCTTAGTGGTGGATTTGGAAGGGAATCTGGTTGAGGTTGTGGGTTCAACTCTCCCTAATAACAAATACTAACAACTAACATTGCTAATAAGAAAAAAGGACACAAAAATATAAATGATAATTTAAGAGACAAAATTTTGTCTTAGTTTTTTTATTTGAAAGCATCATGATATGATGAAATTCATGAAATCTATGTCACAATAAGTGACCTAATATAATAAAACTCATAATATTTATAAATGTAAATCCCCCACTCTATTTCACATTTCTCTTTCTTTCACCTCTTCCTTTTCTTTGATTTTCCTCTCTCTATCTTCACACAACAACGCACCACAGAGGAAAAGGTTATTCTCTTCCAAATTTTCTTTCACCATAAAAATAAGCCTAATCTCTTGAAGTTGGATTTTAATTTGGAGCAAATTGTCTTGAGGTAAGGGAACCTAGTAAAATTGTTTTATACATGTTTTATGTTTGATTGGTATGATATGTTGAGTTGTAGATTTCTAAATTGATATGCTTTATATCTCTTTCCATCTGGTCAATGTTGTGCAGAAAACCATCGTGTAAATTTGGTCTTCTTTTTAAGCTTTCATCTTTCTCTTCTTTGGCTAGTATTGTTTGAACCACTAGTGTGTAAATTTGGTCTTTTTATATGCTTTGATTTCATGTACTTACATTAGCACAATCTTGTTTTCTTGTTTCTGGGCTAGCTCCTGTTGATCTTGAGCCTGAGACGGGTTGTCTCAAATTTTGTCCTAAGATGGCATGTTTCAAATTTTAGATTTTCTTTACCTTTGACCTTAGTTAAAGTTGTTGTTTTTATGAGTTAATTAATGTCTAGTAGTGGGGCCAAGCCCACCTTTGTCCTAACCTTAACTCACTTTGAAAGGGGTTGGGACTCTTTTTTGACCGTTGATTTGTGCCCCCCCTAAAAGTGGGGCTTATTCATGGGTGGGTTAGGGTTGGCCCATGGATTATGGGTGATATTGACAGCTCTAACCATAACTAGCACGAATGAGTGAGTGACAAATACCACCCACCACACCATTTTCTCACAGGGCGGCAACAACAAGTTCATATTTTGATTTTTGGTTTTTCAATGATTTCGCTTGATTTGCGACTGTGGAAGCACTAGGTAAAGCTTTGGAAAGTGTGAAGAAGGATAGTGTTTTGAGTGGAGCTGAAAATTGGTCATCATGGTTGCTTGATTGTGTGGGAGGTGAAGTTGATGTGAAGAAGACTAAAGTTGTAGGGTCACCGAATTTTTGAGACTTACAATAGTAACTTTGGTCTAGGGGGACCAAAGAAGGCAAATACAATGTTCATTGAAAAAACTGTAGTTTTTGGTCTTTAGGATAACAACAATGGAGAAGGAATTGAGATAGGTTTTGTGTCAAGGAAACAAAAATGGAGACCTTTGCTTCTCTCATTGATAAATGACTTCAATCTTGAGTCCCTTCCTTGTGGATTTTGAAGAACAAAAATTTATGTAGTCTTTTAGCATGTAACAACCCATTTCACCATAAAAACACACTAAAGAAAAAATAAATGAGAAAATTTGACATATTTCAACTTGTTTTCCTCAGTTAGCCTATCCCAACTTGACCAGAGTTTAACAGGCCAACCCGCCTCTTGGGCCAAAATGTGTCGGCTAACCTATTTTGCTACCCTTAGTCATGATTAGGGACTTGGTAAAAAATTTCTTAGTGTTATTATGAAGGGTGAACGAAATTTGTGAAGTAAATGAACTTGATCCATTTGTTTCTAATGTGTATATTAGACCCAAACAATGAGTTTGAGTTTATGGGTTTACAATACATAATTTTTCTAATTCCACCTTTATTAAATGTAAAATAACACATTGCAATTCCAAAAATTATTTCAAATGATTTTTTATATATTATAATGTATATTTTTATGGACTCTAACTACAACAAATTTGTTAATTTGTGAGGAAAATTAGTGAGAAAAAATATTTGCACTAATTTGTTCTTATTTAGCAAGAGATTAGCAAGAAAAAATATCTATCACTAATTTATTGCTATTTAGTGAAGAATAAATTTTTCTCACTAATTTGTTGCTATTAAATGAGGATTAGTGATGAAAAATATTTCTCACTTATCTGTCACTATTTAGTGAGGGATAAACTTTTCTCACTAATTTATCGTTATTTAGCAAGGGATTAGAGACAAACTACTATCATAGCTAATTTGCCGCTAATTAGATATTGTTTGATAAAGGTATTATATTTGGTTGCTATTTCTTCACAAAATTAAAACTTTAGCTACCAAATGATTTAGTCGCTAATCCGTAACTAAAATAATATTGTTTGATAAAGGTATTATATTTGGTCGCTAATACGAAATAATATTCAAACTATTCTAAAAAGAATGAATTTTTACATAAAATTCAAAAGCAATGTATTAACAAATTATCAAGATATACTTTATTATTACATGTAAGTTAATCTTTTATTTATAAATTATATTTATTACATATATTTTTAAAATAAAAATTAATATTTAACTAATAAAATCTTTTTTTTTCTTTTCCTTTTGAATGTTAATAAAAAGTATTAAAATATTTTTTATTAATTATATTTAAAATGAAATGGTTAATTATTTTTTTAAGAGTTAAATATGCTTTTGGTCTCTCAAGTTTCAGTGAAATTTGGAATTAGTCTCTCTTTGAAACTTTTGACCAATTTAGTCATTCATCTTTATAAATGTGTGGATTTAGTCCTTTTAACTAAATTTTGTTAAGTTTATATTACCTTTCAAGTGCATTTCATGATAATATTTGAATTGTTTACATCATTTGATACATTTTCGCTTCAATGAAACATGTTTGAAACGTCAAATAAACTTAACAAAATTTGGTTAAAAGAATTAAATCCACACATTTCTAAAGTTTGAGGACTAAATTATACCAAAGTTTGGAAGAGGGACTAACTATAATTTTCACTGAAAATTTAGGGACCAAAAACATATTTAACCATTTTTAAAAAAATATTTATTATCTTTATTTTTTTATACACTAATTTATTTGAAATAAAAAGATTATTAATTAATTTATATTATTGCGAATTTATTATGATCGTAGCATGGCAAACCAAGTTTGGAACTTAACATGCATGGATCACTATTCTGACTTTTGAGTTATGGCAAGGAAAAAGGCAAGGGAAAGGGCAAACTCAGATAATATAAAAGACTTAAAGGTTTTGGGCTAAGAGGAATAAGGATTGATGTGAGACGCTTTAATTGACATATGGAAGACAAAAGAGTGGAAAAAGAAATCTATTGCTGGTAAAAACAATTAGGCTATCAAGCCAAAAGCTATGGTGAACACTAGAGAGTCAATAAGCTTTAGACAACACTTGAAAAAGATGGTATTCATTTTCTTGTTTTCTACTAATATATATAACTTTATAATAATACTTATATGTACATTTGGTGAATATCATTAGTGCATCAATCATATGCATAAACATACTTATTATAAATTGTGTTATACATTTGGATTTTGATAGTATTCATTCTCGAGAATTACATATTATTTTATAGAAGGCGGAGCAAAATAGGTCTATTTCTTGTGGTGAACTATACAACAAAGTTCATAAAAGAAAATATGGTCAATATGTTTGTAATAAAGCAAAAAATTTCATTGTAAGCATACATGTAAGATAAGATTTATTTACTTATTTAATCTTGTCTTACAAAATAATTGATTTATTATATAGGAATCATATGAAAGTTCTATGGTAGAAAAAGTATGGAGAAGATGTATCAAAGCATCCAAAAGTTGATTCTGAAGCATAGGTGAAGATAGAGGTGAAAATAAAAAAGGTAGAATTCACAGTATTAACCATAACTTTGATCTTACCATTATTAGTGTGAATGGTTCATCTTTAGTGGTAGGTCATTCCACAAATTCAAGTCATGCACCTCCAATAGAAGAAATCACATAAATAACTACACAAATGTCTCGAATGCAGCAACAAATGTAGACACAGTTACATTTACAAACAAAATCTCAAAAGTAGCTACAGATAGAGTTACAAGCACAAATAGAGGCACATGCACAACAAGTGCAAGCTCAACTGAAAGCACAAGAAGATATGCATGCACAATTTCAAGCGCAATTCCAAGCACAAAAGCAGGCACAAATGCAAGTACAAGTAGAAATGCAAACACTTTTACAACAACAAATGCATATACAAATGCAAACACAATGGAGTTTTTCAAGACACAAATATTTCTTGCATTAAAGATATTATTACCATCGTTGGTCAAGAAACACAAGGAAAACAATATATGAAGATGATTATGTTGTTTTATTTTGTTTTTAATCATGTGTGCTGACAATTGTGATGATAATAGATCACTTTCATTATGTTATTGACTTTAAAGATTTTGAATAAGGTAAAATTTGACATATTTCATTTAAATTTTTTGGCAAGATTTATTATATTTTACTTAATGTTATATTTATATTAAATGCATTTTATAAGGTACAAATAAGAGCATGGAATATTTTGGCCTAATTTGCTACAATTTTGTTAGGGATTAGCTAAAGATAAGTTATTATACTTGGCGAGGGATTAGTTAGGGATTTGCTAGGGATCAGTTAGGAATTTGTTACAATGAATTTGCTAGGTACTAGCTAGGGATTTGCTACAATCAATTTTCCACAGATCAATTAGGGATTTGCTACAACTAGTTTTTTAGGGATCAACTTGGGATTTGCTACAACCATTTTGCTAGGGATCAACAAGGGATTTACTACAACTCGTTTGCTAGGGATTGGCTATGGATTTTCTACAACTAGTTTGTTAGGAATCAACTAGGGATTTGTTACAACTAGTTTGCTATGGATCAACTAGGGATTTCTACAACCAGTTTGCTAGGGATTTGCTATAACCAGTTTGCTAAGGATTAGCTAGGGACTAACATGTTTTCTTAATGAGGCTTTAGAGAGAGTTTTGCAACAAAAAAAGGCAATGATGAGCGACGAGTTGGTTTCGTTGCTATTTAGCTACGACGTGGTGTCTTCGCTATTTTCTCACTAATCCTTCGCTAAATTTTTTACGAGGGATTAGCTAGGGATTATTCCCTTGCTAATACATGACTTTCTTGTAGTGTATTAAAGCTTTATCTTGATTCTCAAATTTGTAAATTTTTTAAAATATAAAAATTAAAATCATGAAAAGAAATATTAAAAATTACTAAACTAATAATTCACTCTTTGTAGTATATTGAAATAAAGATTCTTGTATGTGTGAGAAATAGAGATGGCGATAAAGTGACATGAATGCATATTTGATTATCTCATGTTCGAAATAAAAATTCATTTTCATTTCGGTTAAATATGTTTTTATTTTCTAAACTTGACGCAAAATTTGAATTCGTCAATATCCCAAACTTAAAGAATTAATGAATAAAATATTTTTAACCTAATGGTGTTAATTTTTTGGGGCTTGTTAAATGGTGTTCTAGACTAACATTTGGGTTTAAATGTGTAAAAACGTTATAAACAACTCAAATGTCATTCTGAAACGCATTTGGTAAGTAAAAAATATTTAATATAATTAGGTTATGAGGAATATATTCAATCATTTTTAAAGTTTGATGACTAAAATATATCAAAGTTTGAGACATGGACAAATTCAAATTTTACGTCCAAATTTAGAGACTAAAAGCATATTTAACATTTTTCATTTTCAAATCCAATGGATATGAAATATTTATTTCATCTTTATCCTCATTCTTGTTAGAAAATGATATTATCCAGTTGTATCCTTTCTTTTTAATACAAATATTTATCAAATATTTTTTTTTACAAAAACTACATATCATATTAAAGAAAATATGATTAAGTATTAAATATCAAACAAATGTATTTATTTTTTGTATTTAATGTCAAATATAAATAAAAAAAAACATAATAGTATAAAGAGAATAAAATAAATATCAATCTTCTAAAAGAGTAGTAATAATCTTACACCTAAAGCTAGGTGTTCAATTGTACAGGTGCACAAAAAGTTTGGGCTCAACCAAATCCGACCAAACCGTATGAAAAAATAAGTATCGGGTTGATTTTGCACAGATTTAGGTAAATATGGATAAATTAAAATGGGCAAAATGGATTTAAAAGGTCAAAAACAGATTTGAAAAAAAAAAAACATTAATACCCGACCTGACCACACAAGCTCTTTCACATGGTGCACAACATATTGTAGGTCCACCAATATTCTAAAACTCCAAAATTTCAAAGCAAGGTCCCATCCCACCCCAACCCCACACCATGCCAACCAAACCCAAAACCCACTTTCATGAGGGTCATTATCATGCCCAAGATTTAATTTGCCCAAAGAATCAGAGTCGAAAGAGCTTAGTTTCAAACCTCGTGTTCCTTCTTTTTTTATGCTTCTAAGATTTGTGTGTTTTTTTGGGTGTCTTCTTCTAATGCCTCACAAACCTTTTTTTAAACTCAAATCTAGAAATTTTCTCTCTAAACCCAGATCTGAAATCTTCTTCTCTAAATCAAGATGTGGAAGCTTCTTCTTTAAACACATATCTATAAGAAGCACAACATCTTCTCCTTTGGCTTCTTTAAACCCTAACTCTGGTCCTAGGAAGCTCTAACACGCCATAAAAATGGCACCTCCGTGTCGGACTCCCGTACTGGATACAGACGCGTGCACGACACGCGTGTGACACCGCGTCAGACGTGTTTTATTAGGCCAAACACGACCTTGCTGGGGGACACGTTGGAGAAGACACAGCCTGACCCATGAAGATGTCGAAGTTGACACCATGGATGGAGTTGTGGCGGTTTCGATATAAGTATTGAAAGAAATAAAAACTTGTGAAGGCACCGGTGAAGTCTCCAATAACGACCGTTGTTGCCGACGACGACCTAACGACCTAACTGGACAAAGATGGTGAAGAGACAGCACCTGCTGCTACGGGTTGTTTTGTCTGAGTCATTTGAGTCACTAAGAAGATAAAGAGAAATTGAAGCTTCTGATTTCTTTTAATAAATTAATTTTTCTAGGTCCTTTAGGTGACATGATTTCTTTTAATAAATTAATTTTTCTAGATCCTTCAGGTGAGAAGAAGACAAAGAGAAGTTAAAAGTTTCTAAATTTTTTAATATAATAATTTATTATATTATTTAATATTATGATTTTGCTCTAATCCCACGTAAATGCTATTCACCAATTAGAATTTAACGTTTATTTAAAGTTTTTGTACATTTAATGTATTATTAATCTAATAAAAATAACAATTATTTAAATATAGTTATTTAATTTTTTTATTATAATAGTTATTTTTAAAATATATATATATATATATCGTGGTGTTTGTGTCCTGTAATTTTAGAGTTTAGTTGTATCCTCGTTATATATATATATATATATATATATATATATATATATATATATATATATATATATATATATATAT
>Ga0214544_1001686_pt1 | contig 46418 bp, 17 predicted proteins | sample CNSS3metaG_FD_160074 | JGI IMG/M metagenome (GOLD analysis project Ga0214544, IMG submission 160074) | Root nodule microbial communities from cowpea collected in UCLA plant growth center, Los Angeles, California, USA - CNSS3 | ecosystem: Host-associated > Plants > Roots > Nodule | place: USA...
TATATATATATATATATATACGATATTAAGACTTGGAATCTTCTACACTAAATAGAAACATCTAATAAGTAAAGTACTGTAATAAATATTCTCTTTCAATTTCAAATCCCAAAAATAGATATTAAAACATTTTAAAATACTATATGTTTTTTCTCCCCGTTTAAGTTTGATTAAGTTTTTTATTCCTTATAATTTATTTTTATTATTATTATTTTATCTTATAATTTTATTTTGAAATTATCCATGTAAATTTCATACGCTTCTAGTTTTAATTTTTATCAAAAGTTCATGCTAGACATAATATGTCCATGCTAATTAAGCATAATATGTCCTTTAATATCTTCATCATGCTAACACTAAAAAAAACATTTATTATTTATCATGAAAAATATTATTAAAATAAAAAGAAAAATCATGGGCCAAATCAAATTCATAATCAAATTATACATGACAACCTTTAGACTAAAACTAAGCTCCTTTCTATATTGAAAGTTGATATGTAGTATGAAAAAAAAAATTAATATTAAAAAATAAAACTAATATTAGAAAATAAAACAAAATATCATTTAAAATTTTCTCTATTTACCAAAGCTTATGTATTAGTCAACTTATAAGTATTTCTTTCCCTAAAAATATAAGAAATTTGAAATTCTCTTCATATATTTATAAAAAGTCAGACATTTATTTCGTTATCTTTATGAGTCCATGGACTATATTTTGAGTATTCAAAATTTTATACACCACAACTTAGTCACATTCAAACCATAGACATGAGAACTTCTCTTTCTAAATATACTTGATCGATATAATTTTCATAAGTTTATCGTAAAGAAAATTTTACAAATCCAAAAAAGAAAAAGAAAAACTATTAATAAATTATTCTTTACTACCTATAAAAATACAACCACGACAATCGTGTACAAAAATGTTAAAACCTATGTCATGCTGATGTAATGAGAAGTTAGGAATGTATCAAATCGATAATTGTTGCTTTTTTTCACATAATATTTTGCATAGGATAATGATATTTTAATTTGTTTATTTATTTATTTTTAACTCATTATTTTAATTTTTTTAAAATCATTATATCATATTATTATAAAAAAATTAAAATAAATAATCTAAAAATAATGAGAATAATAAGTTAAAAATGAGTTAAAAAAAAAAGTTAAAATATCTTTATCTTTTTGTTTTGCATATATGTTATTTCTCATTCAGTCTGTATAAACAATTATTTTTTGTCCATTTCTACGTTGGCACTGTTTTATCATAACTTGAATGGATGAGGATGGCTGCACTATTCAGAACTACAAAATCAAATTCGACAAAGTAACAAGTATGTTTGTGGGTCCATTTACTTGGTGATTATTAATAATTGTGACTCTCAAAATACAAGTAACATCAATTAAAGTCTGGCTCTAAAATCTTATCCTAACATAACCTCATTTAACATGCTAAGATACAAAAATTCGATATTAATTCGATATTAGCAAAGACAAATAAACATGAAAATGTAGATTAGACGTAGATTGATTGATTAGTACTTTCAGAAAAATATGGTTGAAGGTTGGGGTTGATGTTATATAAATTAATTAATGTTAGATTAAATATCAAGGAATATTTTTTTAGTTCTAATTAGTCAAATGGTACCTATCTTCATTTATATGTATTAGATTGGTATCTGTTTTTAAAAATGTGTCAATTGAGTTTAAACTTTTGAAAAAATACTTCATTAGGTCACTTTCAGCAAAAAAATTATTAATACTGTTAATGATATTAATATTTAAGATGACTTAGAAAATTAAGTATTGATATTTATATCAAAATTTAGTGGTAAAAGTCATGAATTAAATTAACAGCTTTAGTAATTTTTGTTTGAAAGAAACCTTATCAATACATTTTTTCAAGAGTTACGACTAAATTAACACATTTTTAAAAATGGGTATCAAATTGATACATCTAAACAAAAATAGGTATTATCGGACTAATTTCAACTTTTAAAAAAAAAATTAGATATTTGAAAGCGTTTGCATGTGACATGGCCCACTACTTACACTGCTGTGGGAAATATCTCAATATATTTTGGATACGAAACACTTTTACTTTGAAGGTTGTTGATATTTATATCACTAATTTATTACACCTTAATTAAGAAAAATGATGACATGCTTGTTTGATTCTTCTTAATTAATTTCGATTTTCTGCACCATGTTTACGTGTTTATTTAATTAGTTGAGACAGTTTTGGTATAACTTTTTTTTCTTTCTAATTTATCCTTTTAACGGGAAAGTTATACTGAATATTATACATTAGTATAATAAAAATTAAACTTTTGAACAAAGTAACTTTTGTATAAAAAATCAGTACTTATTAAAAAAAAGCATAAAATAGTATTTAGAGAAAAAGATACGAGACACTGGATAATTTATATAATTTATATATTATTACTTCTTTATATTTTATATCTGTATCACATTAATTATTTATTATTCTTTTCTTTCTCTTGGCTGTACAATATATGTAACACGTTTTAAAAATTATTTTTTTGCCCCATTAATTTTTCTTCTATCTTTTCTATACTTTCACTGCGCAAGAAAAAAAAAATTGAAGGCGTGAAAGTACGAGTTATTATTCATGTTTATAATTAATCATTTGCGTGGTTTGCCAAAACGGAGAAAGGAAGGGATGAGGGAGTCTTCATTACTAAAAAAACTTCAATTACCAACAAAATTTCCTGCAAAAGAAAATTTCATAAAAAATACTTGCGAAAATACTTGCAATTTTTTTTGTAAAAGATTATTTACAGAAAATACATGTGAAAGTTGTTGCCTTAATAATAATATTATTTATTTGTTTCTATGAATAAAAATTTACAAAACAAAACCCTTTAATTTGTGTAAAATTATTTGTAAGAAAAACAAGGGTTAAATATGTTTTTGTTCCCTCAAGTTTCAGCGAAATTTGGAATTAGTCTCTCATAACAAATTTTGACCAATTTAGTCCTTCATCTTTCAAAATGCATGAATTTAGTCTTTTTAACCAAATTTGGTTAAGTTTATCTGATGTTTCAAGCGCATCTCATGATAGTATTTAAATTATTTACACTGTTTGACACATTTTTGCTTCAATATTAACTTAAATACTATTATGAAATGTGTTTGAAACGTTATATAAACTTAACAAAATTTAGTTAAAAGGACTAAATTCACGCATTTTGAAAGATAAAGGACTAAATTGGTATAAAATTTTGATGAGGGACTAATTTTAAAATTCACTGAAATTTGAGGGACCAAAAACATATTTAACCGGAAAAACAATATTAATACCCGTCATTTTTTTGCCGTCAATATTATATTTTTTATTTAGTGTCTCATTCAAAAAGTACATTTTCTTTTTGTTTTTGACGTGTAAGACCTAGCTTTTGAAACGTTGAAGGTGAGAGTGGTGAACCTGAAGTCTGGCTAATCTTTGATATCGATCTTGTTACTGACATTGATTTCTTTCCATGATAGTCATCGCCTTTTTGGCAAGGATCTTGCCTGTCGTAACTTAAATCAGACGAGACACCAAACCAAAAAGAAATTTGTTTAGAAATTGTTACACTTAAATGTGAACTGAAATGTATAGAAAAAAAAAGATAAAATAATATGTCAAATATATTTTTACATAATAGTGTAAATTATATTTATTTTATAATTAATTGATTGAGTTTTATTAAGTAACACTACATTATACAACATAAGTATTGTTTCTATTCACAGTCATTTTTAACTAATTTGTACTAGTACTATTTTTTTAATATATTTCCTTTTGACTAACTTGTAAAGTATTTTTTAACATGTTATTTCAGGCTTAAAACCGAGTATTGTTTAACCCAATCACTTCTAACTAAGATAGAGAAATTGTCTAGGATTTGATCAAAATATCAAAAGTTTGCTCATTTACGTCTTTTGACATCTACAAATTTAATAACTTTCTTCTACTTTACTACATGAACACAATGTTCTTACAAAATTATTGGGGTACAAAAAGATTTTGACTATGTTTTAACATTTCACAAGTTATGTCTCAAATTCTTATTCTTCTCTTCAATATAACTTTATATAGGCATTGAAAAGAAATGTCATGAAAAACCTTTTTCTAGTTGTTGAGAATCTTCAAACTCATCACTTGAATGTCTTCCTTTATGGATGACAATGCATGGCGGACGGTAGGGCCGGTTCACAGCTCGTAAGAAAAAAGTGAATTGAGCTGAGTTTATGAGTCTGGTTGTCTAATTTGACCCATTTCGCATAACTCACTACCTTTGCGAGCAAATGACAGAGCAGAGTGGGCCAACCCACATAGCTCGCATAATTTTGAATTGTAAAAATAATTTTATTTTTTTAATATTAAATGGAAAGACAAGTACCGCATGATGCAACTGACACTACTCTCAACCCAAAACTTTAAGGCAATGGGTTTATGGGCCTTGATCCTGAGATCTGAGTCTAACCACATAAGACACTGACACCACTCTCAACCCAAAACCTTAAGCCAATGGGTTTATGGGTCTTGATCCTTATATGGTGCTCTACTTTCTCAATTGTGGTCAATGTGAGACTTAGACTCACACTTGGATTCCTAACATTAATTTAGCATTCTTTTATATATATATATATATATATATATATATATATATATTTCCTGCTTTCAAATCCTTTTGTGATTATTAATACTTTCAACTTTTCTTTATCTAGTTTTGTTTAGAGATTTAACAACATATTTTTACTGCCAATCAAATATAATTCTTCGTCAACTAAAATTTCACTTTTATCTTAGTTAGCTGAGATTTGATTCTACTCGTCTCCTTTATATATATATGGTGAAGTTATATATAGTTATTTAATCATCAATTAACTCTAAATTTCTTGTTCAATTAACTTAAGCTTTAATTTTACACAAAAAAAAAAGACTATTCAATTTAACGTATTATTTATAATACCAGATACACCAAATGAAAAACAAGTATAACCCAAAATAATTATATATATATACCATATGTGAAACTATGTGTATACATTCAATTTTACACATGTATTTGCTACTCTCTACGTTTTTTATATACTCTAAATTTTGTATGACAACTAAGTACATTAAATTATAACTTAAAAAAATCATGTAAAAAATATGTTTTATGGAAAGTTTATCATCATGCAAAGCTTGATTTAAACAAAGCAAAAAGTTGACTAAGCGATACAATGAAAAGATGAGGATATATTGATCTAAATTTTTTAAAATAATGTATAGAATAAATTAAAACTTAAAATAGTTTTGTTGCCATTAAATAATGACATATTACAATCATAACATTTTAGATATGTTTTTCGTTCATTATCGCATATTAATTTTTTTGTCGTTTTTTAATGAATTACTGAAATTTTTAACATAATCATGAGCTAATTTATAAAAAATTGAATTCATAAAAAAATGAAATACAAAGATTTATTAAACAAAGGGACATACAAAGTGAGTACATAACTTTTTCATAAGTGGATGGGTTAAAACGTATTTAAATCTTTACGTTAAATCAGTTAACTATAGTATTAAATTAGACCAGGTTAAAAAAATTATTCTTTTGCAATAAATAAAAAATTGGACTTGACTCACTTACAAACTAATTTATTTTGGTGGATAAAAATGAAAAAGAGATCACGTAATTATAAAAATAATATAAAATTGAAATCTTAGTTCTTTAATTACTTGTGTATTACATAAAAACTTGAAATTAGAGAGAAATTTATAATTTTTTAACCTATCATGAAATTTGTATTATATGTAATCTTTACGTACTTATTATGAAAGTTTTAATTTTTACATATACTATACTATACTTTGTTATATATATATATATATATATATATATATATATATATATATATATATATATATATATATATATTAAATTGGACTAACTTGCTTAACTCAATGGATTAAACCTAAAAAGCGTTTAAGATATTGTACGTTAAGAAAGTTTAAATTGATTCATTTATAAGATAGATTAGATAGCTCAGATCCACAGGTCAGAACGACCACTTTTTTATTTTTATATTTCTAAACAAAAATAAATTACTTATATCACATCTTACTTGATAAATGTCAATAAAATTTGTAAGGGTTATTTTATTTTTCGATTTTTAACTTCGAAGAACTCAGGTTTCTTTTATTATGTTAACATTATAAGTTTTCATTTTTTTCAGTAATTTTTTTTTTTGTAATATTTTCACAGATATTAAGATTAATAAAGTTTCGGAATTTTACAAAATTAATCATTTAAATAAAATTGGTAAAATCAGAAATTAAAATAAAGACAAACAAAGGACTAAAATTGGCATCAGAGACAACACATGGTGTCATAAACATGAAGGCAAGGGTGGTGGGTCTGCCCTACATGTGCAGGAAACAGCATCTTATAATAATATCCTATTTCATTATTCCAAAATAAATAGCAAAAATAAAAATAAATATGCTTCTCTTTGTCTTATCCCATGATCATAGCATATTAGTGGACCATATGATTAAGTTGCATTTGACTGTTTAATTACTGAAAATGACTTTGCATAAGGCCTTTTTAATTTCTTATCCAAAAGGCCATTTCATGAAAGTGTATGTGCACTATTTCTTTCATTGATTAAAAGTAAATTATAAAACATCTGTTGTTATATGTGTTATTTAATTAAACATCGGTCATTAAAGTAATCTTCAAAAAAATTTAAATATTTCTCTATTACTTTTTCAAGAAAATAATATTTAAACTTTTATTTGTGTGATCAACTACTTCCATTTTTTTATTTTTATAATGTATATGTATATAAATATAAATATATGTATGGATGTATATATGTATATGTATATAATTGGTCCCAAACTCACTTATATCGACTTGGGTTCGTCTTGACTTAATCTTTATCAAACTAAATCCAACTTGATTTTGATTGAATTAGGACCTACTTAAGCCAACCCAACTCGGATGAGTATAGATTAGCCTCAACTCAAAAGAATGTGGATCTATTTTGACTCGGCTTGACCTGAGTCCAAACTAACTTAACTCAACTTAGGCTCAAGTTAACTTGACTCGACATGGATCTGAGTAAAGTAGGCTTGACCTAGTCAACCAACCTAGGCTTAGCCATATTCGAGAGAACATGGGTTGGTATTGAATGAACTTGGACTCATTCAACTAAATGTGGATTGTCTCGACTTGACTCAACTTAGACCCTAAGATCGCAGTAGGTCTAGGCCGACTTGTTCGGACTCGAACTAATATTGATGACCAAGACCCAAGCTTACTTAGTTCAACTTAAGTCCAAACCAACTCAATCTAATTGAACTTAGGTTGACTAGGCTTTACTCTAACTTGAATTTACTTAACTCAACCTTACATGAGTATGACTTGGTACTATCTGATTTATGCATTTCATAATTTGAAAATAGTCAAAGTCTCTACTTAAATTGAGAAAAAAAAATTGCTAATATAAAATGAACAAATTCTGAAAACTAAAAAAAACATAAATCAAATAAACTACAAAAGATTATCAATATTTATATTTTTTAATTTTTAATAATTATTTAAAGATTAAATATTTTTTAAATTTGATAATAATTGAATTATTTTATTCAAATAACAAAAATAAATTTTACTCAATTTGAATAGTCTTGTCCAGACAAAACATTTGAAAAATAAAACAAGTTAAAATAATTCTCAAATTCAATATATTTGACTCTTAGAAATTATGAAATTTTTTATCCAAATACAAATTCAAGTAATACTTTCTGGATAATATTCTCTTAAATATGTAAGGGAATTTCAAAAGACATTTTTGTCTACTAAATATACTCATAGGATATACGAAGAATAGTACCAGATGGAGGAAGAAAAAATGCCTTTGCTGGAGAGATAAGTGCAACATTAGCTTATGATCGATCTTTATAAGGTTCACTAGGTTTCGACACGCAAATTCAAGTCATTCCAGGCGATATGGATCTGAAATTCCAAGTTTATCTTGCTATAAAATTCGTTGTGAGGTTGCTTGTGAGATCAAGAAAATGGCAGTGGCCAGTTAACGGGGAGTGTATAGTGTCGATGTCCTCTCAGTACAAAGAATGGTGTTTTCTCCCATGCCACGGATCAAAGAGCTTGCACAAGATCACGGTTTGCTAATTGTTGAGGCTATAAGATCTTTTGAGACTTCATTGTTTGCTATTAAACAAAGACGTTCTGCATTAAGGATCCAAACATCCTTTTTTGTTCTCATAAATTGAGGTTTGGGTTTACAATCCTTTTAACCAAAAAGTCCTCCCAACAGTTTGTTCAACAGCAGTACAGAACTAGATTCTATTTTTATCAACATAATTAGAGTATGCTAATTTCAAAATTGCTTCTTCAAAATACTAAAACGGCAAACACGGTTCAGATGTATGCAGATAGAAATAATAACAAATATCCTATCAGAAGAGGTGTTGGATAACAATGTTTTAACATCACAGGATTTGTAACAGTCAATGACCTAAAAAGAGACTCAAGTGATGCATCTACCTCTTCCTCTTTCTTTGCGTTAACTCAGGGAATTTAAGAGGGACAGGAAGCGTAGCACGCAAACCGTTAAAAGCGCTTTTCTGGCGGGTAAATTTGCAACCCAATTGCTCATAGACTTGTCTCACCGCCATAACATTCATGCTCAGATCCTTTGCTATATCGGTGCAGTCAGTTAGGAAGTCATCAGCGAAAAGTGTAAGCACCAGCACATAACTTACGAGAAGAGAAATTTTTTCAGGGGGCAGCCTTCTTAATTCAGAAACAGCAAACATATTTGTAAATTTATGTCGCAGGATGTTGGGGATTTTATGGCTCTTTGCAGAGAAAACATCAAAGGAATGCTGATCTTTGAACTTTATCAGATGATTGATGTATGAGAGTATGCAGGAAAGCTTCCTCTGTTCTGACTCATCCTGTAAATATAAACAATAGATCACACAGATATTTTAGTTGGAAAAGACAAAAATCAAACCTTGAAGAGTATTTCGATTAAAAACGGATTTTGTACTGAAATAACAGACATCTCATCAAACATTTGCAAAAGAAAATAAAAAGGTAAAAATAAATGAAAATTCTCTCATACGTTAACAAAAACTTATGTACCTAAACTACTTAGATTCTTGTGTTCTCAAAAAATTGAAGTGCATAACTTGATTTTGATCTGTGGAAGTTCAATTCCTTTTACCTCCCTATTTCTTCTTCTACAAGTGTTGACAAGTTAATCCAAACAACATTGGGGTAATCATACTAACTAACTGCTTACAAATCCCCCATCAAAGAATTCTAGAACGTTTATGGAAAATAAATTCTTCAATTATTGATGTAGCACAAGTCTAAGCATTTCTCATCGTTCTACAATGTAGCCAGTTGTAGAGTATAACTAGTACGGCTGGACATTTTCTTTCTATAACCCAAACTGTTCTGATGATAAATAACAAAAAACTCTGAAGTTACTACTTTAAGCCAGTGCCTTGTCTTTTTTTGTAAGCACAACAGTGTAGGTTGAATACACTATGTTCCATCCATCTAATTTGTTCAAGTTAAGCAAAAGGGTTATATTTGTATCAATACCTTAATTTTTCTTAATCTCTCTACCCTGTTGCGAACAAATGTTGGATAAGAACTGAAGTCCGCCTTTTCTTCCTGATGCATATTTTTATAGATGTCTTGAAGATAATCCCATTCTCCTGTAAGGATGATTTTGTCCAATACATATGCCTCCTGAGGTGTAGTTGCAGAAGTATCATATGGTGGTATGTTGCGAGAAATATGAGATTCTGTACTTTCAAGAGCGCTTTTGTTTACAGAAACATTTTTCAGTTTCACATCCAGATTCCTTTGAGAATTAGGATCTTCATCTTGCTTGAGAGCTAGCTTCTTTTTAGCCTGCAAAACGATACAGATTCCAAGATTAGTTAAAAATAATTGCAGTAAAGTCAGCTAAATATAGTTGAGTGAAAAATAATATAAGACATTCTTCACATATTATCCCAAAGCTGACAACCAAAGACTAATTTGTCCATGGACCAATAAGAAAAAACAAAATGGAAGACACTTAAATGCAAGCATTTTGAGGATGTAGTAATGATCGAGGAAGCAAAAAGAGGAGGTTAACTCTAAGCTTGAGCTTTGGAGACAAACTTTGAAACCAAACCATTTTTGCTTAGTACGTGCATTGGAATTTTAGGAAGAAATGAGAGGAAAATAATTTAGATGAAGGTAAAAATTAGAGATGCCATACTACAAGCTTCTAAGTTAAGTACTGATATCACAATTACAAAATACAAGCTGAGTGCTTAAAATGGAAAAATGCATTAAGGGTTATTGCAACTGCAAAATACCCATAAAACATAAGTTTTATCATATGGCTAAATGACCAGTTATCTTTTATTGTAGATAATGTTTGAAAGTAAAAGAATAACACCAGAATGAAAAAACAAATAGTAGTAGCAAAAATGAGGATGCTAAGGATGTGTCATCAAACAAGAAAGGCCATGATATAGAATGATTATATACAAACAGGGAACTTGATCACCACTAAGGCCAGGACATGACAGAAAACGGGTTCAGGCAATTTAGACATGTTTAGAGGAGGCCACTAAGGGCGCCAATGAGGGGCTAGATCGCAGAAATTTTAGACAAATGAAAAGGAGTAGAACGACTTTCGAAGCAATAATTAAAAGGAATCTCAAGGTGAATAATATCTGGGAATTCAGATTTTGACAAAACCCAATGATGTTGCATGATTCGTGTAGTTGACCTCACTCAGTGAGATAAAAAATACCACTTGTTGTATCCTTGCCTATTAATTCAACCATTGCTAAATAAATTTTATTATGAGAAAGGTGAGCAGTGTTTGCTCTACACAGTATCAGTAACCAGTGAAAGCACCTAGAGCATACAACTTAACAGATCTTACTATGTTAACAAATACATAATCCCTTTTTACATCTATTGCCGCTTAAACTAACAGTATCTAGCCACTGCAAATCTGTAAACATCCACACATTAATATCAACTTTTCATTGTGAATACAAATTTACTAGTTGCTATTAGCATAGCTAGCAAAAAGGGTAAATGAATAAAAAAAATACCTTCTCTATATCCCTCTTTGTTCCCCATATAGAAGTCGTCTCTGCAATCTTCTGCTGCGGAGTCATCTCTTCCAATGTTGAGTTCGCAGGCTCATTGTCAGCAGCTTCCATACCTTTAATCTTTGGCTCCAATCTGAATATCTGAACAGCATCCACTAATTAACACAATACACACTGACTTGTTCGACAGCAAGGCAAATGAAACTGTTATTCCCTTTCACATTTTACCTTATTACCAGCAATGGGAACAATCTTTAGGGTCCCAGCTTCCTTATCAAGGACTCCAAGCGCGAACATGGCCCGGTGCCCAGCCGCAGCCTCGCCAGAAAAACTAGATCCAACAAATTCCACCGAAGACCCAGGAGGGCGAACAACAAGCTGCATCCTCTTCGACATGTTCCTGTGCCTGTAAAGTTGAAATTCAGAGGGTCCGGAACCACTTGCATAATTCTTAACCGGATCAAAACCCGAAGGAAAATAACCAACAACAGGAGCTGTTTTATTGGGGTGCTCATGGACAACCTCCACCGCAACCTCAATTCGATCAGGTTGAGGGGGAACATCTTTTTGCTTCTTGTTCTTCTTTATCTTCTCCTTTTTGGGAGTTTTGGATTTTGGTGCATTAGTGTCCGAATCCATTACACTGTTTCAGTTAACAATTCTCAGATTTCACGCAAAGAACAAATAGAGATGTCGGCAAAAATTCTTCATGCACACAAATCATAGGCACAGTACAATTCACAGATTTTGAAATAAAAAAGTGTCCTTTGGAATGCAAAATTCAAATAAAATACACAAATTAATAGAAAGAGAAACCATGAAGCCAACGAGAAAATCAAATAACAAAGGGTTAGCGGTAAACGCACCTTTACAAAGTGTTCACCCCTATGCGGATAGTGTCTGCTACCGAACAGAGAGAACCCTAAACCCCAACTGAACCCAGAACTGTATAAAATAGAACACTTGGTCTTTATTCTAACAATATTATTTTTACATGTATTATTATCTATAATTATTAATACACAGAAATCTTGTATAAGATTTAATAACTTTTTTTAATGCACATAGTTTACTATTAATTTTACTTTAATTAATATTATTATTTTTATTATTTTTTATAATTTTAATAACATATTTTATTTTAATAACTATGGTAAAAAAAATTGTTATCATAAGAAAAAAAGGAATACACGTATTACTAATTATTATTATTATACACTAACTTTTCAAAATGTGATTGTTACAAGTTAGATTTTTCAATTCCTAAAACCTAAATGTAAAGTAGAAAATTATGTTATTTTAAAATGTTTAATAACTATTACGAAAAAAGATTTATCTTTGTAATCCCAATATACAAAATTCATTATTGATTCTATGCTCATTTATATAGTTTATTTTATTATTTTATTCTTTAGATTTTCTAATTTTACTTTAATTCAATTAACTATCTATAAAAAAATACCTGTGATAAAAATTATTTATTTTCTATCTAGGTGTTTCCATTAATTATTATTATATTTTTTGAACCTTAAATTATTATTATTAGCGTGCTTTTTTATCATTATACACTACTTTTTTTAAAATGTGATTATTTGAAGATATAATTCTCAATTGCTAAAGCCTAAAATTATACTAGAAAATTATATGTTGTTTTAAAACATTTAAACTAAATTAGTCTTATGATAGAGACATTTTTCCTCTTGAAATGAAAAATTAAAAGATTTATTTGGACAATAAAACATAAATTTGATTTCTAAGAGATTAATTTGGTAAATAAAAATATTTTAATATTTTTTAAATATAAATAAGGTTCAAAATATATGTTACAAATATTCTTTTATATGATATATAATAAAAGAGCTAGAGAATAATTGTTTAAATTGTTTATGGGGCATATCTTAGGTGGTTTAAATTATTTACACGATTTTTTTAGGGTTTGACATTTCATTTTTGTCGAAAACAAGATATATGAAGGTATAGAGAATTTTGGGAACTTTATGTAGTGCATAAAGGAATATGTGGGGTTGTAGGAAGTAATCCATAAATTGATCCATACTAGGTAGTATTTTGAACACATGTTTCTAATTAATTTTGGACTATGCAGATTAAGCCTTCATTGTTTAAACATTCATTCTCATAAATAAACTTCAAAATTCCAAATTTACTTTTTAGTTTACTATTTTTATTTTTAGTTTTATATTGTTTAATTTAGAGACATTTTGAAATGTGCATTTCAGAATACATATGTTGTATTCTATATTATATCTTTCGAAATATAAAATAAAAAACATATCTCGCACCATCCATAATATAAAATTTATATACTAGATTATGAAATTCAAAATAAAAAAACTTATTTTAAATTTTAAATTGTACAATTTAAAATGTAAAAATCATATTGAGTCAAAATGTATACAATTGAGTAAAAATATATAACCACATTGACACATAAATCTATATATCGAAACCAAATTACTAACAAAGTTTTTTATTGAATTAATACGTGATCAAATTTCAAACACCAACATTCGCTAGTAGAATTTTTAATATTTCGTGAGGTTTTTTTTTATATAATTTTACAAAAAAATATTTATGTTTTCTACTTTTCTACGAATTTTAATCAATAGTAAAATTTATAAGTGTCTCTTACAAATCTTCTAAAAAAATGTTTTGTGCAAAATATTTTACAAAAAAAATTGATAGCAAATTTTTGTAAACAAGTATTCATAACAAAATTTGCAATTATTTTTTAAAAAAAATAAAAAAATATTAACAGGAAATATATATATATATATATATATATATATATATATATATATATATATATATATATATATTAGTAGTGACTGATTTAACTAAAATGATCACATTCATCTAACAAAAAATGAGATTCAATTAAGTAAAAGAATAATGTAAGAACAAAAACTAATAAATATAAATACATTAACAAAATTGCGAATTAAGCTTACATTAACTTTTTCACATATTAATACTCTTAAAAATATTTGAAAAATATACTTAATCAAAATATTTTTAAAATTAAATAGAAACTGCTGCCATTAATAACACCTTTGATATAGTTCCAAATTTACCTTTAATATCATAGTATTTTTTTAAATGTAATAAAGCTTTAAATTCTTAATACATATCCAACTTTTTTTAAATTATTGTTTAATTTATGCATATATAAAAATATAGTAAGTATATATAATATCGTTAAATAATTTTATTGTATTCAACTTAAAAATGTTCTTAACAAATAATACTGATTTTACCCCTTATTGTTGTTAAATCAATTTATGCACTACTCCTAATGAATCACTATAATTTATCAACAATTATCTCTATTCTAGATATTGAAAATGATTTGCACGAGACAGTATGTGTAATTATGCATTATATTTATTTTTTAATTAGCAAAGGACAACTTTAATTAATTTTGACATTCAAAAGTTAACAGTTATGATAATTGATCAATCTAAGAACTATGAGATACCATATATCGGATACGACACGTATTTGATATGTAAATATTTTTATTTTTAAAATATTAGGATACGAGACGTGATAAATACGTGATATATAAATAATGAAAAATGTATAATAATTCTTACAAACATAATAAATATATGATTATTAATGTGTGAATCCAAATTTTGTAATTAAAGACCAATTATTTTGGTAGTCAAAACCTTGTAGCTAATGTTAGTGACCAATTTAAAAAATAATTCATCATTAAAACTATTTTAATTATCAATTTAGAAACCGATTATAATTTCTTAAAACTATTTTAGTTTTCAATTTGGTCACTATATAGTGACTAATTATTTTTTGTTACTAAAATTGGTCATTATTCAAATATTTTATTTTAGTGTATTACTACTTTATAAATTAGATATTTCATTGATAAGTGACGTTAAAGTATCCTAAAGTATCGAATACAATACGTGTCGGATACGGATATATGACCCAAGTTGAAGTATCGGTGCATCATAGATCAAGAACAATTGAATTTTATAGCATTTGAGAAATGACGAGAGAAATTTAACTCCGAAAAAGTATATAAAGTAATATTTAATTAAGTCCGCATTTTGAATGAAAAACTTAATACAAACTTAATTAGAATGCAGACTTATGAAAATTTAAGAGTCATATAATTATAAGATAAAACATTAAAGTCATAATTACAGTCCAAAATATTAGAAGTGTTAAAAAATTTTGGGATTATGAAAATATGAAAAATATAAAATATACGTTATATAGAGAAATTATTTATTATATATATATATAATAAATTATAAATATAAAATATTTACAATATTTCAATCAAAAATTTAAAATAATATATATTTTCTAAAATTGAAATATATTTTTCAAAAATTTAACAAAATATAACATATACAATATTTACAATATTCTAATCTTGATTTTATACTTCTAAAATAATAATTAATTTTTCTAAAAGATATTTTTCAAAAATTTAACAAAATATAACATATACAATATTTACAATATTTTAATCTTGATTTTATACTTCTAAATTAATAATTAATTTATAAAATTGAAAGATATTTTTAAGGAAAGAAATATTTTTAAAAAACTAATTTAAATAAAAAAATATTAAATAAATATTATTAACAATGAGTCATATAATAAATTCTATATTTTAAAGATGAATTATTTTCCTTCATTCTATTTTACAAAATAATCAATCGACAATCATATAAATAAATCGAAAATAGTTGTCCAATAACTTTATGTATTTTTTTTTCTGAAAATAAAATCAAAATTATTAATTCAAGAATTATCTTTCCCAAATATAAATTTAGACAAGTTTCAGACTTAAAGAATTGTGTACTATATCAAACGATTTTGTTTTATCTAAATGTATATGATATTCCTAACGAAATTGTTTCTCTTCTCAAAAAAGTTTCATAATTTAATTACCTAAATTTTACAAGATAATTTGCATTAATCGATGATCTTTTATTATGATGAAAATTTAAAACTTTTATTATAAAAATTTAATAAACAAAATTTGCATTTAAAAACTTAAAATGATTATATAAAAATTGATCATTTATATTATTTTAAATTTTTAAAATGAAATCGTCTTATATACATATTTTCTATGTTACACATATCCATCCATTACATCCAATTAAAAAACTAGAATATTTATTATCTTTTCTTAAAACTTTTTCTCAACCTTTTGAATTATATAGACAATTGTTATATACTTTGTTTTCATCCTTTCTAAAGGTTAATATGCATATTTAAGTACAGTTACAATTATGCATTACTTTTTAGTACATATTAAAAATAATTATATGTATATTTAATTTGGTCTGAATTAATTTCAAGTTTCTCATTATTATAAATATATATTGGAGAAGGTTTTAGCCGGTTGCCATATAATTTTGATATTCTTAATTTTGATATATTGGAGAAGGGTTTCTTTATTTGGTTTCCTAGATTTTTTTAGCCAGTTGCTATTATTATCTCTTTGATATTCTTAATTTTTATTTTATATTTTAAAAACTTGCACATCACAAAAATAAGTATTGTTTTTAGACACATAAATAAGCCCTTAAAACTCATACAAATTCACACATTTTCTAAAGTTGACGTTTCTGGTGATCTTTAATTAAAGCTCTTAAAAAATATCGTATGAGAGAAGAAAAAAAAGTGATTAAATTGATTCCAAATATAAAACACTTTTGTCATGGCTTAGAACTTCACTTAATTATTAATATTTTGTGAAAATCTTGATTAGAAAAATCAACATCTGTTATATATATGTCACTGCCAAATTTATCAAATATCGTAGAAAGATGAAAAAATTTCCACATAATCTTTGCTGCAATCTTAGGTCTTATTTTTTTCTGAAATCTGAAGCCTATAGAGACACTGATATTGACCAATAATTAAAATATTATGATAATGACAACCATATAAGGACATAAGTTAATTAATTAATACACAATAATGACTTGATTGATAAGGCTATGTATGCCCATATATGTCATCATCATGTATGTCATATTTTTCTTCTTTTTCTTTCCTTAAACCCTAACCCTAGTTTCTGCTACCCACTCTCTTCAACCTCAACAACACCATTATGGAAGAACATGTTCCTCGTTCTCTCTACAAAATCACTGTTACCTTCATGCACAAACCTGTCTCAAACCATCATGTTTTATCAATGCAAGCTGAGTTTCATAATGTTAAAAAATTACCATTTTTGACAAATTATTATTTTCCACTTTTGGCTAAACTTTAGTTATAAAAATTAGTTTTTCCATGATGTTTTAGATGCTAACAACAAATATTTGATTCAATCACACAACAAGAATTAATTTTTGTTTACTTGTGAATAGATAATCATGGTGGTATATATGTCATTATCATGAGTGGCTGAAGACAACTAAAACACTCATAAGAATAAAAAAAAATGTGCATTAGAGAAGAAGACATATACAAATGGGCAACTGAATTATTTATACATAATATATGCAAATGATTTGGTAAACACCAAATCAAAGCATAACCTAATTAATATTTTGAGATGGAAGCACCGACTTCTAAAATGTATCATGCAAATTTAATATTATCTCTAAGATCAATGCAACAAACCCTAATTCTAACTTCCCTTTAAATTTCAATAATTTACTTCTAATTTATGTCAAAGTGATAATGAAACTTTCCGACCAATAGTTCCAATTATAAAGATTGATTTTTTTATTGTCTAGGTGCTTAGACAACCACATATTTTTTCATGGTGGTAGTTTTAACTAGGGTTCCACATTCTATCTTTTATATATACATCAACATTCAAAGTCAAACCAAATACTAGAGTCAAACTATATATTGTTTTATAAAATAAAAGATTAACTCTGCTTTTTCAGGAGATTATAATGTTTTTGTGAATGTTGATTGACTTAATATTATAAGAATATTTTTCAACAATTAGATATATTTTTTTGTGATTAGTTTGATACTAGTAGAATAAAATAGTATTTATATGGAATCTAAACTATTTTCTTTTATCACAAGATAATTTTTAAAGTGTGATGTAATTGTTTCGAATACTTAAGAAGGAGGTCTAGTAAAGAAGAATACTTAAGTATAATAAGTGATTTAATATGGATCGGAAAATTTCATATTTAAATCCTATAGTCGGATTATTATTATTTTTTATTTGAAAATAGATACAATTAAGGAGGATATATTGAGTTAATAAAAGAATGACATTGTAGGAATGATAAAGAATGTGAGTCCAACCCATTTTTGTCTGTTTCGTAATTCAAAAACGAATTTATTTCTCTGGTTCGCCCTGTCCTGTAGGTTGGTCTGCGGTCCGTGAGCTGGTCCACATTTGTGATGGATAAAATAAAAACTTTTTTATTTATTTTTTCAATTGGTATTCATTTTTTATCAAAATAATTTCAATTAGTTTAACTAATAAAAAACAATAAATAATAGTAGCGAAGATAGCTAAAATACAATAGCAACATGTTACCTTACAAGACACGTACAAATTTATTAACCTAAAAATGCATAAAAAAATATTTTACATTCGGAAACTAAAATCATTATCTTATATACAATAATTATACATAATAACAATAATAATAATAAAGGAACTTACAAAAACAACATGATGAATGATATGAGGATTAAAAAAAAAGAATATTTAATATTATAAATGGGTCAGCAGGTTAGCCCGCCTCACTTTTAATTCGTGTGGACATTGGACCTGTGCGGGGCAGGCCTATGCAAACTAGCGGGTTCGACATCCCAATCTATTTCGTTGCGAGAAATTAAAACAAGTTATGATTTTCAAACCAAGTAACTAAAAAAATAAAATTTAAATTTGAAAAAAAAATCTATATAAATTTCTTTGAATGATTTAGCTTAAAAACAGTTGGTTTTTAAAGTTTTAGTATTTTCTTATAAAGAACAATTGTTTCCTAAAAGCCCAATAAAAAACACACATGAAGAAAAGTTAATTGTGGAGAAGGTAAAGGTGCACTTTTTCTTGGCTTCATATGCACCACCCCAGTGGCGTAGCATTATAATTGCAAGCTTTGCATTCCAACCACACTTTCTGGTCCACCTTTTGTTGTGTTAATCTGAAAATTTATTACTAAAATATTATGTGGAAAAATGAGTACATACAAAAAGAGAAATAAATTAATAATGGTTTTGGAAAATATGAGAAGGACACAGAAAGGGCCACACACTGTCCTAATCTGCTTCATAAGGCCATTCACTATTTTCAGATCCCTTCTGTCAAAATATTTTTTATTTATTTTTTCTTCTCTTCTTTTTCATGCATAATATTCTTTCCACTTTTATTAGATTTTCTTTTCTGATTTATGCAGAAAGCAAAAAAAATTGCCTCCACCTGTGTGCTAATAAATCCAATGCATGACATGTAAAATTATAAAAATATTAATGAATCATCGACATTATAGAGCCACCCATTTTGTAGTGTTTTTTCATCCATGTAATAATACGGCTATTTTGGATTTTTATGCATATTTAGTTTACCTTAATTTGACGGTGTTATTTATTTTTTAATATTTTATAATTTGATTATTCTTATCCTTATTGTAGATAAAGTTTTAAATTTACACAGTATAAATGTTTTAATTATAACAATAATATCACTTTTAAATCAAATTTTAAAATTAACAAATTAAAATATATGATATTCTAATTAAACTTATCATGAATTTATTTTAATTCATTTTTAAAACAAGGTAAAGTAATTAGGATTTTTAAAAAAACATATATATAAAATGAAAAAAAATTACATATTACAGTAGCTCCATATTTTTTATATCTCTAACGATGTTTTTATATCCAAAATATTTCTTAAGCATTCGTGAACTAATAGAAAATCCTTAAATACAACTGGAGAATATGATTGAACCAATTCTATTTAATTATTCATAGTTTTTATTTTATATATAAGTAATTTACAGATATAAAATGACATCATTATCCTCTGTAAAAGAACAGTAACGCATGCAAAATCTTAAAACAAAACCGTGAGTCTCGATTGTCTCTTTTCAAAAGAATTAAACACATCAGAAAAATTAGCTTATAATAAATGTATCTTCACTAGGGAAAATTAAACACATCAGAAAAATTAAACTTATTATAAATGTGTCTCCGTAGGGTGTCCAATCTTAATCACAATTATAATAATTAGCGAATTAATAGAGAATCTAGAATAAAAAATAAGGTGAATTGTTATAATATGTGTTTTCATTAAGATTTTTTTACTTCTATATAATTGATTGAGAATATTTTAATGAGTAAGACATTTAAACATCATATAGAAAGAAAATAAGGACTTATTTACTTTAAGATAAAGTGAAATTACTTATTTTTAATATTTTTTTATTTAATATATATATATATATATATATATATATATATAATAAAGTAATTTATTTTTCTTAATATATGCTAAAAGTAGAGATGGAAGACAATAAAACATAAAAAATTTTGAAAAGATGCTATTCGTATTTCCTTCTTTGTACTCTCTAGTTTTTATTCCCTCTTATTATATTTATTTATTCGCATCTCATATTTTTTTTCTAAGGTTAAATATATTTTTGTAAGTTAATTTACATTGAAAATTGAAATTAGTCATTCTTTAAAGTTTTTGACCAATTTAGTTTTTCATCTTTAGAAATTCGTAGATTTAGTTTTTTTAACCAAATTTTGTTAAGTTTATTTGACGTTTCAAACACGTTTTTCAACTAATATTAAAGCGAAAATGTGTCAAACGATGTAAACAACTCAAGGGTTATAATGAAACGTGTTCGAAGCGTTAAATAAACTTAACAAGATTTAGTTAAAAGGACTAAACTCACACATTTATAAAGTTAAATGACTAAATTTGGCCAAATTTCAAAAAGGGATTAGTTTCAATTTTCACTAAGGGACCAAAACTATAAAATTATTTTTTTCTTACAAGTCCTAATATTGTGACTATGACCAAAAGAGGAATTAGTTTGCTATATAAAATTATTTTTTATCTTACAAAGTCCTAATGTTGACTATGTTTTCCACATTCATAACATGTTAATACGCAAACACTCAATAGTTTAGATATTTACTATATACCATTTACAATCTTCTAAGATCTATTCATAATTTACATATATACATATAATCCTATATACATAATTCTATAATGGTTTTCTCAAACTTTTACCCAACAAGATCCTAAGGTCCCATCCAACACCTTTACAGGATTAAGAATCTGATATGCATATCAAATTGGTACATTGGATCTATTTAAGTTATTTTACTTTTATTTTATAAAAAATGAGTCTAAATAAGTTAAAAATGTACTCAAATAGTACTAATAAATTAATTTGATACATAATACCCATTTTGATACTTTTACCTAGTTCCACTTTTATCAAACAATTCAACCAGCATGTCTACTCTACAAGCAAGTTCAATTTCCACCCATTTATCACACTTTCATCGTCTTCATCATAAATTTGATTCAACACTAAAAATTATTTTACAAATATAATTCAATGTCCCATGCAATTATCATCATTACCATAAATTAGAAATAATAGTATTCTAAATTTTTTCTAGTTTCTCTTAGAATAATTATCCCTTAAACAAGATAAAAATTTAGTATAATGTAAATTAAGGTGAAAGAACCACTTCTCTAAGTTATTTCTACAGATGGCTAAAACACTACAAAACTAAGAGATGAAGGATATTATGAGAATATATATATATATATATATATATATATAAACTTACAGTATTTAGAAATTTAATAAATTTAAAAGTTTCTTTAACTCTCCAATTTCTCAATTAATTGATTTTAAAAGGAATGAAAATTGAAGGTGAAAATGAGTGAAAAAGAGGAAGAGGAATATAACTTAGAAAGACACTTGGAAGAATAGAGAAAGCAAGAGATAAAAACTTATCTCTTTCTTCTTCTACTTATTATCCCATTATTATATTATATTATTGTTTCATTATTATGAATTACTTGATATTTTATTTCTACCAATGACCTATCAAAGTGATATTTTAAGTCTACTCTAAATCTACGATTTTAAACCACATTTTTTTTTTATTGTGATATACTTGGATGTTCAAGAATCCGATGTGACTCTTCACCAATATATTCCAATGTGGAATATAAATATCTATTTTAAAAAAAAATTGATCTCAAAAAAAAAGTTTTCAACAATATAAAAATTGGTAATTGAATAAAAACACATGTAATGTTCCTCCTATTACTAGTAGTAAAAACCAACATAAAAATTTAGTTATCAGTCAACAAACAAAAATACAAGCAGTAAACTGAAACCCGAGTTTTCTCTCCAAACACGTTACTTTTTTATTGAATCAGTCACACGCATCCCAACAATTAATCTTAAAAAAAACAAACCCTAGTGAATAATAAATCCATGAAAAAAAACATTACTTAATCTAAACCTTTGCATACTATAATGTTATCTAATGAATAACGAATCCTCATGTAACGGTGATGTACGTAATCTATTTCAATTGTTTAATTAGTTTTTTATTTTTCCAAAATCTTTAAAATATTAAGTACAAAAAAATGTTCGTGTATAAATTTAAATCTTACATTAGATAAAAATAAAAATAAGAAAGTAAAATATTGTATAAGAATGAATACCCATAAATTTATTATTTTAAAATTTTAAATTGAAAATTGTATTGATGTTTTATGTGATTGACTTTATTAGTAATATATTTCCTTTTAAAAAATAAAATAAGAAAAATTAGATAGGATATGGATGGTGGGTGAAGATGAAGATTTGGTTCAATTCTATTGTACGAAATAATAATGGAAAATGTTTATTTGTTTCCTGGTAGGTTCTTCTATGTTTCCTTGCTTTTACCAAATCAAATTGAGTAACACAAAATGATCGTGAAAAGAATAACACGTATGCACCACGTCAATCAAACAAATGATTGTGCCAACACAGTCATCACCATCATCATCAATGCAATGCAAATTGGTATATATAAATTTAATGGCTATGCATGACTTTCACTTTATCCTCTCCCTTCTTCAAATTCTATTCACTTACGTCTTCCCAACAAAAAAAAAACGTATGAAAAACGTTTTACTTGTCAAATTCCAAATTACCTAATTTCAACTCAGATGTTTAATTCAGTGATTGGTTAAGATTATTTTTAAAATAAAATTGTGGATAAACCAGACTTGAATAAATTTAATTAATTTTTATCTCCTACCATACGCAATCCACAATTTAGTCATCTTCTATTTTTTTTTTCTAAAAAGTTCATTTTAATTCATTTCTCAATTTTCTTTTTATTTCGTCCGATCATCAAGCCATGAATATAATAACATGGTCAATTAAGGTATCACTAACATTAATCTAATTAATATAAATTAGAAAATTTCAAAACAAAATATTGTTTTAGTGGTAAAAAGTAAATTTTAAATTTAACTCAATTTCACAAAACTGACTTGTAAGATAAGATTTGTACCTCACTCATATATTATAAAATTGACTTATTTTTAATCGAGACGAGAGTTCTAACATTTAGAAATAGATGAAATGCATTTATTTTAAAATGAGATGTCAAAAATCAAGTATTGAACTAATATATATGCATGATATTATATGATGATTTTATATATTAAAATCATATAACATGTTTTCAAATGAAACTATAATTTTTCGTGGACATTGTTTATATAAAAAATGTGATTTTTAAAGTAATTGTGTTACACTCTAATTTCCTAAAATGATGAATAATTTTTCATGTGAATAGTAGGTTAAATTTTTATGTGTTTTGGGTTCCATTTTTCATTGAAAGAAACTCTCGTGAAACTCATCACCATCAAAAATGTCAAGTGGAAAGTGCATAATGAGAAGAAGGAAAGCACAAAAAAAAGAATATGCCCCCACCATAACTCTCACTTTCTAACATATTACAAGAAATTCATAATCTTCCATTTTGAATTTTATGTACCTTTTTCAAAATTTATATACAAAAATCTAATATCAATTATTAAAACTATGGAATCATTAAAATGCTCAAGATTTATCATTCTAATAATCTTGAAACCTTAATTCAATAATAATAATAATAATAATAATAATAAAACTAAACTACCTACATTAAAATATAGACATATCAACCAATTAACCAACTCTAGTCAACAACTTCAAGTGATTGATAACTTAGAATTGAATTAAAAGGGACTAAGAATTAGTGCAAATTTAACATGGATGCTTAAGAAACTCAAGGTGTTATTCATATATAACAATACAAAGGTAGTTGTAAACACTATTTGATTAAAGTCAAAGTGTTTGGTGAAATTAATCACATAAATCAATTAGAAAATGAAAACAGCACAAAACACTACTAGAATTCCTTATAATACATGGAATTTTTATTGCAAATTTGTTACAAATTTTGCAAGAATTTTTTTTTGTCATTTTTTCTAAGAATATTAGTTGATAGGTAATTCTTTCCTACAAAATTATAAAATTCGTAATTATTTTTTATATAATTTATTGTGAAAAGTGTTTTAAACAAAATATTTTTGTAAAAAAATTGGTAACAATTCTTTGCAAATTTTTTTTCACAACAAAATTTGTAAGTATTTCCTACCAAATTTTTTTTTAAAACAAAATTTGCAAAAAAATATGAATTTTTTTAAAAGTGACATGTTTAAATTATTTTTAAAATTTATCAAAAGATATTTAAAATATATTAGTCAGATAATAATATATAATTTTAATACATTATAAAAGCAATATAGTGAGGTAGTAAATTGTTATTATTTATATAATTGAAAAAGGAAAATCACAAAGATATGCTGTAAAATATTCACACTTTTCTTTATTTAAAGTTGTGAGTCGAGAAATAATATATCTAATTTATAACTTTTTGAAATCTAAATATTTGAACAAAAAAATATTAAATTATCCAATAATATAAAAAATAGTCCGGTATAATTAAAAAAAATGTATTTTTCTCTTAAACTCTCATGCATCATAAACTTGAATTTCAAAGAAGAAAATAACTCTCTTGTATTAGAATTTAGAAGCTATTGCATGGATCATTAATATATAGTTATTAGAAAGGAAGTGAAATAAATGCAAAAGCATCAAAATTTTGAATTTCATCAATTAAATATGCACCCATTTAAATTTTTTTTATATCATATTAAAATTTTAAATATGTATTTCAAAAAAATCAACTGTAAAGTAACACTATTAATTATTTTTCTGTTTCTCTTCTGTGATGAAATAATTACTGTTCAAAGATCATAGGAGGATATAAAAAGATACTAAATAATCTCAAGTTTTTTAAATATTTGCCTATTTAATCACACTATTCCATCTCTTTATCAATATTTGAAATCTTTTATATCATTAAATAATTTAAAATAAAATTTATTATAAATAAAATAATAAATTAAAAAAGTATGTACTCTTCTATCAATCACTTAATATTTATATTTGATTTTAATTTTCTTATACAAAAACGTGTACTCTCCCAAAAATTCAACATCTTTCTAAAGAAGTATCTAAGACAATTGTATCCTAAGGTTCCATCATTTGAAAATAAAAACTGGGGACAATATTTATAACATTATTTTAGACATATTTTCTCTTATTGTTTTGTATTTTATCGAAAAATAAAATATAAATTTGAGATTCACCTCTTATTTAATTATTATCCCTCTTTGATTTGTAGTTTTCGATTAAGTTGTAACAAAAAAGGTTAAAAGAGTATCTTAGCACTTTTTTTATTCAAATTCAAAGCAATATTTTTTTGAAACAAAACAATTTCGTGTCAATTTATTTCCAATAAAAGTGTCAAAGTCGCTCAACTATAAGATTAACACACTACTGTAGATATAGTGAGTTTATATTCAACTATATATCTTATTAAATAATAAAATCATCTTAATAAATAAAAAATCAAATAAAATAATTAAAACTGACACAAAAAAAAAAACAATAAACAAATAATACCACCTTTGTTAAACATTCATGTGTTGTTCACAAAATAACATTTAAAGAGATGAATGCATATATATTTTATTTTATATTGTATTGTGAACTATGATATTTTACACAAGATGAAATCATATAATTACAATGTAACATAAGATAAACTTATATGTAATTTTTTTCTTTGAATAAAATTTTCAAGTAATAATTTATTTTTATCATTTATAATATTCAAAGAATAAAAAATCAATTATGTTTGGTTATCTTGTTTGTATAAAATAATAAACATATTACTGAATTATGGAACAATTAATAAGTTAATTATATCAAAGATAAATAGATTGAAAAAAACTGAATTAGTTTTGCAACTAAAATCAAGTAAGATTATATTTGCAAGTTGTTAAAACGTATCTAAATAAGATCTCTATAACTAAAATGAGTCACAATTTTGTAATTGAGCCCAAACATCCAATTATTATTCGCGTAAAAATAAATAAGTCACACACAGATATACTTAAAATACAGCATAAATATATGTTTTATTTAATAATTTTTTATTTTATTTTCTTTAGTAAAATAAAGTATACAGATTTTTTTCTTTATATGGTTCGTTAACAAACAACTTATTATTTAAAAAATATCAAATAAACAACAGAAGATTTTATGTTAATAACTGAAACGGAAACGAATAAAATGTTATCTAAAATGAAATAAAATAAAAAAAATACATTTACAGATTTATAAGATAATTGACGGTGCATTTTATAATATAATAATGTTTTGGTGAAGAAAGAGAGAGAGAGAAAAACAGAAAGTGACAAAAAGTTGGCGATTTTGAGCAGCGATTGGCATGTGATTTATATATTACAAATTCTCTGAATTTCTGAATTTATTTGAGACAAAGAAAAAGAAGAGAACACAACACACACAACACAAAATGATGGAAATTTTTCTGTGAATAAGACAACTCACCATACCTTCCATTCCAATAGGTCAAGCACAATCACACCATCACACAATTTCACCATTGCTTTTTTCTCTTTCCCTTCTTCTCCGACCCAACCTTTTTCTCTCTGCAAAAACAAACTTATTATTCTCTCTATCTCTCTCCCAACCGACCAATTCATAATACACTCACACAACAAATGCAACTGTGTGAGTAATTCTGTTTCTCTGAGCAGAATCCTTCTACCCCAGTTGTTTTTATGCTTAAATTTTCCTTCTTATTGACTCTACCAACTCAATTTGCTGAGCTTCTCTCTATGGATGAACTGGGTTTTTTTTCCTTTTGACTTTGGGCTTTTCTTTTGACTCCCTGAGTCTGAGGTGAGGTTGGTCTCTGTTATCTAGAAAGTCCTAGTCTTTTGGGGGTTTTCTTTGTGTTTTGCCATCTGGGGTTGTGGGGACTTGCTGCACGGTCATGCCACCGGCGCTGTCTGATCCGTTGTCAGCGATTACGGCCACCTCCGACGCCGTTTTGAAGCCATCAAAGCCATCTGCACCGGAGAATCGGCGATTCCGGGATCTTAGAGGGTTGCAGTGGCGGATAAATCTTGGCGTGTTGCCGTGTTCGACTTCGACTTCAATTGATGATTTTCGTCGAGTCACGGCCAATTGTAGAAGAAGGTAAATCCTCAGCTACATTTTATGTTTTTAGTTTTATTTTTTGGTGTTTAATTTTGATGATAATGTATTTTTGTGTGTGTGACTTGTGATTATGGTGGAGATAAATTCGTGGAAGTAAAGAATTTTCCATCGCTTTGAATTTGGGATGTATTCATTAGGTTAAGGGGAACACTATGGGTAGATTATTACATCGACAATTTCACTGGTGGAAAATTTAAATGATTAATCTGTTCTTTCTCTGGTAGTGAGGATTTCTTGCTGCGTGTTTGATGAATTCTGTGTTTGCTTGCATTTTGATAAATTTTTTTTTCTTGTTAGGTATGCTAGCTTGAGAAGGCGCCTTCTGGTTGAACCACATGTTCCAAAGAATGGGACTAATTCAGCCAATCTTGTCATTGACAATCCACTTTCACTAAATCCAGGTACATCTAAGTTTTTCGTACTGTATTTCAGTACCTTACTTGGAGTTAAATCTTTAACCAAATTACGGATCCCTGATTCAGCCAATCTAGTTTTCAGCATGTTTGATATCTATGCTGCCAATGTACACTTTATTGAAACTTTTCTCAGCTGCCTAAACCAGAGCCTCATAATGTACTCTATATTCAGTCTATTTCTTCTTTAAAGATAAGTAAATGAATGCTTATGTTGTTATGACGGAGTATATCCATGTCGCCTGCTTATTTTATGCAAATTCAATTCGTGTAAAGATTAAGATGAGAATTAGTGCATAGTGGCAATCAATCACTGGTTATGGTAAATGGCAATAATGGATTTAAAAGAAGAAAATTGTCCTATATTTTGTTGTAGTGTTCATGGAATTCTGTCATGTGAATCGCTAATGATTACTCATCTGTCACTTTTTAGTATAATATATACAATTGAACCTGACCTGTAAATTGGCCTTTATATGCAGATAGTACATGGAGTCGTTTTTTCCGCAATGCAGAGCTGGAGAAAATGGTTGATCAGGATTTATCACGACTATACCCAGAACATGGCAGTTATTTCCAAGCACCAGGATGCCAAAGCATGTTGAGACGAATTTTGTTGCTGTGGTGTCTCAGGCACCCAGAATGTGGTTATAGACAAGGTAAAATTATCTGGGTCAGGCAATGGAGCAATGGTGTCTAACAATTCATCAGCATTAATTAAATTTATAGCCATTTTTAGTATGCTTCTAATTTTCATGTGCTGTATTTTCCTTCTAACTCCAAATAAATATTTCTATTCTAGCTATTATTCCTTTATGTTATGTATGCTTTCTCATTCTGTGATGCTCGACAAATTTTTTCCTTACAATTTCCAACCTGGCATAATTGATAGTAGAGCATGAAAATGCGTTTTGTTACATTAGCCAGAAGAATGTGATGAGATGTTACACTAAAATAATACTTAAAGACCTCTGCAGTGGGGTTTAGTTTATAACTTTTGTTTCATAAATTCTTTACTGTCAGCAAGTGCTTAATTGCTTTTACATTGCCTGCTGCCCCAAAATCTGTAAAGAATTTGATCACAAATTTGTCTATGAACTTATTGACAGTTCATTCACTTACTTGATAGGTATGCATGAGTTACTTGCTCCTCTGCTTTATGTACTGCAAGCTGATTTGGAGCGTCTCTCAGAGGTTCGGAAGCTTTACGAAGATCACTTTACAGATAGATTTGATGGCCTTTTAGGTCAAGAGAATGATCTTTCTTACAGCTTTGAATTTAGAAAGTCTCGAGAATTGATGGAGGATGGATTTGATTCCCATGGAAATTCTGTTAAAGTCAATAGTCTTGATGAACTTGATCCTGAGATACAGACCATTGTATTACTAAGTGATGCATATGGAGCTGAAGGTGAACTGGGCATTGTTTTATCTGAGAAATTCATGGAACATGATGCATACTGTATGTTTGATGCTTTAATGAACGGGGCTCATGGTTCGGTTGCAATGGCTGATTTCTTCTCTTCCTCTCCTATATCCGGGTCCCATAGTGGCCTTCCTCCCGTGATTGAAGCTTCTACTGCATTGTATTATTTGTTGTCTCAAGTAGATTCATCTCTTCATAGCCATCTTTTTGATCTTGGAGTTGAACCCCAGTACTTTTCTCTTCGATGGCTGCGAGTTTTATTTGGACGAGAATTTTCACTTGACAACCTTTTGATCATCTGGGATGAGATATTTGCATCCGAGAATAACAGCAATGGAAAAGGTTCTGATGACTGTGAGTTCAGAATCTTAAGTTCACCCCGTGGAGCATTTATCTCAGCTATGGCAGTAGCAATGTTACTTCATTTGAGATCTTCACTGCTTGCAACCGAAAACCCTACAAGGTGTCTCCAGAGATTATTAAACTTCCCTGAAGACATTAATATCCAAAAACTACTGGAGAAAGCCAGATCCTTGCAGGCTCTTGCTCTAAGTGTTGATATTTCATCCTCGTCACTTTTGTATATCGGCTTCCATTACCAAAGTAAATCGAAGTATAGTAGATCTGTGACCCTTCCATCTGAATCTCTATCTCCGAAAACTCCTCTGGGTTTGGAACCTGATAGCTACTGGGAAGAAAAGTGGAGAGTTGCCCAGAAGGCTGAAGAACACAGGCAAGATGGTCTAGAAAAACAGGTTCCCACTCGGAAAAAGGGATGGACAGAAAAAGTAAAATTCAGTTTGAGAAGAGCAGAATCTGGCCCTCCTAGGTCAAGAGTTCAGAGTGGAAAAAATTTTAGGCGCAGTTTGTTGCAAGATCTGCGCAAGGCACTTGGCTCAGATGATGATGCAGAGAAAATGCAGCCAGATGAAACCATATGCCAGAATGAGAATCCTTCTGAAGCAGTTCAAGTACAAGAAGACAGTAGCTGCAATGGTGACAACAATTACTCATCTGATGATAGATCTCCAGGTGTACCTTTTGGCAGTGAGGAAGACTTGTCTATATATTCTGACCCAACTAGCCCCCCTAATGAGGCCAATGATCATGAAATAATCTCAGGGAAAACTAGTGTTGCATCTAATTCATCCCTGGACGAACGCTATGAAACATCAGGTATTAGTTCGCCATTGCCAATGCCATATCCTCTTGAGAACATTTCTCAGACATCATTCTGCAATACAGGAATTTCTGAATGCAATGAAACTTCTGATAGCAGTCCCAATGATCAACCCCGTCCAATCTCTGATCTTCCTGAGAACATTTCTCAGACATCAATCTGCAATACACGAAATTCTGAACACAATGATTCACCCCTTCCCATCTCTTATTCTCCTAAGAACATTTATCAGACTTCATTCTTTGATACACAAAATTCTGAATGCAATGAAGCTTCAAATACCAGTCCCAATGATCCACCACTAACCTCAGGGTGCAACAACAGTAATGCTGAAAATAAAGCCACACCTCCTAAAGAGAAAAAGCATAGTAAGTTGCAGTGGCTTTGGCCCTTTGGACGGAATACTGTTGAGGCTGTATCTGAGAAAGCTAGTGGTAGCACTCAAAATAATGCTCCACAAGCCACCTCATCCACAACTAATGACCATGGTGGTTGTTCTGTTAGCTCCAGAGGAGAATCGGTGGACCAGAATGTTATGGGCACTCTGAAGAATATTGGGCAGTCTATGCTTGACCATATTCAGGTAGAGCTCTTTTCCACTATCACACTTCAATGACAAGGTTTTAGTAAGATATGCTTAGTTTGAGTGCTTTTCTATTCTCAGTATGAAAACATTTTATGAATGAAATTTGGTGTTTCCCTTGTGGTGCAGGTAATTGAATCTGTTTTCCAACAAGACAGCAAAGGCCAGGTTACTGCCATGACAGCTCTCAAAGAGCTTCGGAAAATTAGCAATCTTTTGTCAGAGATGTAGATGTGTATATATATATTATATATATAAATAATGTGATTACAATTCATTAGGGCCAACGGAATTAAGTTCTTCTGCTTCTTTCTGAACTCCACCAAAATTTTGCAGAGATGAATTTGTAAATATATTTATTCGGGTTTCATAATAAACAGACTTGCATTTATGAATATGTTCTGCTTTCTTGCATTCTAGAACAGTTTTTTGGTTTTGTTACTGTCTTCTCTTCCTGCATCCTAAAAATTCAGGCTAAACTCTTAATCCTTTATATAAAGGTTAATTTGGAATGTAAAATCCTCTTTTCAGATTGAAAGATGCCCCTTGTAAATTTACCTTATTGTTTATTTTTTTCAAATAAAATATGTAGACTGAATTTTATAGGGTGCAAGTAAAGGTTTTGTCACTAGTTTCTGAACAGTGATGATTTTATGTGTAAGTTTGATCAGTGAGTTGTTGACAACAAAATCAAAGGCAATAGGGATAAGGATCTCTTAATATATGATAAATATTATTTTGCTTAAATAAAAAATCAAATATGTCACAGTTGTTGTTGACACCTGTTATCAGATCGTTTTATTAATTTGGTAGGTAGCTGGTGAGACAGAGTACATGAATTAAAAATACACTATCAACCACTGCTGCATGTTACTTTAATGTCTTTTACAAAAGAGTTATTTAAGATTAAAAATATGAGTTCTTTAGATTTTTCTTTTAACACTTCCAGGTAACTAGATGGAATTCATAATCAACTTTTGTTTGTATGAAACTATATCTTAGTGAATAAAAAAAATTGCGAGCTTCAGTAATGAGTTTTTATTTATTTATGTTTTTTATTTTGATACAAGTTCTTTATTTTAAGGATTTTTGCTATTATGTGTTAAATATAATATTTAGGTGGCCATGACAAGAATGGGGTATCACTATAAATTAATAGAAACACAAGTTAAAACAAAATTAATTATAGTGATAGGTTTGTTTAATATATATTAGTATAGAAACATTAAAATATATTAATTTAATTTTATTGTTATTCTTTTTAAATTATTGATTCAGTGTTGTATTTGTTTATTATTATTTTAGTTATTCAATTATTTATTTTATTTTAGTGAAATATTGTTTTATTAAGAAATGATAACTATGTCAAATTACAATGAAAAATGAGTATTACACGAATATTACTAATGAATATTTTTATTAAAAATTTAGATTACATAAGTTAAAATAACTTAAAAACTATAAATTTAAAATTATAAAACATATATAATTGTCTAAGATTAAAATTGGATTTAATAATTGATTATATTCTTATATATTATTTTACAACATTGCTAATTAGATCATTTATGCAATACTTTTAGTGTAACTTTTCAACTTTATAGTTTTTTCCACTCAACTATTTTTTTATTTAATCTTGCCAAATATTACTTGAATAAAATTGCTACTGTAAATATTGATGGTTTAAATATTTGTTAATATACTATTAACGTTGTATATTATTTTCATAACATTTTAATAATTGTTGACCCATTAAAGTATATATATATATATATATATATATATATATATATATATATATATATATATATATATATATATTATATTGTTTTTTTTTTCAATTAATCATCTTCCAATATATTATGTTTTTATAAATTAGTAGCTTATTTTTAAACGGTTCTTACATAATTATAAATATACGATACGTGTATCGGATACGACACGTTTCCGATATACGTTGATACGTTTGTTTTGAAATAATAGATACATGATATATATGAATATTAAAAATTAAGTACAATAATTCTTAAAAATATAATAAATATATGGTTGTTATTGTGTTAATCAAAATTATGTACTAAAGTTATTAATATAAAAGTACCACTGTAGGAAAACTCTTAAATAATGATTAATTTTAGTAATCAAAAATATGTTAGAGACAATTTTCTAATTAGAGACCAATTTATAGACTAATTATTTTGGTAGTCAAAACCATAATAGCTAGAGTTAGTGACCAGAGTGAGTTATTTTGGTAGTCAAAACCTTGGTAGCTAATGTTAGTGACCAATTATTTTAGTAGTAAAAATCTTAGTAACTAATGTTAGTGACAAATTTAGAAATTAATTCATAATAAAAATTATTTTAATTATCAATTTAGAGACTAATAATAATTTTTTGAAATTATTTAGTTGCCAATAATTTTTAGTTTTTAAATTGATATTTAAATTGGTGACTATATAGTGACTAATTATTTTTGTTACTAAAATTGATCATTATTCAAAGATTTTCTTGTACTGTACTACGACTTTGTAAATTAGATACTCCACTATCGATAAGATATCCTAAAGGATCGGATACGGATACGTGTCGATCCAAGTTGAAATACCAGTGCATCATAGAGAAAAACTCTTTTTTAAGTATCTTTATATTTTTTATGAGAAGTTATTCTAAAAAATAGAAAATTACTTTTTTATTTTTTTTTAAATAACTTTACATAAATATGTTAACAACTATAGTAAGTAATTGTTTTATTGATTTGTTTTTCCTAAAAAGGTTTAATAGTCCAATGAAGTTAATATTTTAGTTGATGGGTTTCTTTAATTTTTTGGATTCAAACAAATCATGTTGATTTGTAGATCAGATTTCTCAACTATTTATTTAATATATCACCATATATTTTTGCCCAAACTAGTAAAGAATACAAATGAATATTTATCATAGCTACCGTCAAATTTTGACACTAGATAATTATCGATGGAATTTTCCTAATTATCAATCAAATTTACTACGAACATTTTATCGAAGAATTTTTACCACCGATAATTTTAATTTACTAACAAATTTAATCTATTGGAAAATCTATTCATTTATTTCTTTAGAGTGGTAGTTAGAAATGTATTTTCCACCTTCACTTTTTGAGATCATGTTCGATTCACGTTCAACTAAAGACTAGTTTGGAGTAATTGGAAACAGAATTAGTCACTAAGAAACATCATACAAAGTTAGAAAAGAAAAAAAATCACCATGCACTTGCAATAGAAAACAGTACAGAAAATAAATAAAAATCTAACGTCCCTACTATGGAAGCTGTTTTATGAACAAACCAACTAATGATACAAAAACGGCACCCTATAGTCGCACCATATCTTCCTCTGGATTATAGTAGCACCTAACTATGTATGTATTAGATATGACGCCTGGAACTTCTGATGCTATACATTTTTATTTCAGGGCATGGTCACAGAGACCATATATGTCGATTTCACAAACCTTGTAAGCTACAAAATATGGTTCAATCCATATGGTTGTGGAACCCAGGGAGAAGGGAAGTGATAAATCCAAAGACAATCATCTGGATCTCCTTTACAATGCCCCACCACTGATTCCCACCATTTACTCCTCCAACTTCTGCAACATTTTCATTCTCAACTGCCCGCTCTCCTTCATTTGCAGGCTGGTTCCCAATCTCGGCTTCAGGTTGACCCTCTTCCAATAGATAAGAGGCAAAGGTAAGCATGTGTCAATGGGTGATCAAAACTTCAATTGATACTTATTCCATACAAGACCAGTACAAGTATTCGGAAAATTAAATTTAACCTAAAGAAAATTAATGAATAAAGTATAACAAAATATAATGAACCTCGCAAGCTTTCAAGTAAAGACTTCCATATTATATTATAAATCACATAAGCTATATCACTAGTGATTCCAAAAAAATGCACACGTAAATCCCATGGATAAAATGTACAAATCATACCTGCTGGAGCAACATTATCACCCTCTTGCCTGGGTGGAGGAACATTTTCAGCTCTAGCTGCAGGTCTTGCTGGATGAGGAGGTGCTGCTGCTCTCTGCATACCTCGTGAAAGCCATCTTATTATTGGTGTCAAGGCTCCAGTTTGGTATCTGCCACACATGTACATTGATAAATACGACAGCTTCCATTCGCAACCCAAACAATATTAGTAGACTTATATTATATGAAGAATTGGACGACAAAAAGGTTAGATCGGGAGCTGGAGGATTTATATACGAAGCATTCCGTGGGTTTGATGAGTACAGCAAAACTTGTACGCATAGACATATTTAAAAAATTGCAAAAAAAGAAAAATGATAGATAGTTGTACTCACAAATATACAATAGCAGCAAAGAACACAAGGACAATAAGCCTCTGCCTTGATCCATCTTGGTTAAATAAAAAGATCACAGCTGCCAGCTTCAACATAAGCAATAAATCAATTTGAAATGCAATTTGAAATCTCCTAACAACAACTTGTCTTTGAGGTGCAGGCTGCTGCTGTTGAGGTTGTTGCCCTGCTTGCCCCTGATTTTCACTGGCAGCAGCAGCATCAGAACTTGGCCTACTGCTGATGGTGTCCATTCAGTTACAGAAACCATTAATTAACATTAATAAACATATTTGCTCACAAAAACAAATAAAACTAAAATAGAATTTTCATCAATTTTACACTTGCTACTATCTTTTTCTGAAATATAAATAAACACTAAATGAAATTGGTATGAAAGAAAAACATAGCATCAATAACCAGATATATTGAAAAAACATTGAAAGCACAAAGGACATCCAAAACAGATGCAGGAACAAAAAAGAAAATCCAACAGCAAGTGTAGTTCATGGTGCTAGTGAATCAGAATCAGCTCTAATTTTCCTTGAATGTTTCGGTCATAATTCAGTTTTTGGCATATTTTTTATCATATAAGTGTACTCCTCTTTACCCCTTATACTGAATAAAAAATATCAATGATTATCTTTTAGCTTCTCTATAGCTTTAATGGTAGTTTTAGGTTAACTTATAGTATAGCCATTAGCATCCTATAATGTGGTACAAACCCAAGAAGTGTTGTGCATGTTATCAAATGTCAAGAATGCAGAGCTGGGACCAAGTTTCCTTGAAGATGACCTATGAGTGCTTGCTAGAACTTTTCGAAGCTGTGTGCATGTCTAGTTTCAGATGAACCTGGTTGCTTGTAAGTGTTTATATAAACTTTTCAATAAGTATTTAAAAATAAAGATACAAGGAATCAAAGTTCCCCAGGTGTTAAAATTATTTAATGCACACCAGTTTTGCTAAAGAATCCTATCATCTAAATTCTCTAAAAGTTGAGGAGAATATATTAATTTTATCTTACAGGAGAAATTTGAATCCTCAAACCTCCTATTTTCTTCTCTTATGAGTGTTTGTTGAGAAGTTTTTAAATTGAGCACCCTAATATAAAACCATTCATGTGTCTTCACAACACAGTTTAAGCTTTCGCAATAGTTGGCTTTGCCCAGGACATGGCATCAAAACCTACTTATCGAGTTTGAAATCCTATGAGACTCAAAATCAATGCTTCCTTTCAGTTCATTGACTGGATTGTAAGATTGCGGAAAATTGTTAATAACTTGGCAGGCTGACACAAGCACAAGATGTGAAGAGGCTTTCTTCTTGTTATAAGCTACAATTCTTTTTTCTTTGATTGGTTCATTCCCTACAGATAATTTTCTTGGTAGAGTAGCAGACTGTCTTAAAAATCCACCCCAATCAAATTCTTAATTGTTTCTTGCTTGAGTTATCTCAACCTACCAACCCCAAATCCTTAACTGTAATTTTACTTCCAGCTACCAAAATCCCCACACCTTTACAGATAATAATAACCCTTAAGCCAATCGACCTTTGATTCCCCACACAAAAGTAAAAGGCAGATTAGATTAAATCAAGAAAAAATAGTTATCAAAGAGGAAACTCATGCTCAGTCATTCTTATACCTCTAAAAAATCATCCATGCCGAGCGTTCGTTGCCTACTTAGTGTAAATTTAATAACAATTTTACATCAAAGTCATTCCTCATATTGCTAGCAGTTACAACTTCACCCCTTCTGTAGATAATTTCATTTAAACAATTTTTTGTCTTTTATTTAGCAATGGAAGAAATTATTGGTCTTCTATATCACCAATCACTGTGACCAAGTTGAGAATGCAAGTCAGTAGAAACATTAAAGATTGCCAAAGGTTCTACGGAAAAACAAAGCATGAAAAGGTATAAAACGTAGTCTTTCATTTCCAAAATGTCGATGTAGAAAGTTATGCTTAAATATCAGACTAAAAATATAATTGTGTAATAACTAAGCTTCACATCCCTCACAACATCATCATAACAAAATAACCTGCCACTTACGTGGGTATGCGGTAAGTCAGCGGAATCAGGGTGTTGCATGGAAGTCCAGTAACTTGTCTATCAAAGGAGTTAACAGGAACAGCATATATGCCAGCTCCGCGGTTCCCATGTTCCTCATGTTGCGGCAGAGTTAACCCTGGAACTAGTGCAGGGTACATACCAGGAATCATTTGATAATATCCACCCAAATACGGCGGAAAATTCGAAAATGCAGGGACCTGTGACAACAACATCAACACAAAACCATTACCAAGATGCAGGTAGATGTGTTTAAAACAACATTTCAGGCCACATTTTCTTTCACATGTGTGTTCACGCAGCAAGCTAAAAATCGGTACATATTAAACCACAGATTTGAGCTAATTAGGTTGTTACGACAAAAGGCCTAACGAATCTCATCTTAACATTAACTATTCCGCTCCAAATTCTGTTCCTTAGCTCGTGTTTGAAAAAAAAACAACAACTAAAACAGGGGGGAAATAACACGGATTTGATGCCCGAAAAGCATCGTAAGCCGATTAGGTTGTAGGGAGAATGGTTCTGGTCTATTAGCTACAGAAATCAAACAATTACGGACTTGAAATTAAAAATAAAACAAACAATAATTATAATAACCCTAGCTTGAGTTCCAATTATATGGAAAAGGGGTTTTCGCGCATTAGAGGAAAACGAAGAATACGAAAAGGGAAGTGAAACTGAAGTAGATTATGGAACCTGAGGAGAATCTTGAGGCAATTTCTGAGACGAAGAAGACGAAGAAGGTTGTGAGCTAGACGGCACCGTTTCGGAAGGGTTTTCCGCCATTGTTGATCACGCTCGGTTCAGTGTGTTTGCGTCTCAGAACCTGAAAATGAATAAAATGAAAATTTGAGATTTTAATATTTTATTTTAGTCCACATGAGTTGTGTCATAAGCAAATATTATTGCGTGGTGTAAACCAATCACCGAATGACACGTACCTACCTTCCATGTGTTTATGCTTGATTAGTGTTTTGTTTATATGTTAAAGTAAGAAGGAAAAAGAAAATAAAAGTAAAAGAGAGAGAGTGATAGATAGAATATGCACTAATTTGGATGAATATAAGGAAAAATTAATTAATCAATCTTATTTTCAACATTGTAAATTCTGTAAAATAATTTGTATATTTAAGAACCCTTTTTAAGTTCGTAAATTTTCATAATGTCAATTATATTAGTTTTTATCTTCAAATCAGGGTTTTGTAACATATAACATATGCCATAGCTTTTTATTACCGTATCTTAAAAGTTATCATAAACAAATTCTTGTGTTGATAAAAGTAATTACATTTCATATTGAAAAATTATATTAAGATATAAGATCATTTTAATTACTAATTGTTTTTAAATATTTAATTAATTTAACAATGAAAATTAAATAGTATATTAAACAATTAAAAAATAAAATATATATACAAAAGATAAAAAAAAATTCTAGAAAAAAAAATACAAAGGGAAGCAAAAACTAGGAGTGACAATTAGGGCCTGGCCCACGGTCCGTGCAGGCCAGCCCGCATAAAAAAGATTTACATTTGTGTATATTAGTTATTTTTTTTATGGACTCTTGCATTAACATTCCAAATTCTTGTATAACTGGAAAAGACAAGTATTATATATTCTTTAATGTGCTAAAATTTAAAGAATGCATTGTGTATGTCATAGTATGAATATGAATATGATGAAAATGTTGAATTATCAATTTATCATCCAACTCTCCAAAGTTTTATTTAATTTTGTGAATTTCTTAAAGTTTCTCAATTTTTAAACATTGAAAGTTTTACCATAAGAATTAAAAAAAAATAAAAAAATGACCAGTATGTGGGCCAAGTGATGTGCAGGACGTGACGAGCCAGCGAATGGACCTTATGTGGGCTGGGCCTAAACGGGTTTGACCGACCCGCATTGCTATCCCTAGCAAAAATTACACATTTTTACATTTTAAACGAATTCCTAGTAAAGTCTTCTTGGACAAATTACGGAGGATCCTTCCAAATTTTCGTTGTAATCTTATTTATGTGTTTCATTTTAGGTTTCCAATACATCTATAAATCTAAAATCAAAATGTTTATGAATCAAGGCAATAAAATATGCAATTTTTTCTCACATGAAAATGAAAAATGGTTTTACTTGCACAACATGTACAGTGGCACCTCATCAGTTTAGGAAAACCCACCACAAATGATCCATCGGTTTAGAAGATATAACAATATGTTATCATTTGACATCACTCGGTGAGAAGAGTGAGTTCAAACATTCGTTAATGATACAAGTGGTTCACCATAGTTTATTCTTAATGGTAAAATAATCACCACATTGAAAGTTTTTTACTACTTCGTGATGTACTACTCTCAAGTTTATACAATTTTGGTTTAATTAATATAAAGTTTATCATTCAATTTCTTTTAGTCTCAATTTAATTACGGCTTATAAAAATTGATGTAATTTAGTTTTGATTTTTAAAAAATTGATATAATTTGATATTTTTCGTTAAATTTCTTGAAATAGATACAAGAGTTATTTCATTGAATTATATTAATTACACCAACAGAATAAAACGTCATTATTAACCAATGTCAATTTTGATGAAACAAATCTTTGATCCATTTCAAAATATTTAATAGGAAGGACCAAACTACATAAATTATTTACAAATCAAGACCAAACTACATCATTTTTCACACATCGAGATCAGATCGAGAATAAATAAGTTAGAGGACTAACTTAACATTTTTGTATGAAAACAGACCAAATCAATTATTAAACCTACAATTTTATATTTATGATAGTTAAAATAAAGAAATATAACTTTTTCACTTTAGAATTTGTTATGTATTGACAAATATATCAAAGTGTATAAATAGTACAAATATATCAAAGTGTATAAACCCTTTGATGTTGACTTTAGCATCCACATGTACCAAATAAGGTGTTGTTTTAGTTTATTATTAAGAAAGAGCTAGAGATTTAAATTTATCATCAAACTATTGCCTATTATCTTCTAATAACTAATAACAACAAAAACACAACATTAAAGATAAAATGATATAAATGCCATAGATAAGATACGATTAGAATAAAAGAAGAAAAAATATTGATCACGTGGAACATTTTTTTTTTTACCTACCTCATATAATAACTTTTTAAGCAATCGCCACATCATACATTTAAATAAGATAGAAAGATTTATCGGCATAACTTTCATATATCATCAAAGTAAATATTTGAAATTATCAACGAATTAAAAAGTAATGCATAACAATTTCTAAAATAACCTTTTTTTTTAATAATTTCATTTTACTAATGTTCCTATAAAATATTAAATAAAATACATACATATTCAATGTTTTAAAAAGATGATACACAATACTTTTCATAGAAGTAGAAAATCAATGCGAACTTATTTTAGAACTATTCCATATAAAACTTTTATATGACTAACGCATGTAAATTAAACTAATACTTTGTTCGTTAGCATGGGAAAAGTAAACAATTAAATTGAAAGGGTACAGTAAAAAGAAAAATACACCATACCTATAGTTTCTTTACAACTGAATTAGAAAAAGAATAATACAATGAATACGTAATATATTTTTTTTTCTGAGATTTTAATATTGTTTTTATAATTTTAGAATATATTAAAAACCATTTGATAAGTATAAAAATTAATATATGTTAAAAATAACCAAAAGAAACGCAAAGATATTTAATAAAGAATCCAGATTCAGAAAGAAGCGAATCTGGTCGGAAATAATATTCACTTCCATTTATGCGTAAAATATACTTTTTTTTTTTAAAATTTCTGTAAGGATATTTGTTAAGCAAACTTAATTTAGAAAAAAAATTAAATATTCCATAATTCAAATAGATAAAATTGTCAAAAGGAAACTTCAATTAGTGGAAATAATCAGGTCAACCAAAAAAATTAATGACTTAAATCAAACTACTTTTTTACCTGTTTAATCTATAATCTAAGTCAACCTGAAAATGTTTTACTAATCTCATTTTATTAAAAAAAATCTACATTGCCCTTAAAAAAAAATGAAAATTTTTGTTAATCTTATTTTTTCTGGTTTATCTTTTATCTCATTGACCTTTGAAGTTGTCTCAACCAAATTGACGCGCTTGTGCGGTTAAAAAGTATTGAACAGGATGGATGGCAGCTAATTAATTAAGTAATTAATTAAATTATTAAATAAGATGTTTGTGAATTTTTGGTGCTATATTTGTATCCATCAGCTGCTAGAAACAGCTTTTCATCATTCATTCTCAACCCAACCGAACCAAACCCTCATTTTCTCTCTTTTTTCTTGTCTGTGTCAAACATGACGATGATGGCGGGTTTCCTGTGGAGGGCAAAGACTGTGGGCCGAATCCCGTCGCTGGCGGTGGCGATGCGGCGGAGGTCAAGCAAGGCGGGGGCGTCGCAGGTGGTGGAGGTTGACATGGCGGAGTACGACGTGGCTCTGAAGCACTTCGATGACCTAATCCACCGGATCCTAGTGAAGAAGGCCACACCGGACTGGCTACCCTTCGTGCCCGGTTCCTCCTTCTGGGTCCCGCCGCGACCATCGCCCACCAACGTCGTCGACCTCGTTCACAAACTCACCCGCGAAGACGACCGTCCCCATGATTCCCCTCTCCTCTCCACCCTCCGCGGTTGGCCCTCATCGAATTTCTTCATCAATGGTCACTATCCTCTCTCAAAATCTCGTTTTTTGCCCTTTTGTCCAACTGGGTCTGTAGATAAACTATAAAAATTGGTGCTTTTTTGTTTATCGCTTTTTGGTTGTGTTTGTGGATTTGGCGGAAATTGAAAATAGGCGTGGGTTTCTGGGTGTTTTTTCCTTGTTGATTGATTTCGTGATTTGGGGATGGTGTTTGTTTCGGATTTAGAAAAACTGAGGTATTAACAACCTGTTCACTGCCTCAATTTCGACTTTGATGTCGAGGTCTTTGAATGTCGGTGGTAGTAATTGTGTATTAATTGCATTTGTCTGCATTTGCAAGGTTATAAAATTCTTTCCACCACCGCAATTTCGACCGTAATTTCGAGGTTTTTGAATGTTTGTAATTGCGAATGTGGTTACGTCAGTCGCATTTCTCTGCAGTTTTTTGCAATTTCTAGAAACCCGTTCAGACTGTGGCTGTGACCTTGACTATGATTTAAAGCTTTGTTTTGAACTTGCAATTTTGTACCAGTGCTGAAGTTGGGTCTGTTTTATTGGTTGATTTGTGTCCTTTTCATTGCCATATGCTTGAACCTTTTGCATTGACAATAATGTTTTTAATCCTCCTCTTTTGGTTATGGCTGGATGGGGGATTGCCTGAATTCGAAAAAAAAAATGTTGTTTTCACTTGATTTATGCGTAAATTTTGGTTGGAAAGGCACAAACTAATGCTGATTGATCATTTCAGCTTATTTTTAGTGCATCTCATTCCAATTGAACTTTTGTATGGCTTTCATTCTGCTGCATCTTGTTGGTGTAAGTAGGTGTAAAAATTGACATGTATATGTTTGTTAATGGAGAATAGTTGTTGCTGCTAGTTTTGTTTTTAGTTTTTATTGGCTGGGGATTGACTTGTTAAAAGTGTGAAACTGGGTGTTCCGTATTAGCGGCATCTTATTATGTACTTATGAGAGGGAGTAGTTCTGTCTATGAATTCTAACGGGCATTGCTAACAAGTAAGTGAACCTTTGATGAGGAGGATATTAATTTATTTTTGATGTTCATGAGTTTCTTCTGCAAAATGTTGTTCATAAGTATTATACATCGAAGGGTGTAAGTGTTGTTTCTTTTGTTTTTGCATTTTGGGTTGGGTGAAAATAGTGTGATTTACAAGCTCAAACAATTCCATGTGGTTGTCTTTTTGACTGCAGAGAATGAATCTAGTGATGATGATGATACTGAGATGGAGGTAAGTAGCACAGATGGGAGAGAGAGGACTGTGAAAGTGAAGGTTTTGACATTTTCAGAAAATGTAGCTCACTCAGAAGATGAAGACAGTTAATTCATAATTGAGCTGAGCCAGTTGCTGCGGTGAGCTAGCTTCTTTCTTAGCTTGGAACTTTCTTCTATGCTTGTGTCTTTATTTATGGACAATGTAATACTGTGCACATCAACTTTTTCTGCATATCATGTAAAAAAGATCATTCTTTAATTCACACCTTTTGCTGCACAAACATATTTTTCAACATCTGTATATTGTTTGTGGAGATAACAATACTATGTTGAACTGTTATTTGTAGGATTTTCGTGATGCAAACTAAGGTTGTTGTTGTTGTTGAGAAGTCCAAAAAAAAACATGGGAGAAAGCACAGACTGTGAATACTGAAAAGGACAATGCGTTGAAATTGAAATTCCTTAAGGCGCAGAACTGGTGGTTCTTTTGGGATTAAACTCATCTCACTCTACTTGGCTCAACATTGATCTGTTTATGCTGAATATTTGCAATGTTAGGTTGAATCCTTGCAGGCTGAATGTATATATTTATCAAACTAATAAAAAATAGACCTTTAGAACATTTCCCCCTCTAAACCTGCAAGGAAATGCTCTATTTAGTGCACATATATATTATTATGTTGATTATGCTAATGTGTATATATCTGTAATAGACCTTTCTTTGTGGTACAAAATTGCAATAGACTTCATGGGGAACACTTAAAAGCTTCATTGAATTTCAGCATTAAATTATGTTATATTTTCCTGTCAATCGTTTATTTGTATTTGAAGAAATAGTTTCCCAGGGAAAGGCCACAATGCAAGCAAACCACTGAACAATGAGCACACCTTTCCATGTTTTATTTCAAGTTTTGATCTCTTTTCTACCAAATCTTTTTATGAAAAATAACTTCGATATGTTTCTAGAGAAAAGGTAGAAAATAACTTGTTGTTCTGTTTTTCCTTCTGAAAAAGTGTAGCCAAAACATATTAAAGATTATAACAAATTAACAATTCATTCAAATATCACTTTTATTTTCTGAAGTTTGAACAACGGACCGTTTATAATATTATGGGATAAAGCACTTAAAATGATATATAACTTTTATAACTTGCAATGTGTCAAAAGTTGTTTAGTTATGAACAAGAGAAGCTCTTAAAAAGATATATGAACTAATCACTTATTGTACTAGAGATTATAATTTTACAAAAGTGAAGTATTTACAAATAAAGTTATCACATTATCCTTTTCGTTTATGAAAAACACTATATTTAGCATAAAGATTAGGATGACAACCGGATGAGTTTCTCTGTTTCGTATTCTCAAAGAAAAAATTTATTCTTATATACAAATTCAACTGTATAAATTTTTTGTCACATTTGGTAACAACTATACACTTGTATAATTGCTCATACTTTTACCTATCTTTTTATTGTTTCAATCTCAACTAATTATTCTTTTATAAAATAAAATAATTATAAAGTATAATATCAAATATTCAATATAAAAATTATGTATTTATTTAAAATATTTAGAAAAAAATTATAATTGTATACACTTTAAGCTAGAAAACTAAATAAATTTTTACGAGACCATAACATTTATTAAGTTTTGCAAAGCTAATGAAACCAAGTTAATAAAAATTAAAAATATTTTTAAATATTACAAAAAGAAAACAGATTATCAAATTTAAAAATATTTTAAATATTTTTTTACTCCCATTGTTTACATTCTAATGAAATATATTTTTTTATGCACTAATAAAAATTATAATACTGAAATCACACAAAGAACAAATATTAAACTAATAATAATTGAAATTTAGCATAAATCTTTCATTTTTTGAAATTTGATATATCTTGGATGAAGATAAACAAGATTCATGAGAATAACATTAAATTATTATATTATAGTAAATGATTTTTTTTATATAATTCTAATAAGAAAAATGATATTTTAACCCACTTTTTTTTACCTACTTTTAATCCATTACTTTAATCACCATTAGATCATCTTTTTTGATTCTTTTTAGTGATGTGATGTGATGATCTAATGGTAATTGAAATGGTGAGTTAAAAGTGGGTCAAAAAAAGTGGGTTAAAGTATCATTGCCCATCTAATAATAGAAGAACACTTATGACAATAATTTAGAAAATAAAAATAATTATATAAAAAATAATATTCTACATAATAAAAATAAACAACAAATAAAAATACTAAAAAGAAGTCAAATGTGTGTCTTAGAAATAATTTGATACATAATTGAATGAAATCACGCAAATAAAAATAAATGTATAAGAACGATATGATAAAATGAAATATCTTAAACATCTAAAAAAAATTTAGATATCAAACTAGTCAAAAATAATAAAAATTGTTTTAACAAAACAAAAAGTGTACTTCAAAAGAAATAAAAATTATGAATAAAAGAATAAAAAAGACTAATTTTTATATTACCTAATAAATAAATATTTTATCTATTGAACAATTAAATTGAAAGTTAAACATTTTCATGTGAAAAAAATAAACAATAAATAAAAATATTAAAAAATAAAAAACATACAAATTTAAAATAAAAAAATATTTGATTTATATATATATATATATATATAT
>Ga0214544_1001690_pt1 | contig 46352 bp, 24 predicted proteins | sample CNSS3metaG_FD_160074 | JGI IMG/M metagenome (GOLD analysis project Ga0214544, IMG submission 160074) | Root nodule microbial communities from cowpea collected in UCLA plant growth center, Los Angeles, California, USA - CNSS3 | ecosystem: Host-associated > Plants > Roots > Nodule | place: USA...
ATAAATATATTTAAAAAATTTTAAAAAAATGGACTGAAATGTAATAAAAATAACAAATATATAGACCAAATTGAGATTCAGACAATAATTTGACACGTGTCACCTTACTGACTTGACACGTGGCACAATACTGACGTGACACGTGGCATGAATAATTTTCAAAAAAAAAAATTCAAAATTTAAAAAAAAATTCAAAATTTTTTAAAAAAATTCAAAAAAATTCAAAAAAAATGTGGAGCTGACACGTGGCACATCTTTAACACCGTTAACTCTATACTAACGGAATGAGCCTAATTGTTACACATTTTCAAAAATATGGACCTAATTGAGACTAAAAAAAATCTTATGACCTATTTGAGATTTTTCAACAAAAACATGGACCAAGGGAAAAATAAAATGTCGGCTCTTAATAATTTTCACCTATTTAATTTCCTACTCATCTAATTAAAAAAGCATCTAATTAATGTGTTTGCTTGCGAACCGATTGGTTTAACCAGACTCACCGGTAGCCAAAACGAGCTTAGTTAATCTCCAATTTTGCCTATTTTGCAAACTCCTTTTTACGTATTATTTTGTATGGTATATTTTTTTCTTATTTTAATTTTTTGAAATAAGATATAAGATAGTATATACCTTTTTTATTACTCGCAATTACAGTATATGTCTGCTGTCTTAGTTTAAAAGAGAGGAGAAAAGTCGTGATTGAAGACTATGGATATCTGGCATTGAATAATATAAAATAAAACCTCTTACTGAAAATTATAAGGCAAGGCCAAATACAAATTAGATAACTTCAGATTTTACTTTTAGGAAACATAGCTTCAAATTTAAAGTGTTACAGCTTTCATGTTATAATAACAACATGCAGTGATATTACACAAGGTAGGGCAACTTTAAATCCTGACAGTAAACTTTTAAAAAACTATTTTAAACTGATAAATACAAAAATAGTTCAGTAAATACGATCCATTTAAATTTCTATATATAAAGTTTTTTATTAGCCATCATGATAAGCTTTCTAAGTCATTCTGTTGAATTAATAAAATTATTTAATACACAGGAATCACAGCGTTGTAATATGATATTACGGATGAAATTTAGGCGCGTAGTATTGTTGATTAGTTAATATTATAATTTCATTTCAGTAATAGATTAAGAAAGTGGTACTTAAACTTCGTATTGATTGTTAAAAGGAAATTTGAATTAGAGAATCGTATACTTAAAAACCCTTAAGTATTGCACTTAAATTTGATTATATTGTAGAAAATATTTATTTTGTCTATATTAACAAAGTTTGAACTTACATACATATATAACAGAAAGTACTCAATTTGTTTACTACTGAACCCGCCTGATTGTACCTTGGGAAGGAGTAATTATTTGAAAGTTATCTGAGAATAGAGTGGTGAACATGATGCATGCATGGGACCTAACAGGAGGCGGCGGTCAGCGAAATGGTTCTTAGCTTCTTTCTTAACCCTTATCCTAATTCAAGTGCTGTCCATTTGTTGTTTTTTTGGTTCAGAAAAGGTTTTAAAATACCAACTTCTTTTATTTTGTCATAAACTTATGTTGATCAATCAATAAATGGTAGGGTTTGAATACATTTAACACGTGAACTGGTGCAAAATTGACAAAAAGAAAAAGGTTGAATGAGGTAAATATGATTGATATCAACCGAAAAGTAGGCTAGCTTTTCAAACTTTCATTCTGAAATTTCTGGTGAGTGGACTAGGTCTTTGTGCGGTTGCTTCTAGACCTGCATTTCAATTTGTCCAACATCACACACAGAAAAATGTACGTGTAAGGCATATCTGAGAGTGTATCATTTTATAATTACAATAACTTATAGATAGTTGATAATACACTTACTATTCCAATTCCAAAATCTTGTGTTGTGCGCGAAACAATGTTTTGGCGCAATATGTTTCTCTCCAACTCCACCAACCATGTTACCTTTCTTCTCTTCCTGTCTCTCTTCGTAATTGAACCGTTATTTTCCTCTGCAGCTCCGGTTTACAATTACTGCCCAACCAACGCATCCTACAATTCTAGCGCAACATTCGAAACCAATCTCAAATTCCTCCTCGAATCTCTCGTCTCCAACATCTCGCAATCCGACGGCTCCTATTCCTCCGCCATGGGCTTGGGGACCACAAGCGTCGCCAGCGGCTATTTCCTCTGCCGCGGCGACGTCTCCATGGCCACGTGTAACGACTGCATAACCACAGCCGCCACCGAAATAACACAACTCTGCCCCAACAAAACAGAGTCCGTAATATGGTACGACGAGTGCACGCTCCGTTTCACCAACACCTACTTCGACCCTGCCAGCACCGAACCCGGAGCTAGCTTATCGAACGGTCAAAACATCTCCGCCTCCGACTTGGGCAGCTTTAACCGCACGTTGTTCGGCTTGTTGGACGATTTGGTGGAAGAGAGTGCGAGTTCTAACTCGGCGAGGAAATTCGCCACCGGCGATAGAGAATTCGCCGGATCCTTGTCTCGGGTGTACGCTCTGACGGAGTGCGAGCCAAGCTTAACGAATAGTGGTTGTGAAGAGTGTTTGCAAAACGCCATTTCAACTCTACCGTCGTGCTGCGAAGGAAAACAGGGCGCGAGGGCTCTGCTTGCGTGGTGCAATGTTAGATACGAATTGTTTCAGTTTTACAATACGAGCGCCACGTCAGCACCCTCATCAGGTATTTTTCTTAACAAATATAATATAACCTATCTACTCGTACTTAGAGATTCTGGCGACGGAGACAACAACAATGCCACCGTCAGAGGAAGTTGTGTAGCAGAAGATGGCGGTGTTGGAGGCGTCAGTAACATTGACGGTCACAGAGAGAAACCAAATATGAAACAGATAAGATGTCACTGGTCGTGCGTTGGATGAACTCGACGGAAGGAGATTGAAACCGCTCTTCAGTAATATGAAAAATTGATTAGTGTTCGTGAATTGAATTCATGTGACTGCAGCATACTAATCTTCATCAATATGTATATGCAATGAATCATCACCTTTCTTTCTTTTTGTACTTACTAAAGCCTGTCTTTTTCGTGCAATTATTTATGCAGGAAATAACCATTATGTATTACGAGTAATCGTCATTGTTGCCCTTGTTATTGTGTCGATAATTCTCTTATGTGGTGTCTGCTATTTCATATTCAAAAGATCAAGGAAGAAATACAACACTCTTCTAAGGGAAAATTGTAAGTAATCTGAAAAAGAAAGCCTGATCCTTTCCCATTTCTTTAAAAGGATAAAATTACTAATTTCAGCTCTTGGATGTTCCTCTAGTTGGAGAAGAAAGTTCCACTTTGGAATCGTTACATTTTGATTTGGCCACAATGGAAGTTGCCACAAAGAAGTTTTCACATGAAAACAGGATAGGTGAAGGTGGATTTGGAGATGTTTATAAGGTGATAAAGTAATATTAAAAATATACGCATGCCTGTTTCTATTTGTTTCCTGTAGTTAACCTGCATTTTTTATGTTCTTAGGGTATCCTTCCAGATGGACGAGAAATAGCAGTGAAAAAACTTTCACATAGTTCAGGCCAAGGTGCAGCAGAATTCAAGAATGAGATTCTGTTAATAGCAAAACTTCAACATAAAAATTTAGTGACATTGTTAGGATTTTGTTTGGAAGCTCAAGAAAAGATGCTTATTTATGAATTTGTGCCTAATAAAAGCCTAGACTACTTTCTATTTGGTAAGTTTATCTCACTACTATTTGCTGCTGAGCTATGAAATACTTCTGCTGGTAGAAAAATACTCCCTTATATTTTTTTTTCTTACTTTAGATTGAATATTTCATTTACAGATCCATACAAAAGTAGTCAAATGAATTGGTCAGAACGATACAAAGTTATTCAAGGAATTACACAAGGGATTTTATATTTACATGAACATTCGCGATTGAAAGTTATACACCGTGATCTCAAACCTAGCAATATATTATTGGATGACAACATGGATCCAAAGATTTCAGATTTTGGAATGGCAAGAATTGTTGGTGTAGATCAATATCAAAGAAATACAAATAGAATTGTAGGAACATAGTAAGTATTTTTCTCTTCAGTATAATTTTTCATGTTATCTATCAAAGGACATCTTTAATTTATTGAAATATACTTGTTTTCTAACATTGATGTTTGTAACAGTGGATATATGTCACCGGAGTATGCAATGCACGGACAATTTTCAGAAAAATCAGATGTTTTCAGTTTTGGAGTTATAATACTAGAAATTGTTAGTGCAAAAAAGAATGCCAGACAAGTTTTTTCAGATGATGATGACCTTTTGAGCTATGTATGTATTTATTTGTATGAGATTATTTTACAGTAATTGTTACTAATCCGGCATAAAGAAGGGAAAGATCCAATTAATATTTGATTTATGAATTTGATTGCAGGCTTGGGATCAATGGAGGGATCGGACACCATTAAACATATTAGACAAAAACATTAAGGAATCTTGCAATCACAGTGAAGTCATAAAATGCATCCAAATAGGTTTATTATGTGTGCAGGAGAAGCCTCATGACAGACCTACAATGACACAAGTTGTTTCATATCTCGGTAGCTCTTTATCTGAGTTGCCATTTCCTGAAAAACCAATAAATTTTAGTCAAAGTGGACTAGATCACAGGATGGTAGTAGGAGGATCCAGTTCAGGTTCTACACAATCGAAAAATGAAATGTCTGTGAGCGTATTTATCCCTCGGTAGTATATGTATAGTGTTGTGTATAAATAAATTGTATATCCTAGCTAGTTAAAATCTCCATTAATTTGATATTCTATTTATCTTGAAGTTAAGATTTTACACTATATGATAGATAACTTCCCATCATTTAAATTAAATAACCGTTTCATTTGATAGCACACTTTCTTCTTCCGCTTCTTCCATCACACCTAGAACTTTCACCACACCCATTACTCTCAAATCATCAGATGAAAATGACCTCATTTGGAAGCAGCAGGTCTTAGCTACAATTCGTGGGTTCAACCTGTTACACTTTCTTGATGGACACCACACTCTTACTCGTTTTCTTTCTACTACAGACGCGGCAAGTAATACGATCAACCCAGACTTCCTTAATTTTGAGGAGCAAGATCAACTAATTGTGGCTTGGCTTCTACCATCCATGACAACACCTATACTCACTAAAATGGTGGGTCTTGATTCTTCATCTCAAATCTGGCCACATATTATGCTTCTCACACCACACCAGAGCTCCAGTCAAGAAACTTAAAGTTCAACTCAGACAATCAAAGAAAGATCTTTTTGTACCACTCTATCTTCTTGACATTAAAGAAATTGTAGATTCCCTCGCTGTCATAGGTTCTCCGTTGTCAACCGATGAACATATTGAAGCCATCTTGGATGGTCTTTCCGAGGAGTATGACTGTTTTATAACTTCTGTTCCAAGTCGTTTAGATCCTTACCCTGTCAAGGATATTGAAGCATTGTTACTTGCCCGAGAAGAACGCCTAGAAAAGAATAAGGTGGTTAACTCCTCTCTCTTTCAAGCTAATTTTTCATCCGCATCCAACAATCAGAACAAGCATCACTCTTTTGGCCCACCTCAATGCCTTTCTGCTCCACCTCTACTTGCTAATCGTTTCTTCGGTCCCAAAATGGTCTCCTAATTTTTCTTTCTGCATTAGATCATAATTTTTGAAAAAATTGAAGTTATTTAGTCTTTTTTTTGTTAGTATCACATGATAGTAGCTGTGTCATGTGGTGGGTACATGTCGTCTACAGATTGGTGACATTAACACGTCCCACTTCCGTTCCGGGATTAAAAGACGACGAAAGAGGTCAACACTCGTCGTGATATTTTGTGTACGAACCGCCACTTACGTTCCGGGATTAAAAGACGATGGAAGAGGTCAACACTCGTGATATTTGGAAGAAAAATATCTAGTAATTAAAATTTCTGTTGAAACAAGGATCAACAACACATTCTAAAGTAAAATAGAAAAAATGGGTTAATTTAAAGTAATTATTAACACATATAATGTATTAATTTTTTTTTTAAATTATATTGTCAGTTAGTAGTTAATATTATAGATGTACTAATTATTTGCAAAAAATGGTTCTAATTAATATATAAAACATATCACTAATTCAAATAATATATGAATTAAAAACTTCTGCTTGACATTGACATTAATTATAACCAATTAATTTTCAGTGTTCCTATTGTGAATGTCTATGAAGGAGAAGACAAATATGTAATAAATTACTACAACATATAACACATTAAAAGATAAATTATAGGAGTTAAAGTATATTATATATTCTTTTAAAGTAAAACATTACAAATAAATTAGTAAATTGAAAAGTAAGAACATTAATATTAAAAAATATAAAATTATGTTATTAAAATAAAATTAAAAAATAAGCACTTCATTTATGCTGTTAATTTGACGAGGAAATCACCGGTGACTGCTCTGTATATTTTACCATATGCTAGTGGTTTCCGTCACATCACATTAAGTTTTTGTGATACAGAATTGTTCAAAGTTCAACCGGAGCTTGGTAGTCAACTGAATGAATAATGACAATAATACGTTAACCCGTAGACAGTGGCAATCACACGGACCTTAAGGTCAAAAGTTAAATGTTCATGTTCACACCTTTTATCAACAATAAATCTTCCCTTTATTTTCTTTCACTACCTTACTCCAATCAGACAACTGTGGCCATGGTTTCAACAATGCTCGGATTCCTCTGTATGTTTCTCATACTCCTAACTATATCCCACTCCTATGCCCAAACAAGTTTCTTATACCACTTCTGTATGAACGAGAAGGGTAATTACACTGCTAACAGCACCTACCACAACAATCTCAATACCCTTTTGTCCAACCTCTCTTCAGACACAGATATTGACTATGGTTTCTACAACTTTTCGCATGGCCAAAGCAGTGACAGAGTAAACGCAATTGGACTGTGCAGAGGAGATGTCAAGCCAGACGCTTGCTGTAGATGCTTGAATGATTCAAAAGTCCTTCTCCAGCAACTGTGTCCAAATCAGAAGGAGGCAATTGGTTGGTATGACAGTTGCATGTTACGCTATTCCAACCGCTCACTATTCAACACCATGGAAACCTTACCTACTTTCTATATGTGGAACCCTGTAAACGCAACAGACATTGATCAATTCAATCAAGCGTTGAGGAACTTGCTAGACAGCCTCATAGGCAAAGCTACACTAGGGGACTCCAAGCGTAAGTTTGCTGCAGCAAATGTTTCAGGACCAGCCTCTCAGACTATATTTGGTCTTATGCAGTGTACCCCTGACTTGTCACAACAAGATTGCACCGAATGCTTGAGTGGGGTTATCCCACAAATTCCACAATGTTGTGATGGCAAGAGAGGTGGTAGAATTGTAAGGCCTAGTTGTAACTTCAGATATGAGACATACAGCTTCTATGATCCTACCCATGTTGAAATACCACCAGCACCAGCACCAGCACCAGCACCAAAGGTGTCTGCTCTTCCTCCTTCAACCACCGATACCTTGTCCACAGAAGGTAAACGTCAAATCCTTCTTGCAATGATGAAACTAGTGCAATTTGATGATTTTAATAAATTCTAAGAAAGAAGTGAGTGTACTTAACCTACAAGATTGAAACTTGTTGATGAAATCCTTTTCCATGAAAGTGATTAGACTTTGTTGAGAACTAATTTATTATCCTCAGTCCTAGAAATATACTAATTATTGAAGTTCTGTTTTGGCAGGAAAGAGCAAGACTTATCTAACTGTAATAGCAATAGTTGTGCCAATAGCCTTTGTCATACTGGTAATTCTTATGTGCGTCTATTTAAGAACGAGGAAGTCACGGAAAGAGATTGAAGGTAACCTAACATGACATTCTCTTCTAGTATGTTATTTTTTGATTTAATCCTTTGATGTGGAGTTTATAGGGTAAAACTCAGGAATATGAAATTGGATTGTAGAGTTATCGAATAATTCTTTTAGAATTCTAGTTGCTATTTAGCAGAACAATAGAATATAAAATTTCTTCCGCTGTTGGAAAAAAGTGCATGGTTCAATCACTGTCAGGAAATATAAAATGAGAAAGAAGGTCACATACAGCAATAGGTGTTTATATAATAAAATGCAAGTGGAGAGGGAATAGAAACATTTTAAAAGTGTATGAAAATCAGCTTATCCAAATAATGAATTGTAGAATTTCTGATTGACATAATGTAAGTAGTCGACATATAATAAATTTTATATTATAAGCTCTATCAAGTTCCCAAAAGAAAGTTGTTATTATTGTTATCATAAATAAGCAAGTAAGCGACTATAAGGAGAAGATTTTCCCAAAAAGAAGCAGAATTCCATTTGAAGAACTGATTTGTTGCAATTAATTCCCAGTTCAAGTTGAAAATGAGGATGAAATTAGATCAGCAGAGACATTGCAATTGGACTTATCCACAATCATGACGGCTACAAACAACTTTTCTGATGCAAATAGGCTAGGAGAAGGAGGATTTGGACCTGTTTACAAGGTAAATATAACAGTGTCATAGAAAGATGTACATCATCACATCTAAAAATGTACTAGTATATGTATACCTGATAGGCCATTACCCTGACTTACAATCATAAAATTAAAATTTTCAGGGTAAGCTCTCCAATGGTCAGGAAATTGCAGTGAAAAGGTTGTCCGAGAACTCCCTCCAAGGAGAAATTGAGTTTAAGAGTGAGGTGATGTTAGTGGCCAAACTTCAGCACCGAAATTTAGTTAAGCTGCTAGGATTTTGCTTGGAAAGAAGAGAAAGGCTATTGGTGTATGAATTTGTTCCCAACAAAAGCCTCGATTTCTTCATATTTGGTAAGTCAAAACTAACGGAACTGAACCATCTATTCTTCATTCATAAACATTCTAACTCGTTGAGAATATGGTATCTTGGCTTTGGTTTGTAGATGAAGTTAGGCGCGCAGAGTTGGATTGGGAAAAGCGACACAAAATTATAAGAGGCATAGCTAGAGGTCTTCTTTACCTTCACGAGGATTCACGTTTGACCATTATTCACCGTGATCTCAAAGCAAGTAACATTCTTTTAGATGCCGGGATGCATCCAAAGATATCAGATTTTGGCATGGCAAGATTATTTGAAGTGGATCAAACTCAGGACAATACAAATAGAATTGTTGGAACCTAGTAAGTATTAGAATGTTCTACGCCATTGCCAAATAATTTATATTAATCACTGTCTTCAATTAAAACAAAACCATCTCTCTAAAGAACAAAGTTGCCAATATTTTTACGTAAGTGCTAATGAGATGATCGATTTGGACATGCAGTGGATATATGGCGCCAGAGTATGTCTTCTATGGACAATTCTCAGTGAAATCTGATGTTTATAGTTTTGGCATATTGGTTCTTGAGATTGTAAGTGGCCAGAAAAATAGTTGGGTACAAAGAGGGGAGAATGAAGGGGATCTTCTAACCTATGTAAGTAATCATTATTCTTTTAATGACTTGTTTTCCTTGTACTTAGGTTAGATTCCGTTAGTTTCTTACAGAATTGTAATCTTTAAGGCTGAATCTGAATCAATATTTGTACTATTGATCAACTGCTTGCAGATATGGCAAAACTGGAGGAACGGGACAGTGTCAAACATTATTGATCCAACAATTGCGGACAGTTCGAGAAATGAAATAATGAGATTTATCCACATTGCGTTGCTTTGTGTTCAGGAAAAAGTGGGTGATAGACCAACCATGGCCTCTATTGTACTCATGCTTAGCAGCCACTCTGTTTCGCTTCCATTGCCGTCTCAGCCTGCTTTCTCCGTTCCAAGCAGAAATTTCTCAGTCATTCAATCAGAAGAGTATGACCCAGTTGCAAGTGCATAAACTGAATCAAAGGCTCAATCTGCCAAATCATCGCTGAACCAGATTAGTTATAAATTATAATAAAGTGACCCTTCTGTTGATTCCAACTTCAGTAACCAATCTCTTGTTTCATTCGGATTAAATATTTTCTTTAAAAAAAATGAAATTAGTTTTTTTTTTTAATTTTAATTTAATTTAGTTTTTTATATTTAAGAGTTTATGAATTTAGTTCTTTTAACTAAATTTTGTTAAATTTAATTGACGTTTCGTGTTTCATGATAATATTTAAGTTATTTATACAATTTGATATATTTTTGTTTCAATATTAATTGAAATGCTATCATGAAATGTCAAATAAATTTAATAAAATGTGGTTAAAAGAAATGAATTCATACATTTCTAAAATTAAAAAATTAAATCAATCCAAAATTTTAAAAAATAACTAATTTCAATTTTAATTGAAATTTAAGTAACTAAAAATATATTTAATTTTTTTAACTGTACTCATCACACTGATCTAAGATTCGATTTTTTTAATACCAGCTTATCTTATCTGGGTCGTATAAGAAAATCAAATGAACGTGCCTGGAAGCAAATGCATTTTGTCCATTTTTTCTCCTTTTTCATTTTATTTTAAACTTGGTTGGAAACATAGGCTCAAGTCCCATGTCCTGGACACTCTTTCAGATAATCCAATCACTTTATTGAATTTAAATATGTTAAATTGAATTTTCTTTATATTGAAATCATTAAACAGTAATATAATTAAAGTATTCATATAAACATGTGTTTTTGAAATATTAAATAATAAATAATATTGTCTACTTTTAAAAAATTATTCAGGGAAATAAAAAATTATATATATATATATATATATATATATATATATATATATATATATATATATATATTCTTTGTAGTCACTGTAGTAGACACTTTTGTAATAAATTTGTTCTGAATCATTCTACAATAAATTGGTGTGATAAGCGTAGAATTTTATCATAATTTTCACCAGGTATGAAATTAAAAAAATTCACCAGTGTTGAATAATTTCAGATTGTGACATCAAAGATATCATATAAGAAAGAGTGAAAAGATAATTAGTAATAGGCTGTATTAACGCTAATAAGAACCAGACATTATTTTGTTATTTGATTTTATGGTTAAATATGTTTTTATTTCTAAAGTAAATTTTAAAATTAATTATTTTTTGAAATTTTATTTTGAAATTAATTTTTTTTAAAATTTTATATTAAATTAATCATTCATTTTTAAAAATGTATAAAAATATATAAATATATTCTTTTTTATCAAATTTTGTTAAATTTATTTGATATTTTAAATGTAATTTATGATAATATTTGAAGTAATATTAAAATAAAAATATATCAAAATATATAAATAATTTAAATACTATAATATGCTTAAAATTTAATAAAATTTGGTTAAAAAGACTAAATTAATAAAATTTAGTTAAAAAAAACTAAATTGATAAAATTTGATTAAAAAATTTAAATTCATACATTACATTTTTAAAAATAAATAAAAAATATAACTAAATTAATTAAAAAATCAAAAACATATTTAACCCTTTTCTTATAATGTTACCATTTTTTCTCCTTTTTAATTAAAATTGTTTATTATGATTGAAAACTATAAACAAGTTTCATCGATGTTCTTTCTTGTTTAAAGAATACATTGATTTTATACTTTCTTATTAAATTTTAACCAATGACAAAAATGTGCAAAATAGTATTAAAAATGCAATGTTTAATCTATTTTTTACTTCTAACTAGTTTCGACCAAAACTTTCTGTCACATATTTTTATGTTTCTTTCATTTTTATTTTCAACAAAACTAAATAAAATGTAAAATAAACAAAGAAAAAGACAAATAAAGTGCTGAACCCACTCTTAACTTGTTCACTTAGATAGAAGAATGCCAAGAAAAAACACTATATTTTTTAGACACATGTTTATATAGTAAAGTGTATTTCATGTCTTATGGGACAGAATATATAATTTTACAAGAACTAGATAATAATTTTGACCTTCTTCAACAATGAAACTCATTCCATTAATCTTATGTAGCAGAATGATAATTCCAATTCTCAGTAAACTCTTTGCACCACATCGATCAAGCACCTCCAATTGATCTCTCCTGCATAACATAAAATGAAAACAAAGAATAGGTCATCCAAATAACAGTGAAATGATTTGTAGCATTAACACAATGAATGTTCATAAAAATCTTAGTAAAAATGATCTGAACAAGAGCTGCATCTAGTATCTGTTGGCTTCTCTTGCAACTACCACCTTCCCTGCTGCATAAAAACCAGTTCATATCAATCATCAAACATCACATCAAACTGCAACAAAAACCAGAAATAGTTCACAACATTACCAAACTGTACCACCATGATGCAGTGTGAATGAAGTTGATGATAACAGTACTTTCATCCCTATGGTTCTGATCCTGAATGGTTCATATGATTCCAATCGTCAGGGTATGCTACCAAATCCTCCACTGGAACACCAATCTGGGAACAATCACCAATGATAACTTCATCCTTTGGATCCCCAGAAACCAAGTCTTCAATGAGCAAGTCCTCTAATATTGTGTCACCAAAATAACTCTGACCAGCTGTTATATCAGAATCCAGTGCAGACTCTTTGATTTCATGACCAAGTTCACTATCAAAAGCAGGTGAGAAAAAAGTGTTCATCTCAGGTTCCATAGTTGCCAAATCTTGTTGATTTGAATAGTCCATCAATGCTACAGGATCATCTTGTTGCAGATTCTCCAAACTCTGGCTAGCAATTAGTCTCCTTTTCCTATTGATTTCAGCATCCAACATCTGGGGGGTCTTGTGGACTAATTGTTGCATGAAAGATGGATTTTTTAGTGCTTTGGCAAGGAATAACATCATCTTTTGCTGTTTCTTCTCTGTGGCTTGCAATCTGGTTTCCATGGCACTCAATTGGTCCCTTGAGTTCCGCTCTTGGTGCCTCAACCTCACAATTTCTGCCATCAGAATGTTGCTATCTCTTTTCAACCTCTCCAACTCACCTTCTGGTCCAAACTCTCCCACTTCAACACATGCTCCTCCAACTCCTCTTTCTTGCATGCTCTGTGACACTCTTCTTCTTCTCTTTATGGCCTTCAGTAAGTGTCTCTGTCCTGCCAAAAATCCTTCATTTGCAAACTCCCATCTGTCAGGATCAACTTTCCTAAACCCCTGTGTTCATTTCCAGACACAACAAAGGAAAGAATTCAAAGATGAATCAAATTAGTCCAAGGAAGTTGCTCAATCATCATCAGTAATATCACATCCAACTAATTAGTCAAGAAACATATACCATCATTAACACTTTTATTTAAGTTGCTTGCACTGTTTCACATTTAATTTTATCTATTATCAGATCAACCTAAAAATGTTTTCAGATTGTTTAGGAATGGTGTTCCAGAGCATTCTACCTAGATCCTTATCAAACACTTTGTTATGGAAATCACCAGAAACATGTGAGTGTATAATTGTTTAACATCCCACAAGTTTTGTCTTCATCAAAAATATAAAAGAAAATCAACAAGATTCTTCACCACACCACAAAAAGAGCTGAACGTATTAAACCAGTAAAAGTGAAGGAAAACCTGTTCACGAACAAAACAGTGACCTGATACAACTCAAAAACAAAACCGGATACAATCGGAAACCAAAAGGAATCACAAACATCATATAGTACTTACTACTTACATAGGTGTTGAGCTGGCGAATGAAGCTGGAGAAATTGTTGTGCTTGAAGTAACGAGGAAGAATGTTAGTAGAAAAGTTGTGAGAATCCCAGACAACAAAGCTATTGCAAGAAGTGCTCCATGACACAACAGAATCTGTGGAATGATCTTCCACCATGTCATAGATCTTTGTCAAAAATGGTGGGGTACCCACTTCGTTCAACCCTTCCATTGGTTGTGGAGTAAAGCTCAAAGGCGAAGATGATGATGATGATGATGAACCACCACCACCACCTGTCACTGTTTCTTCCTCCTTCACCACAATTCCATCCATGTTTCATACACAAGAAGACAGAAGAAAATGATGAAAGTTTTGAGTAACACAAGCACGAGAGGACTAAACAATGGTTGTTTTTTATGATTATGTTGAAGTGAAGAATGTGTTTAACTTTGTGACTGCATAGGGATAAGATGCATGCTACAAAAGGTTGCCATGGAATCATAAGATATTGCAGGAAAGTTGAGTTATGAGCTTAGACTAGTTGGTAGGTTTGTTGTGGGAGGAAGATGCTAGAGAGAGAACATGTTTGGATTGTGCTGGAAAATTCTAGAGAGGGATCATTAACTTTTTTTTTTTTTTTGGTATTTTTCCGTATTAGTATACAGGTTTTTATATTATAAGTAAATTAAAAATAGGGATAAATGTGATTATTATAAAATTTGCTATTTTTATTATAAATATTTTCTTAATGCTTATTTGTGTTTGATAAATTTTATGCATTTTTTTCATGTTTTTTAATAAATATAAGGTGGTTTTTGGGACATGAAGAAATTGTCAAGGCCAATTGTCAACATCTGGAAAGAGGAAAATATTAATGTTTGGGTTTCAAAATTTTCTTTACATATAAAGAAAAAAAGTATATAGAAAGTGAGAAGAGATTTTATTGGGGGAAAGGAAATGAATCCACATATAAAGAGGGGTAGAAAAGAAAAAAAATTAATAATTACTATTTTATATGAAATATTTAATAAAATTATCTGGTTAAAGTAATGTATTTCCCTCTTACGACAACGATTTTTACAAAATTTTCATAGAATTTAAAAGCAATGAAAATATGTAGTTTATTAAAAAATTTAAAAAATAATGCTACTTTCTCAATAATATATTACTTTTTTGTCAGACGGAAATAAGTAAAAAAAGTATAAGAAGATATCCCAATAGCATATGATAATAGAATTAAAAACTGTAAACACCTTTATATACCTTATTTTAAAATTAAAATAACTTTATAATTATTTTAAAATTAAAAAAATGATATTCATTAAAACTGTAAACACCTTTTATTTGAAATCTTTTACAGATCAAAACTATAATTATTTTTATGATGGTGTAAGTAATTTATAATCTCTGTATGATTCTAACTTAATTCTAGAAAATAAAAATAAAACAAAATTATTCCTCATTCGTATATGGTATATTCTTTTCTTATAATGAGCTTTGTGAGGGATAGAGGTAATGAGGGTAGATACGTCTTTTAACTTAGTGGAGAGTTTGAATAAGAAAGGTGGGAGGTGCCAATAGTAGTGTCCAACACTCCAATAAAGCTATTTTTTTAAAATTAAGTGGGCTTATTCCGAACATTTCAAATAAAAACCCAAATATACATCCAGATGATCCAACGTTGGATCCATCATGTCATGTTCACACGAAAACATTGTTTTATTATTTTACACAGAATTTTTCTAATGATATGTGACAAGTTGACACAAAAAACTAAGCTGAAGAACAATAAATTACGATGGAGTAGATCGAGAGAACGATTTTTTATTTTGTGGTGCCATTATTTTTTTTTCATGTGCATAACTCAAATTTTATATTCAGCACAAAGATAATGCTTTTTAAAATGGGGTAGCCTATGAAGTAAGTAAAAATGTGTTCACACTTAGTTGTTGTTTCATTCATTCAATCCGGTGATGTAACTAAATTTATTAATTATTTTTAAATCAAACTTATTATAATTATATTCCTTACAGATTAAACAATGATCATAAACAAATATAAAATATAATATTTTCTCCCAAGGTTAATTTCTCCCATCATATATTTATTTTAGTACCTTCCATGCATGTATGAACCTTTCACAACAAGAAATGTACCTTCTTTTATCATTATTCCTTGTTCATATAATATAATAAAGCAAGCCATGTGGAGGGTATATTTAAAAAGTAACTAACACAATGGTGAAAAATAGATTAAATGTTATTCTCTCAAATTAATTATTTATGAATTCTTAGATCTTTTAAGGAAAATATAACACCAATAAAACATTAGATAAATCTATGTTAAGAATTGATATCACATCTAACTCAAAATCATAATACAAGAATAATGATACTTTGACATGCAAATTTTTTTACACTCATTTAACATTATTTTTGCCTTCCACTCAATCTTTCTTTTTCTTCACAAATACAAAAATTCACTTCTTTTTTATCACTATTTTACTCCTACAATGTGTTATCAATTTCTTTTTAAGAAAATCTCATCATAAAACTTTCAATGTTCAACAAATAGAAAATTTTAACAAGTTCACAAAATTAAGCAAAAACTTTGGAGAATTGGAAGATAAATTGATAATTCAACATTTTCATCATATTCATATTCGTAGACATATACGATGCATTCTTCAAATTTTAGCACATTCAAGAATACATAATACTTGTATTTTCCATTCATACAAAAATTTGGAACATCCATACGAAAGTTCAGAAGAAGAGTAACTGATATACACAAGTGCAATTTTTTTTATGCGAACCATAAGTCAGCTCGCACAGACTGTGGACTTTTTGCGGGTCAAGCTTTTGCAAGCTAGTTGGTCAAATATCCTGACCCACCCCACATTTTTTTTTACGGGCTAGTAAGCTGGCCCGCCAGGACAAGCTCATATTGTCACTCCTAATTTTCGTCTTATGAAAATTTCAACTTTCTCATCTTTATCTAATATAAAACTTAGACTTACAATTAAATTCTCGGCATAAATCGAGTTAATAATAACTGAAATTTATTCTTTTAATAAATGATATTAATTTGAAGAAGAAGAAAAAAAATGCAGAAGAGTGAGGTTGTGGAATAAGTTAAAGTTTGGTCAAATTAAGAATCTGATGCTAGTGTTAGCACTTTGAAGAACACTGAAAGAGATGAGTGGTGAACAATGGTGAATGAAAATCCTCCACTTCCACCCATTGTGTGACTGTGATAGTAAGTTCAACTAATTAAGGCATGGCATGACCCTTTTCATGCTAACCATTTCCTTTGGTGCTTCTCACCTTTACTTTTTCTGTCCACCCAAAAAGGCAAAAAAATTTCATAAAAATAATTAAATTCATTTATGGGTCCAATTCTCATCCCACAAAAAAAAAAATGGAACATGAATCTCGAATTCAATGTTACTATGATTATGGAGATATGTTTCAGAAACTTAAAGGCAAAAACACCACACATGTTCATTGTTGGTTAACCCATGTACAACAAGTGTGTATCAATTATCATGACACGACCAAAGTACAATTATTGTTTTGTGTGAAAATATGTGTGTTGTTATGTAATAAAAAATAGGTAACTTTATATACTATATTTGTTTTGTTGTATTGCATATACTTAGAATAATTTATAAAAGGAGAATCTTAGAGAAAAGGGAAGCTTTTTTAGATAAGCAAAAGAAGAAGTGAGGGTTTTAGAAACAAGTAATGGACAAGTGTTTTCCATTTACTTCACCTTCATACATTCACTACATGCACCATTAGAGGAACCAACCAAAGTAACTTTTTTTTTTTTTTTTGCCTTTCCTTTTCCTATAAAGTCTAATTAGCCTTCTAAGTACATAACCCTTAATCATAAAGTTTAAAAGTTTAATTAACAAAAATTTGTGGGCACATCATCCCACTATATATATGAACTATTTGTTTCTTCCTTAACACTTGTAAAAGTAAAAAGAATAATAAATTACCATTTCCATTTAATATAAATAATTGGGTTACATTTGAAAATAATGAATAGATAGAACTTTTCTTATTATACAACAAGTATCCTTATGTTGACTATTGTTATCATTATCGGTATTTTATTCTATACTATTTTTTTTTATAGTTTGTTTTCTGCAATAGTTAGTAATAATCTCTACTTCTTTAACATGTTATTAATTTTTATCATTTTATGAGACACTGAAGAAAAAATTATGAACAACTTTGTGAAATTTTTAAAATTTTTTTGAAGTGGTGCTAATCAAGGTGTTGCAAGGTCGCAATTATGGAAGAGGAGTCAGATATAGTAGTTCATAAGTGTCTTATACAAAAGAAGCCAAACACATGACGCAACGATCCACATTGTCTCCTTTGCATATTTATTTTTGTCATCTTACCCATTCAAAAAGTAGCTATTTTTAACTTCCCTTTTTAATAAAGGAGATTGTTTGTATTGAGAAAAAACAATAAAAAATAAATTTAATTAATGTAATGGAAAATAATTAAATTAAAATGTAAATAATAATAAATAATAAAATTAAGCTTGGTTAAAATGATTACATAAAAAGTTAGGATTAAAAGTTTATTATGTTCTTACATTCTTGAATACATTAATTTTGTAAGTTTGTTTTGTATGGTGTAAAACATGGTTGTAAAAGTTGAGAGAAGAAAACACAATCTGGTTCCTTTTCTTTCCTTGTTACTTACCTTTCTGATTCTATGTAAATAGTAAAGAAGGTAGAAGAGTGGAATTCCATAAGAAATAAGAAAGAAGAAAGAGTGATGGGATGAGGCGACAGAGATTTAGAAGATGAAGTCAGATTGTCCCCACCGATGACATGACACGCTCACTTCACCCTGCGTCACCCATGTGTCTCTCTCCCTATCAACCTTAGTCAACCACCTCAAACACAACCAACAAATCAAATTTAATTCCGTATAAATCTTATTTTATATTTTAGTTTTATAAAATTTAGTTAAATTTAAATTGTATTTTTTAATATTTATATATAATATATAAATAAAAGAATAGAGGAGTTATAAGTTTATTGTTTTAAAGTTTTGACTTAGAGCGGTATAATGTAAATTAGAATGTTTTTATTTTTTTATTTGGCATCTAAATATACTTAAAAAATAAGTTTATTATTTATTGAATCTATTATCAGACTACTTATTAATATATAATTTTACGTTTGAGTGTAATTATCTCGGTGTGAAAAGTATATTAGAAGTCTTATATTGATTAGAAGTAAATAGAGTTAAGTATATTTTTAGTTCCTGAACTTTGACTCAAAATTGGAATTCGTCTTTGTCAGAAACTTCGATACATTTTGGTCCCTAAACTTTAAAAATAATGAATATAGTCATTTTCATCCAATTACGTTAATTTTTTTTTTTTGACGTGTAGAACGCGTTTCATGTTAGTATTGGAGTTGTTTAGATCATTTGACACATTCTTGATTCAATATCTGTTAGAAAATGTGTTCGTCACCTAAAAAAAGTCACCTAAAAAAAGTTAACGTAATTGAATTCATTTATAAAGTGCATGGACCAAAATGTATCTAAGTTTCAAACATGGACGAATTTTAATTGTGCATCAAAGTTTAGAATCTAAAAACATACTTAACCTAAATAAATATAAGTAAATATACACTTCATTTTACAAATTGATTTTATGAAACTGAGTGAAACTTAAAATTTATTTCTCGACAAACTCTTAATATAAGTTGGACTCACATTTCAATAAAAGTATGTAAGTCTTATATTAAGTAAAAATGAATAATGCAAGTCTTCACTCTCCTCGTTCTATAGCACCATGTTTCACTCAAGAATTCCCTTTTTCCTTCTCTGCCACCACTAAGATGCATGAACGAATTATGTTACCCTAGTACCAAAATGATTGTAGTTAAGAGTTGAGAGGTAGATGAAGATGTAATAAATAAGAAAATGAGCATGAATTTCCGAAGCCAAGATTTAATAAAGTGTGTGTAGAGAGTGAGGAATCTTAAATTAAGGTTCACGTGGGTGTAAAGTTGTTGTTTAGAAAAAGCAGAAGGTAAGAAAGTGAGTGGGTGGTATGTGTGAAGTAGAATAAATAAAATGTGAATAAAAAAATGCGTAATAATAGTGCGTGCATGGTGATGAGGGTGACCCCGTGAGTGGCGCTTCCACACACGAAGGCCATGGAAATTTCAGTCACAAATAAGAACTCCCAAGCTTTTTGGTCCACTCTTATTCTATTAATATCCATCTTGCATTATTGAATCCTCTCTCACACAACGTCACTTATTCCCACTCATCTCAGAATCATCTCATCCAATCAACGTTAACATCTTGCTTTAAACAACTCTATTTTTTTTCCGAACAACTTTCATAATTTAGATGCAATCATCACATTCAACATTTCCTTTTTTTTTCTCTTTAATTCTCATTTTAAAGTCAATTCAAGTGTGAAACTAGTTTTGTTTTTTAACTCATCGAAACAAATGTTAAGTACATTAGTTTGAGTGTTTCGATTCAAATTGAAACTTGCGTGGTCAAATTAAAGAGGCTTATCTTTCGATATTTATGAGGATGAAGATCTTGTGCTGATTTTTTTTTTTTTTTTTTTGTTATTTTTTGTGGTTACTTTGTGTGGGTATTATTAAAAAAAGATTTTTTTTTTTTTTTTGTGTTGATTTGGGTTTTGAGTGATATTCATCTCATCAAGAGTTGCTAAGAGAAATAGTGTGTCTCAATCAATGGCATTGTAGTTTTATGTTACCCAAATCTATTATCATGATGCATTAAAAATACTTAATAATTCCTTCAGCCTTTAAGAGTTCATCCCATCATTCTATCGTACTAAGAGTAGTATTTGTCTATGTGTTTTGGGGTTTAAATCAAACTTCGGACTTTCCTAGATCTTCTGTTGTTGGAGTAAATTTTTGTAAGAGTACATTAATTATGGTAAGATAAGCTAACCTAAACTCATAATTGTATATTAAGATTAAGATATTGGGTAAGTGTTTGAGATATTCTTAAAAAACCTAGAGTAGTACCAATAAATGGATTAGAGTGTAACAACTTTAAATATATTATTACAAGAAAATCTGTAAATAATGACCAATTTTAGTGAATAAGAATATGTTCAAAGACCAATTTTCTAAATAAAAATCAATTTAGAGACCAATTTTTTTTATAGTCAAAACTTTAATAGTTAATGTTAGAAACAAATTCGTAAGAGAAACTATTTTAATAATCAATTTAGATATCAATGACAAACTTTTGAAATTATTTTAGTTACCAATCATTTTTAGTTTATAAATTGGTCACTATAACTACTAATTATATGTTGTTACTAAAATTTATTATTATTCAAAGATTTTCTTGTAGTATATTACTATAATTATATATACACTAATGTATGTATGATTGATATAAACTTGTAACTGTAGTTAGTATCATTGTACTAATTTATGTAGCTGTAATTGATTTATATAGGTAGTTAAATTGATGTGGAAATAGTAAGAATAACAATGGGTCGAGTTAGATATGAGTCATGCCTATCCGCTACCTATCTTGCGTAAAACAATTCATTTCGTTCCATGTTCTTCTACTTGTTAGATATTTGTGAAAAAATATTTGTGAATCTTTTTATATCTGCATTCCGAACACCATAGATACCAACATATAATTTTATATATATATTTTTTAAGTTTTAAGTGAAATTATCTAAAAACAAATCTTTAAAATATAAATTGAGTTTAAAAAACTAATTTTTAAGTATAACTCAGATCAAATTACTTAATAAAATATTAATAGAAATAAACTTATTCTTTCTAAAAGGAAAGTTTAAAAGTTGTATGAAAATATCAATTTTAAAAGATTAATCTTTTACAAAATAATCTCAATGTCATAGGTCTAAATAAAAAAAAATAAAAATATATGAAATCTAATTTTAAAGGATTCTTCTATGATTAATATCTTCTTCATTAATTGATAATTTTGTTTTGATCACTTGAATTAAAAAATACTTAAATAAAATTTACTAATAATTATTAGTGGGTAGTGAGTTTTTGCAAGTTAGATACCATGATATGTGTAGTCCAGGTAATCAAAATCGAGATTTAAATCGCAAAATCGTAAGATCTTACAATTTTACATTGTTTACGAGTTAGATTTCATGCATAATCATGACATAATAAAATCGGTCAGATCATGTACAAAATCGTATAAATCTACGTTTTTTTTTTTGTTGTATCGCCTCTCCACCTTCTTGAGTAAATGAATTCAACTTAAATTAAGCATAAACCTAACTAAAAGCTAATCTAATTAAAAAATTTCATTGTTATGTGTGTTATCACCACATTTCATCAAATTAAAAATTAATACAAAACTTCAACACCACAACACCATTAAAGTAAAAATTAATATAATTAATTTTTTTTCAGCCAGCATTTGTTGATACACGAGAAACATTTATTTTGATTAAAACCAAGGTGGTGTTAAAGGAGATGATATTCTTATTACCCACTTTTAGATGGGAGAATGTTCTTATTAATGTGTTTAGTAACAAAGATAAAACTAATGAAAATTCTTTTAGTTTTTGTTTTAACTTAAATGATTTAAGTTTAATGAAATATAGAGAAAATGATAAATTTTGTAAATTTTGAAGTTTGATGAAATATTAACAAAGAATTAATTTTATCTTCATGACGTGTACTTGATGATATATACCTAATGTTTGTATAAATAGAAGAATCTAAAAATTTATAATCTTTGTTATGATCTCATGCTTTATGGTTATATAAACCTTCGCAATCATAAATATATTTCGATTTTAACTTATCCAAGCGAGTAATAAATACATATATTTATTATCTGCATTATTTTGTCATTCCTAGAAAATAAACTTTATCTGAGCATTGAATGCTGTAGCTATATAATTGTTTGTGGTGTCCACATTTAATAAGTAAGATGTATGTAATTATATAAATTGAGAATTAAAACATGGATATTTTGAATTATATTGAGAAAGGAATGTTTATATTTTAAAAATAATTTTGTCTTAATTGAATTGGAAATTAAACTAAGTCATATAAAAAGTTTGTGTTAAACAGAGGAAAAGCACGTCCGTGTTGGTTGCATCTAAGGTAATTGGTAGCATATTCTGTTTTGAATATGACCACATCTCCATTACCATTATTATGGTTGAACTCAGTAGCCGAAGATTTTAACCTAAAGTTTCCACGCATGCAAAAGTCAATTATTGAACCATAGTTTAAGAAATGCATGTTCATATAATACCACTACACCACACGTGAGAGAGGATATTACGTGATTCCCTTCGACTCAACATGTAAACCCACGTTTGGAAAAGAAAAAAAAAAGCGGTAAAATAAATGAACTGAACTCTAATTTACGTGTAATATTAAACAAAAACATTTGCATAAATAATTTATTTTTAGAGAAAAAGTAAAGATAATAAAGTTTTTTTTTTTTAATATTGAAAAAGTGTGGAGAAAAAGAGTAAAAGGGTACATGAGGAGAAGGGTGACGCAAGACATGGTCATGAGAAAGCATATGGCAGACACCACATTTACTTATTTAGCACCATCAACGGTCCACCTTCTCCCATCACTCTCTCCCTAACATTCATCACATCATGCTCACTGGGGACCACATCCCATAACCTCACCTTCACCACCACCCAAACTAAAACCCACGCCACGTGCCTTCCTCTTATTGGTTGCATTCCCCTGCATGCTGTCCCACAACAACACTTCCTGTCTCAAAGAAACTAAAAGGTAAGCCACGTGTCACTCCCGGAACGTCACCGTGACGACCAAAGTCCTAACTCTCTCCATGATTATGTCATCTCTGTGGATCTTACCCTTCCTCTCTCGTCCACGTCATCAGAGCTTCTTTATAAATTAATTAATAAGCTCAAAAATTAAATCAGTGTTATTCAAGACATTCATATAATAACATTAATAAGTAATACAAAGGTAATATTTATAATTACTTCGTTAAAATTCTAAGAGTTTTTTTAAAGTGATTTTGAGTTAAAAAATTAAATATAAAAGCACTTATCTAACTCACTTCTCTTACCAGTATTATTTTTTACTACACATAACTTTTGATTACGTCAGGTTCAATCTTACGGTTCCACGTCCAAGTCAAAGTGACATCATCCTCCTTTTCACCCATGTGACCGTTCATAGCTATTTCACCGCCAAATTTCTCCTATTCCCCAACCCTTTCCTTCTTCTACGCCCCACGCACCTCAGAGCGCGTGTATCTCTTTTTCTTTAGTATATATGAATACATAAAATAAACAAATATTATGATTTCAGCGTTTTTTCTTATGCTGGGTATTTCATCGTTAGCTTTTGAAAATTTCATTAATTTAAAAGGAAAGTAAATAATTGTGTGTTTTTTTTTTTCACTACTGCATTGTTTCATAACGATGATAAAAATATTTGGGATGAGAATAAATTGGTGGAATAAAAATAATTGAGATTAAAAATGTTTTTGATGAAGGAAATGAAAAATAAATAGGGATAAAAAACAAAATATGAATATAATAAATAAATGAAAAAATAAAGTGTAGGCACTTAGATTATTTAACCAGTACCTAAGTAAGTTAATTTAAATAAACTATTTTTAATATATTGAGAGAAGTTGTGATTTATTGAGTTTAAAGGTGAGTTAAATTGTTTACATTTTGTAATAATTTATAATGGCCAATATAATTAATCAGTTGATTTAAAATATATGAACACTTTGTCAATGCTTAACAGAGTGACAATCCAATAGATTCACTAGAATAACTCACTTAATCTGCCCGAAAAAAGAAAAAAACTAAAAATAGTAGCTGATTCAGTTCATTAACTTATTCAAGTTTGTTTTGTTCAGCTCTTCAATTCCATAAACTATTCAGAATTTCTAAAAGAATTTCTTTAATATTAAAGAAATTTACATAGTTAATATGGTTGTTTAAAATACGTATTTATTATTATTTTTAGTTTCTTTTATCAATAACAGTTAGTGATGCAATTGTAATTTTATAAGATCAATTTTCATAATAGAAAATTATATTTATAATTTAGAAACTGCAATTAAATCTGTCAAATTGAGAATTAGTGAGCTTAAAGTTTTTTTTATCTTTTTAATTAATGATGTGTAAATTAATCCTCCCTGTATTAATGTTTGCAGTAGCACTTAAGAAAGTGCAACAAGTGGGTTACGAAGAAGACAAAACAAGTTTGCTATTTTTCTGGAAATTGGAATTTCACCGAAAAAATACATTAAGAAAAAAAAAAAATTAAAATAAAAAAAAAGTCAAAATAAGAGAAGGGACAGAGTTCTCAGATTATATTTCCGATAAATTCATGAAATCTCCTGATTAACAGAGGAAATAAAAAATAATAGTAATATAATTTTTATTATTTATTAACATTATTTTTGCTCCTAATTTGATGAAAAAATATGATCCAAGTGGAGACAAAAAAAACTCTATTTAACAAACCAGAGGAAGAGAGATGAAGATGAGAAGCCAATGGAGAAAACATGCAGATCAAGGAAGCAGAGAGTAGCAGAGGGTAAGAGAAGAGAAATAGAGTTGATGAATTAAATAAATAAAAAAAAAACTAATAATAGTAGCACACAACACAAGTATAGATGGTGATGTAAGCAACCACAAAGCAACTCTTTTTTTTTTTTTCTTCTTCTTTTAATTAATTAATTTTATTCACTATTATTATAAATAAAAACTCCACCACTTCAACCTTTCATTTCAGTTCATTCACTCTCACTTCTTTCTCCTTTCACACGATGCAAGGCCTCCGCCGCTGCTCAAACGACGTCGTACGCCTCGACCTCACCACTCCCACGCCGGCCACAACCAACTCCTCCACCACCTCATCGTCCTCCTCCTCGCTCTCCATCGACGTCGAGGAATCCACGGAGGCGCGTATCCAGCGGCTCATATCGGAGCATCCGGTGATCATCTTCACGCGCTCCTCCTGCTGCATGTGCCACGTCATGAAGAAGCTCCTCGCCACCATCGGTGTCAACCCCACCGTCATCGAATTGGACGACCACGAGATAACGGCCCTCCCGGACGCCACCCGCACTCCCGCCGTCTTCATCGGCGGCGCCTCCGTCGGCGGCCTCGAGTCCCTCGTCGCCCTCCACGTCAGCGGCCACCTCGTCCCCAAACTCGTCCAAGTCGGCGCCCTCTGGGTATGACCACCACCCACCACCACCACCGTCAATAATATATTTTTCATAATCACCACCATATATATATATATAAATATATAAAAATTATTTACCTTCAGAAAAGAAAAAAAAAAAACTAATTGTATAATTTTTAGTCCTCCTCTCTATGTTAAATGAAATCTCTCTCAATCAATTCACCAGTTTCTCTCTTCCTTCTCTGTTATGTATTTCAATTCTCTAACCAAATGAGTGCTAACATTTCCTTATATTAACAACATGGAAAACCGAGACTAATTTTTTTCTGGAATTTCCCAGACACATGCTGGTTCAGTTTGACTTCGCAGAAATTCAGGTTGGTTTTTGGGACTGATAGAAAGAATCTCACTTTCTTAAATGTCTGTTGAACACTTGATCTTTTACTGCATGAATAGAAGTGTTGTTAACAAGGTTGATGAAAAAGAATGGGTTTTGATGGATACGGAGAAGAAAAGTTTGTGGAAAGAAAGTTTGATTATTTTGATGTGGGAATAGATCTGCGAGTATGGTTTGTTGGGGGTGGAGGGTACTCGCGAGGTGTGAGTGACACGTGTTCGGAGAGAGCATCTGTGTTGTGTGGTGAGAGCGACAAGGATGTGTGGTTGGGTTGGGTTCAATGGTTGTTGTTGTTCTTCTTCTTCTACAACTACTCAGTGTGGTTCGATTATCGATTATACATAATCACGGGTTCCTTTTTTCCTCAATTATTATCATGCAATCAGAGGCCATGGTTTTCTCACTTTTGCTTCATCCATCTTATTCATCACTCTTACCTAATCATTTTTTTTTTTCACACTACTTATCTTTCATTAATCAGAAATTAATTAACAACACACTGGTAATTAATTACTACTTACCAAGAGTTTAGTTTTTTCTTCTTTTTTTTTTCCATAGAGATCAACCTAAGGGGATTTTATTTTATGTCTATTTTTGACAATGATAGCGACCATCATGGCCATTCAAAAGAGGATTTTTTTAGGGTTCTTCTTGACTTGTTGTCCCCTTTGAGGGTTAAACAGTTGGAGAAGAAAGGGAGTTCACAAAGTACTTTGGAAAAGATGACGAAGATGATGAATGAATGAAGAAAGAAGGCTATGAAAAAGATAAACTTTTTACATGTTCTTTATCAGTAGACACAAGCACCTCCAATTATTGTGAAGAAAATATATAAAGTTTAAATCCAACACGTCTCTTTTTTTTTTCCTTTTTTTTTTTCCATTTTTCCTTCACACCATTGTGAACATCATAGAATCAAATTCCATGTTGTGAGATAATATAAACCCTTCTTCTCTCAGAGTTTGATGAGTTAATTATGCTAAACTAGAAGAGAATCATTTGCAGAAAAAGGGAGATGGAATTGCAACCCCAATTTCTGCTTCATATTCTTCCTTCCTTCTTTGACTAGTTTGGTATCAATTGCTTTTGCCCTTTTTAATCTTTCACAGAATTGATGTGTATGTGTATATTTATTTACTTTTACCAAAGCCAAGGTGGTGTAACCATAAACCTAATATAAAAAATTATCTTGGTTTTTCTTCTGCAATGGAAGTTGTGAAAAAAACAATAAAGAATAGTTTTTTTGTGGGGGCACTGTTGGAGATATTTTAATAATAATTGTTATTGAATCTAGAATTCAGAAAAGGTAAAAAGCCCAGATAGATTCAAAGCTAAAACAGGGTGCAAGGACAAACTTGAATTACTGTCATCATGCCAAGAGACAACAGCATTGATGGGTGGTGGTGTGTGATGCCATGCATGACTACATCCTCATAAAACCTAAGCCAACCTCTTAATTCAATAGTCTAAAGGGTATATCACCCACATGACCACCATCAGCATCAGAGCATCATCATCATCGGCATGAGCAGCAACATGTATATATATAAAGAATCAAAATATCAACTTTGAATTCAATGTTGAAAACCAAACCCTAAAAACCTCAAATAGAAACAAAATGAAAAAGGTTAGCACTATGAGTTGCAGTGTGTACACAGTACTATAAACAAAAAGCACTTTAATTTATTAGTGCTGATTTATTGATAGCCAAAGCATCTTAGAAGCTGGAGTACAGCCAAGTAGCTTCGTGCTTTCTCTGTATTTGTTAATCATTTATGAGTCTGTTTGTTGCACTCAAAAGTACTACGAAACTAACACTTTAAGCTATTTTTATTATTTAAAAGACTCCACTTTTTTTTAATATGACAGCAATAGCATTATCGTGATGTTAATTCTATCAGTATATTGTACTGGATTTTTCACATCAAATAATAGCCTATTTCTTTTACATTTTTTTCACTTCATAAATAGTGTTTGGCTTAATCGAGTAATTATTATATAATCTTTTAGACCAGACATTTATTTTGTACGTGTTAGTTTCTTAATTTTGTTAGGGATATCATGAATTTTGGATTTTTAATGATATAATTCATATCTATTTTGGATCCAAATAATTGGATTAAATTTTTTATTCAGATTCATTTTTTCAGAAAAAATAGATTGGATTTTTTAGAATTCAAATCCAAATCCAAATATTTGGATCAAGTTTCGATCCAGATCAAATATTTGGATCAAGTTCAAAATCCAAAATTTATTTTTCATAAAATAAATTTAAATAGAAATTTCTAAAACTTGTGTCCATAGGGTTGACACCATAAAATTTGACAGATTTTTTGTCGGGGTCAATGAGACCAAATTTCAGCATGGGACGAACTCGACAAACTTTCGGTCGGAACCAACCGAATTTTGGTCGAGCTCGACTTGGTGGAATTCGGCCAAATTTTGCCTAGGTCGACTCAGCCGAATTTGACTAGGGTTGACTCGGCCAAATTCGAACGAATTTCGGTCGGGGACGACGTGACCAAATTTGGGCCAAGGCCAACTCGACAAAATTTCAATCGACATCGACATGACTGGATTCGGTCGAATTTTGGCCACGACAGATTTTTCTTAATACGACCAAATTTTGGCCAGAGTCGACTTGGCCAAATATGGCCACATTTGGGTCAAGGCCTGATCAGTCAAATTTCGGTAAGGATTGACTCCACTAAATTCGTCGGTCAGGATCGACTCGACTGAATATGACCAGTTTTAATTCACGACCGACTCAGCTGAATACAAATTTGGGTTAGGGCCGACTCGACCAAATTTTGGTCATGACCAACTTGACTGAATTCGACTAAATTTAGGTCGGGACCGACTCGCCTAAATACGATCAAATTTCGATCGCGATCGACTCTACCGAATACGACCAAATTCGAGCTAGAACCAACTTGGCCAAATTTTGGTCGAGGCCAACACGACTGAATTTTGACCGGAGCCAACTAGATTGAATTCGACTAAATTTTGGTCGTGGCCGACTTGGTTGAATATGACCAAATTTCGATCGTGACCAACTCATTTGAATACTGCCAAATTTCATCCTAAGCCGTCTTAGCCGAATACGGCCAAATTTGGGTCAGGACCGACTCAGCCAAATCACAATCGGGGCCAACTCGATTGAATTCGACCGAATTTTGACAGGAGCCAACTAGGCTGAATATGGTCAAATTTTGGTCGCGGTCATCTCAGTCGAATACGGTCAAATTTTGTCTGGGTCAACTCAGCCCAATACAATCAAATTTGGGTTGGGGTCAACTCGACCGAATACTTCCAAATTTTGTCTAGGACCGACTGGGCCAAATTTCAATCGGGAGCAACTTAACTGAATTCGGCCGAATTCCACCAAATTTCGTATTGAGTTATGCCAACTCAGTCAAATACGACTAAATTTGGGCTAGTCCGTCTCGACCTTTAGCCTAACCTAACAAAAAATATAAATTGAGAATTTGGATTGAATATTTTGGATTATCCATTTTGAAAATTTAGATTTAGAGAATGGATATCCAATCCATAAAATATATTAAATGTAGATCATATTGAAATCCAGATCCAATAAAATAAATTTTAAATAGATTGGATTCTTAATAAAATAAATATTAAATGGATTGATCAGAGAAAAAGTGGATTGGATCATAAAAATTGGATTGTTTGCCCACCCTTAAATTTTGTTTAGCTGTCAATCACCCAATCTTCTAAACCAAAATAATAGTAAGAATATTCTTAATTATTACATTTTAGTGCTTTGTGATCGTAAGATTATAAGTGTGGGAGTGAAAAGAAAAAGAAAAAGAAAAAAATGAAATTATTTGTACAGAGGATGAAAAAAAGATATTTAAATATATATATATATATATATATATATATATATATATATATTATTATTTTATTTGACATATATTATTATAATAAATTATTTATAATTCATAATTGATGATTTTAACTTGAAAAAAAAAATTCTCTATGTGCAAAACCTATCTTTCCTTATGTAAATACATGATTCATTACATTCTAATTTTTATCATTTTTTTTATTTGTACACTTTAAACTTATTTCTTTAAAAAAACAAAACAAAACTGGTGCATAACTTATCTTTGTGCTCTCTTGTTTTTGTGTTCTATCTTTGATAGGTTTAAATCCTCATAATCAATTGAAGTAAAGTACATAAATCATACCAAAATTGATTTATTATATTGTATTTTAAATATTTTGAAGAAAAAAAACCTTTCATAATCATCAATTATGTAATATTTACAATAAATTATAATATTATTTTTTAAAGTGAAAAAACACAACAAACAACAAAATTGAGGATTATGATCAATAATTATAACATATTAATTGATGTATTGATAATTTAATATTTTTTATGAGGAAAATAATATCATTTCTCTCTTCCTGAAATTGTGCCCTTCTTATACATTTAATTTGAAATAAACTATTATCTAACTTCTCTTTCAACACCCTCCTTTTCCCAAGTCATATCTTTCACAGGAAACAAAGTGTAACAAATTATGTACCACTTAAACTAAGTTTAAGTTATGACCATTTAAACACTCAACCAAACTTAATCTCAATTTTGTAGGTTTATTATTAATACGAAATATTTGACTTTGTTGGTGTTAAATTTTTATGAGAGAATATTTTTGATCAATTTTAATATAATTTATTTCTCAATCACATCTTTTAATCTAAAATTTTGAAACCTAATATTTTAAAAAAGCTAAATAAAGAATCATTAAGAATATAAGTTCATTTTAGTTTGGATTTTATCTTACTTATAAAAATAATCTAGCATTACCAATTAATCATTATATATTTCTAACATGAATTTAGAGACAAATATTTTCTATCACAATAAAACATAATTTAAAATCATTCTCAAATAAAATTAAAACATAATTAATGTTATTACATTTAGATTGTTGTCTATAATTAAATTGTTCATTGTCAGCTAAATATTACATGTAGATTGTTGTCTACATGGATGATGGTTATTTAAAAGATTATGTCATACGATTGAAAAAAATATCAAACCATAAAGATAATATAGGTCTATAAGTACTTACATATATTTTCATTAGAGTCTCTTTGTAAAAATATGAACAACCCACTGAATAATCTCAAAGATAAATGTTCTAAATAGTAGAGAAAGAGATTAACAAAAATTACGAGTAAGTGACGACCGATTAGAAAAATATCGAGCCATAAAGATAATATGGGTTCAAAAGTATCGCCCACATATCTTCATTAGAGACTCCTTGTGAAAATATGAAGGATCAACTAAATATAGGTGGTTGTGAATAATCTTATTGGTATCTCCTAAAAACAACATAAATCACGATTAATCTTCCTTATATAATAGAGATCGTTACCAAAAAATAGAAGGTCAATCATAATAAATACATAGAGTAGTTTTGACATTTAGTTATCTGTTGTTGTTTTTTTGCTAGCAATAATAAAGACTCAAATAAATATAATAAATTAATTCTTATTTTTACTTACTCAATCATGTTAAGAAATGAACTTTAAGTTTAACTTAATCTCACAAAATTGACTAAGAAGGTGAGGTTTGCACTCAGTTTATTAAGAAATGAATTTAAGTTTAACTCAAATCACAAAATCGACTTGCAAGGTGAGATTTACTCACTTATATACAATGAAATCACCTTATCTCTAGTCAACGTAAGATCTCGAACAAGTTATTCAATATCGACTTTATCGAACTATTGAATTCACATTAATTTTTTAGAAGTATCATGGAACATAAGAAGGAAATTAAAATATTGAAGGTGGGAAGGATCTTTACCCATTTGGGAGAGTGAGGGAAGTGTTGGAGGTGATAATTAGGGCATGACCAAGAAAGGGTTCTAATTCCACTTCCCACCGAGTGGGACCCTATTAGTTTATTTCCTTTAGGTTGGGAAAAGACGGCATTGTGACGACAATCCAAAGAGAAAAGAAAAGAATGGTAGAGTGAGGTAGTGGAAGTTTCATTGTCCAAAGTTTAAGGCTTTCTTTAATGCAAAAACCAGACCAGACATGCATGCCATGCCATTCATTAACAACACTGCTGGGTCCCTTTAAGAATCTTTTAACCTAACATCACAAGAATCTCCCAAATTATTCCTTTTTATTTTTTTTTCAAACAACAATTCAACATTAACTCTATTCTGTGCTTTCTGCATAAAATGAACTCACTTAAGCATATTAATTAGACGAAAGTGGCCGTTTATCTCATCATAAACTCACAAGTTCCTTAATGCTTCAGTTAGATTTTGCTTTTGCTCCCTTTTTACCATTCTCACATATAGTAAGCAACAAAATAAAGAAAAAAAGAAAATTTAAAGGGTTTTTTTAAGACAACGTAAAAGTTATAACTTAATATTAAGAAGTTTTCAAAACTTTTGTTACTTGTTGTTTCAAAACTCCTATAATTTAAATTCAATCAAATTAACTTAAAACTTGAGAAGATAAAATTGATATAATTCATATATTTTTTTTTATTTGCAAACATCAAAATCCAAATATATATATATATATATATATATATATATATATATATATATATATATATATATATATATATATATAAAAGATTATAATACAGCTCAAAAAGAATTTCTCATAACTTTTTATTAATAAAATATTATTTAAGTACAAACCTCACAAATATGAATATGTTGAAATGGAGAAAATGTAATAGAAGAACTGTTTTAAGAAATTTGTAGAGCTTACATTAAAATAGTCATTTTATTGTTACAAAAATTCTTAACAAGATTAATAAAAATTACAAATTAATCACAAATTACAAATAAAAAATTACAAATTACACCGTCATTTATAACTTACAACAAGTCTCACTACAATAATTTTTGATCTTTTTGTCGATCAAAAACCTATGCTACAACTAAAAAGCCGACGATAATATGCACATGGCGTCGGTCCAGCGACGACAACATGACCCACGTCCATTTCCTGGATGCAAAGGTCATTTGCGTCGGCTAAATGGGAACGCATGATTTCTGCGTATTTCTCGTCGGCTAAACCGAAGAAAATAAATAACAAATATAATAATAGTTTCCCATGCGTGGGTCAAGCCCACGAATAATTAAAACGAAAAAGAAATTCAAATAGTTTTCGTCGGTCAATACGACGCAAATGGAAAGAATTCAACGCAATATTTTACAAGTTTCCATATCAGTAATATGCTATTCAAAAGTCAAAATAATATGCTATTCAAAACTCAACTTAGTTACGCACCTCAAGTTCAATATTTTAACTCTCCAAAAGTTATTTACCTCCACTTAAAACGCTTAATGATCAACACCAACCAGTTCTGAATCTTCACTGGACAATACAGCTTTCACTCTTGGTGTTCAAATTAAAGAACTGTGGTTGAAAAGCATGTCTTAAACATCAACAAAGCCTCCCAGAACGTGCATCGGGTAGATAGAGAAAGCAAGAATGACACAAAATCAATTGAATTTAATCATCCCAACACACAAAGCAAAGAAACCCTAATAGGAAAAACCCAAAACTAAGAAAGAGAGGGATAAAGAGTTATTGGGAATTGAAAATGGAAATTGAAATCTCTTTGCTCCCCTTGTTGGCTTGTGGGGTGACTAGAACGGAGAAGCGAGAGTGTTACTGGAAGGGGCTTTGAAGGTGAGCGCATATGCTATGATCTTGGACCAATGCGGTGTGTAATAGGTCATGGAAGAGTGCAGAATGACTTGAAGAAGCCCTTACAGTGAATGCAGAAGCAAACTCACATTCACAAACACTGTTTATGGTAGATTGGGGAACGAACTTTCCTTTACAGGAACCCCTTGATTCCGCTTAACCAATTCCAAACCTTCTCGCACTCATTGTAGAAAAGAGACGCAAAACACTAAGAAATGATGCAATGGTTGTGGCACACTGTGTTGCGGAAGAGGGGGCAACGGGTTTATGTTAGACAAACAAAATGGTGGAGACAAAATGAAATTGAGAAAGGGAAAAACTTTACCGCGAAACATAACCTAATTAAACATTTGTTCTTTTATTTATTTAAGAGATGTATGCGTAGGCCAGCCAACGTCAATTATTGAATGCAGATGCGTCGGCCAACCGACAATTGATTTTTAGATTATGAGTCGACCAAGCCGACGATAAAAGCAATTACTCTTTTTTTTTTTTATAAATACTATAGAGTGGGTTGTGCGTAGGTTTAGCCCACGCCCTTTTGCGTCTCCATTATGGCCGACACCATTTTTGGAAGCTAAACAATGACATTCTTGTAGTGTCTATAAAATCACTTATGCTTACTAGTTAATCTTCTCTTAAGATTGAGTCTAAATATGTAACATCATTATATTGACTAAATAAACAAAACCATTCTTGATTGTACAACAAAAATTTGGTAGTTTACTAGGAAAAACTTTATGAGATGTATAAATAAGCACTATTTGTCCTGGAGTCTATCTTCACAAATGTGAAATGAGATCTCGCGAGATCATCTATTAAATGTACAAATATTTGAAGTATTCGAAGCTTTGTTTATCTCTTTCATGTAGAATTTACTTTAATATATATGTATCACCTGGACAATGGCGGACCATGCATATGACCGAGGGGAGTCATGGCTCCCCAAGGTTTTTAATTTTAATTTTTATATATATTTATATAATTTTAAAATTTATATTTATATGTTATTATATTATTTTGATTAAATTATATATATAAATATATATTATTTATATATTTTTTAAAAATAAAATAAAAACTAATTGTATGGACCTTGGTTAATAAAAAATTAAGGTTTTGTATTTGATCATAAAGTTTTTTCACAGCAAACCATTAATAAAGTGTAAAAGTAAAAAGAAAGACAGATTGAGAAATGAAGATTAGAGAACATAGAGATCGAATAACTCGTACTCATAAGATTTCCTAAATCAGTATGCTAGTATGATTTATGTATGTTGGATTTATGATTCTCTCATTACTATATTTCTTTTAAATTAAGTTTTCCCTAAATTAGTATGAAAACAAGCTTGATTTAAGGGATTTTTTTTATGTAATTGGCATGAACTCTAATTATATTTTTTTTCAAACTAGTATAACCTTATATTATAAAATGTTGGAATTTTATGTTTTTCCCTGCATACAATGAATTAGTTGAATAATCTTGAATTGGAATAAAAATTAGAATATCTATTTTGCATGAATTTAATCAATTATGAAAATTAAAAGTTGAGAAGTGTGAATTGTGGTATGAAAATAGTTTAAGTAAAAAAATAATATTTTTAATTAATAAATTATATATCAAAAATCTAAATTGACACCTTAGATTTGTTGTCCAAGTTCCGCCGCACCTGGATCTGTTTTATCTATACAAGTCTTTATTTTTTTCATTAAAAACTTCCTTTTATAAATGTTTTATATCAAACAGCCGTAATTGTATGTCGTAGTTTGTTTTTGTATCAATGCAGTTTCAAAATTATGCTAACAACTTTTGTTGTTGCACTAAAAATACTCTACAAAGGATAATCTTTTTCTCTGTTACTTTTTTATTCCTCTAATAGCATTATATTTAACATACAAATACTAACACAGAAAATACTTTCTATACCAGTTTCCGACCCATTATTATACAGCTAACATTAAAAGTTTTCATTTTCAATATATATATTCTTCAGGACCCGTCATAAAAAATTCACTTTTTAGTTCGATCCTTCTAACTCGCTATATAAAATGTCTTCTACTTAAAAGTTAACATGTTCTCGTGTATTGCTTCCTCAGTAATCATGATCATCAAATTAAATATGAAAAATAAAAATGCTCACAAATTTTTCACAATCATACATAACACGAAACAAAAATAAAATAAGATAACCTCCATCATCACAAATGTCTTAAGCAATTGAACAATTAGACTGAAGCAGTTTTTCAGAATAAGCTTTTCAAAACAAGCTTTTTAAAACAAGCTCAGATTAGACAATTTGTAAAGAAAAACAAAAACTACAAAACTATATAATATCCACCAAGCTTAACAACCTACATTTTTATTCTCTCCCTCTCTTTCTCTCTCTGCATCAAAAAGAAGACACAATGGCAACAATGGCTATAGAAGTAACGATGGCAAGTGAGAGTATTTTGGTCTTTTAGTTGTTCAAATGAAGTGCAAGTAGTAATAATGAGGTGAAGGAAAAAAAAAAGCCTAACAGAAATGATGTTACAAAACACGTAGCCCATATTACGAGACAATGGTACTTTCACACAAACAATTTTTTTACTTCTATTTAATCCTATCATTCATTACCTTTTTCTCTCTCTTTTCCTTTAAAAATATAAAATATCACTTTTATTAGGACAATTTTGCTCTTATAAAGGATTGTCAAATACAAATAAAAAGTGTCAAATGATTTTTTTTTTGTTTTTATAAAAATGACTACCTATACATTAAATTGAGATGCGAAGTTTAAGGTTTCACTACTAAAAAAACTTATATTTCCTACCAATTTTGTTTTGAATTTTTTTTTAGGAAATACTTATAAATTTTATTATGAAAAAAAAAATTGCAGGAAATTGCTGTCATTTTTTTCGCAAAATATTTTGTATAAAACACTTTTTGCATCAAATTTTGTAAGAAATACTTGCGAATTTTATAATTTTGTAGGAAATAATTACCCACGAAGGAATTACCTGCCAATTAAAATTTTTAGAAAAAATAGTAAAAAAATCCCTTTTCTTGCAAATCTTTTTAACAAATTTTCAAGAAAATTTTCATGTAGTATGAGAATTTGTAGTAATGTTTAGAGTTTAAGATTTAAAATTTAGAATTTATTGGCTGAATCTATTGATGCCTAAAAAGTTATGAGTCCATATTTTTTATTAGATATGTTAGCGTTGTCCTGCATTAACAAAAATATATTGATAATGATATTTTAAAAGTCTTTTTAATATGTTTTAAACCATAAAAATCGGTATTCATTCACATATTTTGAGAGAAAGAACAAAGAAAAACATGACAGAGATTTCAAATTTCACACATTACATGTCGTTCTAAAATAACAATAGACAACATAGTTATATCCTAGATATGACAATCATAGAGGGACCAATGTAGAGGGAAAAACAACACTAAGACACACATCCAACAGTGTCAAAAATCTTCTAACCCTTCTCAGGTATAGCTTATGTTTCCCTCATACCCAATCTCTGCTTGTTTCATGCTCCAAGCGTTCAGTTCTGAGACCACCACACTCTGGCTTCCATAGTTAAATGCATAAAGATGAGCATCTTTCTCTATAGCCAATGATGGATAAACTCTGCTAGTGATACAAACTCTCCCTTCATCACCAAAACTCTCAATAATGGAGTGGTCAATCTGCATAACAACAACGCATCAAACATATCATAAAACAAAGAGGAGTGAGTAATGCTTTTCAGAAATAGACATACCAAGCTTCTTAGTGAAATCGTTTTTAGATTTGAATCTATGTCAAAGATAGTTCCATATGTGGTTTTGTCAAGGTCATGCCTCAATGAGGACCTGTATCAATGTGTAAACAAAAATCTGTCTCAATCACAATTTACATGTATATGAACAAAAAACTATGTTGAGGGAATGTTAGAATTCAGAAGCAACCTGCTTTGGTCACTGCACATGAGGCATACATATGTATTGGGTGTTCTATAAATTCTGAAGAAGATTGCAGTGTGTTCTTTGAGATCCTTTGAAGCCAAAGCTAACAAACCAAATGGCCCTATTGTGCCACTTCTTGCTGCATATTCTTGGCTACAAAGTAGTTGGGGATCAACTCCATTTGGATCAAGAAACTCAGCCTTTTCTAGCTCAGGTACCTCAAACAACACTTCTACATCGGCCTTCAAAAGTTCAAATTTGAAAGCACTCACCATTGATGTGCTTGGTCTGAAATTTATCAGTGAAAATATAGAGTCTATTTACTTACCTGTGATGCAGTGATACCTGAGACTTCAAGATTTGATCCATGCACAAGATTCTCCCCCGTTATTCTTATGTGCTTGCCACGTAGTTGTTCTAGCTCTTCAAGTGGCCACTGAACCAATCGCTTCCCACTCTTATCAAGCCAAACTTGCCTTGGAATTGTCTACATGTTAAGAAAATCTTTAGAAACTTTAGTATGACAGGAATTGTTTGTATTATGAACATACACACTAATCTATCTATGATTATATCTGATGTCCGCATAACTAAGATGTCAAAGTTCATAATGATGTTATTTGGATTATATTGAACAATGATTAAGGTAACAAACTAACATAAAATTCTACATATCTGTCAAATATATCTCTTTGGATTGAATCTGATAAATGAAAACAATAGGGCAGCTGAAAAAACTAGAATACCTGTAGACCAGCCCATCCTTTCTGAATATCATCTTGTGTGGAGTCAGATTCGTTCACCCATCCCCACAATATTCTCCTGTTCTTGGCATGGTCAAAAAATGACTTGGAAGCATAGAATTTACCATAGTCATACCTCAAGTCTGAACTAGTCCCTGTAAACCTTACATCAGGAATGAAGTTTCCCTGATCAGATGCATATTTACCAAGAAAATAGTAATCATGCAGCTTGCTTAGGTAGCTTATCTTCAAGACATGTCTGACACTTGGATTTTGCACAGATGTATCCACCCCATTTGTGCTGCCATTCATGTACACAGGAAAAAAGTCTGGACACTCACAAACCCCAGTATTTTGTGATGCATAAAAGGGATTAGGATCCACTTTCCAATTCACAAAATCCTCACTTTGGTAGAGAATTGCCTTCCCTTCATCACCATTTTGGGCACCAACCACTACCCTCCATTTCCCATCCTTTCCCTGCCAAGCAGTTGAAGGGTCTCTGAAATTATCAACTTCAACTCCACTTGGTGGAGTCATCACAGGGTTCTCAGAGTGTTTCACCCATTCCCTTAAGAAGATGTCTGATAGATTCTTTGGCACAGCTAGGTTCTGAACTTGATGTTTCTTATCATCAATTCCTGTGTACAAAATCACAGGCTCTTCTTTCCCAGGGATTATAGTGGCTGAGCCTGACCAACAGCTGTTAATATCATATGCTCCACTTGGTTCAATAGCATTATTCAGATGAATCCAATTGATGAGATCATAGGATACTGAGTGACCCCACACAATCCTATCACCAAAGGTTGCTGCTTCAGGGTTATGCTGATAGAAAAGGTGGTAAACACCTTTGTAGTACATAGGCCCTGAGAGATTAAATCAACATTAACGCCAGACATCCACAGAACAAGTGAGAAACTAGAAGACGATTTCTGCAGAAGTTGACTTATTTTTGTTCCGTAAGTTCTTATAGTGAAGTCTATTTAAACAGAACAATTTGATCCAATTTCACAAAAAGAACAAAAGATAGTTCTATAAATTCAAGCGCTTACCATTGGGATCTGCAAAATGAGCACATCCATGTCCAATTATGTCCGCAGAAACATATCAAATGAGAGAAGAAAAGGATTAGACTTATCAATGGTTCAACAAAAGAAACAGAATTGAACAGTAAACTGGTATTCCTACGAAGTATTAATGCTGAAATAGTAAAATTGGATTCACAAAAACTTGGAGGGGATAACAATACCATTCATCCAATTCTCTTGGGGTTGAAAGTGATAAGAAGTTCGATAAGGTTGCTTTGCAGTTGCTCTGGAATTGATGCTATGTGTGGAGAATGCTTGAATTCCATTTCCACTGTTGAGCAGAAAAGGAACTGCAACAAATAACAGTAGCTCTGCAATGATCTTCATGATGCAAGCATGAGGGAGAAGGAGAATGTCAAAAGAGCAAAAGGACTTAACTATGAGTTTTAGTTTGATAAGGTATATATATATATATACACAAGAAAAGGACTATTATATTTATTCACTGTGATCTGTCACTTTGTTGAAAGAGACAAATCCAAAACCAATCAGTTTTTAAAGTTACCTGGGTTACTAGTAAGGCATTCATTGGAGTCTTGAATTTCATAATATAAAATATCAAACCATCCTAGATGCTTTTAGAATTTAAAAATATATCATATGGTTTTGCTAAGATGACTCATGTATAATGGGTTTTTTCTTTATAAGAAGATGATATGCTTTTTCACCATTTATTTCTGATTTAATAGCAATGGTTTGCTTATGATAAAATATGAGAAAATATCTAATTCACTCTTTATTGTTGACATTTGGAATAAGTGTGATCAAAGTTATGTTTTTAATTGGTTAAGAGTGGAATAGTGAAGGTGAAAAGAAATTAAACTCTTATCAGATTCTCTCCAATTGTTGGTCATAAAGCAAAAGGGACTGATATTGGAAACTCGTATCAGACGGGACAGGGAACAAATCACAGACTTCATAATGCAACCATGCATGCATATGCTTATGTTATGGCTAAACCTATACCAAGAGGGTTTGACATGTAAAAATCACCAAATGTTCTGTTAGAAATTTTATTTGTTGATGTGATTCATCATGTACATAAGTTTTGCACCTCACTTATATATTATTATGAAATTGTCTTATTTCTAGTCGATGTGGGACTTTCAACAGAATCTGTTAATTTGGTTGAGGAAGGTCATTATACCAAACGACTATTCCGCTACAGCTCTTAATCAATACAAAACATGTATGTTTTAGAACAAAAAAAAAATATTAATAATATGATGCAATGTTTCTTTATCCTTTTATTGATACAAGATTAAATTGCGTACAAAATCATAAAGCTTATACCAACATGTTCATCACCTAACAAATGAGTGAAATGATGATACTATGGATAACATGTGGCCGAAGCCATTAACACGTGCTATGTTAGATATAGTGCTCTCTTTCTCATAATTTTTTTTTTTCATAATTTTTTTTTTCCTACAACACAAAGTAAAAAGAGAATACACCTTTTCAAAAGTTAACATGTGTTTGTTTCAGGTATTATTGAAGGTGTTGAATAGAAATTAGAGTATTAATCAAGAATACAAAAATCAGAAAGAATCACACAACACAGTTGGCTTGCATGTGAATGGGAAAATGTCATAATCTATATGTTATAATTTGTGAGCTTATATGGTGAAGGTTTTCCTGAACAAATATTCTTTTGAGTTCATTATTATCATGTGAAAGATGACTTAGACAGAGACCCATAATATGAGTTCTAATGGAAAATATTAAAAGGAATTTAAAGTCCAAGTCTTCTGAGAAATATTTTTCTTTTGGCTAATTCCTAAGACAAAACCGAATCATTGGAAGAGGCCATGTTATTTTGTTAAGGGTCTGTTTCATTGATTTGCATCAAGTGAAAGATCAAGACAACACACAATCATTTGTTTTATATTTGATTTCAAAACTTGTCGAACAACTTGCCTTATAAAATTTGTATTCTCAGTTATTGTTGAATTGCACTACTTGTATTTCCCTTTATAAATAAATGGAAATGTTTTTTAGTCATTATTTCTAGAATTATTGGAAGGAAAATATGAGAAAAAAAATGCAGAGAAATAATTCCTTAATTTGTGATATCTTAAGTATGAGAATGATCGATATTGTTTCGGTACACCCAATAAATTTCACATCGCTTAGAAATTGAGGTCAAAGGTCAAGCGAAGTTTAAATACTCCTACCTCCCTTCATCCTCTAAGATGTTTTTTAAGAACAAAACTGTGACAGTTCAAATGTTCCAAATTTATTTAAGCAAACAAGTTTGTTTTATTAATTGAGGATAATGTGAGTATAGGTTGGGTTTATCATTTTCTTATTTAATACAAAATTTTGATAGAAACATTTAATTTAAATTTAAATTTAATTTGATCATAACTTTAATAAGGGACGGAATCGAACCAGTCTAATCTTATCATTATAGATAGTTAAGTGGTAGGAAAAAAATATACAACTTAAACTAAGCATATAGTTATAAGTAAATATTTTAAAATTGATAAATTTACTATAAATATAATATCATGTAATGCAAAATATTCTCTATTGAATAAAAAGGTTTTATAACTAATATAAAATTATAAGGACCTGTGCTTTTGGGAAGCAAATTAGTCTATAAAATAATTTATAAGTGATAATTATATTTAAATTGTGTTATTTTTTAATGGCATGTTTAATTTAATACCCGTGTTTTACACAGGATATTTATGATAAGTTAAGGAGTATTGAAAGCTTAAATAGATTGGTGTTACTGGGCCTTGAGGTTGAATGTAACAGGTGTGAACTTATCAAATAAGGGTGTGCTATTTTGTTTTCTTCTTAACTTTATTGCTTTTATTATGACTTTAAAATTTACTAGGTTTATTGATTGGGATTTGATTTTATGTGGTTTTAAATATTTAGATTTCAATTCTTTAGAAATAATTGGATTTGTCTGTTTAAAATATTTAAATTGTATCATAAATTGAATTTAGGTTTACACAATTGTTTTAATTCATAGGTGGATCAAGTATAATGCGCAATTTGGACATAGAATAATGTTTAAAAACTCATTTAGGAAATGTTTTGTAGTTACAGATAGACCTAGAAACCAGTGATGCATAATGAATTAAGGAAATAATACTAAGAAATTAATCATTACTTTTCATAAACTTTTAATTGCACTACTTTTTTTTAGACTTTGAACTCAAAATTCTCGATTAAATTCTTGACGGTGTGTTTGGATGAAGTATTTTAATGAAGCAATTCATTTTTTTGAAGAATTTAGATTTTTTTGTAATGAAAATGCTTTGTTTGGATAGAGAAATTAAAAAGCATTTCAAATGCAAGCATTTTTTGGAAGGATTTCAATTAGTTAAATTAGTAAAAATCCAAATACCCTCAAAATAGGTGGAATTTGAAATTCTTCTCACTCAACCTCACATTCTAGACGATCCGGACGTGCACGACGACTAGACATGCCCGACAACCCGGACGGGCCCGACGACCCAAACGAGCCCGATGACCTAGACAGGTTTGACGACCCAAACGGGCCCAATGATCTAGACATGCCCGATGGCCCAGACGGGCCTGACGACCTAGACGGGCCAGACAACCCGGACGAGCCCGACGACCCGAACGGGCCTAACGACCCGGACGGGCCCGACGACCCGGACAGGCCCGACGACCCGGACGGGCCCAACAACCAAGACGGGAACGATGACCTGAACGAGCCCAATGACCCGAACGGTCCCAATAATCCAAACGGGCCCGACGACTCGTACGAGCTAGACTATCCGAACGGGTCCGACGACCCGAATGGACCCGACGGTTTGAAAGGGCTCGTACGAGTTGTCGGGCACGTTCGAGTCTCGGGCCCGTCTAGGCCGTCGGGCCTGTCCAAGTCGTTGGACGTGTCGAAGTCGTCGGGCCAATCTGAGTCGTCGGGCCTGTCCAGGTCCTCACCCCTGTCCGGGTCCTCGGGCCCATCCTAGTCGTCGGACTCGTTCGGGTCTTCGGGCCCGTCTGGGTGTACGGGCCCGTCCGAGTCGTTGAACTCGTCCAGGTATTTGGACACGTATGGATTGTCGGGCTTGTCCAGCTCGTCGGGCCATCCAGGTCTTCAGGCCCGTCAAGCCCGTCTTGATCGTCGGGCCGGACCCGTCTGGAGCATTGGGCCAATGACCTAGACGGGTTGGACCAGGCCATATTAATGAACTTGACGGCACAATCGTGCAGTATGGGCCGTCAGGCCTCTAGATCATCGGGCCACCCAGCCTGTCTGGGCTTCCCAATCGGTCCAGCTCGGGTGGGTCGTCGGGTCTAACCAATCTGGTTGCGTAGTTGGGTCTGGCCGACCAATCTGGGTTGTCGAGCATGTTTCCAAATTTATCATGAACTCAAAACATAATTAAGCGTAAAATAAATATTGTTAAAATTAAATTTTATCTCACAATAAATTCATTTTTTTTTTCAAACAAGAAATTGAAATGTAAGGTATTTTAATTTCCTCATCCAAACAAGTTATTTAAAAAAAGAATGGAATTTAATTACAAGCAATTCAAATACAAAGCATTTCAATTTCTAAGCATTGTTGAAATGCTCCATCCAAACACATGGTAAGGGTGTGTTTGGATGAGACAATTCAAGAGGGTGATTCATCTATTTGAAAATTTTGAAATTCTTTGTAATGAAATGTTTTGTTTAGATAGAGAAATTGAAAAGCATTTAAAATGCATGCATTTTTTTGAAGTATTTCAATTAGCTAAATTAGAAGAAATTCAAATACCCTAAAAAAGGTAAAATTTGAAATTCTTCTCACTCAACCTCACACTCTATACTCAACCCCAAACGAACCTGGCAAGCTCGACAACCATGACGGGCTAGGTTGTCCAGATGGATTAGAGGGCTTGACGACACAAACGGGTCGGTCAGGCCCAACGACCCAAACAAGTCGGGCAGGCCAGACGACCTAGAGGTATCAGGCAGGCCTGACGACCCAAGCATGTCTAATAGGCCCAACGACCCGACCAACTCGTTGACACGACAAGCCTGACCGACCTGATGGCCTAGATGGGCCCGACGACCTTGTTGGGTCGGGCTGGCCTAACGACACAAACTTGCGGTTCTGACGACCTAGTGGGGCCAAGTCGGGCCAACGACTTACACGGGTCGGGTCGGGCTGGGTCGACGAACTTGACGGGGCATTACCGACTCGTATAGATCGTCAGGCTGATCAGGCCTGTCTGGATCGTCGGGCCGACCTAGCCTAGCCCATTTGGGTTTCTCAACCGACTCGGCCCGGTTGGGTCGTTGGGTCGGCCCAATCTATTTTGGGTCATCAAGTCCGTTTCCAAATTTTTCATGAACTCAAAACATAATTAAACCTAAAATAAATATTGTTAAAATGAAATTTTATCTGACAAGAAATTCAATTATTTTATCCAAATAAGAAATTGAAATGTAAGTTATTTTAATTTCTTTATCCGAACAAGTTAGTTAGAAAATGAAAGAAATCTAAAATATAATATATTTCAATTTCTGAAATGCTTCGTCCAGGTAAAACTTAATTATTATGAATTTTTGAATCTACAAATTAGAATGATTAACAATGCTTTCTGAACACAATCACAAAACATGGAATCGTTTAACAAAAACCACAAAAGAGGATCATTTGATATACTTTGAAGAATTCACAACGCAAAAACAAAATTCACTTAGAGAAATAACTACGAAGATTAATAATTTTGACAAAGAAAATCACTAAACGGAAGTTTAATTTACTCAACGAAAATGTTGTACTACTTGAGAATCTATTGAACACATGTTGAATTTTCTTAATTAAACACTCCAAGAAGTTTCTACTATTAGCAAGCATATAATAACTCATCAAGATGTCACTTTGTTTAGTGAAATAAATTTCACAAAATAGCTCTTTAGTTAATAAATATAAAAACTAAAATCATCATATAACCATGGGTAGCAAAAAATATTATATCTTTAGTTCACTATTTTTACTTTTACTTTTATTTTTCATTCTTCAATTTATAATTATTGGTTTTTCTATTTTCCTTATTTCTTACTATACTTGATTCATTACAAGAAATTTGCTGATTTGCGAGGGAAATTAGCGAGGGAAAATTTTACTCGCTAATCTCTCGTTAATTAGAGACAAATTAGCGACAAATAAATATTGTAGCAAAGTTGTAGCTAATTAGTGAGGGACTAGATACAACATAATATGGTAGCTAAGTTGTAGCTAATTAGTTAGGGATTAAACACAACATAAATATGGTAGCTAAGTTGTTGCTAATTAGTTAGGGATTAGACATAACATATATATGGTAACTAAGTTGTAGCTAATTAGTTAGGAATTAAACATAACATAAATATGGTAGTTAAGTTGTAGCTAATTAGTAAGGGATTAAACATAACATAAATATGGTAGCTAAGTTGTAACTATTTAGTTAGGGCTTAGACATAACATATATATGGTAACTAAGTTGTAGTTAATTAGTTAGGAATTAAACATAACATAAATATGGTAGCTAAGTTGTAGCTAATTAGTTAGGGATTAAACACAACATAAATATGGTAGCTAAATTGTAACTAATTAGTTAGAGATTATACACAACATAGATATTGTAGCTAAGTTGTAGCTAATTAGTTAGGGATTAGACA
>Ga0214544_1001691_pt1 | contig 46348 bp, 21 predicted proteins | sample CNSS3metaG_FD_160074 | JGI IMG/M metagenome (GOLD analysis project Ga0214544, IMG submission 160074) | Root nodule microbial communities from cowpea collected in UCLA plant growth center, Los Angeles, California, USA - CNSS3 | ecosystem: Host-associated > Plants > Roots > Nodule | place: USA...
CATTTGAACATAATTGCACAAAATTGTGATAAATGAATATCTTGGAGATACAAATGAATAAAAAATAGAAAGTGTATAGTGTGTATATATATATATATATATATATATATATATATATATATATGTGGTTACTTAATAGATTATAATTATTTTAATAATTTAAATGGGACACAGATAAAACGGGAATGAATATTATGGCAGGTATAAAAACAGATGGGATGTACAAATGTGTATATCCTCATTTCCATTCTATACTCAATTGAAAAAGTTAGATATTCTTCGTACTCATACACATATCCAATCTAGAAATTTTCCGTCAAAACAAAGATATATTCGAATAATACCCATGAGACAAATTTATTTGTCATCTTTAAAAAAGAGTTATATAATATATTTGTTCCTTATTAAAAAAAAAAAATACCTATAATCCTAATTGATCAGTGAACCATTTAAATTTTGATAAAAGTATACTTGAATGTAATATTTCATAAGTATAAATCAAATTATCCATTATTATTTTCTATTACATAGTGTTAACTTTATTAAACATCTATGAATATATTACAAAAACTTTTAAATAGCCCCGAACAGCATGTCATCATACTATATGACATTTTTCTTCGAAACATTTTTTAAATTTTATTCAAACCCCTGCTTAGAGCTAATAATTTATATAAAAAGTATTTAGAGATTTCTTGTCTTTGTACCTCATCACTTGAGTAAACAATATTTCTTAAGCAAATTGACTTGACTTCTACTTCAATAAGCAAAAAGTCACACTTTAAATAAAGATCATTCTTTATATCTTCTTATCATATAAATTCACTTAAATTAATCTTTAAGTTACTTAATGCTTTATTTGAGTAAACTTTTTTATGCACTTAATCAAATCTTTTGTTTCTTATTAAATTTTAATTATTTTATATCAATAAACTGTCAACATTATCACATTTATTATCGCGTGTAAAATCAAAAGTAAAAGAATTCTAAAATACTTTTCTTTTTAAAATTATAGAAGTCCAAAGTACTAGAATACGTGTTAAATATAACATATAATGATAAAAAAAATGTTAGTTATTTAACATATGTTTTAATAAATTCAGACTATACATGATAAAAAATTTGGAACTCGTAAGGATGATTTCTGAAAACATACAGGAACAAAAATGAAAAAGACTAAATTATAAAAATAAAATAATATTTTATTAAGTGTGTTATGTCAATTATTTATTCCACTTAAGTGTGTGAATAAATTGGTAGAAGAATGATCTAGCTTAAACGTGAATTTTTGAGTTTTTTTTCTTTTTATGCAAGAAACAAGAAAAAACAAAGCATGAAAGATACTAGTTCCTAAGATGAACAGCTCCATTACATCAACAAAGCATTGGGGGAGAGTAATATCAAAGGAACATTGTGTGCAAGAAAGAAAAACATCATCATGATTGAACCAAATTTAGCAAGTTTATTTGCACAAAAATTAGCTTCTTTTAGTATATGTTGCAAAGTAACTTTTCAATTTAATAACCCTTTTGAAAAAGTAAATAAGGATGAAAACCTTATAAATTGCCCTTTATTAGCTCCAAATCTATCTTTGAATCAGTTTCACAAACAATTGACCTACTATAATCATTTTTTTCTTACCTTTGGAAGACTATAAGCTTTGAAAAGAGCTCAGTTAAACTTGGAAATCCTGAAATTCGGTTTCAAAGGTGGTACCAAAATATGCTGCCAAATTTTGAAATTTGAGTCATTATTAGTATATAGTTTCATTAAATATTTGGAGAAATAATTTTGACATCCCTAGTAATTCTATTTGGCTTGAACATATTTTCCTTGATGGGAAAATACTTTGATCTATACCAAAAACACTATTATCATTCACTCATACTTTTGTGCTTTTGCTACAATTCGGTTTTCAAGGATTATGGTTTAAAAAAAAACGAAATGATAAAAAAAAAAGTTTAATTTAATTTTTGAGCACATGGCTCTATTGAGCGCAAACATCGACATGTTGTTGAAATCGGTCTTAGTTTACTTGCATATGCTGATCTCCCTCTTAAATATTGGAATTATACTTTTCTCAGTGTTACACACATTATCAATTATCTTCCAACACGTATTTTAAATAATAACACACCACATCATACTTTGTTTCACACAAATTCTGATTACAGTATGTTTCGCATATTTGGTTGTTTATGCTTTCCTTTACTTCGCCCTTTTCAAAACCACAAATTCAATTTCAAATCCTCTGGTTGCCTATTTCTTGGTTATAGCTCTAATAGAAAAGGATACATATGTTTACATCCCTCAGGAAAAATCTACATCTCACGTAATGTTTTGTTTAATGAGCAAATGTTTCCTTATAAGACTACACCCAATCCCTTTGAACCTTCTGATTGTTCGCAACCCGCTACCTCTCTACCACCTTCGCTAATTGTTCTTCCCTCAGAAAAATCTTTTACCCCTCCGCCTCACCCTGACCATTCTAACAACTCTTGTTTATCTTCCACTCTTTTTTCCTCTCCAAACACCATTACTGAGCCCAACACAAACACCTCCCTTGATACCTCTAATCCTTCTTCAGCCTCTGCACCTTCTCAAATAGATGACAGTAATGTTCCCTCACCTCCCCCACCTTCAAACATCCATCTAATGAAAACCCGTGCGAAATCTAGTATTTTCAAACCCAAAAGCTTTCAAACCATTGTCACCAATCATGTGCCTACTTCTGTCAAAGCTGCTCTCACAGACTCCAATTGGTATCAAGCTATGAAAGTTGAATTTGATGCTTTATGTGCTAACCATACTTGGACTCTTGTTGATCCCCCACCCGGTTCACATGTTATTGGTTGTAAGTGGATTTTCAAAAATAAATATAATAAAGATGGCTCTCTGGAAAGACGCAAGGCACGTCTAGTGGCTCAAGGCTTTAATCAGGTTGAAGGTTTGGACTTCACTGAGACTTTCAGTCCTGTAGTCAAACCAGCTACTATTCGTATTGTTCTTTCTTTGGCAGTTTCCGCAAAGTGGCCAATTCATCAACTTGACATCAACAATGCTTTTTTGCATGGTGATTTGCAAGAAATTGTATACATGAGTTAACCACCAGGATTTGCATCCAATACTTCGCAGGTCTGTCTTCTGCGTAAAGCTTTGTATGGCCTTAAACAGGCCCCACGTGCGTGGTATCATAAGCTCAACACAACACTTACTCATATGGGTTTTTCATCCTCTATCAGTGATGCTTCATTATTTACACGCTTTCATAAAGATTCTATATTACTAATTTTAATCTATGTTGATGATATTTTGATCACAGGAAACAATGTCACACATATCAAATCTTTGATTTCAACTCTTCACAGTCAGTTTGCTTTGAAAGACCTTGGTTTGCTCAGTTTTTTCCTTGGCATTGAAGCACATTGGTCACCCACAGGGGCTCTTCATCTATCTCAAACAAAATATACTCAACAGATTCTAGATAAAGCAAAAATGCTTGACGCCAAACCACAACCGTCGCCAATGATTTCTTCTTTAAAACTTCTTGCTGATGCTTCAACATCCTTCTCCGATCCCACTCTGTATAGACAAATCGTCGGAGCTCTTCAATATCTTACGTTCACCAGACCTGACATCACCTTCTCTATTAATAAGGTGTTCCAGTTTATGCACAATCCACAACTACATCATTGGCAAGCTGTGAAAAGAATTCTTCGATATATAGCAGGCACTCAGTTCCATGGCATTCGTTTCTCTCCATCCTCTTCAAAATCCTTACAGGCTTTCACTGACGCAGATTGGGATTCTGACCCAGACGACCGTAAGTCAACATCAGGTTACTGTGTTTATTTTGGCAACAACATTGTCTCGTGGTCATCCAAGAAGCAAAAAGTGGTCTCCCGAAGCTCGACCGAAGCAGAATATCGAAGCCTTGCATCCGCAATGACCGATATCTCATGGATACAGTCCTTGTTACATGAACTTCATGTTGTTGTTCCCACTCCGATCATACACTGTGATAACCTTGGAGCTGTTCTCCTCACAGCCAATCCAATAATGCACTCACGAACAAAGCACTTTGAATTAGATCTTCATTTCATACGTGATAAAGTGAAACACAAACAAGTCTTTGTTCGTCATATCCCAGCGCGGTTCCAAATTGCAGACGCTTTTACTAAACCCATTTCTGGATCTGCTTTTCATGACTTTCGTCAGAAACTCACAATGGTTATTGTCTATCCACCATGAGTTTCTGGGGGATGTTAAGTAGCTTTTGTTAGTTCTGTTATAGTTAGTTTAGTTTTCTGTTATTAGTTGTATAAAACTTACAACCCTTTATATAGGGTTCTCCTCTTTTCTCTTGAATATACAATCACCTCAGAATATTACCGTTCTATTTTTCTTCTTCTCTCATAAGTCTTACAATTTTAATTATAAAATTCATAATGCTTTAATATTTGACGAAGTGATTTTTAGAAATATAAGTAATAAATTATTGACATATAAACTAAATGAATAAATAGTTGGTATGTCTTCTTAGTAGTTTTATCCCTATATTATTAATGGAAAATGTTTATTTTAAGGATCAATGAACATATGATAAAAATAATTTAATGTGAAAAAGATAAATTTGTTGATTGATGAAATGAAATTAGTATTTAAGGTATTAATTTGAAAATTAGTAAAATTTAATCATGGTAAAATTTATTTCTAATAATAAGGTACTTAAATGGATTAGGTATCTTAGAATGCGCTAATGATACTTTTATACTTTTATGGGCTTTATTATATAAATGGTGTTATTTGTGTGTTTAATTATGAAATTGAGCAACTTAAAAAAATGTTATTGATATAAGGAAGTCTTATAGCAAAAATCATATGAACAATTGATGACTTCAGCATATTATTATCCAATTATTCTTTATTCTGGGACTAATTATTTTATTATTATTCAAAAGTGAAATCGTACATGTCGCATGACTTCACTTTTGAATAATAAAAAAATAATTAGTCCCCAAATTAAACTATAATCTAATGATAATACAATGAAATTGTTACTGTTGTCCACGACTTCACTCAATTAGCAGAAGTTGTGCATTGTCCACATGACTTTCATTCATAGTCACTGCACCTGAAGTCATCTATCTTAATCATGGCTTCTTTTCGAACTAAGTCATCCACACCTATGGCGACTTTCATCCCATATCTGTGCAGAAGTCGTGCATTGCCCGCACGATTTCACTCTTGAATAATAACAAAATAGTTAGTCCCCAAATTAAGCAATAATCAGATGATAATGTGTTGTAGTCGTCATTGTTGTCCATGACTTCATCCAATTAGAAGAAGTCATGCATTGCCCACACGACTTTCATTCATACTCGTTGCTCCTGAAGTTGTCTACCTTAATCATGACTTCTTTCCAATCTGAATTCATCCACACCTTTGATAACTTTCATCTTACATATGTGCGAAGTCGTTCATTGCCTGTACAACTTCAATTTTGAATAATAAAAAAATAAATAATTCTTGGATTAAACAAAATCAAATAATAATGTGTTAAAATCGTCATTGTTAACAAAAGTAGACATCTATTCATTTGACTTCTTTTTCATAAAGTTCTATCTTACAAATACGACTTTCCTATATCGATACTTTTTTTTAAAGTTGTACATTTTTGTAATTAAACATTTGAATTATACCATTTGTGTATAAAAGTTATACTTGTTTCAATATAATCACCTGAAAATCTTTGTGTGCGTAAACATGTTTAATTAAGTTTTTTATTTTAGTATACTAAATTAGTTTTAATATTTTAAATATATATAATATAAATTAGTTTTAATATTTTACTCTAGTTATATATTAGACAAAACAGGTCAAGATATGATAGCAAGGAACAATATATATCATGTCAGTTCCTTTACCAAATTCATTAGTCATTATATTATTCATACAAACATATTGAAATGTAAATAACGCCTGAATATTTAAACAGGCCTGGTTATAATAAAATTTCCCTAATTAATAATTTTGGTTTGCCTCTTATCTTAATTAATTGATGGCTCACTATTAGTTAACAACAGGAAAAGACAATACCATAAAAGCTAAATCAAAATACAAAGGGTAGCCAGTATGATTAGAGGTCCACACCTTAATCACATTAGCCACTTAAAAAATTTAAAGTATGCATCCTCAGATATTCTTTTTCACCAATGCTTGTTCTTTAGTGAAAAATCTGCTATTATTTTATAAGAGAAAACAAAAATGCTAATCGTTAAGAATAAAAAGGAGAGGGATGTTTGTCCATTCCCTCACATTTCTTTCGTTAAATAATATCCCATTTTACCAAATACTTTGTGCTTCACATTTTTTCATTTTTCAATTGAAAAAAAGTGTGATATTTTGGGTTTAGTTTCTTCTAATCCAATCAAACATAGCCATGCATCTTCTGATGTAGCCACCGTTACTGCTTTTAAATAATAATATCTTCTAATAGCTACATTGAGATTAATTACTATGTTTCTTTTCTTATAAAATAATTTTATTCACAAGTCCAAGTTCATTTATTAGAAACACAATTTTTAAGTATGTAAAGACTTATAAAAAAAAGTTTATTTAAAGTATTTATTAAAACATTTTTTGAAACATACAACATTAGTCTCTGTCTAAGGCAGACATAGCAGAGACAGCAAGAATTGAAGTAAAACAACAAAGCTTTGTAAAAGTCCCACAGCAAAAGCACAATGGATAAGCCATGCCCTAACCAAACATGTCACAAAACCTGATACAGTATCACATAACCAGTTATCATTTTCTTCACTCAACTACCTACAATTATTGAGCAATTCTCACCATGCTCACCAATCTTATAATATCAAATCATTTTAAATGGCTAAAAGATTAGTGGAATTTTCTTAAAATTTATAATATCTTATAAAAAATGGGATTTTTATTTTTATTTATTTTATTTCAAAATGCCTTTCCCATCCCATCCCATGCCTTCTGTTCTTTCTTTTTCGTCTCCTTTGAACCACTCTTCGTTGTGCGGGTTTTCGGGTGACGTAACTAAAGATTTAATATTTAATTGACTGGTTTTAAATGATAGACCATTTAAAAATAATATAATTAAACCACCGAAAAAAAAATTAAATGCAGAAAATGAAAATTTGAAGATTATTACACAGTAATAAAGTTGTCGGAAAAATTAAATTGGAAATGTATTTTGCAGATTTTCCCACCTAGATTTTGCAAGAAAAATACTTGTTTAAGGATACAATACAATACAAATATATTTATTGTATGATATAAGCAAATAAAAAAAAAACGAGAGTGTACGTAGATGCAGGAGGAAAAAGTGATTGTTTAAAATTTCAAAGCTACGATCGAGGCGAAACTACAAATGCGGGACCCACCAAACTCTCCTTAGTGAACAACAACCGTAGCATCAGAGCCAGTGGCAGCGCAACCATAAACACACACACACACTTGACATCATAGGAAACTGTTGGTCCCTTACCTGTGCTCAGCACCGCAATCTTCAGCTGTCTTGTTTCATATAAATTCAGCGCTAGTTACAGTTGTTATAACTACTATAACTGCAACTATAACCAAGCTTTAGATTCTGATTCATTTAATTATCATAAATTGAAAAGAGATTCACGCTGGCGGTGAAGAACGTTTCTGCGGCGGCGGCGGCGGAGCAGCTTGGCGTCACGCTGATTTCCGATGAGGAAAACATTGCGGGTGTTGAAATCCCCGACACCGCGCATCAAATTAGCACCGGTGCGTTTCTTCTTTCTTTGCTACGGTCTATACACGCTGCTACTGAATTGGGAATTTACAAGAATGAATGAATTGGGGAATATTTTGCAGATTCATGGTTTCAGGTGGGGTTTGTGCTGACGACGGGCATCAACAGCGCGTATGTGCTTGGGTATTCTGGGACCATCATGGTGCCCTTGGGTTGGGTGTGGGGTGTGATTGGTTTGATTCTCGCCACTGCGATTTCGCTCTACGCCAACTCTCTTATTGCTAGGCTTCATGAATATGGAGGAACAAGGCATATTCGATACAGAGATCTTGCTGGATTTATATATGGTATTTTCTATATATCTGCTTCTGAATAAATCAACACAATCGACCTGCTTTTTGTTATCATCTTTCACTCCTTTTCTTTTTGCAGGGAGAAAAGCTTATTCTCTCACATGGACTCTGCAGTATGTCAATCTTTTCATGATAAATGTTGGCTACATCATTTTGGCTGGTTCCGCTTTGAAGGTAAATGGGAGCAAAATTTGTGTTTCTTTAACCGTGTTGAGACACAAAACACTGCTTTGTTTGATTTTGGGTCAGTTTTACGTGTTTAATTCTGAGTTGAGGAATTGATTCTCAGAAAGAAATAATAAATTGAAGTATTTTTAGGTGATTGAAATAGTACTGTTTAGAATATTTCTGAATCTTTGTTTGTTCACTGATGTGCAGGCTGCTTATGTTCTATTTAGGAATGACGATGGGATGAAGCTTCCTTATTTTATCGCCATAGCTGGATTGGTCTGTGCGATGTTTGCCATTTGTATTCCCCATTTATCGGCTCTTGGAACTTGGCTGGGATTTTCAACAGTCTTGAGCCTGGTGTACATTGTTATAGCATTTGTTCTGTCGATTAAAGATGGTACTAATCTCTCATTCTAATATCTTTTCATTCTCTTTTTACGTTTGATGAACTAAAACCCCCCCTTTGCATCAATAGGTATAAAATCACCACCTCGTGATTATAGTATTGCGGGGACACCGACAAGTAAAATATTCACAACAATTGGAGCATCTGCGAATCTTGTGTTCGCATATAATACAGGAATGCTTCCTGAGATACAGGTAACATGCAAGCTTATAAGTTATACCTGTTGAGTTTTTGTGTGGATTAATAATATATAACCCTTTATTTGGTTGTAATGTAACCCTCACAGGCAACCATCAAGCAGCCAGTTGTGAAGAACATGATGAAAGCTTTGTACTTTCAGTTTACCGTTGGAGTTTTGCCGTTATATATGGTAACATTTGGAGGATACTGGGCTTACGGATCTTCAACACCAACCTATTTGATGGCTGGTGTAAATGGTCCGGTCTGGGCTAAGGCCATGGCCAATATTGCAGCTTTTCTTCAATCAGTCATTGCATTGCATGTAATAGTAACTTTCTAAACTGCGTTTCATGTGCAACTAAATATTGTATTTAAATGGTTTCACTGGCCTAATATAATAATAACCCCTCTTGTGTTTTTGGTAGATATTTGCTAGTCCAATGTACGAGTATTTGGATACGAAACATGGGATCAAAGGGAGTGCTCTGGCTTTTAAGAACTTGTCATTTCGAATCATGGTGAGAGGTGGGTACCTGGCTATAAATACGTTTGTATCAGCTGTGTTGCCATTTCTTGGAGATTTCATGAGCCTGACCGGAGCAATCAGCACCTTTCCCCTTACGTTTATCCTTGCAAATCATATGTACCTGGTGGCACAGAAAAACAAACTAACGTCCATCCAGAAGCTCTGGCATTGGATCAATATTTGTTTCTTTGCGATCATGTCTGCTGCGGCAACTGTTGCAGCACTTAGGCTTATTGCTTTAGACTCCAAAACGTACCATCCTTTTGCAGATATATGATTAGATGCATTATATTGTTTCACTGATTCTGGTCATAGTGTGGGTGGGTTGTGCTTCAAATATGCTTTCGTTCAAAATAACTACTTGCCATCATGTCTCAATGATATATGCAAAGGGTTCTTTTGTCATGTAAGAAAAAAAATTTTAGCATTCTCAAAATCAAATTCAATGTCTAAAAAATATTTTTTTCTTGCTTCCACCCAACATGATAATCCCTTATTCCTATGTTGTCATCACTATATATTATGTACGATTTGTTTGTTAGTACTTACCTATAACAAAGTATGTTAGTTTTTACGTATTTATCTAGTCTATTCCTTTTAAAAATTATAATCTGTCTTTAATAAGCAAATCCTATTTATTTCTTAACTAACTACTTTAAAAAGGTATTCATTTCAAAATTACTTATTTTAAATTTAAACAAATTGACTTGTAAATAGTCTAACAAAATAGCAGTACTAGTTAAATATATTAGATAATTTTATTGACTTTTTTCTTCCAATGTGAACCACAACTACTTACCAAACTGAGGTTTAAACTGATTCAATTTCTTTGAAGATATGGAAATCCCTAAATCGTAGCTTTCTTTTCAACAAAACCTTCTTCGACAACGTGGAGTTTATACTATTTAAATATTTTTAATCACTTGCAAAAAAATTAATATCTAAATAACTTGTAAATTAAGTATTACATATATTTATTTCTCAATCAAATTTGTTAAGTTTACCAGCAACCTAAAATTTTCCTTTTGCTAAATATAAGTTGAACTTCCACTTAATTAGCTTGTGGTAGCAAACAGACTTCTGATTAAAGAATTAACAAACATATTTAGAATAATATATTTTGGCAAAATTAATTTGGACAGTGTAAATTCGGACACATATCAAACAAGAAGCAGTTAAAATCAATCTGAATTTATACAAGGAAAACTTGCAGAGGGTAACCAATTCTTAAAAATTGAATACAACACCCGCACAATGAACTCATTTTCTGATTCGTATGTCACTATTGCAAACTTGATTTTACGACAACAAATATCCTAAAAAGAACACTTTTAATGTATATTTCTACAATAGAATTTGACCTTTTTTGGGTAGATAATCATTGTCCAATTTTCCTACCTAAGAACATTTTGAAATAATCTGATGATAACTCTTGAACCTGCCATCATAAAGAAACAGAAAACGTGTTAAATGTCATTACAACCAGGGCATATTGTTCAATGAGCACTTAAGAGAAAGGACATAAGAGGCAAGAATTCTTAGCTAGATGTTAAGGAAAAGGTTTGCTCACCACACTTACTCTGCATGTTTAGTACAAACTATTTTTTTAAAATACAAAAGGTTATTTGTTTTATAAAAACTCTTCCGAAACTAACAAAATAAGAAATCACTTGTCCAGTATAAATTGAATCAAACATGCATTTAAAATTATTGACTTCAAAATTAACCAGGGTAAGTTTAAAACTATCCGTTTTGGTTTGGTCTGATGTAAATTCCTTAAGTTAAAAAGGCCACATTAAACTAAGCTCAAAATTAGTAAACTGAAAATGTAAACTAAGCTCACAATCTATAACTAAATTCACTACATATATACTGTATGCATGCGTTGTACTGCAATATCCGTCAAAATGCTTCATCCGTCACGTTTAGAAAAAAACATCTTGTCTGTAATGTCGACATATAATTCACTTTTATATAATTTGTTTATATATAGAACACGAAATTTAAGAAAGTCCAAGGCACTCACACAAACAACAGATATTTGTTGTGATTAAATTTAAACAGTATTTAATAGCAATAAAAACGATGATACATTAGATGCACGTTTAAACCAGACATATCTGTATTGACATCTCACCTTGCTGGCGTCATCCAGAAACTAACTTCACGATAATGCAGATAGAGTTCAGAAGTATAAGAGGAAATCTTAGGTACTGTGTTGCATAAATGAGACCTAAAACCTGGCCTTTGAAAGACTTTGTCTGGCCGGCCGAAAAGTCTGATAAGCCCCATCCTCTAGGTGCAAGAAATCGGTCCTCATTCAGAATTGCTAGTGCATTTGCAAGAAGAAGGAACCCCTCAAGTAATGTCCACAGACCCATTTACCTGCAAAGTAAAGAAAACCAATACAGCTTACAAAAAATTCCAAGTCATTTGCACTAGTCTTTCTTTGTTGTTCACCAATAAACAGAAGTGGAGAATAACAAATGACTACGACAAATAAAAAAGATTGGTGTTGTACAACCCTCAATCCCCTCCAAATGAACTGTCTCAATCTAGAAAAATTCTATAAGGGAGGCTAATTTTAATTCATCTAATCAAATACTGCATCCCTAATATTCTTTAAATTAAGGAGAAATGTTAGAACCTTACTTTTAAAAATCATAATTAGGGTGATTTTTAGTAGGTTGATAATGTAAAAATTTTACAATAACATCCATCAAAATTGAACTCATAATAAATAAGCGTAGGGAATTGCTAGCTTTTTTTCTGAATACAAAAACATGACTAATGAATCACAGAAAAGTGGAAGTTATGATCATATAAAGACTACTTAACGCTTTACAAATCACAGAAAAACTATGCACTGGCAAGTAAGAATGAGGATCAAATTCATTCAAAAGTACTGACTGAGGCAGATAACAGCCAGAAACATAGTATGAAATTATGCATCGGCTACTACAAAACCAGCAGTTCCCTGCATACCTCAAAAAGGTCAATGGTCACTAATGCAACTGATAATTTTTGGAGAAAAAGGAACAATTAACCCTAAGCATGAAACAGCTAGCAGCAATATGTAAGCGTGTTATATGACCAAATCGAAATCTTAAGATTGCCTCGTACTCGGCTAACCATAGAAGTCAAAATAAGGGCTCAAGGAAAAGTAATCGTAACCATTAAATCAAAATGCAGCATGGTATCCGTGAATCTGATTTGGTAAATAATACTCTAGTTGAAAATATGGGGAGAATACAGCAATAGTACAAGGTTGACAATTTTACCTTAGCTGAAGGCTAGAAAATTCTAAATTTTATAGTAATTCTCATTCTCAATCGAGAGTTCAATTGGAAGTATAGAATACGAACACTTCAATGGTAGTGTCTTTTCCGGCTCTATTCTAACCTTCTTTTTATTTGGATGTCAATAATAGTAGACCACAGTACTCACTTCAAAAACATTGGACAATCGGCAGGACCAAGTGATTTTAAAACAGATCAGAGTTCACGGTGACAGAGGAACTCGGATCAGACAACAGACATACAAACTAATTTTAACGAGTGCGAAACCCTAGATCCGCCAACAAATCCAACACCGCAAAGTACATATGACCTAAAAATTTGATTTTCAAAATACAACGAACTAAAGGACCGCCTAAAACTTCGATTGAACAGGGGCACAAAACTGAAGAACAGCAGAATAAGAAATATAAGAAAATGAAAACAAAAATGGAGGACTAGAGAAGGTAACCTGAGAGAGGAGCACGAAGGAAAGTGTTAATGGCGGCGGCGAGGTGGAGGTGAACGGTGAAATCAGAGAAAACAATAAATGCACACCACTATAGAGAAGAACCCAACCTTGCTGAACTCCATCTACTGTGTATCAGATTTTTCTTAAGTTGGATAAATTCCATTTATCTTTTTACCTCTTTTTCTTTCTTTTTCCCATCCTTTTCCTCGATTTTTTTCTTTCTATAAAGAAGTATTGCAATAAAAATCTATAATTATACTTGTATTTTTCCTATGTATTCTTTTAATATATATTATTCTTACGTAAATATAAATGTTTTTATATAATATTAAATATAATATAAGTCATATGTAAGCTAATTATATAAAAAGTAATATATTTATTATTTAATATAATATTTTTTATTTAATAATTACAACTAAAATTAATTTTTACATTTATATGTAATACTTTCATATTAACTTTTAAAATTTAATTTAACCTGTAAGTGAATTTATACTCAATTTTTTTTTGTTATAACATTTTGAATTGTAAATAGAAAAATTATTTAATCAAATTTCATTTTATTAAAATTACCATTTATGTTAAAATTACTCACTATTGTTTCTTTACTTTCTTTCTACATTTACGATTCCATTACTATTTTATTTAAAGGTCATAGATCATCTTAAAAGTTTTTTATGTAGAGAGTAATGTTAAACAGAATTTTCAACTGAATAAGGTCCTTGGAACAATAATCGTCAAAGTAGCACGATTCTAGATAGGGAAGGCTTGTTAATTTATAATAGCGTTTTTAATCCAATGTTTAAATGATAGAGTAAGCATGATTTCTATTTTGTTCTGTTTCAATAAATTAACTGGTATAATTGGGTTGTTGAATATTGAGTAGTGAGGTTGAATTGGAATTTTGAGGGTTGTATGATTGTGTGGACACATGAATTAAGTTAGATATACCATTTTGATTAATTTGTTTGATGTAATACTAGCGAAAACACATACATTATTGTGTTTATGTGTACGTATTTTTTAAATATGTATGATATTATATTAGTAAGTGACGATATTGTAATGTTATTAAGTTAATATACAAAATAAATTTATATTTATTAAAAATAAAGTGAAATGAATGGAGGGAAGATGAGAAAATAACGATTGATTAATCAAGAAAACAAATGAGAGAATATATATAATTTTATAGAAAAACATGTAAAAGTGACTGTTAATTTTTAAAACTTTAACAAATAATTATATTGTAAAGGCTAAATTGAAATTATAAAACATGGATACAAAAGAGAGAATCTCTTTATATTTAGTTATATATATATATATATATATATATATATATATATATATATATATATATATATATATATATATATATATATTAAATGATGGTATTTTTGAATTGGGAAAGGAATAAAATTGCTTACACAGCTCAAAGCGATGATTTGATATATTTGTAGAGTTTTGAAAGTTGTGTAGACTTATTAGGTGATATAGCTAATGATTGGGCAAAAAAATCATTTTGAGATTTCAAAGAGTTAGTGGTCTTACTCGTCGAGCGAGCTTTTGAGAAAAGTTCTTAGAGGTCTAGTTCGTTAGACAAAAATCATTTTATGAAAATTCAAAAAGTGAAAAAAGTGGTTGGTCTTGAGGAGTCTTCTAAAGGTGGTTTGTTAGGTGAGAGACTGTGGTAGCTTAGCAATGATAGATTTTAAGTATGAAATTATATGTTCTAAACTTTGAATTTAAATGGGTGTGTGTATGATTGAGAAGAGTAAAGGTGTTAGGCATAATCTACTTTTTTTACATGGTGAGTGGCAGGGTAAAACTCATAGCATGAGCCATAATTTATTGTAATATATTGTTTAATAGGGGAAATAATGTATTTTAAGGTTATAGATGTGTATTGAACAATGATTTTGTGTACAAGATTACCGTGACTTTATTAACATTAAACTCACGTAGAGGTGAGAGTCGATGAATGTTCTTATGGAAGAGAGATATTAAAAGGATTGTATCTTGCATATGTTATATAAATTTACCATATCATATGAGTGGATAACTTAATTTTTGATATATGTGACTTTGTGTGAATAAGATAGAATGACAAATACAAATATTTCTTACCCTATTTAATATACCAATCTTCTAGAAGTATAATTAAATATTTATGTTATCCAATTGAGTTAGATGAATAGCTAATTGGGTTGCTAATAAAATTGAGCCTTATAAATTGTTAATTATATAGAATTGAGCCTTATAAATTATTAATTATGGAAATTTGATTTTATTTCGAGTGAATGATAGCTTTGAATAAATATTGGTGACAATATCTGAATATATGATATTTTATAAATCATTTTTTTACTTATTTGATTATGATATATTTTGTTGAGATAATATGTTGCACAAGAATAAAAGATGATACAAGTAGGATATGCAACACTAAGGTGTGTTAAAGTAGGACAAATGATATATATAAACATAAAATAATTTGTAAATCCTTAAATGATGTAGATTTTATTTTTTGAAAAAAAATACTTTAAATTAATGATTATAAATAAATAATATATATATATATATATAAATGATAAGTAATATTCTATCTATTAATAAATGTCAATACATCTAAAATATATTTTATTATATAATATATAATTTTGAAAAGATGATTTAGACTTATAATTTTTATATTTAAGAAAATTAAGAAAAAATAGATTCCACAACTAGAAATCTAAGCATAGTAATTAATAAAATTTGTACTTATAAATATACTTACCTTTTTTGCATGTCTCGATTGTTGTATTTTTTATTAGGATTTGATTACGAGGACTTATTATATTTGTTAGTGTATAAAATAATGTTTGATTTTGTGAGATTTAAATAAGTACTTAAACTTTTTATTTATTTTAAAATATATTATACAAAATATTTTTTAATAAATAATAAGAAAATATTAATTGACATGAGTAAACTGGAGCTACTCTAAAACTATTCATTAGTCTATTCCACCTAAGTTAATACACAATTTACAATAGTTGAACATTTGGCTTTGATTACTCCAATAACTAGATTGTTTTGAATATTTACATTGCCATTGTCTCATGCGTGCTCACAGATGCAACCCGGATAAGGGTTTGCAAAAAAGCTTTCTTCCCATTTGGGGTGTCGATGAACTTTTCTACGATGTGGGCCTCCAATTTTATTCGCATGTATACTTTTCACCCTCGATGAAAATTCATCCCAAGAAATCAAACCATTGTCCAGTTGATCAATCAATCTTACAAATCTTTGTCTACAAGCAGAAAGAACCAAATTATATTCACAACAATGATATACTAAATTTCAACGTTAACTATTTTATTTTATTTATTAATTTTCGTTTCTATCTTTGATTATGATTCAATTAATTTTTTATATTTAAAAAGTGCATGAGTGCTTATCAATTAAAAATACTATGTTCACTTTAACAAATCACAAATCACATTAAATACAGTTCACAAAATTTGTCATTTCAAAAATAAGTTAATATCATTGAACGAGAAGAATTGTGTCCATGCATATTTTAATTATGAAAACCTAAGAGAGTCAAAGTTTGAAATAAGAAGGAAAATAAAAATGATGATAAATTTGAAGACAAACATAAATAGTACTTGTCCGGACTAATAGTTTTCCGAAATCCTTGAAATGCTCGATGACCACGAACTGCTTTGGCCATGTGTCCATCATAACTATAAACAAAAACATCACTTTCTACTGCTATGATGTAATCAAGAGCAGCAAGTTGATTATGATGACCCTTAAAAGGTCGAAGCTCTTCTTCTGTGGCCAAAGTGGAGTGTGAGAGCAAGTGGCGATATTTCCTTTGGATGGGTTTCGTTTCCTCTTTTCCATAAATGACACCTGCAGCTATATAAATTTTTGTGTCAAAAGGGTAACCAAGTGCTTCAAGGAACACAGCAACCTCTCTTGGAGTCATGGGGCAACTACCCCGTAAGCGCCTTGATTTGCTATCAATCTCCTTCACCTTCCAATGTCTCACTTGATATCTCATCTTCTTAAGTTCCATAGCTTCTTCTCTTGTCAAGTTGTGGCTACAACCTGTAAAAGCAAGCATGTCCTTTTCATATCTGCAATATCGACACTTTCTTGTGAGACAAAGCTTAATTAATCAAACATGTGTATCCTAAATCAAGTATGTGTTTGAGGGATTAATTACCTTAGGTGAAGAGCAATGTAAGGAGTACTATTGTTTCTAAGTCTGTTTACCAACTTCATTCCAAGCTCTTCAATTGGAGTTGTGAACTTTAGCCCTTCATACATCGCTCTGCAACGTGTTTTTTGGATTGGATTGGCTAAACCATTGTTCACCAACCGAGAATCAGTATGCGTGAATTTTAGCACTTTGTGTTTCTTCAACAATTGCACCATCTCCCCTGCGTAATAACCGGCCTACATGTTTCAAAGTACACAAAAGGTTTATATGAAAACCGTAATAACTATTACATATTTGAAACAAATTTGTCACGATATTACAAAACTGAGCAAATTAAGTCGTCAGAAGTTCACGAAGGACTCAACACGACTTCTTCATAAATATTTGAAAAAGTGATGGCTTTAATGTTAATATTATGTATTGAAGTTGTAGTAAGTCCTAATGTTTCACTTATTTAGAGATATATGAAGAAGTTGTGTAGAATCCTCGTGATCTATAACATTTTTTTACTTGTCATTTTCTTAATATATGGACAAAATGTAAAAGAACTAGAAACTATTTAGGGAGATTATGTGTTATTGCCTTAGACCAAGAAACTGGAGCCTTCATAAATGGCTTAATTTTCGCCAATTCTGGTGGTAGAGAATCCACTATATGAATATCATCTTCCAAAACTTCCATGAAGTTCTTCCAGTTAAAAAGTTGCTTAAATTCACTGTTACAACACAGTTGGAGCACTGCAAAATTAGAGAGGAACATATTTTTGTTATGAAACTCAGGTAAATTAGATTTCACACCTAGTATCCGTCCAGAAGGAATTATGATCTAATGTAGGCAAAACCAAAGTGGCTTTCATGATTTTTGCAATAGCAACCATGTCACTTATCTGCAATTGGGTGGAAAATGTTTTTATATGTATATGATAAGATGTAAGTAAACAATATATAATTTGGAAATAATCAACAAAAGACAAATTTCATACACCAGTTCTCATTTGATTTAACCCTCCATTTGCATGCACCATAAGGTAACCATTTGTCACATTTCCCTTCCCTACACGATAGAAAGTTTTCTAGTTAGAAAGATGAAAAAATATTAATAACTTGTTTTCTAAAATCTTGAGGTTTGTGCTCACGTTTATCATTAGCGGCTCGAGCAATGCATTTGTGGTAGTTATTACTGTTGGGATGCTTCCATATTTTGAGAGTCTAACTAACAGATATCAAAGGAAAACTAACATCACAATCTAATATATAGTAATAATGGTAGACTATTTCAGATGGAAAAAAATGTTGTATACCGGTGACTTTTTTGGTGAGGGTAGATGCTTTACGACATTTGTATGATTAAAAGGGTCAAAATCCAATTGTTCAGAAAACACATTCAACAACACAAACTTTGCAATGACACACATGAAAACCAAAACCATTAACCCCAAAAACATATGACGTCCAAGCTTAAGCTTTAAAACTTTTTGCCAATGTCGTATTTTACGTCGTGTAGAGGACATGCCTCTCATGCCAGAAGACATCAATCCATAGCGTTCTTCTGTGCCTTCTAACATGTTCCTCCTTGTCAACATGGTTCTTCACTACTTGGAAAAAAGACAATAACCGATTATCACAGAGATTAAGGTGAAGGATGCAAAAGGGTTATGAGAAAAAACATGCATTGGTGGAAACTTGGACTTGTGTCATAGACTTTGTTTTCTTCCTTTTTTCCTTTGACGAGGCTTTTCTATAGATAAACGATTAGTTTATATGTCATTGCACCGAAACTCCCGGCGATAGTTTCTCTTTGTTTCAAATGTTTTTAGTTTGTATCCTAATTACTATTGCTATATCGAGTTTTATAAACTTTTACATGTTTTATACGTATTTTTTGCGAAATTTCCATTTTTATTTACTCAGTACAATTCTTAACCTTTAACAAATTTTAAAATGTTCCAACCTAACATTATAAACATTATATATTAAGTTATAATATTTAATTTAAATAATTACAAAATATTCTATATTTTTGGTGTTTCTTTATCAATCTTAAAACAAATTAGTGTATAATTAGTGTTTTGGTTTTTTAAAAGAAATATTAAATTCATATAACTACTAATCTATCTATACATAATACATTTGAAAGTAGCACAAAGTGCAAAATTTTTAAACATCACCACAAAAGGCAATTCAAAAAACTAACCGAAAAAGGAAATTTTTAAACATACTATAACATGACACATGGTTACATAATAACATGACATATGACAATGTCTCTTCTTGACATGAGTCCATTTATTTTATCTTCTATTTTGTGACTTTTATTATTTTTTAAATATTCAAAATAGTATATATATTTAGTTATATATAAATATAAACATTTTTTCATACTATATATTTATATTTATATAAATATAAAAAAAATATAAATAAAAAGTTAAAATGATAATAACAACATAAAATAAAATAAATCTTGTTAGTACTGTAGCCATGCTTTTTATATTGAAAATTAAAAAATTATACATGTATAAAAATATATAAAAATGAATAATAATAATAACGTAATTTGAAAAATATAAATATCTAAATAAAAATATTATTTTTACAATGAAAACAACACAATTAAAATAATAATAAGAATAAATTTGACATGATTTTGAAGTGTTGAGTTACGACTTGGTAATTTTAAAATTTTCAACAATCAATAATAATTTCATTCAAAGAAAAAACTAAATAAAAAATTTAACTGTGTTCTATATCTATTATTTATGTAAGAGATAATATTTATTCAAAGAAAAAGTTGAATAAAAAGTTATATCTACATCTATTATCTATATAATAGATGATATATAGATACATAGTAATTTTAAATTTTCAAAAAATTAATAATAATTAATGAATTATAATTATAATTATATTATAATTAATTAAATTTAACTACACGCATAATAATTTAAAATTTTTAACAAATTAATAATATATTCAAAGAATGATTTATACATTAAAAGTATTTTTATACATTTCAAAATAACACCGAAATAATATAAATTAAAAAATAAACAAAATATACAATTCTATATTTTAAATTCGTAGAAACTAAAATTAATATTTTTTATTAATACATACCATTCAATAATTGTTAACAGTATTTTAATATTAATTTTTAAAATTTTTTAATATGTAACAGTTTTATTAAAAAATATTGTAACAAATTGAAAAAAAAAAATTCTTTGGTTTGTAAAAATCTTTCCTTGTTTTTTTTTCTAGCTTTTCTCTCCAACCAATAAAATGACAGTTTGCATAAAGGGCCTTGCAGAAAACCCTAGTTGGCCCGCTTCATTACACTGTCTCCATAAGAACCCAGAGACTGATATTGCAGAACCTGCTTCCGCCGCACTTAGAAGAAGGGAGGAGAAGAAGGAGGAGGCATCTTCATTACAAAGATGGTTAAAGGACGCCAAGGTGAACGTGTCAGGTTTGTGATCTGTAGTTTATGCCTCTTCTAATCATTAATTTCATTTTTATAAATTTTAGCGTATTGCACATTCATGAGTGTTTGTTTATGCTATTGTGGTTTTCCTCCTTTGCAAGACTTTATGTTAGGGGCTCAATTCTTGGATACAAGAGGTATGCTTTTTTTCTTTTTCTATTCGATTACCGTTAGATTCATTTTTGTTTTTCAATTTTGTATCATGTGTTAACTTGCTTCAAAGGCGCGTACAACAGTAACAGAATTAGGTTTATGATTTTGTCATAATAATTTTGATCCGTGCCATTTCTATATAGTTGACAATAGATGTTGATTAAGGTAGTGGGACTAAAGAAATTGATTGTGTTGTTCAGGTCCAAGTCAAATCAGTACCCAAATACTTCTCTCATCCAGATTGAGAATGTAAACTCCAAGGAAGAAGTTGCGTGGTACGCTGGGAAGCGCATGGCTTACATTTACAAGGCCAAGGTAAAGAAGAACGGAAGCCACTATCGATGCATTTGGGGTAAGGTCACCAGACCTCATGGTAACAGTGGTGTCGTTAGAGCTAAGTTCAAGTCTAATCTGCCGCCAAGATCGATGGTAAACTTTTTGACACATAATTTGTTTTTGTTTTTGACATTTTTTTGGTGGTTTATTAGTGTTGATTGTTTATGCATTTGCAGGGAGCAAGGGTTAGAGTGTTTATGTATCCAAGCAATATATGAGGTAATTTTACATTTTTTCTGAGATATGCATTATCAACTGTTACCCCACTATGTTTCATTGAAAACTGTGATCTCACACTTGTTCCGAAACTCAGCTATATGACCTAAAAAATCCTAGTTTAAAATACAATGTCCGAATAAAGGAAACAGTGAAGGATTTTTGCATCGGTTAATCACTTTCTATGATAGAAGAATGGCTTGTAAGCAATGCAATTGCCAAACTGCCGAAGCATTTTTTTTTAATCTTTTTATTCAAATTAATATTATAAAAAATTGATAGTTATCATATTCTTATTAAGCCAATTTTGTTTTCTAAAATTGGTATGTTTATTCAGTTTGTGGAGATTTCATATTATATTTTAAGGTAATATTGTAGTTATAATACTAGTTAAAGTATAATGCCTGATGAGCTGCTTTTTTTAATGTTAGCTTCATAGAATCAATGTTACTCTTCTAGTTTGTCTGAGTCTAACAATTGATTGTTAGTTTATTGCTTCCTTTTGAAATATAATGCAATGCTAATAATCCCTCTATTCAAACTCTGTTTTAGTGTTTGTGTTTTGCCCTATTTCCCTATTTCAAGTTTGCACACAGTTCTTCTTGGGAACCTAATTTTATAAAATCAATTCCCAGGATTTTATATGTGCAGATAGCAAGTAAAAATCCTTTCTGCTTGAGCAGTCTCCTTTATCCATGGAGATATGCTCCAATGTAATTGGCTTACAGTTTCATTCAAATTCTAAGAATTGGTTTGTTATTTGTTATGGTGTTCCTGTTTTGTGCATATTAAGCTATAGAAGGCAAGGTTAGTATATCTTTCAGATTGTAACCCAAATCATTGTCATTATATTTTTACCATATTTCATTTGGTAAGACAATGCTAATTCCTTCATTTTAAACTCTCAATTGTTGTATTCTATCTGTCCTTTTTCTTTATTTCAAGGATGACTTGAACACTTTCTTCTAAAAGTCGCACACAGTTCTTCTTGGGAACCTGTTTAACAAAATCAATTCCCAGGATTTTATCTGTGCGGATATTAAGTGAAAAACCTTTCTGCTTGAGCCTTCTTCTTTTATCCATGGAGATATGCTCCAATGTAATTGGCTTACAGCTTCATCAATTTTCTTGAAGAGGGAATGTTTGTGGTGGGATTTTGATGATTTTGCAATTAGGTATCCAAGGCATTGTCCATATGGGACCTTTCACATTGCTTGGGATTTGCCTGTCTTCTTTCTTTATTGGGATTGCTTTTCGTTTGTTGATGATAATATTTGCCGTATGCATTTAAGTAACTAATCTATGTATTAATTTGCATGATAGATAACGCTTCTGTTCTGGCTACATAGTTTAGTTTGTTAATGACTCGAGCAGTATCCTAAAAAATCATAGGAAAGAAATCTGATAGTAAAGCAATAATGTCATTGAAATGGCTGTGGTAAATAAAGTTCCAAAAGTTAACATGTAGCATTTGATTATAAATAGATAGCAGCAAATTGAAGATTGCATCAGCTTCTGCTTCGTAGTAGTGCACTTAAGAATATCAAATTTATTATCATGATAACCCTATTCTATCCTACATTATCTAATTGGCTATGAATTGGTCGTTGGTTTTGCAGATTTTCAGGATTCGTTGAACGTGGGGCTTGTATGCGAGTTAATTTTTTATGTTTTTTGGTAGCTCATGAGCAGAATAGTATCTCGTTTAGGATAACGAATGAATCGTATGTTTCTTTTTTCGTCAAGGATTTCGAGTCTCAATTTTATAAATGGATTTTTTTTACTTAACTGTTTCACATAGTCAGTTTCGCATCCTCTCAAAATTTGGAATTCAAAACTTAAATGACGTAGACCCCACTAAATTTGTTATATAATTGATAGAAGAGTGATTTATGTAAGGTTTATAAATTAAAATTGCTAGTAGGAATTTGTTACGAGTATTGCTTCTGGCAAACAGTCGTCAATTTTCGTATCTTGTTGGTGTATTAGTTGTCGGCGACGATGTTCGGACGACAGGATTGACCCATCAATATCGTTAAAACGCAATTGCGTTTCCAACGACTCAAAAACTAATAAAATAAGCTGACAACCATCTGCGTATTCTCTAGAGGAGCCATACGTGAATGAGAACCGGAGGGGATTTTGACCTTAAAAATTGGGTTAAATTTGTTTTGTGTATTACAACTTTTAATAAATTAGAAAGTTTTTTAAAATTACTTCTTTGTTTTCAATTAATGATTATAAGACGACACTAAGGTCCCTGTAGGTTATCTGGATACCATAGATTGGTAGTCTGAACACGACAACATACTATATACAGGAAAGTACAAACATATAATAATATTCTTATCCTATAGGACTGAATATTCAAGTAAATTAGAAATATCAGATAATATCATAAATTATGACACTAATAATAATAATAATAATAATAATACACCAAACAATTTACTGAAACAAGAGAAAATAGTTGTTTAAAATATACATTTAAAATAATTGAAGTTTTCACTTAATTTCAACCAAATACCTTACAGAATGGAAATTGAAAACAATTCTGGATTCCAGTTACGGTTTTGATGTATAGTCGTGCCAATACCATTTTTTAATTTATTTTACTTTTGGTTCCGGATCAGTTTTGTGATTATAGAAAATAATTAAAAATAATACTGTGAATTACTAAAGGTTTTATGTTTATTTTAGATTTAATAATTTTTTGTCTCAATATTTATGAGAAATTTATTTTCTTTATAAAAAGAGTTATTATAGTCAATTTCATCTTTATGTTGATCACAATGAGATGGTGCCATGTAGAGGATATATTCAAAAAACAAAATTACTATTTACGTTGTGATTTACATGATCACATAGAATCTTTTCAACCAGGATAACATAAATATAATAGAAAGGTTGATATTGACTTCTTTTAAATAAAATTGGAACTGAATTAAAAATAAAAAATTCATAAAATCATATTGAATAAATTTCATAAGTATTGAGATAAAAAAATCTGTTAAATATTTATTTTAGTTATAATGATTTGGATTTTTATTATTCTTTAGACATGAAATATTTTTAAAGTTTTAGGTGTATTTCTATTTAAAGATGGATTGGGATAAGTGTAAACAATGAATTTGGATAAATTTGAAAATAAAGTATATTGTTTTGTCTAAAGGATTTAGAAAGGAACTTGTTGGATTTAGAAGTGAAGTTTGTAAATAATTTGAATAATGTGATAGGTTGAATAAAAAAATATAACACAAGCATTAATTGGGTAAAGGATTTCTTTCTTAAAAGTAAAAATTATTTATAGTAAAAAAAATAAATCCTTTGTAGTAAATTGAAATCTTAGTGTTAAATCATTAAATGTGTGTTTAACTTTTTCTTAATTACATTTGACATAATTTTTACACTTTGAGATAAAAAGTTAGAAGCAAATTATTATAATAAATAAAAAGGTTTATTTAGTATAATAACAACTATTTCATGTATTTATTCTTATATACTTTACAAAATCACACTTTTTATTCACTTATTTATGTATATTGGTTTTATTTTTAGTTAATATGAGGTCCAATATAAAAGTATCTAACAAAAAATAAATTTTGTTATGATGATTTTAGCTTAGATACATTTTAATAAATAAATTTAAGTCTAATTCAATCTTAAGAAGTCAGTTTGTAAGGTAAAAGAATGAGATTGACACTTAATTTAGATGTGTGATTTAGGAACATAATATATTAAAATGATTTCGTTGATTTTATTCTCAATTATACTCGCTAAATTGATTTTAATATATTCTATTAAACATGTTATATTACATCTAAAACTAAATAGAATATATATTTTTATTTTAAAGGGATTGAAACATTTGGAAGGTGAGAATATACAAAGAATAATGATATGCAAGTAGTTAATCTTAATATCATAAACTTAATAAGTTATTTCAATCTTAATTCTTTAAACAATTAAATTTAATCAAATCAATTACAATCTCATTGAATATAGATAACATGCAATTCAATGTTGAAATGTCTAATGAGGTAATTGAAAACTCACTACCCATTTTAGGTGATTGTGCATCTCACCTTCCTCCACCCTCCTCCACAAATTGGGAAATTAGGGTTTGGTTGACAAATTTGGTGGACCACATCATCAAATGAAACAGTGCATGCATATTAACAACAATTTATACAAACCTTTGTTGACTTCTATCCATTAATGCATAGGTTATAAACCCATTATTGTTTTTGTTTACACCAAACATCTTAGGTAACACTGCATTAATATATTTATTTGGACTGAATGTTTTTATGCACAATCTTTAATTTTTCTGCTGAATTTTTTTAGTGCCTTTTTGCTAAACTTTCCAAATATACTAACGTTAATATATTAAAAAAACTTAATCCCTCTTCCACTCACTACTACATTCAAGACCCTTCTTGACTTTGGCTAAAGTGATGGTTTATGATTTTTTTATTTATTACAATTTTTTTTTTATTATTATTAGAATAATAAGTACAGGCATCCATGTCATGATGTGTAATACGCACCACTTCAGGTGGGTTTGCATTATTGGTGCATCGTCAAATTTTGATTCCATGAAAAAAGAACTTTTTTTCTCAGAAAGCTGTTTTTTTTTTCAAAGAAATTGAGCCCAACAATAAGTTAACACTGTTTTCACTACGTAAATGTCACTTCTTCAAAACAATTATGGTAGCCAATAGAACGTAACTTGATTGTCAAAAACAACGCGCTTTTACCCACGAGTTCTGGAGTTTCCCCCCACAAAGAAACACGTAAGTAGAAGAAAATGAATAACTGATAAAAAGATATTAAATTTCATCAGTTAAATATTAAATAACTATTATAAATACTAGCGTAACACAGGCGTTATTGTGTCTCTATACATTTTTTAAATATGTGTGATATTATATTAGTAGGTGATAATATTATAATATTATTAAGTTAATATATATATATTAAAATTATATTTATTAAAAATAAAGTGAAATATATTAGAATAGATAAAAGAATAACCATTAATAAATAATAAAGAAGAGAAGAAGCAGAGACATCTGATTTTATTAAAGGTTTGTAAAAGTAACGGTCAATTTTTAAAAATTTAATAAATTATTATATTTAAAGAGTAAAATCGGTATTTTAAAAAATAGACACAAAAAGGAAAATCCCTTTTATATATTGTTATAGATAAGGATAAAAAAAATATATTAATTTTAAGATATAAAATGATAAAATATATAAGGATAATATTAAGCAATAAAAATTACAAAAAGAATAATAGTGAAATAAGAAAATGTACTATTAGAAGAAAAATAAAGTGAAGTTTGGTGTGGTGTGAGAATAGTAGTGTTTGTTTAGATGGGTATCTTACCACCTATACTCATTGATTATGAAAGGTATGTGCCAGTTTCACATGCACCTATATATGTTACTCTACTATCATCCCATCCTTTTCTTTTCTATTTTTTAATGCACAATAATTAAAAAGAAATACAACTTAGGTACTATATAACACATCTCATTAAATTCAAATATATTAGAATAATAGAATTTAATACTATGTTATTGTTAAGTAACATCGAGACTTATTTTTATTTTGGTTGAAGAATTGTAAACATGTCTTTACTTATGCTTTTATTTTAATCTCAACTCTTTCAAAAATTAATTTAACTAGTTAATTTTTGTTAGTATCTAACAAAAACGATAAAGATATAACACATATTATTTTGTAATATTTTTTATTATTACTTTTAAAAAAAAATAAATTGTTGTGTACCAAGTCTTATGTTGTGACACATGGTACTCACAATGCAACATATCAGGATAGTGCTACATATCACTCTATTTATTCAATTTAGTTTTTTTATGTCTTTTTTATTCAATTTATTCAATTTAATCTATTTTTTTATAAAATCGAATCTCTCAAAATTAAAATCAAATTTATTATTTTTATAAATATTATATATATGTATATATATTAAAATTAAATTTTGTATTAAATATTTCTAGAATACTTTTAAATGTACTCTGACATATTATTAAAATTCATTTAAATTAATTACTTTTAATCTTATAAAAATATAAATTAATAATATAATAGTTCTAAATATTGAAACTTAAATTTATTTAAAAAATATAACCATATTTATACTATAAACAATAAAGTATTGTCTCACTTAAAATAAAATATAGAATAAATATTTGTCTGACTTAAAAATATTAAAATTTAAAATAAAAATAATTTAAAAAATCAATTTTTATTATATAATTAAAACGATAAAAAATAGAATAATTTAAAAAAATAATATCTACAAATTAAATTTTAATTATTATTATTTTTATAAGTTAGTATGTAATTATTTTAATTTTTCTAATTTAATATGTTAAAAAGTTAATTTTAATAAAAATAAAAGTATAAATAATAAATCTTATCACAATTTGAAGAGAAAAAATATTATTTTATATTAAAAAATTAAGATCGAATTGAATAAGAGTGACATTAATAATGACACGTTGAACGTAATATTGTGTGTTATACCATTAAACTTGATATATGAACAAAAAATAAATAAATAAAAATGATTTAAATAAGAAATAAAAAAAATACTAATTGACACGTGATATATTTTGAAGTGGGCAAATCACTTTATTAACTTAAAAGTATTTAATAGATTAATAGGTAAATATGTAATGATGTAATAGAAAATAATTTTATAAATTTTATTGAATATAAAATTTCTCATACTCGTATGCATATCTACATATGTTATTCTGCAATAGTACTACTTTGATGTTGTAAAACTACAACCATCATTTTGATGATTCTAGCTATCAGAGGTATATCATTCACTAGTTGAAGTGTAGATAATATATTTTAATAAATAAAATAATCTAAATTACATATTGAATAAAACATAATCATAATAAAGTAAAAATATTAACTAATTAAAATGAAAATGGTAAACTAAAGTGCATATAAACATGTAATAAAGTTAATATATGAATTTTATTATTTATCACAAGTTACATTCACATTCATCTCACATGAATAATTCTTATGACTTTAAGAGGACTATTATTAAGTTTGGACATAAAGATTAACATGTGTCAACAATTTGATATGTCAACAAATCTATACAACTATCATACTTTATTCTATTATGATATAAATAGTTCTAATTACCTCAATTGGTAAAGTAATTTTTACTCTTTTTTTTTATTATGAATATGTCATCCTCAACTAAGTGTAAGAATCCTTAATTGATTATTCATCACATACTACATTTATTTATTCGACTTGATGTATCATTAAAATTTAAATATCTCATTTAAGATATGTTTGGATTATAAGATAAATTTATAAGAGTAGATTGGAGTGAATTTAAGAAAAAAAATAATGAAATTAAAGTTATTTGAATTAAGAAAAAAATATGAAAAATGAAAAAACTTAAAATGAAAATCTATAACTATATATAAAGGGGATTCCCTCTTTTGTGTCCACATTTCATAATTCCAATTTTACTCTTTACAATTTAATTATTTATTAAATTTTTAAAAATTAACGGTTACTTTTACTAGTTTTTATAAAACTATTTATTTATCTTCTTTTTCTTTTTTCTCATACTATTCATCAACAATTATTTTTTTCATATTTTCTCCATACATTTTACTTTAATTTTTATAAATATACTTTTATTTTGTTCATTAACTTAATAACATTACAATATCATCAATTATAAATATAATTTGAAAAATGCGTACATACAGATGCGATAGCGCCTGTGTTTACACTAATTATTAATAATGGTCGTTCGCCGCGCAAAACAATTAGACACTTAATCTCTTAATTTCGTACTTACACCAAATCTAAACAATTCGGAATCTATCAAACATCACATTTTCGACATACCCATTCAAATATGTTTTAATTTAAATTTACAATTTTTAAATTATTTTTAAAATTTTACTTCATACATTATACATTAATATATCAATCCAATCATAATTTTTTTATTATTTCATTTTTTTTAATATTTTTCTTAATCCAAAAATTTCATTTCTCACTTTTTCTTTTCTACATTTTATTTTTAATTTTTTTACTCTCTCATACCAACTATATGATCCAAACATATCCTTAAAGCAATTATTGAAGTAATTGGTGGGATATAGTTCCCTTGATCAAGTGGTGGTGTATATTAATTATGATTTATGATTAATTTAATTTGAGATCCAGTGTGTCGTTTTCACATTCTCTTATCCTCTCTTTTTCCTTTCATACGTTTACACTGATAGGTTGGTGTCAGGTCTTCAGGTCTACCTATTTTCAGACCCACCCTTTTCTCTGCACAAATTGCGCCACCACCCCCATTTTTCTAATCCTCTGCACTCTCTACATTTTCTTATTTATTCTCTTAAATAATGTTACTAATTATTTTTTATCAAATCAATTAGTCTAGAAACTGTTCCAGAAAACGGATCCCGAGACATGTGCAATCCAAGAAGCATACACTGTTCCAAGAATTTTATAAACCATTTTGTTTCTCACATCTATCATGAAAGTAAGGGAGGGAAATAATTAATGAAATTAGGTTTGTTCAGTAATTTTATGGAAATAGAAAGTAAAATAAAAACAAAAACAACTTTTTTTTTTTCACTTTAATCTTTTTCATCCTTACTTTTCAATTATTTTACCGCTTTATCTTTTTCATCCATTCTATTTCCCTAATTTCAACTACATATAGACGTTTATAAACAAAGAAATAAAATTATTTGTACTAAAATTTTATTTACAAATAAAATGGTAAATATTTTAGACTACGATACATTATTTGTAATTTAATAAAATTAGAAAACTTCGTTTCAAAATAATAATCTCACATCTATCAAACTATTACCTATTAAGTATTTTTTTTGTTATCACACCATTGTTTTAAGTAAAAAAAAATCTAACCAATGTACTTAGGATACTGATTAAGAATAATTAATCTGTCTTAGTTCTTTATTTTTATATTGAAAGTTAAAATAATTAAATACATTAATTAAGATAGTATAAATGCATATAACAAATTTTATAAAGATAAAAATGATTTTTTAAAATTTTAAACAAAACACTCGTACAAAAGAATGACTTTGAAATTTATAAGATCTCTGCTAAAACATTTTACATAATTGTTTTTTTTTTTATAATTTTTTTAAATGTTTAACACTATTTTTTTTCTAATTGTTCTGTTAATTTAAATATTTTTATATTTAATTATATTTAATTTTAACAATATTAAAACATAATTATTTTTAACATCTTTGTCTTTTAAATAAAATACATTTATATTAATGATGATTAAATTAGAATTAATTTAATATTATACCTATTTATATATTTTTTTATATGATTCGATGTATATTAATCCTGCCAGATTAGCAAATGAAAGAAAAATAAAAAAAATATAATCCAAACATTTCTTAAAATAGTCAAACCTAATTATTAAAATCAGAATCCGTTAAAAATTAATTTCCGACCAGTACGGAGAGTAGGTTTCCGGTGTACACCCACATCAATGTGAACGTTGAAAATATCCATCTCCAGAGTCCAATCTGCAATTCTCATCCTTGCTTTTTCTTACATGTAAAAGATTATTTTATTATACGACAAATTAAGTCGGTTAAGAATAATGAGGATAATACACAGAATAGTAACTAAAAATAAATAAGAAATAATTGTCGCCAAAATTTAATTACATTAATGCTATTTTCTTTTAAACAAAATGACCAACCACCGTGTTGATTGATATTACATTTGGTGACAGTGAAAATAAAAAGAATAAGAAATAAAAGGGAATAAAAGAAAGCACAGGGAAGCGAAGGAGGAACGCAGTAAGGACCTGTTTGTTTACGCGCTTTGCCTTTGGCATCCATTCATAAAATCAGTTCCTGGGTTTTGAGCACAAACAAACAGTCCCTCACTCTCGATTGGAACATTGGAATCAATCAATCAAATCAAATCAAATCAAATCAAATCAGTGAAACGGTGGTGGCGATGGAGGAAGGAGTGGGTTGTGAGATTGATGGAAGGGAATTTTAGGCGGAAGGTTCTCAGATCCACGCTCTCTCCGTCACAGAATGAAGGGTGGGAGCCGTTTCTTCACCATAGCTCTGGTCTCCGCCTGGTACGCCACCAACATTGGGGTTTTGCTCCTCAACAAGTATCTTCTCAGTAACTATGGCTTCAAGTACCCTATATTCCTCACCATGTGCCACATGACCGCTTGCTCCCTCTTCAGTTACATCGCCATCGCCTGGCTAAAGCTCGTTCCCATGCAGACCATACGATCCCGCCTCCAGTTCCTCAAGATCGCCGCTCTCAGCCTCGTCTTCTGCGTCTCCGTCGTCTTCGGCAACGTCTCCCTCCGCTACCTCCCCGTCTCCTTCAACCAGGCCATCGGCGCCACCACCCCCTTCTTCACCGCCGTCTTCGCCTATCTCATCACCTTCAAGAGAGAGGCCTGGCTCACCTACCTCACCCTCGTCCCCGTTGTCGCCGGCGTCGTCATTGCCAGCGGGGTAACGCGTCGCAATTCCCAATCTAACTTATTTCGTATTTTATTTTATTTATTTATTTTATTTTTCTTCCTACTCCTCTCGCGCTTTTTTTAATTTTATAGAAAAATTATCTTAATTATCGCTTTGCTTTTAGTCTGTCAGAAATTAACAAAAAATATTATTTCTTTCTGAACGCGGTTTTACGAACATCTATTTATAAATGTTAGGCAATTATAGCACCGACACTTGCAGACAAGACCTCCACGACTTTAACATAGGAGAGTACTATTATTGGAATCATTATTAAAATAAAGAACAAAAATCTTGTTTAGTCATGCCCTTCGTCCAATTCCAGAACTTACCGTGTGTGAAGTTTTTAAAATTTTATATTAATTACTTCAAAAGTCTTATACAGGATGGTTTTTGAGTGGGTGATATTATAAAGTCTTATCGAGCATGATTCTTCTTTTGGTTTATAGTGTGTAATCTTCAATTCTGGCACTTAATTAGAAATTATAGTTAGTTGTTGTGGTTTTTAAGATAGTTTTTCTAAAAGTCAGTACACCTATCATGTATCACAGTTTGTTACTAGATTACAGTATTAACGCTCTTTGATTCATGCTAGTCACTCTATTATGTTAAGTTAGAGTTTTTGATTGGTTGCACTGGTCGGCACTATCGAAAAATATTGTGACTTTTAGAAATATTTTATTTTCAATTCGGTAGGATGTAGGGTTATGCAGCTCCATTGGGGAATTTTGTACTTTTCATGAAACTGTTATATTGCTCGGATTGTACATCAGAATCTCTTCTGTAGTTACTTTATTTAAGAAAATGTTTGGTTAGGTTTGTTTGAGAAGCAGAGGTATCGTTGCTTTACATGTGATATTTCCGGTTATAAATAAAAACTTGTTTCGTTCATGTTGTGTAGCATTCTTGGTTTTCATTATTCTTATTTGCTGTCCCCAGCTTGCTGATTGATTCTTTTTACAAACTGGGAATTTTTTTCATGACTTTAGAAGTTTTAATTGCTGTTGAATCAAAATCAACTGTCGGCGAGGGACAGATTAAGCATTGGCAAATATTTTTTTCTCCCTCTTATGTATTTTTATTGATGAGTATAAAACAAAAATAATCTATAGCTTCTGATGTACTTGTTCTTTGTTTTCTTCGCTTATAGGGTGAACCGAGCTTCCATTTATTTGGATTCATAGTATGTATTGCAGCTACAGCTGCACGAGCCTTAAAATCCGTGTTGCAAGGAATTTTACTTTCTTCTGAAGGGTATGTATAATGAACATGCTATTTAGTTCATTACTATGTTTTCTTCAGTGGCCAGATTATATTATATTAAATATATACTGATACGTTTCTTTCGTGTACCAGAGAGAAGCTGAATTCTATGAACCTTCTTCTTTACATGGCTCCAATTGCTGTTGTTTTCCTTCTCCCTGCTACACTAATAATGGAAGAAAATGTGATTGGCATTACATTGGCTCTTGCCAGAGATGATGTGAAGATCATTTGGTATCTGCTATTTAATTCAGCACTTGCTTATCTTGTCAACCTGACCAATTTCTTGGTCACCAAACATACCAGTGCTCTTACCCTGCAGGTATGCCTCACTTATTTATAAAGGCATACGTCCTTTTCTTTGCAAACTTTGATATTTTACTCAATGAACGCATCTGCTGTAACACACAAGTTTGTCGTCAAAATGTTATTATTTATCTAATTTCTTGTTTTTTTTTTTTGTTTTAATTTATTCGTTTCCATATGTTCTTTAGTGCCTTCATTTTCGTGTTGTTATTTCTCTAGGCGCCTTATTATTATTGTTTTTCATTTCTTTAAGAATAAATTATTTGGAAACACATTTACCTAGGGTCATCTAAGTTTCTAGACTGTCTAGTTAACTAGTGTAGAGTTCCTCAAAATTTCCAAGCACTTAGTTTTCCAGTTTCCGTTTCATAAGTAGTTCAAGGATTGGTGATGAATATTTTCTATTGGATCTTTAAAACTAGTGCCGGGGCACTATTTTCAAATACTGCTATCTTTCAGGGCACGGGGGTCTAGTTCTTATGATGCCAAACTATTTACTGAATTTCTCTGTAAAATTTAATCCGAGTTAACTGTTCAGTGACATTTCAGATGATATTGATTCAGTTCATTAGAGATATCTTGGCTAAGTTCATTATAGATATATAGTTTATGAAGAACTATAAGAGTTGTTGTTTAGGGGTGTTTTTCCGTGGAAATGCAGATTTAAAAATTTGTTTGTTGGCATTTTCGTAAACGGGTGTGTAACACCATATTCTTTTGGATTCGTGAAAGGTCAAAGGAATTTGATTCAAGTGAGGATAACTGGATAAACAGTCCAGGACTTGATACTTGCACAAACTTATGTTATGTTCATGCTCTAAGAACTAATCCGAGATTCGGCTCTTGCAGGTACTTGGGAATGCTAAAGGTGCTGTAGCAGTAGTAGTTTCAATTCTGATATTTAGAAACCCAGTGTCAGTCACTGGAATGATGGGTTATTCATTCACAGTCCTTGGAGTAGTTCTTTATAGTGAAGCCAAAAAGCGAAGCAAGTGATACAGATGCTGTCATTCATGAGATTTGGGAAGTCAGCAATGAATTCCCTATATTTGTCTTCATCCCTGTGGGGACAACCTCGAGATTCCGTGAGGCAAATTTGTTAGCATGATTGTGACCAGAATCCGGATGTTTCAGACTATATATACAATTTTTTTACCCCCACATGGAAAGCCTCATTAAACGGTTACCGTATTAGCAGCTGTGCAGAAATAGCCCACAGTACAAAGTTTCAATAAGTGACTGATCGATCTCTTTGAAGAAAGAGTTGTAGAATTGGATCCTCTGCTCATTTGTTGTTTACATTTGTTTATTGATGATAAAGTTCGTGGTTTTTCTCATAGCAACAGTTCTGTATTACCTATCCCAAAAAAATGTGTAGTGTGTAATGTTTTTTTCTTAATGAGGGTTGAGGGGATTCTATAGTCTTTCAAACTAGGAAATTATACAACTTTTGTTCATTATGTGTTAGAATGTAGCCATATATCCTTTTTATTTTACAAGTATATTCAGAATCTGGATTGACTTTATTTATAAAAATAATTTCAAGGGCCATAACCCAACGGCATCATACACATGAATAGATCAGTCATCACTTTATTTTTGTTCCTTCTTAGTAGCCCTGATTTTGCAAGTGTAGCTTTCTTCATTTTGAATTTTCATTTTGAAGTTCATTTCTTGTTATCTCCAAAGGAGACAAAGAGCTTTCTACTAAACCCCGCAATTTTTAGAAACGTACGCGAATGCCACATATTTTGGTCACTTACAAAGCACGCGACATTACAACTAGTTTTCAAGATATTAAATATTGAAACAGATCCATTTGCTTAGGGCCTCAACAACGAACACTTGTCACTCATAACCAATATGCAACTAAGGTGTTAATGAGATTTCTGAATACTATCTTCTCGAACACCTTTCTTGGGTCCCAGAAAACATGCTAGCAACTTTACTGGGGGACCCTCGTCTAGAATAACCAACAGGTATCATCAACAGTAAGCAGAAACACCCAATTCCGTAGACCCATATTATAAATTGCTCATTCCAAACGAAGTTTCAAAAAGGAAAATTCAAGGTAGTTACCAGTTTAGAGTTGTTTTGTCAGCTTGCTTGATAGCTGTTCAAATTGAAATTATCACCATTTAATGAGGCACCAATTCAAAAATCACGAACATATGAGACTGGAAGTTCTTCTTCAAAGAGTCTGTCTCATTGAAGAGTTGTTCATAGTGAGGCTTACCGTAAAGAACATCTTCCACGGAGGAATAATTGTTGAACTTAAACATGAAGATCATCATGAATAATGGGGCCAGAAGTAAGAACTTAGAAGTTAAAATCGAAAACTAATCCAAAATATATTCAACATAATCGTTGGAAGTGTAATGTCATAATAGCAATCGAATAACCTTATTTTCCATATACTTATCCCTTCTTGTTGAAATTTTTATACGTTTCAGCCATTGCCAACTTCAAAGAAAAGCAGGAATCATTGAAATAGAAAACAAAATTTTGAGAATGAAGAAAAATGTTCCGAAAACATGAAACTAAACCAACCACACAACTGAACATCGACCGTTTTTGTTACAAGTCTTGGTCTTTTCGTTAAGTGCTAATAAAAGACATATCTTTCGTCTCTTAGATCTATGTTCACCAAACATACCCCCACCACTTTCAAATGTAATGTAGATTTTAAGACCTTTAATTTATAACAACTTCAGCTTCTACATCAATTGAAACAACCCAGTTGACAAAGTGAAAGATAAATATCTTTTTGGACAGTTTAGTTGCAGAGAAACTTCAACATGCACTCAGATTGTACAAAGTTGTTTGTTATAATATCTTATGCAACAATTCATTCTTCTAGATTCCTGCAATTTTTAAGAGATTGAACAAGTAATTTCAGTAGTTGACGAAAAGACAAGGAAAAGTGAACTAAATAAATAGTCCTACACTTTTTTTGCAATGAATCTGTTTTTAACTACTAAACGAAAAGAATAAACTATTTGCTAAATGAAATATCGATATACAGGAAATTTCATTATTTCAAGAAATTTTAAATACGTTGAAACACTCTTAAAAAATAGCTTGACAAAAATACAAAGTCTCACTAGTCACATTTAGTCATTTAGAGGACTAACAAAAATAGAAAATACCAAAACATCTAGAAGCTTCTAAGATTATATATGGTGTTATATTACTTGAGGTACTGCACCTGAAAAAAGAAAGAAAAATCTGTACAAAAAGATTGAGATACTAAAACCAATTTCAATGAATTGTGAAGAACTGGGTTATTTATTTAATCTTGATGTAATCAAATTCCGGAAAAGCAAATTAAACTATGGTGAGTGTAAATGTATGCAGGTAGCAACAGGAGAAGAAAGAAAGAGGAAAAACTATAGATCCCGCCACATTTTAAAACTTGAAACCCTCTCTAACTAATTTTCTGTTCCATTGTTTCTCCGCAACAACCATGTTGCGCTTCTTCTTCTCCGTGGCTCTCTGGTTTCTCTGCCTCCTCCCTCACGCCCTCCCCCACCCCTGCATCGGCGTCACCTACTCCGCCCCAAGCGGCTCCTCCAACCACCACTCCCAGGAGGTGGAGCGCATCTCCGGTGGCCTCCGGCAGCTGAAGGCGAGATCGCTCCGGCTGGAAAACGCGGACCCGTCCATCACCCGGAGCCTCCTCTACACGAACACGACGCTCTTCCTCACCATTCCCAACTACATGGTCTCGCAAATCGCCCAAAACCGCTCCGTAGCAGAGTCCTGGCTCTACACCCACGTCGTCCCATTCTATCCACGTGTCAAAATCACCACCATCTCGGTAGGCAACGCCTTCCCCGACGTGCACCCGGAATCCCTCAACGACCTCATCCCGGCAATCTCCAACGTCCACGTGTCTCTCCGCGTACTCGGCATCCGCAAGATCAAGGTGTCCACGTCATTCTCCTTCGTCACCGCCCTGTCATCCCCGTTCCCGCCCTCAAACGCACAGTTTCAAGAACCCCCAGGGGTCACACTCTTCGGTCCTCTCCTCCAATTCTTGCAGGATACAGATTCCTCCTTCTTGATCAACCTCTACCCTTACAACCTCTACCGTTTGAACCCCGAGATCCCCCTCGGCATCGCGCTCTTCCAAGAATACCCCTTCAACTTCCGCGACGACTTCACCACCGGCGTCCGCTACCGCAACCTCTTCGACGTCATGGTCGACGCCGTTGTCTCCGCCCTCGCTGTCGCCGGCTACGAGACCATCCCCCTCGTCGTGACGGAAACCGGCTGGCCTAGCTTTAGCAACCTCGGCAACGAGTTCGACGCCAACCTGGGCTACGCCGGGATTTATCTGAAGGGCCTCGTGAAACACCTGAAGTCCGGCATGGGAACGCCGTTGCTGAAGGACGGTGTGCGCGAGGTTTTCGTGTACGAGATGTTCGATAAGGACGAAGGAACAGGGAGGAGTTGGGGGGTTCTCTACGCCAACGGAACTGCCAAGTACCGCGTGGATTTCTCCTCTTCCTCTCTTGCTTCTTCGCCTGTTCGCGTGGCGGTGATCATCGTTTTCTTGATTTTCGTTATTACGTGACTTTGTTATCGGTTCAGTTGTGCTGTTTTTGTTGTAGAATTTCTTCATGCAGAGACTGACGTGGGGATAATTAGATTTGTTCTTGCGTTTTGTGTTTGTTGATTACTTCTTTTGTATGTCATCATAGAGATTGTTGTATGAACGCTGATTTCTCTTTAGTATTGTGATACAAAAATAATACTTTTTACACCCTTTTAAAAAATAATATCCCGATAAATTTCCTTTAACAATATAAGAATATATAAAAATACGATACATATAATTAAAATATTAATGTTTTAAATATAATTTTACGTGTAAACTTTTTATTGTAAAAAATATTCATTTTACGTTTAAAATAATTATATGTTTTATTATTTATTATTTATTTTTTATATAGTTTTCACACTTTAATTGATTTTTAAATTAATTAAAAATACATACCAATTTTATTTAGAATTTATCTTCCAAAATTACCATCTAGCTACGGTCTAATATTTTGGGCCATATACGTGTTTTCACAAAAAATGGATCACTCTATTCAAATAAAATTGATTAACAACTTCCTAAACTGAGTTTAAATTTATGTTTATTGAAACGGATTCCCAAGTCTGACCATTTAGTTTTTCAAATCTGATATTACAAATGAAAACAGTGATGAGTTAACTAATTAAGAATCAACAAATAATTTCAAGTGAAAATATACTAATCAAATGATTTGTAGAAAATATTGAGAGATTGATGCATGACAAAAACGCAAACCTAATTGACATTAAAGTGTGATGAAGTTTGTACAAATATTTAATGAAAGGATAAGGATTGAGATGTGAATATCCAGAAGAGAACATAGGACAAATCCAATGCATTGTTTGACTATTTCCAATATATTTAATTTAATACATTTAAAATAAACTTTTCTGAATACGAAGAATTAAAATAGAATTTATTTCAAAATGTAGAGATTAAAAATATAATTAAATATATTTAATATTTAAATTTAATTAATAATTAATTATTTATATTTAACTTTTTCTTTTACATTTTGTTTGATGAATCGTTTGCAAATGTCGTATGTCAACAATTGTTAAAATCAAAAGAAATTTAAGGAAACATATGAGTTCAATTTTCACACATGATAAACTTATAATTTGACACATGATATATTCAATAAGTATTAAAATTTAATTAAATTAAAATCAGATATTAAAATTAAAATAAATTAAAAATTGAAATATAGGATCTAATATTTTATTTTAAAGTTTAAATATGTATAAACACGTTTGAACGAATTTATCCTATGAATAGATACTTTTAGGAGAACTTTATTTGAGAATCATCTAAGAACTCCCTTGTCAGTTTTTATTCCGGAGAAGAATTAGATTTCATTTTTAAAATTATAACTAAAAATACGGAGGTACCAAACAAAAGAAAAAGGAGGTTCCTTTTCCTTCTTATCTTTTTTTTTAAGGAAAAAGAACTTCAAAAAAATTAAAGAATTATTTTGTTTTTTATATATACTTACTTCTTAAATATATATATAATAATAATAATAATAATAATAATAATAATAATAATAATAACAGTAGTAATATAATAAAAAAAATTGACAGCACATATCTCCAGAAAAATTATATTTTCACTCTCTATCATCCTTTGACCGAAAATGACATGTGATTACAATATCCTTAATATGAACAAATGGGAGATGCAGAGAATTAAACCTTGTAAAAAAACAAATCAATAGTCGTATAGTGTAGGATATGAAACTAAAATCCAGCTTCTATGTTCTTCTTTGCAGTTCAAACTTGTCAAATATAGGATCCGGAAGCAAAAAAACTCTTATTCCTCTATCACCAACAATCAAAGCATCCATTTCAGTGCTGATGACACTTTTTATGCGGAATCCCTTCGTTTCTATCACATTCCTTTGTCTAGAAAAAAACTCATTCCCTTTGGAAGAATCTGCATCATCTCTGCAAAAACATAGATCATACATTGGTTCCTTAAGATGGAAGTTCTTAAGTATGGTATAGCTAAAGAGGAATCAGCTATTGTTTTGGAGGGAAAGAGATTGTTTGTTTCTAAGATAAAACCTAGTATAAGACCAACAATTTTAAACATGGTTATAGAATTAATCAAGGAGAAATTAGAAACTGGAACATTCACATATTGTTGATAAGAGTGGTAAGATGTCTGTGCTAACTTAACTAAGCACTGAAACCATCTGGGAATTCACATGAGATAAAAGTAAGAGAAGGGTAGATTCTTTCAAAGTGAGGTTTAGATTCCAAAGAAACAGAATTTGAGATCCTCCTTTAATCATTATCCATGATAACTAAAAGGAAAAAATAAATAAAATCAGAATACCTCATCATCAAGGAAGACCAGCCTCTAAAGCCAGCAGAGAGAAGATGATTGATGGTGACATTTTGGTGTTCTCCATGCTCTCTTGATAACAAAATTATGGACCATCCACCAGCTTGAAGCTTCATGTATAATCTTAAAACAAACATGCGTTTTAAATTCTTTGCCTCTATGATACAATTGTCATTGCTGTTGTATCATGAAAACCACATCAAAAGAAAACCATGTCAGGTTACTGCTAAAAATATGTGCAGAGCTGATGAACAACTTAAAAATACATAACGAAAGGGTTGCATAACAGATGCAAGTTGGAGTGACAAAAAATTTGCATAAAAATTTTGAACACCATAATTCCAGCTGGTCATGATTCAATTTTTATACCATCAACAATTGAGGAACATAAAGGTGAGTTAAGTAACACAATAAAAGACAAAGTTCATCAAGATTGAGATTACATGTCACTTCAAGAATTTCCCAGCAAAAGTATTTCTTCAAAGAAATAAGAATTTCTCTTACAAATACCCAAAACTGAACCAATAGATGTAAGATTCCTTTCAGAGAAATTATGGCCTCATACACAGGGAGGATAAGGTGGATGATAAGATTACCTTTGCAGCAAAGTAGAAGAATGAAGATTTGGGGAAACGATTCCATCTATGTCTATCAACACCACATCAAGATCGTCATCTGATGGTTGAACAGAGTTGAAATAGTCCTCCATTACAGATTTGGTTGAATCCAAGTCTCTAGCATATTGACCTCCCTTGATATACCGTATGGCAAGGTCCTTGCAGAGGCTAGGAAAGTTATGTTCTTCCAAGTTATTGAGCTTGGCATGCAGAGAATAAACCTTGCAGTAGTTATACTCGTCATTTATATTCCGAAGCTCAGTAATTCCAGCATGACTACTTTGACAAGATTGCAGCATCATTGCCAGTGAAACCAACAAAGTAATTAATAAAAGTCCTGCAGCGGCTAATGCAGAAACAAGGATAGTTGCAACAATGGATGTGATGTAGAATCCTGATTCCAGCACAAAACTGCTCCTCCTCAACTCTGTAACAGGGAAAGAAATAGGATAAATAATCATCCAAATAGTAAGTTGAAGTGACAAAGCTTCTATTACATACCAGAACCACCAGAGAGAGTGTGAGCAGAATACATCTGCTCCATTTGATGGCCATAAGCAGACATAACTTCAAGCTGCCGCTAATATCAATTCTAAAATCCAGTTAAAGCAGCACCCACCAACTGTTTGCTTCAAGTACTAGAAATCAAAGGGGCATCCTGAAAATTTTGAGTGATATCAGGTCCAACAACAGTGACAAAGATGATTGCTAAGCACTCCACTTTTGACATAACCAAAACTTACAAGTAAATACAGGGAACATCTTTTCTTTTTGCTTTGTTTCTATCCCTTCCCAAGTTTTTTGACAATGAAACATTTTAATAGAAAGGGATGAGGAGACGGGGAAGAAGCTATCACTCATGAGCCCAAATAACTGTTCAACAATTCCCCTTTCTTTTTCCATGAGAATTTCCCACCACTGAATCACCTGATCCTATAACAGAATATAAAAACAACCCTTTCAAATTAAAGAATATAAAATAAAACATTCAGCGGGCACACGATCTGGGTATCCACAAGCTCCTAACCAACCTGGCTTCCGATCACACAGAACGCAACAAATAACACTAATCGGCTCAAAACAAAGATGAAAGAGGGAGTAGAAACTGACCCAAAGAACGGTGTTTCAGTTTGTTGCATCCCAGTTAACTTCAAAAATCAAATCTTTTCAGATTTCGTCATCTGAATGTGTATTGTTAAATTGGTGATTCGGGAAGACAGTGAGAGAAAGTAGCACCCAAGAAAGACATTATGATACGCAAAGTGAATCATGGAAGGAAACAATTGACTGAAACAATAGATAGATCAATAATTCCACAGGAAGGTTATTTGGACATTGTAATGTTTAGTTTATTCATTTATTAAACATGTCTTTCCATGTTTGAGGAGAGAGATAACTTGGACTAAGGAGGAGTGAAGTCACTCTAATATAATGAGTCTTCTTTTCTTTATCCTTTGTTTGTTTTTGGTCGTTTAAACAATTAAGGTGTATAACCAAACACAGTCAATTACCAATCAAATTGTAACACTACTTCAAATTGTTTTCATACTCTGTCATTTTCCAGAACATGGGTGTACCCTTCTGAAATCATTATTCTGTTCTATTCTATCCACCGAATAGCGTAATGAAAACGTATTCACCAATTTAAGCACAACACAACTATAGTAAAAGAAAGTGAGGAGAATATTGGGATATTTAACATTAGGAGAAGTGTATTAAAACGCTAACCAAATTTTAAACACAAAACAAAGTATTCAGAGGATTAATTTACTATACGAGGTTGTGAGAACGTGCGATATATTGTTGAATAGTTGCATTCACCTCTGAAAATGAGGGACTCAGCCCCACTTGGCACAGGAGTCAGAATGGTGTGGGGTTAAAGTTGGTAGTGGCTAGCAAGATTCCAGATTCCGAAGGCCCACTTAATAATTAAACAATAACAAGAATAATAGTAAAATTAATAATAAATAGATAAACTAAATAATGTAAAATAGTGACGTCGTAGCTTGGAGCAATCAAATCAGAAGGCAATCTGAAAGACAGATAGACAATGCTTACCTTTCTCAGTTAAAATTATCAACTAATATTCTCCTTTATCTCTAACATAACACGCTTTTAAGATTTATCATTTAAGAAAACAAATTAAGCACAACGAATCTGAATTAATGAGTAATAGTAATGTTGACTATTTAAATTTTACAAAGTCAACCTAACAATTTTCATATACACACTATATATATATACATATAAATGCAAGTAAAATACTTTAGAGATTTAAAAAATGGCCATTATGGACTCCATAGAGTGATATACCCACAACAGGAAACGGGGCAAAAAGCTAATATTCAGGTCTTTATGTATTTCATCAGACCTGTTATTATTCAGGTCTGGCACTTCAAACTCCTACAGTACAAGTTCCGATTGTTACAAAATCCTTGATATCATTCTATACCAAAATGGTTTTGTAAAGGGAAGTTCATGTCCTTTCTCTCTTTTTTCAAATGGAACATCTTATTTTAGACTTCATATATCAACTAATAATAACCACATGGTGTGAATGGACGGCGAGGATGCAAAATTGTCTTCCCAAGAGTCTCATAAACTAATTGACAAATCAGAAAACTGCTTCGATCACTTGTTTACTAAATATTCGATCCATTCACAATGTTCACCACATTTTCTACTGTTCTGGCCAATTCAACAGCTGCTCCAACATAAGTGTCAGGTGTTAACTTCAACAGATTCGTCTTTGCTTCTTCTGGAATATCTAAGCCTTCAATGAAGTCTCTTATGCTCTCTTTGTTAACGGCTCTCCCTCTGGTTAGTTCTTTTAGCTTCTCATAAGGCTCGGGAACACCATATCTTCGCATAACCTAAATAAAATTTGCAAAATGATTATATTAGTACAAATTTTTAAGGGAATGACAACAAGCAACATTCATTGAGGAACAACTCATTAAACCAATGTTGCAGCGGCTGGAGATGAAATCAACAAGAAACCAAGTCTCACGGGTTGCAGCATCATTCCTACTAGTCAGTATTTCAAAATTGAAGCACGGACTGCACAAACTACTGAAAATTCAACAAATATTTGTACAGTAGAATAGGGTGAAAAATAAGGAAAGGGTCGAGTGGAGGGTGGACCTCTAAAATGAGGGAAGGCCGAAGGAATAGAAGATATCAAACAACAGCTAGAAAGGTGGATGTAGAAGCAAAGTATCAAGTGAGAGGATATGGAAATAATTGCTTGTAATTGTGTATTGTACTTTTATTTATTTATTGAATAATAAAAAAGAATCAATAATTTATAGTGAGAAATATTTGTTAAGATATTTTCCTATTTGATGTAATCAAATCATACCTTTATTACTCTCCTCTTCAAACTTGAAATCTAGGGAATGGCACTTTTAGGACTGTGGGGAAGAGTTAGGATAGTTAGAAATTTAGAGTAGTGGTGCCATGCCATAAATAAATAGGCAGAAGGGAAGGGAATTCATTAAGATCTGTTATCATCTGCAAATTGAGTATCATCTCTTTTTGAAGGAAAAACCTTCAGAGAACGGTTCTCTCTCTTTTGTTCTGTTCTTTTCCAATCAATCGAGAAATACATTCTCTCTTTCCTTTTCTCTGTTTTCTATTCAGAGTTCCAAACAGATAACAGCAAATCTAAGACTGAAAGCAAAAACTGGCACATTGATCTTCTACAAGATTTAGTATATCTTTAATTTTTTTTGTGCACAAACATTTTAAGGATTATATTTCTTTGACATGTTTAGGCAACATTTAATTCTTAGATACAGATTGAGCACGCCTTTCTTCTCCCAAAGCACATTAACTAGAAAACTGTATTATCTTCAGAGAATGAAGTTAAAAGAATAATTTACTTCTTTTGTTCTACTTAAACTGTATCAAGTAAATAATGAATAGAATTCAATATAAAATAAAAAAGATTAAACTAAATAGTAATATAAAGCCAGAAGCATATACTTACAGTCTGTATTGGTTCAGCAAGCACCTCCCAGCACTGGTTCAAGTCTTCCCTCAAGCGAGCTTCATTAACCTAGAATTAAAATGTTACAATAAACCTCAATGAAAATACCAAAACCTACTATCTTTTCTCTAGATTTAATAGAACATCTGAGAAACTTGCTACATAGTTATGAAAAGAGTCAGTGACAGGAACTTTACATGTTCATCCTTCTTATAGATAACAACATACTATAGGTGAAACTAACAGTTGAGATAACTAAAACACATCATCTAATAATGTTGTATTTCCATTAGAAAAATGATAATTATGCAATAGTAGGAGAAAAGCAACGTAAATCCTATGTTGTGCTAAATACCTGAAGCTTCCCCATTCCTTGAAGTGTGCTTTTGTAGGCAAGAAGAGAATGACCGATACCTATAGGGATGTTCCTTATGACAGTTGAATCAGTCAAGTCCCTCTGCAGAAAAAGAAAAAAAATGACTATAGCAAATAACAATTATTTCCAAGAGCTATCACAATTAGACTGTAATTGTCACTAAATTATGCTCAAAGATCAACAGATTAAAACAAGGTTTCTGAATAGTAAGATTTTGAGACAATGAAAAGTAACTTCGAAATATACAAAATTGTAATGTTCAATAGATAAAGCAACTTAACAAGTCTCATAAAACAGAATTATGTCATGTCAGTTCCTGAAGCCTCTATTTTGAAATAATGGAAACAGAGCAATGAAACAGTTGAATAGAATTCTTGCACTGAATGAGACTGATTAATAAAGTAGGGGAAGATAAGTTCAACAGTTCTCCTTCAATTCATTTTCATTTAACAATTAAAGCTTATATAACTTTTGAACATATTTCTTAAAAATTGGCGAAAGAAACTGAAAAGAAAAAGAAAAGAATATTTTAAATCATCCTTTAGTATAGATGAAATTCCTTTTAGAGTAGATAGCCAAATTGCACTATACATTACAATATCTCAGCTGTGTGTGATGGGTACAGAAAATTGTAACAAAAAAATTCCAGAAGATATATTAGTAAAATCCTCTTGACATCATAGTTTAGAATAATAACAATTCCAGAAAAAAAAAAAAAAAAAAAATACGGAGAA